>Ga0335069_10001883_pt1 | contig 33034 bp, 29 predicted proteins | sample Lox_Sample_11_FD_206714 | JGI IMG/M metagenome (GOLD analysis project Ga0335069, IMG submission 206714) | Soil microbial communities from Loxahatchee National Wildlife Refuge, Florida, United States - Lox_Sample_1.1 | ecosystem: Environmental > Terrestrial > Soil > Wetlands | place: USA...
TCTGGATATGGCTAACGTCCCGTTAAGGGCGGTCCAATGGTCCCGAACCGCCGAAGGCGGTGAATGGCGACGATGCCGTCAGGCCGGCGGGGCGCCGTCGGCCGACGATGCTGCCGCGGCCGCCTGGCGCCGGGCCTGTTCGGAGGGCAGCACCTTGTCCTTGAAGACCGTCTGGATCAGCTGCTGCACGTCCTTGCTGATCGACGCGAGCGCGACCAGGTCGTTGGAGCTCTGCCAGTGCACCCGCATGCCCATCAGCTCCCAGGCGCGCTTGAGGTTGGCCTTGGTCGCCAGCAGCGTGGTCATCGGCGCCTGGGCGATGTGCCGGGCGATGGCGTCAGCGCGCGCTTCGAGCTGGTCGCGCGGAACCACCTCGTTGACCAGGCCGACGTCCAGTGCCTTCTTCGCGTCGATGACCTCGGCGAGGTAGAGGTAGTAGGCCGCCCGCCGCCAGTTCATGAAGACCCAGGGCTCGATCGAGCACTCACCCGACGGCATGCCGAATCCCTGCAGGGGAGGGTAGGAGAAATAGGCGTCCTCGGCGGCGATGACGATGTCGGTGGTCAGCCCGTAGTGGGTGCCCCCTCCGACGCAGTAGCCGTGCACGGCCGCGATGGTCGGCTTGGGGAACTCCCAGAGGTTCAGGATCGGCTTGACGAACAAGTCGGTCTGCGGCTTCCACGGAGTGCCCATCACCTTCGCGCCCTCGACGAACGCCGGATAGTCGACCGCGTTGTTGCCGATGGCATGCCCGGAGCAGAAGCCTTTGCCGTTGGCCTTGAGGATCAGCACCTTGATGTCGTAGTCGCGGTCCGCGTCCAGCAGCGCGGCGTCGACTTCTTCGGCCAGCTTCTGGTCCTGGGCGTTGGCCTTCTCGGGCCAATTGAGCGTGACGCGGGCGATCGGGCCTTCCTTCTCGTAGACGATTCTCTCGCGGGTCTCGTTGAGATCCATATGGCCCTTACCTTTCGCTTTTCCGGTTTACGAAGTGATGACGCCGATTTCGGCGCCGATGTCATAGGTTGTCCCGACCTGTCCCGTCCACTGCACGACGCCCGACGCGCCGGCTTGGATTTCCTGCTCCGCCTTCTCGGTGGCGATCACGTAGATCGGCGTGCCCTCCTCGACGCGCTCACCCGCATCCACGAGAAGTCCGGTGAGCTCGGCCTCCGACACGGCCACCGACACGCGCGGAATGCGAATAATGAAGTCAGCCATGCACTTTGGCCTTCCCGGCCCGTTCGAGAGTGCGCTGGGCGGCCGCGACGACGCGCGCCGGCGAGGGATAGACCTGCGCCTCGAGCGCGGCCGCCGCCGGGTTGGGAACGAACCTGGCGCCCACCCGCTCGACGGGTGCGGCCAGCTCGCCGAACAATTCGGATTGCAGGATCGCGGCGATCTCCGCTCCGGGGCCGGCGAATTGGACCGCGTCGTGCACGATCACGACCCTGCCGGTGCGGCGGGCGGATTCGACGAGGGCCTCGACGTCGAGCGGAACCAGCGTGCGCAAGTCGAGTACCTCGGCGCTCACGCCGCGTTCGGCCAACGCGTCCGCCGCCGCGAGCGCGTCGTGCACGGCGCGTCCGTAGGCGATCAGCGTCACGTCGGTGCCGGGCCGCTTGATGTCGGCCCGGCCCAAGGGAATTGAGAATCCGGGTTCGACGGGAACGGGCCCCTTCTTGCCCTGCAGCCGGATCGTCTCGATGAACAGGCAGGGGTCCTCGTCGAAGATCGCCGCCGTCAGAAGGCCTTTCCCGTCGCGCGGGGTGGACGGCACGATGACCTTCATGCCGGGGATGTGCATGAACCACGCCTCCAGGCTTTGCGAGTGGGTGGCGCCGGTGGCCAGCCCGGCGTAGACCTGGGTGCGGATGGTGATCGGCGCGGTCGTCCGGCCGGCGGTCATGAACCGCAACTTGGCGGCGTTGTTGATCAGCTGGTCGGCGGCGATCCCGATGAAGTCCATGATCATGATCTCCGCCACGGGCCGCATCCCGTCGATCGCCGCACCGATCGCGGCCCCCACGATCGCGGCTTCGGAGATGGGCGTATCCAGGACCCTGTCGTGGCCGTACTTCGTCGACAGCCCCGCCGTCGGCCCCGATGCGCCGGGATCGGCGATGTCCTCACCGAGCAGAAACACCCGCTCGTCGGCCCCCAGCGCCTCGTCGAGCGCGAGGTTCAGCGCCTCGCGCATCGTCATCTCTTTTTCCTGCGTCATACCGGAAACCCGATCGGGGTGGCGTACACGTCGTGGTCGAGCTCGTCGATCGAGGGGGGCTCCGCGGCCATGGCCGTCGCCAGGGCGTCCTCCACCCTCGCCAGCGCGTCGCGCTCGATGCGGTCGAGCTCCTCGGGGCCGCAGATTCCGGCCTCCGCGAGGTGGTCGCGGAACCGCGGCACCGGGTCGGCCGCCATCGCGGCGGCCAGTTGCTCCTTGGGGATGTAGGGCATCCGGTCGCCGAAGTAGTGGCCGCGGAAGCGGAACGTCACGCACTCGATGAACGTTGGGCCCTGCCCGCCGCGGGCGCGGTGCAGGGCCGCGTCGAGCGCGGATTTCACCGCCAGCGGGTCATTGCCGTCGACGCGCACGCCCGGCATGCCGTAGCCGGCCGCGCGATCGGCGACGTGCTCGAGCTTCATCGTGTCCGAGGTGGGCGTCATCTCGGCGAACAGGTTGTTCTGGCATACGAAGACCAGCGGCAGATCCCACAGCGCGGCCATGTTGGCCGCCTCGTGGAACGAGCCGGTGTTCGTCGCGCCGTCGCCGAAGCTGACCACCGTCACGCGGTCGAGGCCCTTGCGTTTGCCGCCCATCGCCAGCCCGACCGCCACCGGTGGCCCCGCCCCGACGATCCCGGTCGAGAGCATGACACCCCTCTCGGGATTGGCGATGTGCATGGTGCCGCCCTTGCCCCGGCTTGCGCCGGCGGTGCGCCCCATCATCTCGCCGTAGATCTCCTCGAGCGGGACGCCCTTGCCGATCAGATCGTGCAGGCCACGGTAGGTGGTCACCAACTGGTCGTCGGGCCGCAGCGCCACCCCCATCGCGGCGGCGATCGCCTCCTGCCCGCGCGACGGCCAGTACACGCACATGAACTCGCCGGTGCCGATGCCCTTGGACAGCCGGTCGTCGGCGGCCTTCATCAGGATCATCAACTCGTACAGGCGACGTTCAACGTCCGTTGCGGCCTGACCGTCGCTCACCGAATCCCTCCAGTGTCGTTGCCCCTCACCATGTTTGGCGGCGCCGTCCTCAGCCGCCCGACCACGGCTTGACCTTGAGGAAGCCGCCCCCGTCCACGCGGAGCTGCTGGCCGGTGATATAGCGCGCCGCGTCGGACGCCAGGAACAGCACGGCCTCGCTGATGTCCTCGGGTTCGACGTAGGGGATGGGCATCGCCTGAACCACCGGGAAGACGGGTTCGGCGTCCTCGCGTTTCGGGTCCTTCAGGTCGGGCCGGAACGCGCGGTACATCGGTGCGCTGTGCAACATGTCTGTGTTGACATTCGTCGGATGGACAGCGTTCATCCGGATGGAGAACTTGGCCAGCGCCAGCGCGAAGTCGTTGACGTAGTGGGCGGCAGCGAGTTTCGCGAACGCGTAGCCGGCTCCGCCGGGGCCGCCGTCGATGCCTGTGGTGTTCATCGACGACATGAATGCCGCGTTCGAGCCGATCACGATGATCGACGCGCCGGCCCGCAGATGCTTCAGGCTCGCGTGCACCAGGTTGAGCACGCCGACCAGATCGACGTCGACGGCGTCGGCGAACGCCTGTGGCGGAAGGCCCGCGGTGAGCGGGCAGATGCCGGCGTTGGCCACCACGATGTCGAGGTGGCCGAACTCGGCCACCCCCTGGTCGATCGCGGCGGCCAGGGCCACCCGGTCGCGCACGTCCGCGATCGCCGTGAACGCGCGCTGACCTTCCTTCTCCACCAGCCGCGCCGTCTCGTCGAGATCTTCCGGACGCGCCAGCGGGTACTCGTTCGTTTCGATATCCGCGCACAGGTCCACCGCGATGATGTCGGCGCCCTCCGCGGCCAGCAGGCGCGCATGGGATCGGCCCTGGCCGCGAGCGGCCCCGCTGATCACCGCCACCTTGCCCGTTACCCTGCCCATATGCCGTCCTTTTACCCCGCTGCCTTGATCCGCGATCCGCGTTGGGCGCCAAAGCTATTCGCTACCCAAGAGTTGGCGGATCGACTCCGGATGGGGCGAGGAGGGGGACCGCGGCGCGCGCTCGCCACATCGTGGAGGTGGAGCGAACCAATGGTCGGCTCCATCGCATCTCTGCCACGAAAACTGCGCGTGGCCACGGCCGGGCTATCGATATCCCTTAGAGTAGCTAGAATACTTAAAATAGCAAGAAATGGACGACGACCGAGGGGGTTGCCTTGTCCGGTGTGCACGACGGTGTGCTCCAAGGGGTCCGAGTCGTCGAGTTGGCGTCGTGGACCTACGTCCCGTCGGCCGGTGCCGCCCTGTCCGACTGGGGCGCCGACGTGATCAAGGTGGAAGGCGTCACCTCGGGGGATCCCGGACGCGCGTTGGTCGTCGGCGGGTTCACCCGCGAAGCGGCCCGCCCGGACGCCGACTTCATCCTCGAGCTGGGCAATCGCGGCAAGCGCAGCATCGCCATCGACATCAAGTCCGAGCCGGGGCGTGAGCTTTTCGGCCGCCTTCTGGCGAGTGCGGATGTGTTCCTGACCAATTGGCTGCCCGGCGCGCTCGAGCGGGCGCGGCTCACCGTCGACGACGTCCGCGGGTTCAACCCGAAGATCATCATCGCGCGCGGCACCGGGTTGGGGGTGCGGGGGCCGGACCGGGATCGCGGCGGGTTCGATGCCGCCACGTACCTGGCGCGCGGTGGGGTGGCGTACACGCTCACGCCGTTCGGCACCGACACGCCCGCGGTCCAGGGTCCCGCTTTCGGAGACCTGCAGGGCGGGGCGACGCTGGCCGGCGGCGTGTGCGCGGCGCTGTTCCACCGGGAACGGACCGGTGAACCGACGATCGTGGACTCGTCGCTGCTGGCGCAGGCGATGTGGGCGATCGCGCCGTCGATTTCGGCGGCCGATTTCTTCGATATCGACGGCATCCCCGGTGCGCCACCCGGCCTGGCCATCAACCCCCTGGTGAACCGGTATAAGACCAAGGACGGCAGGTGGATTCAGCTGGTGTTCTTGCAGCCCGACAAGTTCTGGGCCGGGTTCTGCGAACGCATGGGCCTGGCGGAGTTGGCCACCGACAAGCGGTTTGTGCCGTCGGGCAACCTGATAGCCAACGCGGCCGCGGCGACCGAGCTGGTGGCGAATGCCTTTGCCCGCCATGACCTTGCGCACTGGCAGCGAGTTCTCGCGGACGAACCCGGCGTGTGGGGCGCCCTCGCGACGCCGCGCGAAACCCTCAACGACCCGCAGGTCGAACCCAACGGGTATGTGGTGACAAACGTCGACGCCCACGGGCAGAAGTACCGCATCGTCGCGGCGCCCGTTCAATTCGACGAGACCCCACCGGCGCCCGCCCGCGCCCCGGAACACGGACAGCACACCGAAGAGATCCTGCTGGAGCTCGGCGTCGACTGGGACGCCATCGCCGGGGCGAAGGATCTCGGGGCCATCCTCTGAGGGGAGGGCTTACCCGGTCGCGGCGGCCCTGCGGGCGGCGATCTTGGCGCGCACGCCATCCATGTCCAGCGATTTCACCTGGGCGATCAGGTCTTCCAGCACGTCCGGGGGCATCGCACCGGGCTGGCTGTAGACCAGCACGCCGTCGCGAAACGCCATGACGGTCGGAACCGAACGGATGCCCAGCATGCCGGCCAGCTCCGGCTCGGCCTGAGTGTCGACCTTGGCATGCACGACCTCGGGGTGCGCCCGCGCCGACCGGTCGTACACGGGTGCGAACGCCTGACAGGGGCGGCAGTACTCGGCCGAAAAGTCAACAAGCACAAGCGGGTGTCGGCGATGGTCGACTCGAACGTCGCGCGGGTGAGGGAGGTCGGTCCGGCTCCTTGCCCGTGACAACCTATACCCTACGGGGTATATTCAGGGTTGGATCGGTTGATACCCGGGCGGGTACCCTGTCCGTAGCAATACGAGAGACGGAGGATCCAGTGATTGGTGATCAGGACAGCGTCGCCGCGGTGCTCAATCGGCTGCGGCGGGCCCAGGGCCAGCTAGCCGGGGTGATCTCGATGATCGAGCAGGGCCGCGACTGCAAGGACGTCGTCACCCAGCTCGCCGCGGTTTCGCGCGCCCTCGACCGCGCCGGGTTCAAGATCGTCGCGACCGGGCTGAAGGAATGCGTCACGGGTGCCACCGCGGACGGCACGACCTCGCTGAGCGAGGCCGAGCTGGAGAAGCTGTTCCTGGCGCTCGCCTGAGCGCTTAAGCGCTATCCGGAACCAAGGAAACCAAGGAAAGGAAGTCAGGATGAACATCGCCATTTCGACGCCGCTGCAGACCTCGTTCCAGGACGCGGTCGCGCGGACCCGCGAGGCGCTCGCGGATCAGGGCTTTGGTGTGCTCACCGAAATCGACGTGAAGGCGACGCTGAAAGCCAAGCTGGGCCACGACATGGAGGACTACCTGATCCTCGGCGCCTGCAACCCGCCGCTGGCGCATCGCGCCGTCGAGGCGAACCCCCAGATCGGCCTGCTGCTGCCGTGCAACGTCGTCGTGCGCGCCGACCGCGACCACGCCGGCACCGTGCTCGTCGAGGCCATGAATCCCGAGCTGCTCGTCGAGGTCACCGGAGAACCGGGACTGCGCCCGGTCGCCGAGGAGGTCACCGACAAGCTGAAGGCGGCCATCGACTCGCTGAAGCCCGCGATTCACCGCTGAGAAGCAGCCCAGCCATGCCAGACGAACAGCATCATCACGAAATCCTCCACGACCTGCTGCCTCAGCACCGCGAGCTGCGCAAGCAGATCCCGGAGGTCTACAAGGGGTTTGCGGCGCTGAGCGGCGCCGCCCTCACCGACGGGGCGCTGAGCCGCAAGATCAAGGAGCTCATGGCGATGGCGATCGGGGTCGTGCAGGGCTGCGATGGCTGCATCGCATCGCATGCGCAGGCCGCCGCGCGCGCCGGCGCCACCCGGGAGGAAGCCGCCGAGGCCATCGGCGTCACCATCCTCATGCACGGCGGTCCGGCCACCATTTACGGCGCCCGGGCCTACACGGCATTCTGCGAATTCGCCGACGCGGACGCGGACGCCGAATCCCGATAGCTGCCACGCCGGCCCGGAGCCGACGAATGGCCCGATATCTGGGGACCAAAGTCATTGGCTGCCAAAGACCTGCTGACCTCCGCCAAATCTAGTCGTAGGTTAGGGCGTGGAGCATGCGATGACCGGATTCCTGCGCAACAGCGACGCCTTCACCTGGGCGATGGAAAGCGATCCACGGCTGCGATCAACCGTGGTCAGCATCGTGCTGCTGGATCGATCGCCGGACTGGGACGAAGTGCGCGAACGATTCGACTTGATCAGCCGCAAATTCCCCATGTTCCGGCAACGGGTGATGCCGTCGCGGCCCCCCGCCCCGCCGCACTGGGAATACGCCCCGGACTTCGACCTCGACTACCACATCCGCCGAGCTGCCGCCCCGGGGACCGGCACGCTCGACGACGTGCTCGAGATGGCCCGGTTGGCCGAGATGCAGGACTTCGACAGGGCCCGGCCGCTCTGGGAGACGACGCTGATCGATGGACTGGAGCGCGGCGGTGCGGCGGTGATGTGCAAGTTCCATCACGCCCTCACCGACGGGATCGGCGGCGTGCAGATCGCGATGCATTTGTTCAACCTTTCCGAGGACCTGTGCCGGCGCGAGCCGCTGCCGCCCGAGCCCGAAGCATCGCGGCCGTCGTGGCTCGCCGGCTATCGGGATACCTGGCGCTATGACGCCGGCCTGCTGGCGAACGCCCTCGCGGGAGCGGTCAAAGCGGTCCCGCGGCTGCTGTACGGCGGTGTTCGCCGGCCCATCGCGACGGCCCGATCGGCGGCCGCCACCGCGGCATCGGTCTACCGAACCGTTCGGCCGATAAGTCACACCGGTTCTCCGCTGCTCACCGACCGCGGCCTGATCCGTCGACTCATGGTGCACCAGGTGCCGATGCCGCAGCTGCGCGACGCGGCGCACCGCTCCGGTGGCGCCCTGAACGATGCGTTCGTCGCCGGGGTGGCCGGCGGGCTACGCCGTTACCACGAAAAGCACGGCGTCGCGATCGGCGACCTGCACCTCACGATGCCGATCAGCTTGCGGACGAAGGCCGATGGCATGGGTGGAAACCGGATCACGCTGATGCGGTTCGACGTTCCCGCGAGTGAGGCCGATCCGACGACACGAATCCGGGCAATCCACGAGCGCGCGGGCGCGGTGCGCACCGAAAGATCCCTGCCGTACACGCAGTTGATCGCCGGCGCGCTCAACCTGATGCCGCGCTGGTACATCGGTTCCGTTCTGCGCCATGTCGATTTCCTCGCCAGCGACGTGCCCGGGGTGCCGGTGCCGGTCTTCCTGGGCGGCGCGCCGGTGCGCGCGCAATACGCGTTCGGCCCGACGATCGGCGCGGCGGTCAACGTCACCCTGCTCACCTACGTCGACACATGCGCCCTGGGCATCGACATCGACACCGCCGCCATACCCGACTACGACACCTTTTATGAGGCCCTGGTCGCCGGCTTCGACGAAGTATTAGCGCTCGCCGCCTGATTCGCGCGATGTTGCCGCTAGCGCCCGGCGGGCCTCGTTACGCCCGGCAAGCATGAATCCGGCCCAGTCGCGCGTGCTGAGGAACTGGCGGTAAAAGCCAATACCCCGAACCACCTCGTAAGGTACCGGCTCGATCATGATCACTTTGGACTCGGCGCGCAGCCGAGCCAGGTTCTCCCGGGCCAGCTCGACTTGTTGGCAGGTGCGTACCTGGCTCGCGACGTACAGAATGCTGGCACGCCGATACTCCCATCCTGTGGCGTCCTCGCCCGCGAATTCCGGCGGGTAGAACCCGTTGATCGCCAGCGTGACGTCACAAGGCGGTTCGATGTCGAGGAGTGCGTGGACCGGAAAGATATCGACGATCCCGCCATCGCACCAGTGAAACCCGCCGAACTCCACGGGCTGGATGAACAACGGCAGCGCGATGGCCATGTGCACCGCACGCGCCACCGGAAGCCCCGGATATGTTTTGGGGCCGATGAATTCGATCCGGTTCTGCTCGACGTTCCATATCGGCACGTACGCGGGAATGGGCATGTCGCCCAGCGTCATATCGCCGACGAGACGTCGATAAGTGTTTTCGATCACGTCCCCGGCGATGATGCCGGCAAAGCCCCGCCCGGCGGCGAGCGCCTGCCGAAGCAGCCGGCCCCAGTCCAGGTCGACGTAGTCCTTTGGCATCAGTCCCAGAGTGAAGGCGGCCACCTTCTCGGCGTTTATGCCTGCAGCCAGCGGAAACCCAAACAATGCCGAGCCCGAGCACAGCGAAATGACCGACGGACGAAGACCGGCTTCTTCCAGCGCACGTGCGGCACCCACCAGCGAGGCCATCGCGCCGCTTCCGCCGGTTGCCGCAAGTGCAATGCGCTGACCGTTCATGACTGTGGTGACGTACGGCTCCGCCGGGGGAAATGGCTGCTGATCCTGGGCAGGCGGCTTGCCGAACGGCAGGCGAAGCGCGGCTCGTGCGGCGTCCGTCAGAAATCCCGCGTCTCGTTGCAATCCCTGCGCCCACTCTCGGGTGCGGGTTATCGCGTTGAAATACTGCCGGAGGCGAAAAACGTCGAGTAGTGGACCGAGCATGGCGCTTAAGTGTGCGCTCACAGCAGTTCTCACCACAGAGTCCTCGGTCACCAATCTTGTGGCCAACCGGCCACCATGCGCTCCTTGTCAGGTGGCTGCCGGACGATCCCGAAACGGTCACAAGCCCGCATCGATATGGGCCGCGGTCTGGCACAACTCGTTAAATCCGCAAATCATTGCACAGGGCGCCTTTTGAGAATCACGGGCGCGACGATGCGTACCGCACGGATTCTCTTCCGCTACACGCGTGGCGGATTTTGTTCGGGCGCAACAGGAGGTATCGACAGTATGATGGCGAACTGGGTTCCAGCCCAGACATCGTATGGCCCGAATTCCGGCCGCATTCTCGACACCGCGCGAGGCATCCTCATCGGCCTTCGCCGATGCCCTTCGCACGTCGCTTTCGATGAATTGCACGGTGCCGCGATGCGTCACAAGGTGCCGGTGTTCGCCATGGCTTGGGCGCTTGTCCACCTGGCAGGCGATGGGGAGAAGACGCCCAGCTTCGTCGACGCGCAGTCCGCGGCGCGTCGGGAGTGGGGGTCGCTGTTCGCCAGGTCCTCGGTGACCTGCTGAGCGGAGGTTGGGAACTTGGCGCGGCCGGGGTCCTGGGGGGTACCGCGGCCGCCGCCAGCATTCAGCGGGTCGGTGCCGCCGAAACCTGTTGACGGCGTGCCCATTTGCCATACCTGCCCCGGCGGGCACTTCAACGCGTCCACGCCGGCGAGTCGGCCGCAGCACGCAACGCGTCGATGATGCGCCCCTCCTTCTCGCGAAAGCGCTCGGTGGGAGCCGGAACCGAAATCGCGACCATGTTGTCGCCCACGGCTCGCCGCGCGATCGCGGCCGCCGAAATCCCGGGCGTGTGTTCGTCGCGGTCGAAAGCGATCCCGGTGCGCCGGATCTCGGCGAGCTCGGCGCGCAGCGACTCGGCGACTTCGGGGTGGAACTTGACGAGCGCGGCTTCGGCGTCGGCGTCCTCGAGCGCGGCGAGGGCCGCCTTTCCGTTGGCGGTCGACTCGAGCGGGAACCGGACGCCGACGGCCGAAACCGCCCGAAGGCGATGCGACGATTCGATCTGGTCAACGAACCACATCCGCTGGCCCCGCAGTATCGACAGGTCGACCGTCTCGCCGTCGGCTGCGCGCGCCACCCGCTCGATCGTCGGGCGGAACATGGTTGCGATCTGCGCGCCGTCGGCCCTGCCGAACCCCAGCAGGCGCTCGCCCAGCGAAAAGCGGCCCTGCGCGTCGACATTGGCCAACCCGACCTCGACCAGGCCCACCAGCAGGCGGCGAACCGTCGACTTGGCCAGCCCAAGCCGCTCGCCGAGGTCGACCAGGCGGAGCCGTCGCGGCTCGGCGGCGATCTCGTCGAGCGCGGCGGCGGCGCGACGTAACACCTGGATGCCTTCGTCGCGACCGGTTGGCGGATTCTCCCCCGTGGGCGGCACGATGCCACTATAGTGTTCCGCATCGCGGACCAACAAGAACCGGATTGTGGATCAAGGGAGCTCCAGATGGGCGCGCTACCGGCCGGGCGGCATTTTTTCCGCGGCGATGACGGCTACGAGGCCGCCCGCCAAGGCACCGTGTGGCACCAAAGGGTGCCCGACCGGTACCCGGAGCTGATCGTCCGGGCCGTCGATGCCGAGGACATCGTCGCGGGTCTGCACTATGCCAAGGCCAACGGGCACAAGGTCAACGTCGTGTCGGGCGGGCACAGCTTTGCGGCCAGCCACCTGCGTGACGGCGCGGTGCTGCTCGACGTCGGCCGCCTCGATCACGCCACGATCGACGCCGAGAAGAAGACCGCCGTTGTCGGGCCGGGCAAGGGCGGCAGCCTGCTCATGGCCGACCTGGAGGCGCAAAACCTGTTCTTCCCCGGCGGCCACTGCAAGGGCGTCTGCCTCGGCGGTTACCTGTTGCAGGGCGGATACGGCTGGAACAGCCGCATCTACGGGCCGGCGTGCGAGAGCGTCGTCGGGCTTGACGTCGTCACCGCCGACGGCGAACAGATCCACTGCGATGCGGACAATCACCCCGACCTCTACTTCGCCGCCCGCGGCGCCGGCCCCGGCTTTTTCGGCGTGGTCACGTCGTTTTACCTGAAGCTGTACCCGCGCCCCGCCACCTGCGGCACCAGCGTGTACGTCTACCCATGGGACGTCGCCGATGAGGTCTACACCTGGGCCCGCGGCATCAGCGCCGACGTGGACCGCCGCGTCGAGATGCAGGCCATCGCGACCCGCAGCCTGCCGGAGATGGGTGTCGACAGCCCCGGCATCGCGTTCGCGTCGCCGGCGTTCGCCGACTCCGAGGAGGAAGCCCAAAAGGCCCTGGCGATATTCGAGACCTGCCCGGTGCTGGATCGAGCGGTGTTGAAAGTTCCCTACCTGCCAAGCGATCTGCCCACCTGGTATGCCGCCGTGATGACCCACTACCTGGACGACCACCGCTACACCGCGGACAACATGTGGACCTCGGCGTCGGCCGGGGACCTGCTGCCGGGCATCCATAAGATCCTCGACACGATGCCGCCGGCTCCCTCCCACTTCCTGTGGTTGAACTGGGGGCCCTCGCCCATCCGCCAAGACATGGCCTACAGCATCGAGGACGAGATCTATCTGGCCCTCTACGGCTCTTGGAAGGACGCCGCCGACGACGACAAGTACGGCGACTGGGCGGCATCGAACATGGCCGCGATGTCCCACCTGGCCACCGGAATTCAGCTTGCCGACGAGAACCTCGGCCAACGCCCGGCGCGGTTCGCCACCGACGAGGCCATGGCGCGGCTCGACCAAGCGCGCGCCGCGTATGATCCCGACGGCCTCTTCAACGCCTGGATGGGACGACTCTGATGACCCGCGACCTTTACCTCGGCTACCGCAACGACGACGCGAACACGCCGTTCGGCAAGTTCTTCAAGCCCGAAATGGCCCCGCTTCCAACGCATGTCGTCGAGGCGCTACAGCATGGCCCGCAAGGGGGGATGGCGCTGCCGGCTTTCGGCGACGCGGCCGGCGTCGCCGAGGAGGGCTACCAGCAGACCGAGAACGGCTACGGCGTTCTCGAAGACGGCAGCTACCAGGTATCGGTACGCACCGACATGCCCGGCGTCGCCCCGGCGATGTGGTCATGGTGGTTCGGCTGGCACGGCTGCGACACCCGCCGCTACAAGCTGTGGCATCCGCGCGCGCACCTTTCCGCCGCCTGGAAGGACGGCTCGGACGTTCAAGAGGGGGGTCGTCAGGGCTCCCGGCGCTACATTGGCCGCTGGTCGCTCATCAGCGAGTACATCGGTTCCACGATGCTCAATGGCGCAATCCAATTCATCGCGCCGGCGGAGATGGGCTGTCCACCCGACGGCGACGATGCGGTGGCCATTTGCGCCCGATTGGGCGCCGCCGACGCACCCGTGGATGTCGGATGGTTCATCCATCACATCAGGTCGACGCCAGAGGGCGCCGAGATGCGGTCACGGTTCTGGATGGGCGGACCGCACATCGCCGTCCGCAACGCCCCCGGCGTCGCTTCCAGCGCTTTGCGTCCCATCGCGTCGCGGCTACTCGGCGACCCGGTAGCCAGCGGTCGCAATCTGCTGGCGCACTGCGCCCAGGAGATGAACCACCTGGCGGGTTTCTTGCCCGAACTCTACGCGGCCTTCGGCCACGAGTAGTGCGGCGGAGCCAGTCCCGCGAAAGTGCAACTGGCCGCGCACTTCTCGAGCGGCCACCTCGGTAGCCGCACCCTCGCGGCTAAGCGGGTCCCGCCGGCGCGTGCGGGGCACCGACGACAACGAACGCCTCGACCACCGTCGCCTGCTCGAAACCCTCGACCTCCACCCGCCACTCGTAGATCCCAGACTCCAGCGGGATTCCGGCCGGGATGTTGAGCGTGAGCGGCATGCGAACCGACGTGCCGTGGATCGCCCCCGGCGGGCGCCCGGCCTCCGCGGACGCTTCAAACGAGATCCGCTGGGGCCCCTGGGCTCCCCGCACCACCACCGGCTCACCGTCGGTGGTCAACAGCTGGCACGTCAGCTTGTGCGGCTTGTTGGTCTCATCCCAGTCGATGTCCAGGAACAGCACCAATGCGAAAGGGGGCGTTGGTGTTTGGCACTGCCGCCAGCCCAGCCCGAGGGCATGCACCTTGCCGGATTGAACGTCGGCCTGCGCCGCGTCGGCGAGGAACAGGCTTATCTTCATGCGCCGGCCGGAGCCACGATCGTTCCCGCGATTCTCACCGCGAGATCCTGCCCTGCCATCGCCGCCGCCTCACGAGATCCACGGTACTTCCCCGCCCTGGTCGGGAGGATCATACCTTCGCGTGAATCAGCTACTGCGCCCGCGCACCGCGGCGATCTTTTCGGCTATGCCCCGCTGGGCTTCGGCGCCGGGCCTTGATCCTCGGTTTGGGACAGCTTTTCGGGGCAGTACGCGGATGCCGCGATCGCCGCGAACTTGGCGGCGCCCTGGCCCTCGAACCCCGGGTTGCGGTCCTGCAGGTCCTTGACGATCTCCTCGCCGGTCATCCCGCCGTCGGCCAGGCTGCACACCTGTTTGCCGGCCGTGATCGCGCGGTCGGCGTTCAGGTATGTCAGCCCGGCTTGTGTCAGCGCGGTGAGGAAGGCTTGGTCTTTGGCGTCGGGGTCGGCGTAGGCCGGGGCGGCCGTGCCGATCACCACGGCGACGCCGGCCATCAGCAGCGCGAGTCTCATAGTTCCGTGATTGTTCCAAAGCGGCGGCAAGCGTGCATCCTTCGTGGCCGAACGGAACCTTAACGGCAGCTGACCCCGCAATGAAATCCGGGTGATCCGAAATTCGGTGATCCGAAATCCCGGTGATCCGAATGGCCCTGCCCGGCAATGGCGCTCACTGGCCGGGCGGCAACTGGCGCGGGCCTTCGGGGCCGCGCAATTGGCGCGGGCCCTCCCGTTGGGTGAGCTCGCCCGTGCGGTCGCGCTCGGCCGGCCCGAGCGCCGGATCCTCGATGTCCCTCGCGGCCACCCCCCGCGCTGAAGGATATTGCCGGTGGCTCCCCACTCCATGGCGGGTGACGGGGCCGCGCCGCTCGCGAGACGACGCTACCCGCGCCGCCGCGGGACTCTCCGCATGGTGCGGCGCTTGCCCGCTGCTCTCGGCGCTTTCCGAATCGAACGTCACCTTGTGGGTGCGCTTGAGCGAGAACCTGATCTCCTCGACCTCTTCGAAGACCTGACGCGCGGTGCGCAGCGGCTGGGTCGTGTTGTCGATCACCCGCGCGACGAACGGCGGCACCAACGGGCGAATCCAGCGGGCCGCGGCCTTGGTGGCGTCGGGGATGGACGGAATCAACGGCGTCGCGCGCTCAGCACGCGGTTCATGGGGTTCGACCTCGCCGCGCGGCTCGATGTGCGCAGGCAGGTTCTCGGGGGCCGCCTCGGCCACGACTTCCTCGACTTCCTCGACTTCCTCGGCGGCGGGCGGCGCGGGTGCCGGTGGGGCGATCGCCCGGCTGGCCGCCTCGGCTTCCGCGGCGATCGGCAGGTAGATGTCGTCCTCCGCCGGCTCGAACGCACGGTGCGACGGGGTGCGCACCGGGGCCTCGAGGGCTTCGGTCACCCGCCGGCGTTGCTGTTCCCGGTCGATCTCGGTCTGGGCCTCGATGGCAAGCCGGGCCTGCGTGAGTTGGTGCTCGGCCCACATGATTTCGGCCTCGCGGCGAACCTGCGCCCGCTTGATCGCGATCGCGGTGTCGGCTTCGAGATCGGCGCGTTCCTGGTCCGCGCGCGCCGTGGCGTGGCGGTCGTGGCTCGTCTCGCCACGCCACAGCCGCAGGATCAGCGGCAGCAGGCAAAGCAGCGCGAAGAAGGCGATCGTCACCAGCCGCAGCGCCAAAGCCCCGGCGCCGGCGAACGTCAGGTCGTTCATCGCCACCCAGCGTGCGCCCAGGCCCCGGCCGGCGTCCGCAACCACGCCCTGCCGTGCCTGGTTCAGGGCCAGCTCCTCGCGGGTGATCCTGGCGTCCAACCCGGGAGCTTGGCCGTCACGAGCGGCCAGCGCGTTGTCCAGCTCGTGCTGGGCGTCGGCGAGAAGCTCGTTCGCCGTCCGTGTTTCCGGCCCGGACCCGGGGACGCCGGTGATCCGGGTCTGCGGGCAGGCCGGGGTGGGGTTGTATTCACAGCGCGCGACGACCAAGGCCTGGTCCTGGTGCTCGCGAGCCCGCTCGACGGCCCGATCGAGCCCAGTGCGCGCGTCCTTGTCCTGTTGCAGCGATGCCGACGCCTGCGCGACGGCCGGCGCCGAGTCGGCGCCGCGTAAGGCCCGCTCGTCGAGGCGGCGGTCGATCGAGCTGGAAAAGATGACGAGCGCGGCGAGCTCGCCGACGACGCCGCCGACCGCCACCGCGACGGCCGCACGTGCGGCGATGCCGGGCCAGCGCCGGTCGGGCCCGCCGGCGGTGCCGCGCGCCACCGCGCCCACCAGCAGGCCGAAGACCAGCGTGAGCGGCACGACGGCGAGCATCGACCACCGCGTCGCCTCGCTCACCGCCAAGCCGGCGACCAGCCATGCCAGCAGGGCGCCGAGCAGCACGACCGCGCCCGCCAAGGCTTCATCGGCGTGGGTGGACCGCTCGTGGCGTTCACCGCGTTCGCGCCAGTGCCCGCCGCCGAGCCACGTGAGCGGTCCCTCGATCCGGGACAGGAACGACCGCGGCTCGGCAACCGGCTCGGTCATCTTATGGGCGCACATCAGCTCCAAACACCTCCAAGTCAGTCAAGCGTCCCAGGCCGGCGGCCGAACACCGAATCGAAGCGCCACGCGTGTGGTGATCTTCACAGCGCAAAGGTTGGGTGCGGATCACATCCTCGTGATATCCGCCCTGGTCCGGGCCACCTCCGCCGCGAATTGCTGCGACGCGAGCAGATCAGCGGCCGTTCCGGCAGGGGACGTGAGACGGTATAAGCCTATGCAAAATCGCGATTATGTCACCTACGAAGAGTTCGGCCGCAGATTCTTCGAGGTCGCCGTCACCCCCGAGCGTGTCGCCGCCGCTTTCGCAGAAATCGCGGGCAACGAGTTCGCCATGGAGCCGATCGCTCAGGGCCCGGGCGGTATCGCCAAGGTCAGCGCCAACGTCAAGATTCAGGACCCGAAGGTCACCCGCCGTCTGGGTGACGACATCACGTTCGTCATCCACATCCCGCTGTCGATCGATCTGCTGTTGGACCTGCGGCTCGACAAGCAGCGGTTCGTGGTCTCCGGAGACATCGCGTTGCGCGCCACGGCACGCGCCGCGGAGCCCCTGCTCCTGATCGTCGACGTCGCAAAGCCGCGGCCCTCCGACATCACCGTCAATGTGTCGTCGAAGTCCTTCCGCGGCGAGGTGCTGCGCGTCCTGGCCGGTGTCGACGGCGAGATCCGTCGCTTCGTCGCTGCGTACGTCGCCGAGGAAATCGACTCACCGCAGTCCCAGGCCGCGCAAGTCATCGATGTGGCCCACCAGTTGGAGGAGGCCTGGCCCTAAGGGGCCGCGATCGGGTTTATCTCTTCGTCGGCGCCGGGTATGCCGTCCAAACCGACCGTCTCACGAGGAGCGAGAAGACTTGGCACGAGTAGATGTTTCGATGTCGTCGGATGTGGAACCGGAGACCGCCTGGAAGCTCGCGTCCGACCTGCGCCGATTCGATGAGTGGCTGACGATTTTCGGCGGCTGGCGCGGGCCGGTTCCCTCGACCATCGCGAAGGGCACCTGCGTGTCGTCGTGCATCAAGGTCAAGGGCTTCCGCAACATCATCCACTGGGAAGTCACCTGTTATGGCGCACCGGAATCGATTGAGCTGCAAGGCCGCGGCCGGGGCGGAATCCGGATCGCCGTCGGGGTGACCATCTCCGACGACCATCCCGGATCGAAGTTTCATCTCACCGCGGACCTGAAGGGCGGGGTGCTCAGCGGGCCGGTCGGGGGGCTGGTCGCCAGGGTTGTGCGATCCGACATTCGCACCTCGGTCAACAACCTGGCATCCCTGCAGTAACCGAAACCGGACCCAAACCTACGGAGCCCACCGCGCCGGCTGGCCCGCCGGACATCCGGATTCGGCGTCGCGAATCCGCCTGCCGTCCACGGCAAGCCACGCCAGGCCGGCCCCGAAGGTCAGCAATCCGACGATCGCCCGACAATGACGAGCCCGGGCGAGCGCTTCCGCATCCCCGCGGGCCCGCGTGCTGTGCTTCATGAACTTCCCCCCGAATGGCGCTTCGTTCCACCGCTTCTGTGCGGCTACCCGAAACACCATCGGGGAAAACGACTTCGGGGGAGCGGCGGCCCTACAGCGTCTGGTGCCGCCCGAAATACTTGTGGTCCTCGCTGTAGCCGCCGTAACCGCTGCCGATGTCGCGATAGTCGGCGACGAACTCGATCCCTTTGATCCACTTCACCAGCTTGAAGCCGTGCTGCAGCTCGTTGCGCAGCCGCAGCGGCTTGCCGTGCATGTACGGGAGTGGCTTGTCGTTCATGTTGTAGGCCAGCATCGTCATGTGGTGGTCCATCTGGCCGATGTGGTGGGCGTTGTAGTAGATGCCACCGGTGGCGCCGAGGCCCATCGAGTAGAACACTGCCCATTTCGCCTCGGGCAGCGGTTTGACGATGTCCATGATCGCCTTCATCTGGACGCCGCCCCACTTGGCCACCCCGGACCACGCCTGGATGCAGAAGTGCTGGCTGATCTGCTCGTGGTAGGGCAGCGCCTTGAGGTCGTCCAGCGAGAATTCCATAGGATGCTCGACCAGGCCGTAGACCTTCAGCCGCCAATCGCGAAAGTCGTTGGCCTCCAACTCTTTGTACTCGACGGTCTCCGGCAGGCGGCCGTTGCGCCAGTGGTGGGGTGAGATGTCCTTTTCGGTGAAGGCACCGGGCTTGGGGTCGAGCTGTTCGAGCATGCGCTGGAACGGGCCGACGAGCGCATACCCGACCCGCTGGATCACCCGGGGATGGCGAATGGTGAAGGGGGTGGCCCAAACCCACGCGACGGCCGTCACCACCATCGCCGCGGCGAAGATCCCGAAACCCAGCCAGCTGTCGTCGTCGCGCGAGGCGAACATGTGGTTGAGGTTTCGCAGCGCACCGGTCGTCAAGACCATCGTCACGTGGACCAGGATGAAGAACAGGAAGTACACCAGCACAACGAAATGCAGGGAGCGCGCGTGCTGAATGCTCAGCCGCTTGCTGAGCCAGTGGACGCGCTGCGACAGCGCCGGCGACATCCCCAGGCCGGTGATCACGGCCGCGGGAGCGGCGATGAAGACCGTGGTGAAGTAAGCCAGCAACTGCAGGCCGTTGTAGGCCACCCACCCGTTGTCGGTCGGCCAGTCCAGCGACAGGTACTGAATCGCCACCGAAGCGGCGTTGGGGAAGACGTCCCAGCTGGTGGGCACGATGTGACGCCACTGGCCGGTGGCGAACAAGAGCACGTAGAAGACCAGCCCGTTGAGCAGCCACAAAACGTCGATGCCGAGGTGCCACCACCGGGCCAGCCCGATGGAGTGCCGGAATCCGGGCAGGCCGAGTTGCGGTGGCAGCGCGACGGTGTCGGCGTTGGCCGTCCACAACTCGTCATCCGGGACCGGCGGGCCCACCCGCAGCCACTCGTCCTTGCCGGGGGTGGCGTTGCGGCTGAAGTACAGCCGGGGATGGTCGCACAGAATCTGGATCCCCGTCCTGATGATGAACGTCATCATGAACAGGTTGAAGAAGTGGGTCCACCCGATCCATGCGGGCAGGCCCGGGCTGACGCCCGAATGGGTGTCGGTGCCGGGGTGACGCTGGATGAAGGACTGCACGGCCGGCATGTTGTGCAGGCCTTTGCCGATCGCCACTCCCGCGACCAGCAGGGCAAAGCCGATCGGAATCAACCACAGCAGGTTGAACCACTTGTCGCGTCCGACGCGCAGCTTGGGGGCCGTCGCCCGCCTGGTGAGGTCGAAGCCGCCACCGTAGCTCTCCACGTCGATGGTGTCCTCGGCGGTGTGTATCTCGTTGCGGAAGTCCGGGATCTCCGCCAGCGGCGTGCCCGCTGCGACTGTCGATACGGAGCCGTCCAACGCCGCCCGCCCCCCGGCGGTCCCGGCGGAATCAACACGCAGGTCCCGATGTTCGGTGTTCGTCACGCGGCCGAAAATACATGAACCGGCTTGGATAAATTGGACTCGATCGGAAAACAACGGCGCCCCTTGGGGCGTCCTGTGCCGTGTGGTCGTCGGCAACAGTTGCCGACGGGCAAAATCCGCCTCGGCACCAATAGCGATAGCCGCAGCTGCCTATCAAATCGTTAGTTTCCGCCGCAAACTCGGTTCCTTGGCGGTCACTGTGAGTTTGGGCATAACCTTCTGGACGCCGGCTACGCAGGGTCGCGCGGAAGCAATTTCCGGGCCGGGCGAGTCTCAATCGCATTGATGGTCAGGGCGCGGCGACTGATCCGCCAGCCGGCGTCCGTCAGGCGATAGTCGTCGTCGTAGCGCACGTGCCACACCACGTCGACGACCTCATCCCCGCGCCGGCTCCAGTGGTGCGCGATGCACGCGACGCGCCCGGTGGCGGCGCCGGGGCCGGCGCCCTCGTCATAGACCTCACCGATGACGGCGTGCTCGGTGCGTGTGACGGCGGCGACGGCGGCGACGGCGGCCGCGATGGCCTGCCGACCCCGGTGAGAATGAACGGGCTCCAGCGCGGCCGGCGGCTCGGGCAGCAGCAACTCGGCCGTCTCGGTGAAAAGCTTCACGGCGCAGTCGAATTGGCGGTCGTCGACGTTGGCCGCGTAGCGGTGCACCACATCGCTCAGGGCCATCCGGTCGTCGACTGAAAGGGTCATAGGGTCAGGGGACCAGGGACAGCCGTTGCGCGCACGCCGACAGGATGTCCTTGGCCTCCTCGATATCGGCGGTCGGCGGCATCGCCAACACGATCCGGTCCGCGCCCTGATCGATGAGGCCGCCCGCGCGTTCGGCGTCGATCTTGGTGACCGCGTGGCCCAGCGACACTTCCAGGGCCGCCGGATCGCGGCCCGCCGCGGACGCCTCGTCACGCATCAGCGCGATCAGCGACGCGAGTTGCGGGCCCGCCACACCCAAGGGTTGGAAGCCGTCGCCCAAGCGGCCCGCACGGCGGGCCGCCGCCCGGCTGTGCCCGCCGATGTGGATCGGAAGCCTTTCGGCCGCAATGGGTTTCGGATAGCACATGACGTCGTCGAAGTCGAAGAACTCGCCGTGATGCGAGGCCCCCTGCGGGCGGTCGGCCCACAGCGCCCGCAGCACGGCCAACTGCTCGTCGACCCGCCTGCCCCGGCTGTCGAACTCCGCGCCGCAGGCGGCGAGCTCTTCCTTGAGCCAGCCCACGCCCACGCACAGCCGCAGCCTCCCGCCCGAGAGCGCGTCGACGGTCGCCGCCCGCTTGGCGAGCACCACCGGATGGTGGTTGGGCAGCACCAGCACCCCGGTGGCCAGCCCGAGGCGGCCGGTGTGGCCGGCCAGGAAGGCCAGCAGGTCGAGCGGGTCGGGGATGGGGCAGTCGGCGCTCAGGCCGACCCGCCCGGAGCTGTCGTAGGGATAAACGCTGTCATAGCGGGTGACCAGCACGGTGTGCTCGACGACCACGATCGATTCGAACCCGCAGCGCTCCAGGTGGCCCGCGAAGCTCACCATCCACTCGGGATCCGCGGTGACACCGTCGGCCACCGGGGCCACCACCCCTACTTTGAGGGAAGCGTTCATGGGCCCGAAGCTAACAGGCCACCTACGCCGGGGGCGCGATCGCCGCGCGGACGGCCTCGGCCAGGGAGGCGGCCCGGGGATCGGTGAAAACCTCCTCGAGCGTGAGCGGCCGGCCGTCGGGCCCGGTCAGCGGAACCCGCCAGTTGGGGTATTCGTCGGTGGTCCCGGGCTGGTTCTGGGTCCGGCGGTCACCGACGGCATCGGTGAGCGCGACCCCCAGCAGGCGCGACGGCGTCCGGCCGAGATACCGGTGCAGCGCCAGCACGAGGAATTCCGGGTCGTCTTCGCCGTCGCCGAGCAGGCCGGCCCGGCGCAGCTCCGCCATCCACGCCGACAGCTCGGCGCGGCCGGATTCGAGCTCGGCCTCCACGGGCCGGGTCAGCAACCCCAGGGACTTCCGCAGCCGCACGTGGTCGCCCGCCAGGTAACCCGCCGTCGGCGGCAGATCGTGGGTGGTGACCGATGACAGGCAGTACTCACGCCAGCGCTCGGCGGGCAGTGGGCCGCCGTTTCCGTCGCGGTCCAGTTCGAACCAGAGGATCGACGTCCCCAGCACGCCGCGCAATAAGAGGTAGTCGCGCACCCAGGGTTCGACGGTGCCGAGGTCCTCGCCCACGACGAGCGCCCCGGCTCGGTGTGCCTCCAGGGCGACGATGCCGACCAGCGCCTCGTGGTCGTAGCGCACGTAGGTGCCCTGCGTGGGCGGTGCGCCCTGCGGGATCCACCACAGCCGGAACAACCCGATGATGTGGTCGATCCGGAGACCGCCGGCATGCCGCAGCTGCGCCCGGATGAGGGCGCGAAAGGGCCGGTACTCGCACTCGTCCAGCCGGTCCGGACGCCACGGCGGCTGCGACCAGTCCTGGCCGAGTTGGTTGAACTCGTCCGGCGGCGCACCCGCCGTCACGCCCAGCGCCATCACCTCCTGCAGCGCCCAGGCGTCGGCGCCGTCGGGGTGCACGCCGACGGCGAGATCGTGCATGACACCCAACGCCATCCCGGCCCGGATCGCCTGCGACTGCGCCGAGGCGAGCTGTTCGTCGAGCTGCCACTGCAGCCAGCGGTGGAAATCGACTGCGTCCGAATTTCTTTCGACGAAACCGGCGACGCCGGCGGCGTCGGGATGCCGCAGCGAGTCCGGCCAGCGGTGCCAATCGCCGCCGTAGTCCTCGGCCAGCGCGCAATAGACGGCGAAGTCGTCGAGTGGGGTTCCCTCCCGCTCACGGAACGCGGCGTAGGCCAGCTCGCGGCCCGCCGACCGCGGCACTTCGTGCAGCAGCTTGAGCGCCGCGCGTTTGGCCGCCCACGCGCCGTCGCGGTCGATGGCGTCGAGCCGGCCGGCCCGCCGTCGGACGTCCGACCGCAGCCGGCGCACCCGGCCACGCTTGGGGAGGTCGGCGTATTCCGCGATTGCCTCGACGCGGAGATAGATCGGGTTGACGAACCGGCGCGAGGTCGGCAGGTACGGCGACGGCTCCATCCGGCCGGTCCGCCCCGAAAACCCGGCCGCGTGCAGCGGATTGATCAGCACGTAGTCGGCGCCGTGGCGGGACGCCGACCAGACCGCCAGGTCGGTCAGGTCGGTGAGGTCACCGACGCCCCACGACTGCCGGGACCGCACGCTGTAGAGCTGGGCGGTCAGCCCCCACGCGCGCCGGGCCCCGAGCTGCTCCGGCAGGCCGAGCCAGTCGGGCGTCACGATCAGCGCGGTGCTGGTTTCGGAGTCGCCGGACCGCAGATGAACGCGGTGGTAGCCCAGTGGCAGGTCGGCGGGCAGGACGAAGCTCGCCTCGCCGATCCAGCGTCCGTCCAGATCGAATGGCGGCGTGAAGTTGTCGACCTGCTGCACCCCGCCGCGCACGGTGCCGTCCTCGAGCTGGAGCCACACCTCCGCGGGACCACCGTGGGTGACGTGCGCCCAAAACCGGATCGGCTCGCCGGTGCGTCCGACGATGGTCGCCGGCATCCGACGCTCCCAGTACGACCGCCGGTGCGCGGTCAGGGCCGCGTTGCGCTCCTGTTCGGTTCCGGCCGCGACCCCGAGTGCGGCCAGCACCGCCACCAGCGTCTCCGCGGGTACGGGCACCGAGCGACCGGTCCAGTCCTCGTAGTCGGTCGCGATGCCGAACCGGCGGGCGAGTTCGACCAGCGAGGGCGCGAGCTCAGTCATGCGCCCATCTTGCTTGAGAACGCCGCGACCCGGCCCGGTCGGGTCGGCCGGCTTTGACCGGAAGTGACCGTTCGGCAGGACTGGTTGGCCATCCGCGGTTAACATGCCCAGTGAAGACGTGAAGAATCCAGCCCGGGGGATGAGTGGAGCAGCAAAAGTGCCGGTGCGGTTTGCAAGCCTGGCGCTCGAAAGACGCAGGATTCGTCCGCCCAGCCAGACGTAAATAGAAGGTGAAGGGCTCGGCAACGCGTGGCGAGGTCGGGGCGGGTCCCTTACGGTTGTCACGGTTGTACGAAGCAATTCGCGCAACGGATACTTTCAGGGACAATATCCAGGGCGTTCAAGCAGACCGGATGGTGAAATAGCGTGGCTGAAGAGAGTCGCGGGCAGCGGGGGTCGGGATACGGCCTCGGGTTGTCGACCCGCACCCAGGTGACGGGTTATCAGTTCCTGGCCCGCCGTACCGCGATGGCGCTGACCCGCTGGCGGGTCCGCATGGAGATCGAGCCGGGGCGGCGCCAGACGTTGGCCGTCGTCGCCTCCATCTCCGCGGCGCTGGTGATCTGCCTGGGCGCGCTGTTGTGGTCCTTCCTCAGCCCGTCGGGCCAGATCAACGAGTCGCCGATCATCGCCGACCGCGACTCCGGCGCGCTGTACGTCCGCGTGGGCGACAAGTTGTACCCGGCGCTGAACCTCGCATCGGCGCGGCTGATCACCGGGCGGCCGGACAACCCCCACCTGGTGCGGTCCAGCCAGATCGCGAACCTGCCCCGCGGTCCCCTGGTGGGCATCCCGGGCGCACCCTCGCATTTCGCGCCCAAGACTCCCTCCGCCTCGTCGTGGCTGGTGTGCGACACGGTGGCCGGTTCGACCGGCACGGGTGCGCCGTCCGGGGTGACGGTGACGGTGATCGACGGCACCCCGGACCTCAGCGGCCACCGCCAGGTGCTCAACGGGTCGGACGCCGTGGTGCTGAGATACGGCGACGAGGCGTGGGTGGTCCGACAGGGGCGCCGGTCGAAAATCGACGCGACGAACCGCTCGGTCCTGCTGCCGCTGGGTTTGACTCCCGAGCAGGTGAGCATGGCAAAGCCGATGAGCCGCGCCCTCTACGACGCGCTGCCGGTGGGGCCCGAACTGACGGTGCCCGAGATTCCGTACGCGGGTTCGCCGGCGACGTTCGCGGGCGCGCCCGGCCCGGTGGGGACGGTCATCGTCACACCGCAAATCAGTGGGCCGCAACAGTATTCGCTGGTGTTGGCCGACGGAGTGCAGACGCTGCCCCCGTTGGTGGCCCAGATCCTGCAGAACGCGGGCGGCCCGGGCGGTAACACCAAGCCGGTCACGGTGGAACCGTCGGCGTTGGCGAAGATGCCGGTGGTCAACAAGCTGGACCTGTCGTCGTACCCCGACAACCCGTTGAACGTGATGGATATGCGGGAGAACCCGGCGACCTGCTGGTGGTGGCAGAAGGCCTCCGGTGAGAACCGGGCCCGCATCCAGGTCGTGTCCGGCTCGACGCTTCCCATCCCGACCAAGGAATCGGGCAAGGTCGTGTCGTTGGTGAAGGCCGACACGACCGGCCGCGAGGCCGACCAGGTGTACTTCGCTTCCGATCACGCGAACTTCGTGGCCGTCACCGGCAACGACCCCGGCGCCAAGACGACGGAGTCGCTGTGGTGGCTGACGGACGCGGGCGCCCGGTTCGGGGTGGACGACACCCGCGAGGCCCGCGAGGCGTTGGGCTTGAAGACCACGCCGAGCCTGGCGCCCTGGGTGGCGCTGCGGCTGCTGCCACAAGGCCCGACCCTGTCCCGAGCAGACGCCTTGGTGGAGCACGACACCCTACCGATGGACATGTCCCCTGGAGATTTGGTGGTACCCAAGTGAAGCGCGGATTTGCCCGGCCGACGCCGGAGAAGCCCCCGGTCATCAAGCCGGAGAACATTGTCCTACCGACCCCGCTGAGCATCCCGCCGCCCGAGGGCAAGCCCTGGTGGATCGTGGTGGTCGGCGTCGTGGTGATCGGCCTGCTGGGCGGCATGATCGCCATGACCTTCGCCAGCGGCTCGCACGTGTTCGGCGGCGTCGGCGCGATTTTCCCGATCTTCATGATCGGCGGCATGGCGATGATGATGTTCGGCGGCCGGTTCGGCGGCCAGCAGCAGATGAGCCGGCCGAAGCTGGACGCGATGCGCGCCCAGTTCATGCTGATGCTCGACATGCTGCGCGAGACGGCCCACGAGTCGGCCGACAGCATGGACGCCAACTACCGGTGGTTCCACCCGGCGCCCGACACGCTGGCCGCGGCCGTCGGCGCGTCGCGGATGTGGGAGCGCAAGCCCGACGGCAAGGACCTCAACTTCGGTGTGGTCCGCGTCGGCGTGGGCATGACGCGCCCCGAGGTGACCTGGGGTGAGCCCCAGAACATGCCGACCGACATCGAGCTGGAGCCGGTGACGGGTAAGGCGCTGCAGGAATTCGGGCGCTACCAGAGCGTCGTCTACAACCTGCCGAAAATGATCTCGCTGCTGGTGGAGCCGTGGTACTCGCTCATCGGGGACCGCGAGCAGGTGCTGGGCCTGATGCGGGCGATCGTCTGCCAGCTGGCGTTCTCCCACGGGCCCGACCACGTGCAGATGATCGTGGTCAGCTCTGATCTGGAGCAGTGGGACTGGGTGAAGTGGCTGCCGCACTTCGGTGACCCGCGCCGCCAGGACGCGGCGGGCAACGCGCGGATGGTCTACAGCTCGGTGCGCGAGTTCGCCGCCGAGCAAGCCGAATTGTTCGCCGGCCGTGGGTCTTTCACGCCCCGGCATGCCAGTTCGTCGGCGCAGACCCCGACGCCGCACACCGTCATCATCGCCGACGTCACGGACCCGCAGTGGGAGTTCGTGATCAGCGCCGAGGGTATCGACGGCGTGACGTTCTTCGACCTGACCGGCGCGCCGATGTGGGCGGCCGTCCCGGAGCGGACCTTGCGGTTCGACGACCGGGGCGTGATCGAGGCGCTGCCGCGCGACCGCGACACGTGGATGGTCATCGACGAAAACGCGTGGTTCTTCGCGCTGACCGACCACCTCAGCATCGCGGAGTCGGAGGAGTTCGCGCAGAAGCTGGCGCGCTGGCGGCTGGCCGAGGCGTACGAGGAGATCGGTCAGCGGGTGGCCCACATCGGCGCCCGGGACATCATGGCCTACTACGGGATCGACGACCCGGCCGACATCGACTTCGACTCCCTGTGGGGCAGCCGGACGGACTCGATGGGCCGGTCGCGGCTCCGGGCGCCGTTCGGCAATCGCTCCGACAACGGCGAATTGCTGTTCTTGGACATGAAATCGCTGGACGAGGGCGGCGACGGCCCGCACGGTGTCATGTCCGGAACGACCGGTTCGGGTAAGTCGACGCTGGTGCGTACCGTGATCGAGTCGCTGATGCTCGGCCACCCGCCGGAGGAGCTGCAGTTCGTGCTGGCCGACCTCAAGGGTGGGTCGGCGGTCAAGCCGTTCGCGGGCGTGCCGCACGTGTCGCGCATCATCACCGACCTGGAGGAGGACCAGGCGTTGATGGAGCGCTTCCTGGACGCGCTGTGGGGCGAGATCGCCCGCCGCAAGGCGATCTGCGACAGCGCCGGCGTCGACGACGCCAAGGAATACAACTCCGTGCGCTCCCGGATGCGGGCGCGCGGCCAGGACATGCCGCCGCTGCCGATGCTCGTCGTCGTCATCGACGAGTTCTACGAGTGGTTCCGCATTATGCCGACGGCCGTCGACGTCCTCGACTCCATCGGGCGTCAGGGCCGCGCCTACTGGATCCACCTCATGATGGCGTCGCAGACCATTGAAAGCCGGGCCGAAAAGCTCATGGAGAACATGGGTTACCGGCTGGTGCTGAAGGCGCGCACCGCAGGCGCGGCGCAGGCGGCCGGCGTGCCGAACGCGGTGAACCTGCCGGCCCAGGCCGGTCTTGGTTACTTCCGTCGCAGCCTCGAGGACATCGTCCGGTTCCAGGCCGAGTTCCTGTGGCGGGACTACATTTCCCGCGGGATCACCATCGACGGCGAGGTAGCCCCGGCGTTGGTGCACAGCATCGATTACGTTCGCCCGCAGTTGTTCACCAACTCGTTCACCCCGCTCGAGGTGAGCGTCGGGGGACCGGAGCTGGAGCCGGTGGCGATCCAGTCGAACGGCGAGGCGCGCGAGGCGGCCGAAGCCGAGGGCGAGGACGACGAGGAAGGGATCAGGACCCCGAAGGTCGGCACGGTGATCATCGATCAGCTGCGCAAGATCGACTTCGAGCCCTACCGGCTGTGGCAGCCGCCGCTGACCACTCCCGTGGCCATCGACGAGCTGGTCAATCGGTTCATCGGTCACCCGTGGCAGCAGGATTACGGCACCGCCCAGAACCTGGTGTTCCCGATCGGGATCATCGACCGCCCGTTCAAGCACGACCAGCCGCCGTGGACGGTTGACACGTCCGGGCCCGGTGCCAACGTCCTGATCCTGGGGGCCGGCGGGTCGGGCAAGACCACGGCGCTGCAGACGCTGATCTGCTCGGCCGCGCTGACGCACACGCCGGAGCAGGTGCAGTTCTACTGCCTGGCCTACAGCGGCACCGCGCTGACCACGGTCGCCCGTTTGCCGCACGTCGGTGAGGTGGCCGGTCCGACGGATCCCTACGGTGTGCGCCGTACGGTGGCCGAACTGCTGGCGCTGGTCCGCGAACGCAAGCGCACCTTCCTCGAATACGGCATCGCCTCGATGGACGTGTTCCGTCGCCGCAAGTTCGCCGGTGAGGCGGGCCCGGTGCCCAACGACGGGTTCGGCGACGTCTACCTGGTCATCGACAACTACCGCGCGTTGGCCGAGGAAAACGAGGTACTGATCGAGCAGGTGAACCTGATCATCAACCAGGGTCCCTCGTTCGGTGTGCACGTGGTCGTCACCGCCGATCGCGAATCGGAGCTGCGGCCGCCGGTGCGAAGCGGTTTCGGCTCCAGGATCGAGTTGCGTCTGGCCGCGGTGGAGGACGCCAAGCTGGTGCGTTCCCGGTTCGCCAAGGAAGTTCCGGTCAAACCGGGTCGCGGCATGGTCGCGGTCAACTACGTCCGCCTCGACGCCGACCCGCAGGCCGGCCTGCACACGCTGATCGCCCGGCCCGCGCTGGCCAGCACGCCCGCCAACGTGTTCGCGTCCGACAGCATCATCGAGGCGGTCAGCCGCCTCGCGAGCGGCCAGGCCCCGCCGGTGCGCCGGCTACCCGCGCGCTTCGGCGTGGAGCAGGTGCGCGAGCTGGCCGCCCGCGACACCCGCCAAGGGGTGGGCGCCGGCGGAATCGCCTGGGCCATCTCGGAATTGGACCTGGCGCCGGTCTATCTCAACTTCGCCGAGAACGCGCACCTGATGGTGACGGGCCGGCGCGAGTGTGGGCGCACCACGACGCTGGCCACCATTATGTCCGAGATCGGCCGGCTCTACGCGCCGGGGTCCAGCAGCGCACCGACACCCCCGGCCGGGCGGCCCTCGGCCCAGGTGTGGCTGGTCGACCCGCGCCGTCAGCTGCTGACCGTGCTGGGCTCGGAGTACGTCGAGAAATTCGCGTACAACCTCGACGGCGTTCAAGAGATGATGAACGAGATGTCGGCCCTGCTGGCCAGCCGCGAACCACCGCCCGGCCTGTCGGCGCAAGAGCTGCTGGCGCACTCCTGGTGGAGCGGCCCGGAGATCTTCTTGATCGTCGACGACATCCAGCAGCTGCCGGCGGGCTTCGATTCGCCGCTGCACAAGGCCGCCGCCTGGGTGACCAGGGCCGCCGACGTCGGCTTGCACGTGATCGTGACCCGCACCTTCGGTGGATGGTCGTCGGCGGGCAGCGACCCGATGCTGCGGGCGCTGCACCAGGCGAATGCGCCGCTGCTGGTGATGGACGCCGACCCCGACGAGGGCTTCATCCGCGGCAAGATGAAGGGCGGCCCGCTGCCCCGCGGCCGAGGCCTGCTGATGGCCGAGGACACCGGTGTGTTCGTCCAGGTGGCGGCCACCGAGTTCCGCAAATAGGAGCCCGAATAGGACCAGCCCGTTGCGCTGGGGTTGACTCTGATCGACGGAAGATCAACCCCAGTGCAGCGGTAATTCCTTGAGCGCGAACGTCTTCGACGGGAACTTGATTTCAGGGGCGTAATCCGCCGGCACCTCGAAGTCGGGGATCTGCTTGAGCCATTCGGCGACGATGATGGTCAGCTCGATCCGCGCCAGATGTGAACCGAGGCACCGGTGCGGTCCGCCGCCAAATCCCCAGTGCCGGTGCACCTTACCGTCCATGAACAGCTCATCGGTCGACATCGCGTCGGTGCCGTCGCGGTTCACCGCCGCCATGCACAACCGCACCGGCGTGCCCGCGGGCAGCGTCATGCCGCCCACGGTGACGATCTCCGTCGTGACCCGTGGCGCGACCGGTGCCGACGGCTCCAGCCGCACGATCTCTTCGATGAAAACCCTGATCTGCCTGGGGTTGTCGCGCAGCTGGTCGCGTAGCTGCGGCCGGCGCGCGAGTTCGTACAGTGAGAATCCGATCGCCGCGGTCACCGTGTCCAGACCCGCCAGGATCAGCAGGTGGCTCATGCCCAGCAGCTCCAGATCAGTGAAGTCGCCCTCGCCGGTCATCACTTGCGACAACATGTCCGAGCCCGGGTTTTCCCGGCGCTGCGCAATCGCATCGGTCAGGTAGGCCAACAGCTCGTGCGCCTTCTCGAAGTCGGCCGGGCTCAGGTAGGGCTTGTCGGCGATGATGGCGTCTTTCCAGTCGATGACGCGGTCACGGTCCTCGACCGGCAGACCGTAGAGATCGAGGAAAACCTGAAAGGGGTAGAGCCTTGCGAAATCCGCCATGGCGTCGCACTTGCCTCGTCCGGCGAGCTCGGCGATCATCTCGGCGGCGTGGCGCTGCAGCACCGGCCGGGACTTGCTCAGGCCCTGGGGGCTGAAGTAGGGCTGCAGGATCTTGCGGTAGCGGGTGTGCTCGGGCGGGTCGAACGCCAGCGGGATCACCGGCAACGGGCTGCCGGGGGGTTGCAGCGCAAGCCGCGATGAAAACACCTTGGGATTGCGCAGCGCGGCGAGCACGTCCTCGCGACGGGTCAGGTAGTAGTGGCCGTTCATGAACACCACCGGCCCGGCGTCCCGCAACGTCTTCCATCCGACACCCCGGTCGTCCGCCATCGGCAACTTGGTGTACTCAAGCCGCGGTAGGTGAAAGCTGCCCGGCTGGCCGTCGCCAAGAGTGCTCATGCGCCCTGATCTCCGCTTGTCTGTGTGGTTTTCGCGCCGCGGAGTGTCAGTCCCCAGGCCGCGCTTGAAACTTTCGCGTCACCGGTTTGTAGGTGGCACACCAATATCGCATGTGCGACCAGGGGGCACCAATCTGACCGGCGGTGAGTTTGGATCACTACGCGCGGCCGCCGGCGCTCGGCCTTCTCCCAGGGTTTGTCGACCGACTAATCTGGTTGTCCAGTCGTCAAGTCCCCGCTGGGCACTCCCCGAAACCGTCCAAGAAGGAAACCTCGTGAAGGTTCGTCTCGAAAAGTCCAGGTGCGTGGGCCATGCCCAGTGCTACGCCGTCGACCCAGACCTGTTCCCGATTGACGCGTCAGGCTATTCCATCCTCGAAGAACACGAGGTGCGGCCCGAGGACGAACAATTGACTCGCGACGGCGTGGCCTCCTGCCCGGAAATGGCGCTGATCCTCGAGGACGAGTAGCGGCGCAGCGGGGCAAGCCGAGAGCGAACGAAAGATGAACACCCGGTTGTTTGTCATGAACCGAGGATTGCCGGGAATGAACATTGGTTGGCCGGGAATGAACAGTTGGCATCGTCGGTCGGCGCGCCCCGGATGACCAGCTAATGTCGTTCGCGAGCGACAGTTCAAGCACCAACGAGCTGTCGCTCGGTTGCTGACAGCGGGATAGTCGAGGCAGATTGTTCATGTCGTTACTGGCCAGGCTTTCGGGAATCTTGGTGGCGGAGCACCTATCCGGGCACTGCGGACGGGTGCGCCCCAGTATTCCGACTATCCCGTCGGCTGGGTTTGCTGGTCAACAGGGTCGTGACCGCGCCCGTCATGGTTTCTACCTGACCGCCGCGATTGCCCACGCAATCGCGGCCGACTGAGGAGGACACGGGGTGTTCGACTTCGGAGCGTTACCGCCCGAAATCAATTCCGGTCGGATGTATGCGGGTCCGGGAGCCGAGTCGATAATGGTTGCCGCGACGGCCTGGGATGCGCTGGCGGCCGAGCTGAGCACGGCGGCTTCTGGCTACAACTCGGTGATCACGGAGCTCACCAGCGCGCCCTGGGTGGGACCCTCCTCGACGGCGATGGTGTCCGCGGTCGTGCCCTACGTGAGCTGGCTCAGCACGGCGGCGGGCCTGGCCGAGGAGAGCGCCAGCCAGGCGCGGGCGGCGGCGGGCGCCTTCGAGGCCGCCTTCGCGATGACGGTGCCGCCGCCGGTGATCGTGGCCAACCGGGTGTTGTTGGCGACGCTGGTCGCGACCAATTTCTTCGGGCAGAACACGCCGGCGATCATGGCCACCGAGGCCCAGTACATGGAGATGTGGGCCCAGGACGCCGCCGCCATGTACGGCTACGCCGCCTCCTCGGCGGCCGCCACGGTGCTGACCCCCTACCAGTCGCCGCCGAACACCAGCACGCCGGACGCACCCGCCCAGCAGGGCGCCGCGGTCGCCCAGGCCGCCGCCCAGCCGGCCGGCAACTCCGCGCAGACGGCGGCGCAGGCGGTCCAGGCCGCCTCGATCCCCCAGACCTTGCAGCAACTGGCCCTGCAGCAACTTTCGGGCTACCAATTCACGAACTGGCCGTTCTCGATGCTGCAGAACCAACTCCAAGATTTGCTCAAGTACGGGCTCCCCACCCCGACCAACGACTGGTTCAACGTCCCGGGCCTCATCAAGCCGGCGGTCGTGGGCTACCCGTCGACGTTCCCCTCCTCCGGTATCAGCCCGTTGTATAACGAGGGGCGCCAGTTCCTGCAGGCCTACTTCGGTGTCGGTCTCGGGAACTTCGGCTGGTCGATGGGCCAGCAGCTGACCTTCGGGCCCGGTGGTGCGACGGCCGGTGCGGGTGGTGCCTGGTTCCCGACGCCGCAGTTCGGTGGGCTGCATCTGGGCGCCGTGGGCGGCGGCCTTGGCGGCGTGCACCCCGCCGGAGCGGTGTCGGCGGGCACCGGCGCGGCCGGCAAGGTCGGAATGCTGTCGGTTCCGGCCAACTGGAGCACCCCGACATCGGAGGCGGCGGTCACGCTC
>Ga0335069_10001884_pt1 | contig 33022 bp, 29 predicted proteins | sample Lox_Sample_11_FD_206714 | JGI IMG/M metagenome (GOLD analysis project Ga0335069, IMG submission 206714) | Soil microbial communities from Loxahatchee National Wildlife Refuge, Florida, United States - Lox_Sample_1.1 | ecosystem: Environmental > Terrestrial > Soil > Wetlands | place: USA...
GCCGCTCCGCCGTTCCAGCGCTCCACTGCTCGACCGGGTCATTTCTTCACTCGATCACTTCTTCGCTCTTCCTCCCGCCACGCCCCGCGAACCAATCCGGTTACTAGTTCGAGCAAGTCCAATGGATCGAGCCCGTTCTTTTCTGTTGCGGTTCGCTTTTTATTCGCTATAATTCGCGCATGGCTGTCACGCGCCGGCAAAAAGAAGTTCTCGACTTTCTGGAATCGTTTGTGACCCGAAACGGCTATTCCCCGTCGTTCGAGGAGATTGCCCGCGGCATGGGTCTCAAGAGTCTGGCCACGGTTCACAAGCACATCACCAATCTTGAAAAGAAGGGCATGCTCGACCGCGTGCACAATCGCAGCCGTTCCATCGACGTGCTGCCGCCCGGGGCGCGCACGCGCTCGAGCGACCGGCTGCCCCTCGCCGGACGCATCGCCGCCGGCCAGCCGGTGGAGACCAGCGAGTCGGTGGAAAGCATCTCCCTGCACGATGTGGTCGGCAACCGCGATGTCTTCGCCCTCGAGGTCCGCGGCGACTCCATGCGCGACGAACACATCATCAGCGGCGACTACGTTCTGGTCGAACGCACCAAGACGGCGCGGCAGGGCGAGATCGTGGTCGCGCTTGTGCACGGGGCGGAGACAACCCTCAAGCGCTTCTACTCGGAGGGCGGTGTCATCCGTCTGCAGCCCTCCAACATCGAGATGGAGCCGATTTACGTGCCGGCGGCCCAGGTCGCCATTCAGGGCCGGGTTCTGGGCGTTCTGCGCAAATACCATTGATCTTCGGGCGGTGGGAATTCAGGCCGCGAACTCCCAGGCTGCAGCGGGACGCCGTCGCATCGCAAAAACCGGTCGCGGCAGACTCACATACTCCACCGGATCGCGCTGAGCAGATTCGAGTAGTCATCCGTCCACACCTTCTGCCCGCGGCCGAGGGGGATGGGCACCCATCTTCCACGCGCGTCCGGCGAGGAGGTCAGGGCGGCGAGGTCATCGGCGTTGCGCGCCATTACCACCCACGTTGAAGGGTACTTGCCGGCGTCGATCTCCGCCTGCGAAACCGCCGTGTCGTTTTCGATCAGGCAGACCAAGTGCGCATCCTGGGCCAGGGCGCCGAGGGTGCCACTTATGTCCAGGTAGAGATTCGAGATGTGAAAAGCCAGCAATCCGTGCGGCGCGAGCTTGCGCTGGTAGAGAGCGACCGCCTCCCGCGTGACCAGGTGCATGGGAATGGAATCGCCGCTGAAGGCGTCCAGAACAATCAGCCCATATTGCGCGTCGGGAGCCGAGCGAAGCTTCAGGCGCGCATCTCCGAGGACGATCCGCGCCTGGGGAGCGCATTGGATGAGGAACCGGAAATACGCCGGATTCTGCGCAAGGCGGGCCACCACCGGGTCGATCTCGTAGTAGGTGAGGGTTTGCCCCGGCTGCAGGTAACACGCCATGGCTCCGGCGCCCAGGCCGACGATGGCCCAATTGCCGTGGGGCATGGTGGATTGGGCGGCGCTGTAGATCTGCCCGGCCGGTCCGCTGCGCGTGAAGTAGGAGAGCGGTTCGCGACTGCGCGCAAGGTCCAGGCTCTCCATGCCATGGGCGGTGCCCCCGTGGAACAGGAGGCGGAATTTCGCGCGCGCGTCCGTGGTGACGCGGGAGACGCCGAAGAAGCTGCGCTCGGTATGGAGCACCCGGCCGAACGGTCCGGCGTAGAAGGAACTGGCAGCAAGAACGGCAAGGAGCCCGCCGACGAACCGCCAGCGGCGTTTGGCAAAGCTCAGGCACCAGACCAGCGAGTAGCCGAAGATGAGGATGTTGAGGGAGCGGCCGGGCCGGATGCCGAGACGCGCGAGCACGAGGATGACCGTGAGCATGCACAGGCCGAGCACAAGTGGGAGCAGGACGTCCTTGCGGCGCGCCCAGACCGGGGAGCCCTTCGAGGCCGCGGGCCCATCCTCCGGGCGCAGGGCGGCAGCCATCACCAGCACCAGTGGCAATTCCAGCACAGAGCGAAAGATCACCGGGGCCACCAGGGCGTTGAAGATGCCTCCGAGCACGCCGCCGAAGGACATCCAGAGATAGAACTCGGTGAGGCGGCTCACGGGCGGCCTGCTGCGCGCCAGTTCGCCGTGGCAGACGATCGCCACGCCGAACAGCACCGCCAGATCGAGGACCAGCATGATTGGAAAGGAGAACTTGGACTGCGAGGCGATGGGGAATAACGCCGCCAGGATCAGAAACGGGACACGCTTCAGCATCCACGTGTGGGAGATGGGCGGGCGCTTTGCGAAGACAAGGATGAAGCTGAGCAAATAGAGAGCCAGCGTCAGCACCCACAGCAGCGGAATGGCGGGGACATCGGTTGTCAGCGAGGTTGTAATGCCCAGCACCAGACTCGACGGGACGAAGGCCAGCGCGATCCAGCGAAGCCGCTGAAGGAAGGAAACGGGCGCCGCGGCCTCGTGGGAGGGCTTCATCTCCGCAGTCACATGAGCTCCCCGTTTCGGCCAGATCAGCAGTGCGCAGCAGGCGGCGGCCACGACAAACAGGAGGTATCCGGCGCTCCAGAGCGCCGTCTGCGACCGCACCCGCAGGAGCGGCTCCAGTAGAAGAGGGTAGGCCAGCAGCCCGGCGAGGCTTCCCGCGTTGCTGGCGGCATACAGGAAGTACGGATCGGCGGCGTCGCGGTGGCCCGAGGCTGCGAACCAGCGCTGCAGAATCGGGGTTGTCGAAGAGAGGATGAAGAACGGCAGCCCCACCGAAACCGCGAGCGTCATCAGCACCCAGAGCACCGGTGAATCAGCACTGGGCGGCTCCCAGCCAGCGGGAAGATGCAGCGGCAGAAGCCCGACCCAGGCAATGGGCAACAGAATCAGCACGAGATGCACGACCATCTGGCTCCGTCGCGCGAGCCACCGGAAGGATGTGTGGGCATACAGATAACCCAACAACAGGGTCGCCTGAAAAAACACCATGCAGGTGTTCCACACCGACGGCGTACCGCCGAGCAGGGGAAGCAGCATTTTGGCGATCATGGGCTCGACCAGAAACAGCAGCGCCGAGCTCAGGAAGATGGAAAGGACATAGACAGCCAAAAGCATGCGAGCGGCTCCGCAGCGGGGATGCGAAATCGGTTCGCAAAAGCCCCAACGATCCTTCAGTTTGAAGTAAAGCTAGGCGCATTCTACTCCCACAGGTTGTCTCGCGGATGATGTTCGCCGGATCTGCCTCGCCACGGGAAAAAAGGCCCGGCAATCTGCCGGGCCTCTTCGCAACCTCGTGTTTCCTGTCTTATCCGAGGATCCGCTGGACTTTCTCTTCGATGACGTCCTGGGGCACGTAGCCGACAATCTGGTCGGTCACCTTGCCGCCCTTGAAGAACAGGAGCGCGGGAATCCCGCGAATTCCGTAGCGCGATGGCGTAGCGCCGTTTTGGTCCACGTTGACTTTAGCCACCTTCAACTTGCCCGCATACGAGGCGGCCACGCTCTCCACTGCGGGAGCGATCATTTTGCACGGCCCGCACCACACCGCCCAGAAATCCACCAGAACCGGCTGCTCACTCTTCAGCACTTCCTGGTCGAAGTTCGCATCCGTTACTTCCATTACACCTGCTCCACCCATGTTCCTCCTTGCTTACCTGCTCCCGACCAGTTTACTGCCGGCATCCTCTCATGGGATGCGAAAGCCTGTTGGAAAGTCGCAAAGCGTTCGGGATCGGAACTCATGGTAGGCAAGATGCGCAAAGTAAAAGCGCCCGGATTCCCATCAGGAATCACGGGCGCTAGAGCAGCCCTCCCCCAGAACTGCCCACGTTGCGAATGTATGTTTTCTTGCGGCGAAGATCAAGCAATCTTAGGTAATAGCTCGGGTAATCACCAATGGGGCATAACTGGAATGATTGGCGCCGACTGGGGCCGTCTGGCTGCAACCGGAAACTCGCCGGATGCACGAGTCCCAGCTTTTCCTGCGCCCCGCAGCGAGCCTGTTATTCCCTGCGAAAACTGAGGCTCGACGATCCGCCCTGTGACTCCAGCCGGCACACCACAAGTTCCGGCCGCTGCATATCCCGCAGCGCTTCGTGGATTGCCTCGGAAGCCGCCGCCACGCTGGCTTCGCTCTCCACGATCGCCAGCACCGCCGGCCCCGCCCCGCTCAGCGCCACTCCCAGAATCCCGTCCCGCCCCGCCAGCGGCAGCAGCTTCGGAAGTTGCGGGCAGATTCCCGCCCGGTACGGCTGATGAATGCGGTCGTGCATCGCCGGCCGCAGCAGGTCTCCGCGGGCCTGCGCAAACGCCAGGCCCAGCATGGCCACCGCCTGCAGGTTCGTAACCACGTCGGTTCGCGCGTAGATGGCCGGCAACACCGCCCGCGCCTTGCTGGTGGCCAGCGGCTCGGTCGGCAGAACGACAATCGCCCGCCAGTCTGGCGGGGGCTCTACGCGCGCCACGTGCACGGAGCCGCCGTGCGGGCTTGCGGCTACAAATCCGCCCAGCCAGCACGCGGCCGCGTTGTCGGGGTGCCCTTCCAGTTCCGAGGCTTCGGCCAGAATGCGATCGCTCGACCACTTCAGCCCGCCAAAGTGATTTGCCATCACGATCGCCGCCAGCCGCCCGGCGGCCGACGACCCGCAGCCCATGCCCAGCGGAATCTGGTTCTCCATCCGGATCGCCAGGGGCGTACCAGGCCGTCCTTCCCGCTCCAGGATGCCCCGATACAGCTCCAGCACGAGATTGTCTTCGAGGTTCCCGCACCTCTCCGCGTCGCGGCCCGTGGCGTCGATCGAAAACTCCGCCGCCGGCCCAGCCTCGATCTCCAGATAGAAATTCAGGGCCACCGCCGCGGTGTCGAATCCCGGTCCCAGGTTCGCTGAGGTCGCAGGCAGCCGCATCCGCAGCTTCTCGGTCTGCCTGCTCATGCCGATGCGCCCTTCATCGCCGCCAGCACCGCCGCCGCCGTCGCATCCACGCTGCGCGCATTGCGCCGCAGACGCCCGATGGAAGCCTCATGCCCCACCGCCTCTTCCGTTCGCAGCAGCGTGCCGCGATGGAAGTCGATGGTGTAGTCGGCGTCCTTGAGCGTGTGCCCGGTGAGCAGCAGCACGACGGTGTCGCCTTCGGCCACCGCACCCTGCGCGCTCAGCTTCTTCAGCCCCGCCAGCGTCACTGCCGAGGCCGGCTCGCAACCCAGCCCCTCCTCGCCCAGCTCCGCCTTGGCGATCGCGATCTCCGTTTCGCTCACATCGAGACACCAGCCGCCCGTCTCCTCGACCACTCGCGCCGCCTTCTTCCACGACGCCGGATTGCCGATGCGGATCGCGGTCGCGCGGGTGTGCGCCTCCACGGGCTGGAACTCCGTCCCGCCGCCAGCGCTGAAATAGCGCACCAGCGGATTTGCTCCCTCGGCCTGGATCACCGAGATCTTCGGCATCCGCGCCACCAGACCCAGCTCCTTGAGCTCCTTGAAGCCCTTGCCCAGCGCCGACGAGTTGGCCAGGTTACCGCCCGGCACGATCAGATGATCCGGCACGTTCCAGTCAAAAGCCTCGGCGATCTCGAACGCCGGCGTCTTCTGCCCCTCCAGCCGGTAAGGATTGACCGAGTTCAGCAGATAGATCGGGGCCTCGCGCACAATCTCCGTCAGCACGCGCACACAGCCGTCGAAATCTGTCTTGAGCTGGCAGGTCAGCGCGCCGTAGTCCATGGCCTGCGACAGCTTGCCCCAGGCGATCTTGCCCTCGGGAATCACCACCAGGCTCTTCAATCCTGCACGCGCCGCATAGGCCGCCATCGCCGCCGACGTGTTGCCGGTGGACGCGCATGCCACCCACTCGAATCCGCGTTCGCGCGCCACGCTCAGAGCCGCCGTCATGCCCGTATCCTTGAACGAGCCGGTGGGATTCATGCCCTGGTGCTTGGCAAAAAGCTGATCCAGCCCCAGCCTGCGCCCCGCCCGCGGCAGCGAATACAACGGAGTGTTGCCCTCCTGGAGCGTGACGGCGTTCCCGAAGCTGTCGAGGATCGGCAGCAGTTCGCGGAAACGCCATACCCCGGAGCGGTCCAGAGCCTCACACGAGCAGCGCCTCTCCCGCCACAGCCATTTCAGCGCCCCGGGATTGGGCCGGTTCTGGCTCTTCCGCTGGGCCCAGCCCGGATAATCCACTTCGAACAGGTCGCCGCAGTCAGCGCAGCGAAAATCCGGCCGTACCTCCGTGCCGGAGATGCGCGCACCGCAGCCGAAACAGCGCAACTGGTGCAAATTGTCGTTCATGCCTGCTGATAGCCTAGCAGCGTAGACCAGCCTTTGCCGCGCCGGAGGTCGACTTTGAAACTCTTCCCCGCTCTCTCTCGATTCCTGCTCGTCGCCGCCGCAACCGCGGTTCCAGCCCAGACTCCGCTGCGCATCGCTGCCGCAGCCGACCTGGAACCGGTACTGCCGCCCCTTCTGCAGCAGTTTGAGAAGACTACGGGAATCCATGCCGAAGCCACCTTCCAGGCGTCGGCCGCGCTGACCACGCAGATCCAGAACGGCGCCCCCTTCGATGTCTTTCTCTCCGCGGATCTCGGCTACCCGCGGAAGCTCATCGCGGCCGGACTGGCGGAAGGCTTGGGGGACGGCAACACCGGCTCGCCCATCACGTACGCAAGGGGCACTCTGGTCCTGTGGACGCGCAAGGACGCCCATCTTCCCCCGCCCTCGCTCGATCTCCTCGGCAATCCGGGCCTCAAGCGGCTAGCCATCGCCAACCCCGACCGGGCTCCCTATGGCAAGGCCGCAGTCGCGGCCCTGCAGAAACTCGGCCTTTACGACGCCCTCAGCCCACGCTTCGTCGTTGCCGAGAACATCTCCCAGACAGCGCAGTTCGTTGACTCCGGCAACGCCGACGCCGGTCTCATCTCGCTCACTTCGGCCAAAACGCCCCGGCTTGCCTCCGATGGCCAGTACTTCGTCGTTCCCGCCGGCCTCTATCCGCCCATCGAACAAGGCGCGGTGCTGGTTTCGAAGACACAGCAGAGCGTGGCAGCAAGGAAATTCCTGGTCTTCCTCATGTCCGCTCCCATCCAGGAACAGATCCAGAAATTCGGCCTGACACCCGGCCGCCCCGTCCCCTCAGCTCGCTAGTGGGTGATCCCACGCTGACCGCAAAGAAAGGCTGTTGCCAGGATGGGACACCGGTGAAATTGCACAAAACGAACGGTTCTGGCGCATTATCCTGTACTGGACCTTATGGATTGGCAGGCCTTCTTCCTATCCCTGCGGCTCGCGGGGCTCACCACGGCGATTCTTCTGGTCGTCGCGATTCCTCTGGCCGCGATGCTGGTGCTGGGCCGCGGCCGCTGGCTCGCCGTTCTTGAGGCCCTGGCCGCTCTTCCGCTCGTCCTTCCTCCCACTGTGCTCGGCTTTTTCCTTCTCGTCCTGCTTGGGCCGCGCACCGCCTTCGGCCGCGCCATCACGGCTCTCCTCGGGCATCCGCTCGCCTTCTCCTTCTCCGGACTCGTGGTCGGATCGGCGATCTACAGCCTGCCCTTCGCCGTCCAGCCCATCGCGGCCGGCTTCGCAGCCGTGCAACCCAATCTCGTCGATGCCGCACGCCTGCTGGGCGCCGGCTCCGCGCGCTTGGTGTGGACCCTGCTGGCGCCGCTGGCACGCCGCGCCATCGTGGCTGCGGCCGTGCTCACCTTCCTGCACACGGTGGGTGAATTCGGCGTGGTCCTCATGCTCGGTGGGGATATCCCAGGCGCTACCCGCACGCTCTCCATCGTCCTCTACAACCAGGTGGAGAACTTCGACTACGCCGCCGCCAACCGCACGGCCGCCCTGCTGCTGGGCATGAGCGTGCTTGCGCTGATCGCCATCTACTCCTCCAATGCACGGAGCGCCCGCCGTGCTTGAATTCGCGCTCGACACCCATCACGGCAGCTTTCGCCTGACGCTCGCTACGCGCTTCACCTCGGCGTGGACCGTGATCTTCGGCCACTCCGGCGCCGGCAAGAGCACCCTGCTACGCCTGCTTGCCGGACTTGACCGCGCCGGCATCGGACGCTCCGGAACCGTCCGCGTGATCCACGGCGGGCGTCCGCTCACCGACTCCGCTCACAGCATCTGGCTTCCACCGGGACGCCGCCAGACCGCCCTCGTCGCCCAGAGTCCCGCACTCTTTCCCCATCTCAGCGTCCGTGCCAACGTCGCCTACGGGCTTGCGCACCTGGACCGCGCAACCTGCAACCAGCGCGTGAAGGAAGTTCTGGAACTTGTTGGAGCCATGAATCTTATAGATCGGCGTCCGCCAGGCCTCTCGGGCGGCGAAGCGCAACGGGTGGCGTTGGCCCGCGCACTGGCTCCGGGGCCCAAGCTGCTGCTGCTCGACGAGCCCTTCTCGGCGCTCGACGGCCCGGCTGCCGATGCTCTGCTCGACCGGCTGCAAGCCTGGGTGCGCCAGAATAGCATTCAGACAGTGATGGCGACACATGAAGCCGCCGACGCCTTCGCCACCGGCGCCGAAGTCGCATTGCTTCAGGAGGGGCGCCTGGCCGCACTTGGACCCGCAGAGCAGGTGCTGGCGCAGGAACGCGAGCGGATTGCATCGCGCCTTTCGAGCGGAGCCGCCCGGATCAGTCAATTGCCGTAAGGATTCGGATCGAGCATCTCACTTCGCCGCCACCACCACAAGCGTCGCATCGTCCTGGAATTGCGACAGGCAATGGGCATCCACGCGCTTGAGCAGCAGATCGCTCAACTCCTGCGCCGAGCGCGCCGAAGAGCCCGCCGCAAAGTCCGCAATCCGCCCTTCGCCGAACTCCTGCTCATCCGCATCCGCCGCCTCGGTCAGCCCGTCGGTAAACACCAGCAGCCGGTCGCCGCCCGCAAGTTCCACCGTCTGGTCCGCGTACTCCCACGCGGGAAACACCCCCAGAACCGCCCCGCTGCCGTCGAGCACGGACGCACTCCCGTGCGATACCAGGATCGGGTCGGGATGCCCGGCGTTGCAATACACCAGCCGCCGCGCCCCGGAGTCCAGGATCCCGAACAGAAACGTCACAAACTTACCCGTCGCCAGGTTCTCGCACAGCAGCCGGTTCACCTTGCCGCACAGAACGGCCGGACTGGTTTGCTCACTCGCAAACGCCCGCACCGCCGCCTGCACGTTGGCCATCAGCAGCGCGGCGGACACTCCCTTGCCCACCACGTCGGCCACGCAGATGGCAACCGAATCTCCGCCCAGCTTGAAGATGTCGAAGTAGTCGCCGCTCACCTCGCGCGCCGGCCGCCACGCCGCCGCCAGTTCGAACCCGGCAACCTGCGGAATCTCCTTCGGCAGAAGCCCCTCCTGAATCTCGCGCGCCCGATGCAGTTCCTCCTTCTGGACCTGCAGCTCCGCTGCGCCCTTCTCCATGCTCCTCTCCAACTCCAGGTTGCGCTGCTCCAACCGATCCTTGGTGATGCGATAGAAGAAAATGCCGCCGCTGAAAGCCACGATGACGACCACTGGGAACTTCCAATTCGTGGCAAGATAGTCAACCAGCGGCGGGTGGGACGACGGCGCGAACCGCCACACGATGGTGCCGCACAGAACGTACACCGGCCCGACAATCGCCAGGAGCAGCATCCAATACCAGATCCAGTTCCACGGATAGGGGCGGCTCCAGTAAACACGCCAAAGCGCCTGCATGGTGAGCGAAACCGCGTTCCCGAACAACAATGTGTAGAGAACGATGGTGAGTGGATTCACCTGCTGGCCGGTGGCCCAGAAAACCGCGCCCACGACTGCGGCCATCGCGAGGTAAAGCACCTGCTGGCGCAGGTAACGGGTCAGCAATTTGCGGATGAATCTCACGGGGACTCCACCAGGATCGACTTGGCCCCGATTCTAAGGCGCTGAAACGGCGCAAATCCGTACTCACCATCACGCCCTATCGCGCTGGCGCCGCACTAGAACCCCACCAGCACCGGTTCCGGCTGCAGCACCACCTCGAATTTCTTCTCCACCGCCGAGCGGATTTGCGCGGCGAGGCCGAGGATTTCGCTCGCAGTTGCGCCGCCACGATTGACCAGTGCCAACGTGTGTTTGGTCGACACGCCCGCCGCGCCGAGGAAGAACCCACGGGAAAAGCCGGCCTGCTCGATCAGCCACGCCGCCGGAACCTTGACTCTGCCCTCCGCGCCCGCTGGAAACCGCGGCGGCTGCCTGCCGGCGATGAAAGCGAGTCGGTCTGCCGAATCTTCGGTCAGGATCGGGTTCTTGAAGAAGCTGCCCGCGCTGCGGCAATCGGGATCGCAGTCGACGAGAAGCATGCCCTTGGATTGGCGGATGCGGCGCACCGTCTCGGCGACTTCGACTGAGCTGGGCTTTGCCCCTGCAGGAAACGCACGCTGCAGATCCGGATAGCGAAGCGCCGGAACGCCGCCGCGGGTGAGTTGGTAGTCCACCTGCAGCACCACGAAGCGGCCCGCGTCGCTAGTGTTGAAGCGGCTCGTCCGATAGGCGAATCCGCACTGGGCGGCGTCGAACTCCATCGAGCGACGATCCCGCAGGTCGAAGGCCCGCACTCGCTCGATAACCGACGAGACCTCCTGTCCGTACGCGCCCACGTTCTGGACGGGTGTTCCACCGACGGTGCCGGGAATCCCCGCCAGGCACTCTACGCCGGCGCAGTTCGCTTCCGTAGCCTTCCGTACGAAGGTCTCCCAGTCCTCGCCGGCGGCGGCGCGGAAGAGCACGCGCCCATCGCCGGCATCCAGCTCCTGAATGCCTTTGAGCGCGACATAAAGGACGAGGCCAGGGAAGCCGGCGTCGGCAATGAGGACATTGCTGCCGCCGCCGAGGACGAACAGGGGAATGCCGCGCTGGCGTGCCCAGGCCGACGCCTCCACGATGTCAGCCTCCGAGCGCGCCCCAACGAACCACCGCGCCGGACCGCCGATGCCGAAGGTCGTGAACGGCGCAAGCACCTTGTTTTCTTCAATCCGCATCACTCCCAAGGCTACATCAGACGTTTTCCCGTAGAATGATCCCAGGCAATACCCTGCCGGAGGTTTATTCATGTATCCAGAGCTTATGGTCATCCCGATGCGCGAGGAGCTGACTCGCGCCGGAATCCAGGAAGCGCGCACCGCGGAAGACGTGGACGCGGCCGTCAACCAGCCCGGCACTACGCTGCTGGTGGTGAACTCGATTTGCGGGTGCGCGGCGGGCAAGATGAGGCCCGGCGTACGCATGGCTCTGGCCAACGCCGCCAACCAGCCCGACCGCAAGATCACGGTCTTCGCCGGCCAGGATCGCGAAGCCACGGAGCGCGCCCGCAGCTACTTCGACGGCAACCCACCGACATCGCCGGCCGTGGCCATTCTGCGCGACGGCAAACTGGTGTACCTGATGCAGCGGTTCATCATCGAGCAGGCCACGGCGCAGCAGATCGCCGGGGAGCTGATCCGGGCGTTTGACGAGCTCCACGCTACAACGGCGGCGTAAGAACAGCCGTCAGCCTTCAGCCCGGAGTTACGGAGGACAGTCGAGCCCATCGGGGCTGCCCCGCAATTCGGCGCGTGCGACGCGGCAGCTTAGAGCGGTTCCACAGCACTTGTAGCCGTTTCTGGCCGCGATTCAAGGTGGCTTTTCCTTGATGAAAAAGCCACTTGGCGTTGTGGCTCCGGGACACAGCAACTGTGAAACCGCTGTAGACCTTCCGGATCGGCCCGGGATACCGGGCTATCAGCGGATCGGTCGTGAGAAGCGTGATCCCATCGACCGTCGCCTGCGCGATCAGGAGGCGGTCGATGGGATCTTCATGTATTGGGGGCAAACTTGAAACCATTGCCGCGTGAAGACCCCTGTCGGGAGCTCCGCGAAGCCTTGCTCAAGTAGAGCGACCCGAAACGCCGCCGGGTCGACTTCGAAATCCGGCATCTTCCTGGCATGCTTGATTGCGATTTCAAATAAATGCAAAGGCAAAGTGCGCCTGCGCCGTTGTAAAAAGCTCTCGGCCGGGCCCCGCCGGCAGATAGGCTACACTGTTGCCGCACGAGCTTCAGTGCCGCAGAGGCACGCGAAAGGTCTGGGAACCAGGATGAAGAATGTTGTCCGCGGCATGATGGTTTATTCCGTTCTGGCAGGCGCGCTGACGTTGAGCGCACAGACGCCGAGCGCACAGGCGGCGAGTACACAATCGGCTCAGACTACGAGCGCAGAGAGCGCGCGAGCGCTGACGGCTGACGAAATTGTAGGCAAGTATCTGGCGGCGATCGGGGGCAAGGAAGCCATCAGCCAGGTGAAATCGATCACGATGGAGACATCCGTGCAGGTGATGGGGAACGAGGCCCCGAGCACGACGGTGATCCTGGAAGGTGTGGGCTACCGGACGGATACCGATCTGAATGGCGCCAAGATGGTGCAGTGTTACAACGACAAGGGCGGATGGACCGTGAATCCGATGGCAGGCGCGCCCGATCCTGCGCCCATGACGGACGATGAGTACAACCTGGGAAAAGACCAGATTCGCATTGGTGGCGCTCTGCTTGACTACGCGGCCAGGGGTGGCAAGCTTGAGTTGCTCGGGAATGATGCCGGAACGTACACGGTGAAGCTGACCTCGAAAGAAAACGTTGAATCCGTGTACGCGATCGACGCCTCGACAAACCTGGTGAAGTCGGTCACCCGGAAAGGCAAGATGCAGGGCCAGGACGTGCAGGTAACGACGAGCCTTTCCGACTACCGGAAGACCGATGTGGGCTATCTGATTCCGTATGCCGTGAACGTGGATTTTGGTGGGCAGTTTTCGCTGAGCGTTGCGGTGAAGAAGGTGGAGTTGAACAAGCCGGTCGATCCGGCGATCTTTGCGATGCCGAAGGCGGCGAGTTCGAGCCGGTAGCGGCTGGGTGATCCGCCGGCTCCCAACCGCGTTGACGGAGCCAACCCGGACGGCAAGCGCGGCAGGCATATCCCTGCGGGGATGACAGACAGACGCCAGCACAACGGCCTCCCGTGTGGGAGGCCGTTGTGGTTTGGTACGTAGGGGCGCGTTCAGTCGCCGGCGACAACTTTCTCCGAAAGAGCCTGCACTTTGCTGTGCTTGCGCGAATACGTGAAGTAGATGACGAGACCAAAGAGGAGCCATCCGATCATGACCTTCCAGGTGATGAGCGGAAGGCGGGTCATGAGGAACAGCGCGGAGCCGATGCCCAGGATCGGGACCAGGGGAACGAACGGCGTCTTGAAGGGGCGCGGCAGGTTCGGTTCGCGCACGCGGAGCACCCAGACTCCGGCACTGACGATGGTGAACGCCAGCAGCGTGCCGATGTTCACGAGCTTCGAGAGCTGCTGGATGTTCATGAACGCCGGCATGACCGCGACGATCGCGCCCACGAGGATGGTGGAAATCCATGGGGTGCGGAATCGAGGATGGATATCCGATGCCCACTTGGGAAGGAGGCCGTCTTTTGACATGGAGAAGAAGACGCGGGACTGGCCGAGGAGCATGACCAGCATGACGGTGCCGAGGCCGAACACCGCGCCGATGTTCACCAGCAGTTCTCCCCATCCCACGCCCGTAGCCTTGATGCCGATGGCCACGGGAGCGGCCACGTCGAGATTGGTGTACTTCACCAGGCCGGTAAGGATGGTGGAGACGATGATATAGAGGATGGTGCAGACCACCAGCGAGCCGAGGATGCCGATGGGCATGTCCTTCTGCGGATTGCGGGCTTCCTGCGCGGCGGTGGACACGGCGTCGAAGCCGATATAGGCGAAGAAGACCGAGGCCGCGCCGACGGCAATGCCATTGATGCCGAAATGGCCTGAGCCGGTGGAAGCGGGGATGAACGGGTGCCAGTTCATCGCCGCCAGCGAGGGATGCTGGATGAGAAACCAGCCGCCAACCACGATGAAGATGCCGACCACGCCGAGCTTCACGAAGACGATGACGCTGTTCAGGTTGGCGGATTCCTTGATGCCGATGACGAGGATGGTGGTCACGGCCAGGATGGCGAGCAAGGCGACGAGATTGAACAGCCCGGTGGCTTGCTGAAGATGAGAAGCGTCCATCCCGGCGGGCAACGAAGTCAGGGGCATCCACTCGTTCTGAAAGAAGACGAGCTTGGTTCCGGGGGTGGCGGTGAACTGCGGCGGGATGTAGATGTGGAACTGGGCGAGGAGGCTGGCGAGGTAACCCGACCATCCGGCCGCCACGGTCGCCGCGCCGAATCCGTACTCGAGGCAGAGATCCCAGCCGATGATCCAGGCGACGAACTCGCCCAGGGTGGCGTAGCCGTAGGTGTAGGCCGAACCGGCGATGGGAATGATGGAAGCGAACTCCGCGTAGCACAATCCGGCAAACGCGCACGTAATTCCCGCCAGCACGAAACTCAGGGAGACCGCGGGCCCCGCGTTTTCGGCGGCCGCCGTTCCCGTCAGCACGAAGATGCCGGCTCCGATGATGGCGCCGATGCCAAGCGTAATCAGGTTAACGGCGCCAAGGGAGCGCTTGAGCGTATGCTCGCCCTGTTCGCCAGCCTCGGCTGAAAGCAACGACATGGGTTTAACGCGAAACAGTTTTGACATGTACGAGGAACTGCCTCCTCAAAGTATTCGAAACCAGGATTAGATTTCTTGCACCTTCGACGAGCGGCGCGACCACAGAAGATAGACGGGTATTCCAAGCAAAACGAGCGCCAGGCCCGGCCAGGTGTACTGGGGCTTGTATCGCAATAATACGACACAGATCCAGCCTGCCATCCCGATATATAGCGCGGGCAGCACCGGGTATCCGATGGCGCGATAGGGGCGTGGCGCCATCGGCCATTTGAACCGCAGCACGAACAGGCCAACGATGGTGAGGATGTAAAACACCAGCACCGCGAAGATGATGTAGTCAAGCAACTGGCTGTAGGAGCCGGAAACGCACAGCATGGCCGTCCACACCGCCTGCACCACAAGCCCCGCAACAGGCGTGTGATATTTCGGATGCAGTTTGCCGACCGACTTGAAGAACAGCCCGTCCTGGCTCATGGCGTAATAAACGCGCGCGCCGGCCAGGGTAAGGCCGTTGGCGCAGCCGAAGGTGGAGATCAGGATGGCCGCGGCCATCAGCTTCGCACCCCCGGAGTGGAAGATCTGGTCGAGCGCCGCGGTGGCCACGCGGTCCTCGGTGGCGTTCTGCACGCCGCGCGCCAGCGCCGTTGCCCCGTGGGGATCGCCGTGCATGGGCAGCACCAGGATGTAGACCAGCGAAGCGAGGATGTAGACCGTGATCACGAAGCCGGTGCCGAGCACCAGGGAGAGCGGAATGTTCCGCTTTGGGTTCTTCACCTCGCCCGCGGTAAAGGTGATGTTGTTCCACGCATCCGACGAAAACAGCGAACCCACCTGGACCACGGCCAGCACCACGAAGAGGTTCACCAGAACGATGGGGCCGCCCACGCCCACCTGCACGGGGTGCAGGGTATGCCAGCCGGCATTCTCCCAGAAGCGGCTCAAGTGGTCGCCGAAGTTGGCATCCCAGGCGGTGGCGTTGCGGCCGATGGTCAGCCCGAGCACCACAAGTCCGGCCAGCGAGAGCGCCTTGGCAGACGTGAATACGTTCTGGATGATTGCGCCGAGTTTGACGCCGAAGACGTTCACGAAGGCGAGCAGGAAAACGATGACGATGCCGGTGAGATTGGCGGTGTTCACGCCGATGTCCATGTTGCCCAGCACCATGGGACCGAGCGGAATGGGCGGCACGTGCGCGATGTGCCACAGCCAGTGGGTGGTGGAGATGGCGGGGAAGAACACGCCCAGAAACTTGCCGAAGGCGACGCAGACCGCGGCGATGGTGCCGGTCTGAATGACGAGGAACAGCGTCCAGCCGTAGAGGAATCCCCAGATGGGCCCGAGCGACTCGCGCAGATAGACATATTGCCCGCCGGCCTTGGGCATCATGGCCGCCAGTTCGCCATAGCTCAGGGCGGCGATGATAGTCAGCATGCCCGTGACGATCCAGGCGCCGAGGTAAAGCGCGGGAGAGTTGGTGACGCGGGCAATGTCGGAATCGACCAGGAAGATGCCGGAGCCGATCATCGATCCGATGACCAGCGCGGTGGAACTGAAAAGCCCCAGGCTCTGCACCATGCGGGGCGCGGTGGATTGAATGGGGGCGGCCTCGGAACGGGGAATGATATCTGGGGTCGTCACTGCAATGATTCTTACTCGTTTCTGGGGCAAATGTCTTTCGTTTTCCGGGCGGGGAACCGTTTGTTACAAACTACGCGCACGTTCCAGCCGCCGTCCAGAGCGAAATCAACCTTCTGTCAGGCGCAAGCTCCAGCGTCGAAATTCGGCTGCCGGATCGGGCGAGCCGAACAGGGCGGCGGAGACGGCAACGGCCGTTGCGCCCGCCTCTAGAACCGACGGAGCCGACTCCAGCGTTATGCCGGCGGCGGCGGTGAGAACCACATCCGGCCCGGCTTGCTCACGCAACCTGCGCACGCCGTCGATTCCGATCGGCCGCTTGTCTGTCTGCTTGGTCGTGGTGGTGAATACAGGGCCGATGGCAAAGTAGCTTGCCGGCTCATCCAGAATGCCGGGGATCAGCGCGTCGGCGCCGCCGAATGTGCCCACGATGCGCCCGGGGCCGACCAGCCGGCGGGCTTCGCGAACGGAGACATCGCCTGCATCGACGTGAACGCCGTCGAAGCCGATTTCGCACACCAGGTCGGCGCGGTCGTCAAGGATCAGCCTGATGGTCTCGTCAGGCATTGCGGCCCGCAGGGCTTCAGTGTCGGCGCGCAGCTCGGCGCCGGAGCCGCTCTTGTTGCGGTATTCGAGGAGCGTAACGCCGGCGTCAGCGAGCGCAGTGCCCAGATCGCGCAGAAAACGCGCACGCCCGCTGGCGGGAATGAAGGAAGCGTCGAGAATGGGATAGACCCTGGGAAACTGAAACTGCATGCTTCCAGAGTACGCTTTCGAACGTGCGTTTCAGTCTGCGCGCGGCCTGGCGTGATAAGGCCGCCCACCCCTGAGGAGATGCGCGGCCTTGTTCTTCTGTTCCCTGTTGCCTGCGATTAGGCCACCGCGGCCGGTTCCGGCATCTCATCGGCCGAAGGCCCGTACATGCCGGGAATTCTGGCTTCCAGCAGCCGCAGGTACACTCCGAGCTGGGCGCGATGGTGCACCATGTGATTCATCACCCAGGTGCGCCACACGTTGTATTTGGTGTCGTCGATCCAGGTCTGATCGCCGGCCACGAACTTCCAGTTGGAATCCCATTTCTCCGGCGACATCCCGGCCAGCGCGGACTTTGCCTGGGCTACATCGTTCTCGAACGCGGCCAGGAGGTCGGCTTTGCTCGCATGGCGGGTCGGCGCCATATCGGGCGTCCAGTCAAGCCGATCGGTGGTGAGGGTGTGGACGGCCCAGTTGCCGCAGGTGTCCGCTACATGGCCCGCCAGTATGCCGAGCGTCATGGACTTGTCATGCGGCTTCCAGGAAAAGTCAGCGTCCAAGGGGATGGCGTTGAGGAGCTTTCGAGTGCTTTCGGACTCGCGCTCGAATTCGGCGATCAGGTCTTTCAGGATGTCCATTGGTGCAACCTCCAGGTGCGGGATAAGCATAGAACAACTCTCTGTGAATAGGCGAACAAAAGGCGATAAGTTTTAGAGAATTCTTTGACGGTCTGGCGCCGCGCACTGCCCTCAAGCCCGTACGGCGGAGCCGACTGTTGGATTCGTGGTTGCGATCTACTTCGACAACGGCGCAGCCACGGGTTGATGCGGAATTCTCATTTGGCTCAGCTTCTTTGCTCTCGCCTTGCTGCTCCGCCAGTCGGGCAAACTCAAGCGCATGTCGCCAGAGCCGTGCCCATGATGGTTTCCGGGCGCCGAGACCGTGCAGGCGTTCGCGGCCTTGAGCGACGAGTGCGGCAGATCGGTTTCGAGAGCGGTGGATTGGTCGCAGACGATAGCGCCGGCGCTATTCGAACTGAAGGTGGAGCCCTCCACGTCGAGGGTGGCATGTGTGAGCCCGAGAATGCCGGGGCCTCCGTTGTCCTGAATGGTTGCATCGCTGACGTAGGCCTGCGAACCTTGTTCCGCCTCGATGCCGGCGCGCTCGCTGTCAGTGCCGGTGCCGTTATGGACGATCTGGTTGCTGTTGAAGATGGCTGCCTGGCTGTTGCCATAGAGGCGGACGCCGGAAGTGGTGTGGTCAGCGATCGTCACTCCACCGAACAGGGTTACACTGCCTCCGTAGTCAGCAGCGATGCCAAGTGGGCCATTCCCCTGGATACTGACCAAGTAAGGGGCCCAACTGATATTGCCTCCGAGGGAGATTTCGGATGTCTCCCCGAGAGAAACACCACCGCCCGCGTTGGAGGAAATGGTGAGGGGTCCAAAGAGGGCGATCATCACGGCTTTGGCTCCGCCGTATTCGTTGATGCCGAAGCCGTTTGGATAACTGCCCCCCGATACAGCCTGATTGCTGTTGATCGTCGTGCTCCCAAGGCCGACCACCACGGAGCGGTCGATGTTGAGCCCAGTGCCCATGTTGTTGCTGATTTCGACGGTTCCACCCCATGCCTGGATCGAAAGCGTGGAGTTGGTGCCGGCATTGATTCCGATGTTGCCGTTGCCGGAAAACGTACCGGCGCCCCCAATGGTCACCTGCGACGCGCCCAGCGCCAGGCCTGTGCCCTGATTGTTGACACTGGAAACGAACGTAAGCGTAACGTCGGTGCTCGAATTCACATCGATGCCGTCGCCGGAAGAGTTGGTCACGATCATTCCTTGAATGTCCACGGTATGCGAGGACTGGATGGTCAGGTTTCCGTTGAGGTTGAAAGTCTGTAGCCAGTCGGTGACGATGGCAACGTTCTTGAGGTAGCCGACCGTCACATTCTCAGTGCAAGTTGAACCGGGCACGACCCAGATCGAAGCGCCGTCAGTGGCTACGGCGAGGGCCGAACCGATGGTGGGATACTGCGCGGACGGATTCGAGCAGTCAACGGAGTAGTACTGGGTGAACTGCTGTGCTGTGCCCTGAGCAGGGCCAGCGAAAATGCAGAAGCAAACGAGCGCGCCGAAGCACGCTTTCCAGCGATAGCTTGGAACCATTGGACTCTCCTTTTCTGGCGGTCAGGTTTCCAGGCCCGGACGATACGGCGCTGGGGCTTGCGGCCGGTGGAGAGCGGAAAGAGCGGGAAAGCCGGCCCCCGAGCGAGGCGAAGAGGCGCCGATCGTGTACTACACAGGAAGCGGCATTGTATCCACGAATATGTCTCGCGACCCTTTGCCGTGGATCATGGTAGCACTCATCCGGATCGAAATCGAGCGCTGATTAAGGCAGATTCCGCCAGAGGCTGCAGGCAGGATGATGGGCCCGGATCAACGCGTTCTCTGAGGAGCAGGGCGACTCCTCTGTCTTCAGAATAGCTCTCTTAAGAACTTAATAACAGGCTGTAATTTCGCCCTCGATCGGGTACTTTGAACGAGCTGACCCGGAATAGCTGAAACCAACCTGGAGAGAGCGAATGAAGGAATTTGCAGGGAAAGTAGCGGTGATTACAGGTGCGGCGAGTGGCATTGGACGCGCGCTCGCCGAATGGTGTGTTCGCGCAGACGTGAAGGTAGTACTCGCCGATATCGATGACGGCCCTCTCAGTAAAACGCAGGTTGAACTGGAAGCCATGGGTGGCAATGTGCTCTGCGTGAGGACCGACGTATCGAAACGGGGCGATGTTGAATCGCTGGCCCGCGAGGCATTTGGAGCGTTCGGCAACGTGCATCTTCTCTTCAACAATGCGGGAGTTGCCGCCGGCGGGCCGCCGTGGGAAGCGACGTGGAACGACTGGGAGTGGGTGATCGGCGTCAACTTGTGGGGAGTGCTTCATGGAGTCAAGGTGTTTACTCCGCTCATGCTGGCCCAGAATACGGAATGCCACATCATCAATACCTCGTCTGCGGCCGGACTAACCGCTGGAGGCTTCTCGGCTCCGTATTCGGTTACCAAGCATGCGGTAGTAGCCCTCTCCGAGAGCCTGTATTTCGCGCTTCAACAACGGAGTTCCCTGGTCAGAGTGTCGGTGCTGTGCCCGGGGCTTGTGCGGACAAACATCGGCAACGCCGAGCGCAACCGGCCCGCAGAATTGCGAAATGAACCTGTGTCGCTCTCGCCTGAGATGCAGGCCGGGAGGGCCGCATTTGAAACCCTGGTTGCGGCCGCCACGCCGCCCGATCAGGTGGCTGAGATGGTATTCGACGCGATCAGGATGGAGCAGTTCTACATTCTGACTGATCCCAGGTGGATGGACCTCGTCCGGCTCCGAACGGCAAAGTTGCTCGAGCTGGAGAATCCTGAAAACCCGGCGCCCGTGCTTGCGAAGATCTTTATGAGGGAATAAGGAGTCTCGAGGTTTCCGAACTCTCAAGAGTCCGGCGAAGACCATTTCCATCCGGCAGCCGTGGAAACCTGGAGTGTTCTCACCCGTTTTGCCTGCGCAACGTGGCGATCCGAAGCGCGTTCAGAACCATGAAGACGGCAAGCAGGCAGAGGCCGAATCTGCTGGCCTGACTGAGCGCGTAGATCAGCAGGAAGCCGAGGAAACACGGGTCGCGAAGCACGGGGAGGATATCGGCGGGAGCGGTGGATGGCGCGATTGAGGGGTTCTCTGGAGGCGAGGGCGCCGGGTATGCCGTGGACGTGAAGCGTACAGGCGGGCGGATGGAGCGGTCCAGGGGACTGCTTCCCTTCCCTGCGCACGGGAACGCCGCTCGGGCGGAGGAGGATAGACCGGGGGAGGTGTTGGAAGTGCAAGCGAGCTTCCCACCCTCATCACAACGAACTGGATCAGGATGGGCGACCCGGTGGGACGAGGTCGCGGCCAATGCCTAGCGTGGTGCCGCTCCCATGCTTGTACAGGGCCGGCCCGAACTTACTTGCGGCCATTTCCGAACATGGCGCGGATTGAACCGGCCAGTTCATCCGGCTGGGTCTGAGGTTGAACTGCGGGCCATGCCGGTTCCTTTATTTCCACTGCAGGGGCAGGGGCGGAATAGGACGGGGCAGGCGCGGTGGTTGTCGGCGATGACATGCGGTAGAGCAGGCGATCAATTGCCGCGATGTCAAGTCTGTAGTCCTCTTCGATCTGACGCTTCATAGCTTCGAGCTGTTCTCTATCCAGGCCTTTCAAGGTGGTTCCTCCCGCATTCATTTTTCTGAGCAATACCTCAGCACAGAGAGTGTGCCACGTTGGGAGCGCGCGTTCCAGCGAAATCGCCCAAACTAACACGAATGACGTAGGATGCCATGTAAGTGGGATTGACGAGTTATGGCATTGTTGTTAAAGGGATTCTCAGTTGTGGCGATCCATTGTAACTCCTCCATCCCATGGAGTGGCGAGCATCTATCTTCCGATCCGGATCTGATTGAGGAGTCCAGGTATCCGAGTTAGCCGGAGAGAGTCTTTGCGGTCTCCCTGTCGGGGAGTCCGGGCTCCCGCAAGACGCCGTCTGGGTCCCTCGCTTCCCGCTCCTGCAACAGGGAAGAGCCCAAGGGATGGGGCACGGGAAGTTCGGGGCGGATCGGAGACGCTACGTCAGGATACGTTGTGATACATTCGCGGGGATGATCAGGCACATCCTTCTACTTGCGGTTGCGGTCCTGAGCCCCGCTGCGCTCGTGGCCGCCGACCACGGATCCGCACAGGACTTGCTCACCGCCGCAACCCGGCAGGCGAGCCTCCTCGAGGACTCGCAGCAGCCGTTTCTGCTCGACATTGATTTCACCGCGAAGTTCGATGTGCCGCGCCAGGGCCACCTGCGGCTGCGGTGGGAAGCGCGGGACCGCTGGTGGAGCAAGGTCACTATTGCCCCCTTCGAGCAGATCAAGTTTCAAAACGGCGAAAGGACGTGGACCCTGCGCAACGTTGACTTCACTCCCACGCAGGTGGACGATCTGTTCAACCTCATCCGCTTCACGAAGCATGACAACCAGCTTGTTGCGAAAAAGGACAAGCAGCGCGTGCAAAACGGGATTCGGATGGACTGCGTGGAAGCCGAACATTCGGAATCCAACATGGAACACCACGAGATCTGTGTCGATTTGAGCACTCAGGACATCGTGAGCGATAGGCGAAAGGACCGTGCCGATGATGTCGTCCAAATGCAGTTCAGCGATTTTGTCGACTTTGGCGGGCATCGCTTTCCACGCCGGCTGGAACTGGCGAAGAACGGCGACATCATCCTCACGGCGAACGTAATGGACCTGAAAGAGTCATCGCTCGATCCGCAACTCCTGGTGCCGCCTCAAGGCGCCATCGAGCGTCGCGAGTGCCCGAATGAGAAGCCGCCTGTTTGGGCTGGACCCGCTGAGGCTGATTTTCGCGCTGTCGGCGGATCGCGGGGAAGCACGCGGATAAAAGTGACCGTTCTCGCCGATGGGACCGTGGGAGAAATCCATGTGCTGAAAAGCGGGGGAAAGGCCATGGATGACGCAGCGATTGCGGCGCTGAAGAAAGAGAAATACAAGCCCGCGATGTGCGGCGCCGAACCAGTAACCGCCGACGTTGTCGTTGAACTCAACTTTCAACGGTACTGAGACTGCCACTGCGTTCGCCGATGGGCGTGCCGGTGGAATCCCCTGGAGTCTCAAATCGTAACGTGTTGCGCCGGACCATAGTCGACCTTTGCACGCTGCGGATGGTATGGTTGCCGCAAATAGAACCACCTCGGAGGTCGAGATGCTTGAGAAGGTCGTGCGCCTGTCAGTGGAAGCCACCATTCACGACGGCGCGAAGGATGCATTTGAAGCGGCTGCGAAGGCCATGACGGCCGCAAGCGAGGCCGAACCGGGGACACTGGGCTACGAGTGGTTCTTCAGCGCGGACCGGAAGCAGTGCCGGCTGCTCGAGACCTACGCCGATGCCGGTGCGGTCGAGGCGCATTTCCGGGGCCCGGTGGTCACGGAGCTAGTGCCCAAGATGATTCCGCTATGCACGATCGACCGCTTTGAGGTTTATGGCGACCCAGGGCCGCAGGTCAGCGCGATAGCCGGAACCTTCGGCGCGCGGATCTTCAATTATTGGGTGGGCCTGAGCCGTTGATGGCCGATCATGGAAGAGCGAAGGCGACGTAGGCGCTGCCTTGCGGGGTTTTGGGGTCGCGGGCGCCGCTGGCCGCAATGACCACGTATTGTTTGCCCTCGATGCTGTAAGTGGCCGGTGTGGCGTTGCCTAAATAGGGCAGCACCGTCTCCCAGAGGAGCTTGCCGGTCTTGGCGTCGAAGGCGTGGAACTTGCGGTCGTGGTCAGTGGCGCCGATGAAGAGCAGGCCGCTGGCGGTGACGATGGGGCCGCCGTAGTTCTCGCTGCCGGTATTCTTCATTCCCTTGGCGGCCAGTTCGGGGAATTCGCCGAAGTTGATCTTCCACAGGTATGTGCCGGTGTTCAGATCGATGGCGCTGAGGGTTCCCCAGGGCGGATTGAAGGCCGGGTAGCCCTCGGGGTCGAGAAACTTGCGGTATCCGGCGAATGTGTATTCGGGGATTTGGGCGGAGTTGGATGCGTCGTCGAGGGCGGCCGGCTGCGGTGTGTCGGAGACGCCGAGGTAGCGGAGGAGTGCGTCGAGGTCACTTCCCTGCATGGCGGGCAGGCCGGGCATGCGGCCCTTGCCTTTGTGGATGAGGCTGGCAACCTGGGATGCGGTCATGCGGCCGCCGAGTCCGATGAGAGCCGGGAATGCCGGCGCGATGCCCTCGCGCTGCTCTCCATGACACACGGCGCAGCGGCGGACGTAGAGCGTGGCTCCAGAGCCGTATTCCTCATTAGACCTGGGCCCGGGCCGCGCATCGGTGGACTGGAGTTCCTTCACGGCGCCGGCCGTGGGCGGCGTGCGCAGGTAGTCAATGAGGTCTTTGAGGCGCTGTCCTTCGAGGTTGGGGAAGGAGGGCATGCGGCCCAGTCCGCCATGGACGGCGGCGGCGATCTTGTCGTCGGGCATGCGCCTGGCGATGTCGACGAGCGAGGGGAAGGATGGAGGAGAGCCGGCACGGTCGATGCCATGGCAGATGGCGCACTGATCGCGGTAGCTCTTTTCGCCGCCGCCGGCGGCCTTGTCAGCCGGGCGGAGTGATCCGAGCCAGGCCATCTCGTTGGCGTTGACGTAGAGGATATTGTGCACGGGATCAAGGGCGGGGCCGCCCCACTCCGCGCCGCCGTCGAAGCCAGGAAAGACGACCGTGGACTTGCCGTCGGAGGTGAAGGGCAGGAACTGGCCGCCGCTGCGTATGTCGCGGAACTGCTGGACCGTCCAGGCGTGGGCTCCGGGGGTGCGGGTGGTCAGCATGTCCTCAGTGATGCGCTGGCGGGAGATGGGCTCAGGGGAATCGGGGAGCGGCTGGGTTTTGGAGGCGACTTCGCCGGGAACGGTGCTGGCGGGGTAGGGCTTCTCGGAGATGGGAAAGAGGGGCTTCCCGGTGAGGCGGTCGAATTCGTAGAGAAAGCCCTGCTTGCTGGTCTGCGCGAGAGCCTCGACTGTCTTGCCGCCCCGTTTGACTGTGAATAGCGCCGGGGGCGAGGGGAAATCGCGATCCCAGATGTCGTGGTGCACACCCTGGAAGTGCCAGAGCAGTTTGCCGGTGCCGGCGTCGAGGGCGAGGAGGCAGTTGGCGTAGAGGTCGTCGCCGAGGCGGTCGCCACCATAGAAGTCGAAGACGGCGGAGCCGGTGGGAACGATCAGGATGCCGCGCTGCTCATCGAGGGTCATTCCGGCCCAGTTGTTGGCAGCGCCGGCAGTCTTCCAGGCATCGGGGGGCCAGGTCTCGTAGCCGGGCTCGCCGGGGCGCGGGATGGTGTGGAAGACCCAGCGAATGGCGCCGGTGTGAACATCGAAGGCGCGGATGTCGCCGGGAGGGGCGGGGTGGGTTTCAGGATTGCGGCCGCCGACGATGATGAGGTCCTTGTAGAGGACTCCGGGGCTGGTAAGGGCGATGGACTGATCCTGCCAGGGTTCGCGCAGGCCTTTGCGAAGATCGATACGCCCGTTTTCACCGAAGGACGGGATGGGTTTGCCGGTAGCGGGATCGAGGCAGTAGAGGAAGTTCATCACGCCCGCGAAGAGGCGGGACTCATGGCCGTCAGTCCAGAAGGAGAGGCCGCGCGCGGGCTGTGAGCCTTCAATGCCGGAGTCGAACTTCCATTGGAGTGTGCCGGTGGCGGCGTCGAGGGCGATGACCTTCTGCGTGGGCGTGTAGCCGTAAAGGGTGCGGCCGACGATGAGCGGGTTGGTTTGGATGCCGCCCTTCTCGCCGGTGTCGAAAGTCCACACGTTTTTGAGGCGGCTCACGTTTTTGCGGTCGATCTGCTTGAGGCGCGAGTAGTGGTCGCCGCTGAGCCCTCCGTTGTAAGCGGCCCAATCAACGTCCCTCTGCGCCGGGGCGGGGATGCCAGCCAGAAAGAAGGCGGCGGAGAGAACAACGGCAGAACGAGCAGCAACTCTGAACAGCATTCAGGCGGAGGTCTCCGGGGCAGATTCGAGTGCGCAGCGATTGTTACATCGCGGGCCGGAGAGGGGAAAGCCCGCGGGCCGCGAAGGGACAGCGGAAGGCACATGGGGAAAGGAACGTTGCGCCCCCCCCCATGATAAAACTGAGGGGGTGGACCACTTACGCCGCATGGGCGCGCTGCGCCGCAAGCTGACTCGTGCAGGGCTCTCCGGGCTTCTGGTCACGCATCTTCCCGATCTTCACTACATGTGCGGATTCACGGGCTCGAGTGGCGCGCTGGCGGTGACGCGGCGCGCGGCACGGCTGTTCACAGACGGCCGCTACACCGCGCAGGCCGCCGCAGAAGTGCAGGCAGCGCAGGTGGAGATTGTCACGCGCGCACCGGCCATCGCGGCTGTCGAGTGGCTGGCCGCACAGCCGGGAGCGGAGTTCGCCGGTTTTGACCCCGCATGGACGACGGTGGCCGATCTGCAGCGCTGGAAGGCGGCGCTGCCGTCGAAGCTGCGGCGCGGCTTGTTGAATGCGCTGGCGGCGCCGATGATCGAAGCGCTGCGCGTGGTGAAGGATGAAGACGAACTGCGCATCATGAGCGAAGCGGCCCTGATGGGGTGCAGGCTCTTCGAACACATTCTCGGATTTCTGCGGCCGGGGCTGCGCGAGGTGGAAGTGGCCGCCGAACTGGAGCACGAAGCGCGATTGCTCGGGGCGCAGGGCATGTCGTTTGACACCATCGTCGCATCGGGCCAGCGGTCGGCGCTGCCGCACGGACGGGCCACGGAGGCGCGGCTTCCGCGGCGGGGATTTCTCACCCTCGACTTCGGTATAATCCACGATGGCTACTGCTCGGATATGACGCGTACGGTGTACCTTGGCAGCCCCAGGGCGGACGAACGCGATGCTTACCTGGCGGTGCTGGAGGCACAGGAGGCGGCGGTCGCGGCAGTGAGCGCGGGGGTTTCCTGCGGCGATGTGGATGAGGCTGCGCGCAGCATTCTGCGCCACGCCGGGCTTGGAGAAGCATTTTCCCACTCCACCGGCCACGGCGTTGGACTGGAGATTCACGAGGCGCCGCGGGTGGGCGCCAGGCAAACCACGCGCCTGCAGGCCGGCATGGTGATCACCATCGAACCGGGAGTTTACCTCGAGGGCCGGTTCGGAATCCGCATCGAAGATATGGTGGCGGTAACTCGCAATGGAGGCGCGGTGATGACTCCGGCGCCCAAGGCCCTCATCGAGCTTTGACGTGTTATTGATCTCCTCTCGCCGGTGGGCGGGAAGGCAAGGAACGAATGAAACCACAAGACATTGACGATCTGAAACAACTGGTCGAGTTTTTGAAGGAGAACCAGGTAGCCGAATTCGATCTGGACCGGGGCGACATGAAGATCCGGCTCAAGTTCACGCCGCCGTCGGCGCCTGCGGCCGCGGTGGGCGGATTTGCGCACGTGCTGGCCAACGCGCCGGCGACCATGCCTGCCGCACTTCCTTCCGCCTTGATGCCGGCGGCACACCCAGCCGCGCCGGCGCCGCCCGCGGCCGATCCGGATGCGGGGCTGCATCTGATCAAGTCGCCGATTGTGGGCACGTTTTACGGTTCGCCTTCCCCGGGCGCGGCGCCGTTTGTTTCTCCCGGCGACCGCGTAGAGAAGGGCCAGGTGGTCGGCATCATCGAAGCCATGAAGCTGATGAACGAGATCGAATCCGATGCGGCGGGCGAAGTCGTCCGCTGCCTGGTGACCAACGGCCAGCCTATCGAATTCGGCCAGCCGCTGTTTGCCGTGAGAACGGCGTAGGAACGAAGTTAGCGGTGTCAGCGGAGTGAGCGGGGCTTGACGGATGCGGACACGCAGGAAAAGCAATTGTGAATGGTTGGGCGAATGAACCGGTTTGAGTATAGTTCCTCTGTTTCCGCTGTTCGCGCTAACTCGCCTCAATGCCTCTCTAACTCAGCTGTCCTCGATCACTCGCTCACTTCGCCAGCCTCGCCAAAGGATAGGAATGTTTCGTAAGGTACTGATCGCCAATCGCGGCGAAATCGCGCTGCGCGTCATCAACGCGTGCAAGGAACTCGGCATTCGCACCGTCGCTGTGTATAGCGAAGCCGATCGCAACTCGCTCCATGTCCGCTTTGCCGACGAGGCCATCTGCATCGGGCCGCCGCGGCCTGCAGACAGCTATCTGCATGTGCCGGCGGTCATCTCCGCCGCGGAGATCGCCGACGTGGACGCCATTCATCCCGGCTACGGACTGCTGAGCGAAAACGCCAACTTCGCCGAGGTGTGCCGCGCCTCGAACATCAAGTTCATCGGTCCACCGCCCGAGGTAACACGGCTGATGGGCGAGAAGGAGAAGGCGCGCCAGGCGATGAAGAAGGCCAGGGTGCCGATCCTGCCCGGCTCCGACGGCGTGGTGGCGGATGAAAACGATGCCCTGCACTGGGCGAAGAAGGTGGGCTTTCCGGTCATTCTCAAGGCCAAGGCGGGCGGCGGGGGACGCGGCATGCGCATTGTGCGCACCCCGGAGGAGCTGCCGAACCTGTATCACTCCGCGTCGACCGAGGCTGCCAACGCCTTCGGCAACGGCGAGCTTTACATGGAGAAGTTCATTGAGCGGCCGCGGCACATCGAGTTCCAGGTGCTGGCCGACGAGCACGGCAACGTGGCCACGCTGTTCGAGCGCGAGTGCTCCATCCAGCGCCGCCATCAGAAGCTCATTGAAGAAGCACCGTCGCTGCAGGTGACGCAGAAGATGCGCGAGGAGATCGACAAGACCCTGCGCCGCTGCCTCACAGAGATCGGCTACCAGAACGCCGGCACAGTCGAGTTCCTCATGGACGAGGACGGGCAGCTCTACTTTATCGAAATGAACACCCGCATCCAGGTGGAACACCCGGTGACGGAGTTCATCACCGGCGTCGATCTTGTGAAGGCGCAACTGCTGATTGCGAGCGGGACGAAGCTGAGCGACATTCTGCCGGCGAAGCTGGAGATGCGCGGACACGCGATCGAGTGCCGCATCAACGCCGAGAACCCTGTGAAGTTCACGCCATCGGCGGGCAAGATCACGGCCTTCAACGTGCCCGGCGGCAACGGCGTGCGCGTGGATACGGCGCAGTACCCCGAGGGCGTGGTGCCGCCTTACTACGATTCGCTGATCGCCAAGCTGATTGTGCACGGCGCCACGCGCGCCGAGGCGATCGCCAAGATGGAGCGCGCGCTGGGGCAGTTCATCGTGCAGGGCATCGAAACGTCGATTCCGCTGCACCAGGAGATCTTCGCCAACGAGGCATTCCGCAGGGGCGAGTTCGATACAAAGTTCATGGAGCGCCTGCTGGCCGCCCGCCAGTAGGCTCAGCCCTCCGCTCCACGTTCATCGTGATCCGGGAGCCCCATTTCCCGGGGCACCTGCGCGTCAGTCCGCGGCAACGCATCCGTCCGCAATCACAATCGGCCCCTTCAGCCGCAGCTCTCCCGGCAGATGCACATCGGCACAGAGATGCGCTGCGGCTTCTTCCCCGCGGATTGCTGCGGCGGCGAACCCGTCGCGATCGTCGCTGGCGGATTCGTCTGCGCAGGCGAGGCCGGGGCGGCCATGGTCAGATTCACTTCTGTATTGCGCTGCACCTGCGTTCCCGGTGGAATCGACTGCTCCGCCACCGTGCTCGCGTCGCCCGTGTCGCCCAACACCGAACTCACTCGCAGCCCGCTGTCGCTCAGAATGCCCTCAGCTTCCGATCGCGTCTTGCCGAACACCGACGGCACCACGACGGGGGAACCGCGAGCGTCACCGACACCGCCGAGCCCGGCATCACGCTCGTTCCCGCCGCCGGGCTCTGCTGCGCCACAACTCCCGTTGCATCGCCCGAGAACGACGCTTTCCGATGCGCCCGATCCAGCGCCCCGCTTGCCTCGCTCCGGGTCTTTGCTGTCAAGTCCGGCACCACCGTACGCTGCAACGGCGGCGCCACTACCTGCTGCCACACCTTCGAAAGCGTGCTCTGCGGTATGGGCCCAAGCGTCAACGCCAGCCGGAACTCACCCGGCACAACCGTAGTACCCGCGGCGGGCGTCTGCTGCACCACGACTCCGTCCGCGGGGCCCTGCGACGAGATATCCGCAAACAACTTCCCCTTCGTTCCGGGGACTACATTGGCCGCCTGCACCTGTGCCAGCGTCCTGCCCTTGTAATCGGGAACCGGAACGGTCAGCACCTCCGCCATGTAAGTGGGCTGACGCTCCGTGGTCTGCCCCAGCGCCGCATAGAGCCTGACGATCCCAAGCCAAAGCGCCATCACGGACAGGGCGCGTACCATAGCCGCCTCCGAATCACCGCAATCCCATGGCTCGCGGGCGCAGAGTCCGCACCCCGCCGTCGTACCCCGATTCGTCTCTGCCGCGGCACAATTCACTATGGGGCTGAAGCTCACCCTCGTCCGGCCTGATTACGGCGGGCCAGGTGGTGGCGAACGGGCATTCCCTGCTGTTCAGGAAAGCATTGCGTCCCTGGCCACTTCTTCGACGGCGTTCAGATAGATCTCGGCGATCCGCTTGTTATCGAGCGCGTGCGTTGCCGCGACTGCCTCGCAGGCGGCAATGTCGTTGGTTTCAAGCGCCTCGAGCCAAGAGAGCAGGCAGCGTTCCTTAACCTGCGCTCCGGCGACCTGCGTACCGGCGAGGGCGTGGCGAATCTCGCTGCGCAGCGGCAGGTCCGGCAGGATGGTTTCCATGGGCACTCGCAGCATGGCCGGCAACAGGCTGAGCAGGCCGAGGAGGTACATCTCTTCGGCATCGAGGGAGCACAGTTCCGCGGCCCGGGAGCAGAAGTGGGCGCGGACCTGGGCCATGCGCAGGAGCTCGGGCGGGTGGTCCTGGTTGAGGCCGCACTGGATGGCCAGGGTGGCGATGCGGCGGAAGGTGGTGTCGCCGAGGAGCACGATGGCCGTTTCCATGGAGGTGATGGGGTCGCGCACCGCGCACAGGGGCGAGTTGACGAAGCGAAGCACGCGGAAGACGAGCGAGGGATCGCGGCGGACCTCCGGACACAGGGTCTTGTGATCGAGGGGGTCCTTGAAGAGTTCGCGCAGAATCCCGAGGTAGTGCGCGCGGTCGGTGGGAACGGTTCCGCGAGGAAACAGCTCGGGATGGCAGAAGTAGTAGCCCTGGAAGTATCGCAGGCCGCCGGCGCGGGCTCTGCGATAGGCATCATGGCTGTGGACGCCGTCGGCGATGAGGATTGCATTGCTGTGATGAAGCGCGCTGCAGATGCGGATCCAGCCGGGCGAGTCGATGGCGCTGACGCCGACCTTGATGTAGTGGGCCAGGGGCAGGAGGGCGTGGCGCTCATCGTCGGGTTCGAAGTCGCTCAGCGCCAGGCGGAAGCCCATCTCGCGCAACCGGCGGCACTGCTGCAGGAGCGGGGGCGATACTTCAGGGCACCGCGGCACCTCAAGGACGACGAGCGACGGCGGCAATCCCTCGAGCAACGCCCCGGCAAGCACGTCGAGGCTGCAGGGCACGAAGCCCCAGACGCCGCCCGTGAAGCGCTGGACACCGTAGAGGGCGAGCGAATCGAGCATGCCGCGGGAGGCCGCGGAGAGTCCGTCGGCGGGGGCCTGACCGGGCAGGTCATGGAAGTGCAGCTCGTATCCAAAGACCGCGCCGCGGCGGTCAAGGATGGGCTGCCGGGCAAGATATCCGACACCACGCGCGGTCTCGTCCGTGTTGGCGCAGTCCATGGCCGCGGCACCGCTGGCTACCAGGTTCGACATGAGGATCTTATCGGCCGGAGCGGGGCGGAAGATCACTCCCGACTGGCGGCCTGGCAAAGACGGGAAGCCGCAACCGGAGCAGGGCCGTTGTGTTCACGCGGGCCTGAAGATCGTGATGGCGCCGGCGTCGGCGTCGGCGGTGATGAGGGCGGCGCGGACGTCGCGCGTGAGGGGTGCAAGAGTCACGGCGCCCCATCCGCCCTTGATGGGGAGGGATCGGGATTGATAGGCGCCGGTGGTGGTGCGCGTGAAGATCATGAGGGTGCGGCTCTCAGCGCAGGACACTGCGACGACTTCCCTTCCCTTTCCGAGCGCGCCGGCGGTAATGCTGTTGGGGCCGCGGCAGTCGGCGAGGGAGAGCGGCGGACCGGACATAAGCGTAAAAGCGCCGCGGCCGCCCCCAAGCAAGATCGTGACGACGTTCTGCGTTTCGCTGGCGATATCGCGCTGGTAAGGAATGATGGCGAGATCGGGGATGCCGTCTCCGTTGAGATCCCCGACGAAAACCTGCCAGGGTTTGGCGCCAGCGGCGAAGGGCGAGCCGGGGGCCGGGTGGAAGCCGCCTTTTCCGTCTCCGAGCAGGATGCTCACAGTACCGTCGTCGAGGTTGGTGGTGACGATGTCGGGGTGGCCGTCGCGGTTGAAGTCGGCGGTGCGGAGGCGCTCGTAGGGACGATGGCCAACGGCGAAGAAGCGGCCGGGCAGATGGAGCCCGCCATGGGCGTCGCCGGCGAGCAGTTCGACCTGGTTGTCAGCCCAGCTGTCGGTGACCACGTCCGGGCGTCCGTCGCCGTCGAAGTCGGCGACTGCGACGCCGTGGGAATGGGGATTGGAGTGGACGTCGAACGGCGAGCCCGGGGCGGGCGTGAATCCGCCCTTGCCGTCGCCGAGCAGGATCGTGATGTAGGGGGTCTGGTGGTTGGGGATGACCAGGTCGAGGTGGCCGTCGCCGTTCATGTCGGCGAGGGCAAGGTCGTTGGGCTGGCTACCGGCGGGAATGGGCGAGCCTTTGGCTGAGGTGAACTTCTTTTGGCCGTCGCCGAGGAGGACGGTGACGGTGCCGGCGTCGGCATTGGCAACCAGGATGTCGGGGTTGCCGTCGCGGTTGACGTCGGCAACGGAGATCCAGCGCGGGCCGCGTCCAGTGGGGATGGACTGCTGGCGGAAGTGGAGGGGAGCCTGATGCCTATCGCCGGGCATGGCAGAGACTGGAACAAGAAGAACAAGGCTGAGGAGTTTCATCGGAAACCCTCCGGAGATCCGAGGGCGGTTAGCCGCGCGCGCGTTCACTCTCATCGGCCGCACGCTGTTTTCAGAACGGGCGGAGACCCGGGCGAGGCCTTTTGACGTGTCTACATCGCGGGCTTGACGGGCTTCCTCTGCTCGGGGTGGACGTCGGCGCCGGACTGGATCTCGGACTGGCGGTCCATCCACTCATCGAGGCGGCTGCGCTTGAAGCGCCAGCGGTTGCCCAGCTTGAAGGCGGGGACAAAGCCCTCGGAGGCGTACTTGTAGAGGGTGTCAGGCGAGATGCCCAGGTAGTCCGACGCCTGGCGGATGTCCATGACCTCGCGCACCTCGGGAACTAGCAGATTGGAACGGGCGGTCGAATGACGCATGGGGGTCCCTCCAGAGGGAGCGGATGGATTCCGGCAGATTTGCCGGTGTTCTTGTATATATCGTGGTTTTGCCGGGGAGTTCAAGGGTTTTCGGGTTTTGAGAGGACATCGCAGGGGTAACGAATGGGTCGGCGGAATGATTACCCCAACAAGTAGGGCTGCGGGTTTGAGG
>Ga0335069_10001885_pt1 | contig 33011 bp, 35 predicted proteins | sample Lox_Sample_11_FD_206714 | JGI IMG/M metagenome (GOLD analysis project Ga0335069, IMG submission 206714) | Soil microbial communities from Loxahatchee National Wildlife Refuge, Florida, United States - Lox_Sample_1.1 | ecosystem: Environmental > Terrestrial > Soil > Wetlands | place: USA...
GCTCGGGTACTTCCACGTGATCGCCGAACCGGTCTCAACCTGTGTCCAGGAGATGCGCGAATTGCGTCCGCGGCACTCGCCACGCTTGGTGACGAAGTTGTAGATCCCGCCGACGCCGTTGGCATCGCCCGGATACCAGTTCTGCACGGTGGAGTACTTGATGTAGGCATCGTCGAGTGCGATGAGCTCCACGACCGCCGCGTGCAGCTGATTCTCATCGCGCATGGGTGCCGTGCAGCCCTCGAGATAGCTCACCTGGGCGCCGGCGTCCGCGATGATCAGCGTGCGCTCGAACTGACCGGTCTTGGCGGCGTTGATCCGGAAATAGGTGGACAGCTCCATCGGACAGCGCACACCGCGCGGCACGTAGACGAACGAGCCGTCGCTGAACACTGCGGAGTTGAGCGCGGCGAAGAAATTGTCCGAAAGAGGAACCACGCTGCCCAGATACTGCTCGATCAGCTCCGGGTGGGTCTGCACCGCCTCGGAGAACGGGCAGAACACGACGCCGGCCGCAGCGAGACGCTCCTTGAACGTTGTCGCGACCGAGACGCTGTCGAAGACCGCATCCACGGCGACGCCTGCCAGCCGGGCGCGCTCGTGCAGCGGCACGCCGAGCTTCTCGTAGGTCTCCAGCAACTTCGGGTCGACCTCGGCCAGACTCTTGGGCGCATCGGCGCGCGCCTTGGGCGCGGAGTAGTAGGAGATCCCCTGGTAGTCGATCGGGGAGATCTTCACGTGCGCCCAGTGCGGCTCGGACAGGGTCAGCCAGTGCCGCAGTGCCTTCAGGCGCCACTCGGTCATGAAGGCCGGTTCGCGCTTCTTGCGCGAGATGAGCCGCACGACATCCTCATCCAGTCCCGGCGGTACCGTGTCGGACTCGATCTCGGTGACGAAGCCATGCTGGTAGCCACGGCCCAGCAGGTTCTGGAGCTGGTCGGCCGACTCACTCATGCGGGTTCACTCCGGGACGGCCGGGCGCTCGGGCGGGTGGCCGTCTTCATCTCGCGTTCCAGCGCGGGCAGGCGTGCCTGCGTGGCGTCCATGCCGGCCAGCTGAGCCAGGCTCACTTCATACAGCGAGCGGCGGATGGCGAGGTTGAGCCGCTGCCACACGCGCCCCACGCGACAGCTGGCCTCGATATCGCAATGCCCGTGCCCCGCGGAGCAGTCGGTCAGGGCCACCGGGCCCTCGAGCGCGTCCAGGATGGCCGCGGCACTGATCTGGCTGGCGGCCCGGGCGAGCTGATAGCCGCCGTGCAGGCCGCGCGTCGAGGACACGAGTCCCGCCCGCTGCAGCTGCTTCAGCAGCTTGCTGACCGTGGGCGGGGCAATGTGGGTCTGCTCGGCCAGAGCCGTGGCTGTGCGCACCTCGCCTGGCTGCTCGGCCAGAGCGGCCAGGATCACGGTGGCGTAGTCGGTGAGCTTGCTGATTCGCAGCATGTCGGCGTCCAGGTTACTGGCGGCGTCCGTTAACTAGGACCATTTTAGTGCTATTTGTGTCCCATTCCAAGACTCGGGCGCCCGCAGGCCCGGGCCGCCGGCGGCTTCGGGAAGGTCGCTGCCGCCCGAGCTGGCGGACCGGCCTACGGGCGGGTGCGATTTGCTATTCTTGCCAGCCAATTTACCGGAGGAACACACGATGAACCGCGGTGAGCTCGCTCGCATTGCCGGCGCCATGGTGGCCAGGAACAAGGGCATCCTGGCGGCCGATGAAAGCTCCGGCACGATCAAGAAGCGCTTCGACAGCATCAAGATCGACTCCACCGAGGAGCTGCGCCGCACCTATCGGGAGATGCTCTTCACCGCGCCCGGCGCCGCCGACTACATCAGTGGCGTGATCCTCTACGATGAGACCATCCGCCAGAAAACCAAGGACGGCACGCCGTTCCCCGAGTACCTGACCCGCCATGGCATGGTGCCGGGAATCAAGGTGGACACCGGAGCCAAGCCGCTGGCCGGCTTTGCGGGCGAGACCATCACGGAGGGGCTGGACGGACTGCGCGAGCGCCTTGGTGAGTACCACAAGCTCGGTGCGCGCTTCGCCAAGTGGCGCGCGGTCATCGACATCGCCGACGGCATTCCCACCTCGTTCGCCGTCAAGGCCAACGCTCATGCGCTGGCGCGTTACGCGGCCCTCTGTCAGGAACAGGACATCGTCCCCATCGTCGAGCCCGAAGTGCTCATGGACGGTGGCCACTCGATCGAGCGCTGCGAGGAGGTCACCAGCTTCGTGCTGCAGACCGTGTTCGACGAGCTGTTCGCGCACCGCATCTATCTCGAGGGCATGGTGCTCAAACCCAACATGATCATCTCGGGCAAGAAGGCCGCCAATCGCGCCGGTCCCGAGCAGGTTGCCGAAGCCACCCTGCGGTGCCTGAAGCGGCATGTTCCGCCTGCTGTTCCCGGCATTGCCTTCCTCTCCGGAGGCCAGTCGTCCGAGGAAGCAACCCTGCACCTGTCGCTGATGAACAAGGCCGGTCCTCTGCCCTGGGCGTTGACGTTCAGCTACGGCCGCGCACTGCAGGACATCGCGCTGAAGGCGTGGGGCGGCAAGCCGGCCAACTTCGCGTCGGGTCAGAAGGAGCTGGCGAAGCGCGCCAGGCTCAACGGGCTGGCGGCGACCGGCAGCTATTCTTCCTCCATGGAGAGCCAGGCCGCCTGACGGCGGCAGCACTCCTCGCGTGACGGCAGCTGACTCCCAGCCCACCACGTCGCCAGCATCGAGCGGCGATGTGGTGATTGATGTGCGCGACGTCCACTTCCGCGTCGAGCAGCGGGCCATCTTCTCCGGTCTCAACGTGCAGGCGCGTCGCGGCCGAATCACGGCCGTGATGGGCCCGAGCGGGACCGGCAAGACCACGCTGCTGCGCCTGATCACCGGGCAGATCCTCGCCAGCAGTGGTCAGGTCGTGGTGCTCGGGCGGGATGTCGCGCAAGCGTCCACTGCCGGGATCTACGCCTTGCGCAAGCGCATGGGCATGCTGTTTCAGAACGGCGCCCTGCTCACCGACCTCAGCGTGTTCGAGAATGTGGCCTTCCCCGTGCGTGAGCACACGGACCTCCCGGAACCGCTGATCCGTCGGCTGGTGCTCACCAAGCTGCAGTCAGTGGGACTGCGCGGTGCCGCCGACCTGATGCCCACCGAGCTGTCCGGTGGCATGGGCCGCCGGGTCGCCCTGGCGCGCGCCATCGTCATGGATCCGGAAATCCTGATCTATGACGAGCCCTTCGTGGGTCTGGATCCGATTTCCCTCGGCGTCATCCTGCGCCTCATCAAACAGATGAACGAGGCGCTGGGCATCACCAGCGTGGTGGTCTCGCACGACGTGAAGGAGCTCGCCACGATCGCGCACGACAGCTATCTGCTGTCCGCGGGCAAGGTAGTGGCCTCCGGCTCGCCGCAGGAGCTGGCGCGCAGCGATGCGGAGGTGGTCCAACAGTTCATGACCGGCGCCGCCGACGGGCCGGTGAAATTCCACTACCCCGCGCCCGACTACGCGCAGCAGCTCATGTCCGAGGCTCCATGAGTCAGGCCCGCGATGGCTTCCTGCTGCAGGGCATCCGGCGCATGGGCGCTGTGATGCTGTTCCTGTTCCAGCTGAGCGCGCAGAGCATTCCGGCCCTGGGGCGCCCGCGGCTGATCGTGCACCAGGTGTACAACGCCGGCGCCCGCTCGCTGATCATCATCATGTTGTCCGGCCTGTTCGTCGGCATGGTGCTCGGTCTGCAGGGCTTCGACCTGTTGCAGCGCTTCGGTTCCGAAGAGGCGCTCGGCACCGCCGCCGCGCTTGGCCTGCTGAAGGAGCTGGGACCGGTTGTGACGGCGCTGCTGTTCGCGGGCCGCGCAGGTACCGCCCTCACCTCCGAGATCGGCCTCATGCGCGCCACCGACCAGCTCACCGCGATGGAAGTCATGGCCGTGGATCCGCTGCGTTTCGTCGCCGCGCCGCGCTTCCTTGGAGGCGTGATCGCCATGCCGCTGCTGGCAGCCGTTTTCAGTCTCATCGGCCTGTTCGGCGCCCAGCTGATCGGCGTGCAGCTCATGGGCGTGGACAAGGGCGCCTTCTGGTCGCAGATGCAGGGTTCGGTCGAGCTGCGCGACGTGACCGAAGGCATCGTCAAGAGTTTCGTGTTCGGGATCACTTGCAGTCTGATCGCCGTTCACGAAGGCTACAACGCGGAACCGACGGCGGCGGGCGTGGGACTTGCCACCACGCGCACTGTCGTAGCCTCATCCGTGCTGACGCTGCTGCTGGATTACGTGCTGACCGCCGAGTTCCTGTGAGACCGGCCTGGAGGTAACTGACATGCGTGCCAATCGGACACTGGAGCTCGGGACCGGGCTGTTCGTGCTGCTGGGATTCGCAGCGCTGTTCTTTCTCACCACCCAGCTGCCGGCCAGCGGGCTGAAGCTCGGCGGCGCCAAGGCCGGTTATCACGTGACGGCCGATTTCGACAACATCGGGGATCTGAAGGTCGGTTCGCCCGTTACCATGGCAGGCGTGCGCATCGGCGAGGTGGATGGCATCCGCTTCGACTCGCGCAACTACAAGGCGGTGGTGGGTTTGCGCATCGACCCGCAATACAACCAGATTCCCGACGACAGTTTCGCCAGCATCCAGACCCAGGGGTTGCTGGGCGGCAAGTACATCGGCTTCAGCCCCGGCGGCTCCGACACCTATTTCAAGGACGGCAGCCGTGTCGAGCTGACGCAGTCGGCCATCGTGCTGGAGAGTCTGATCAACAAGCTGTTCGCGAACTTCGCGGACAAGGGCGGCAACGGCAACTCCGGCAATGGCGCCGGCGCCGGCAGCGCGGGCAACGGCGCGGCCGCCAAACCGGAGGACAGCAAGAAATGAGAGCCCCGACCGTTCTGACGTGCCTGTGCCTGGCCACCGCCGTGGCGCTGCTGCCAGTCGTGACGCTGCACGCGGCCGACACCGCGGCTCCCGCAGCTGCACCCAGCGCGGCGACTGCCCCCAGTGATCTGGTGCAGGAGACCGCGCAGGGCATCCTCAAGGATCTGGACGCGAACCGCGATGCCTACAGGAAGGACCCTTCCAAGGTTGGCTCACTGGTGGACAAGTACCTGCTGCCGCACTTCGACACCGAGTACGCCGCGCGCCTGGTGTTGGGCCAGTACTGGCGTACGGCTACTCCCGACCAGCGCAAGCGCTTCATCGATGCGTTCTATCACTCGCTGCTGACCAACTACGGCAACTATCTCACCGATTTCACTGCGGACCGCCTCAAGGTGTTTCCATCAACTGTCACGCCGGCCGACGATCACGCTACGGTGCGGACCGAGATCAAGCGCGACAACGGCGATCGCATCGCGGTCAACTACAGCCTGCGCAAGACTCCCGATGGCTGGAAGGCCTATGACGTCAACATCGACGGCATCAGCTACGTGAAGAGCTATCGCGAGGATTTCGGCTCGCAGATCCAGGCGCAGGGCATCGACTCGGTGATTGCGCGCCTGCAGAAGGGCGAGAAGCCCGCCGAGATCAACAAGACCACGAGCAAGATGTGAGCGCATCCGCCGCCCTCGCGGAGCGCTCTCCCGGGAAGTTCGAGCTCACCGGGACGCTCACATTCGCCACGGCGCGCGGTGCCCGCGAGGCGGGACTGACGGCTTTCGGTGCCTCCTCTTCGCGTGAGCTGCAGGTGGACTGCGGCGCGGTCACCGCCGCAGACAGCGCGGGGATGGCCGTATTGCTGGACTGGATGTCGTTCGCGAAACAGTCCGGCCGTTCGCTGCGCTACGGCCGGCTGCCGGCGCAGATGCAGGCGCTGGCGCGCATCTGCGAGGTCCTCGACCTGCTGGAGCAGGGCGTCTAGGGTTTCGGCGGCGGCTGACTCGGAGCGCCGCTGTCGGGCTCATCCGGACCCGACTCTTCCAGGATCTTCTGCTCGTCCCGGTACTGCTGCTCCTCGCGTTCCTTCTGGTTCGTGCGTCCCTGGTTGATCAGGTACGCGCGCCGCTGCAGGTAGGCTGTGCGGATGAAGGCGTACCGGTCATACACGCCCTCCAGGGCCTTTTCCGCATCCAGCAGATGGGCGCGAGTATCGAGCAGTTCCACCCCCCACAGGCCATAGCGGACGCGCCAATCCTGGATCCAGGTTTGCGGCGTGAAGAGGTAGGAATCGGGCAGGCGCCCCAGTGTGTCGCGCACGTCCGAGGCCCCCAGCAGCGGGATGACGAAGTAGGGCCCGGGCGGGGCGCCCCAGTGTCCGAGGGTCTGGCCGAAGTCCTGATCGTTCTTTTCCAGGCCGGCCGAGGAGGCCGGGTCGAAGATGCCGCCCAGTCCCATCGTGGTGTTGATCAGCAGACGGCCGGTATCGCGAAAGAACAGCCGGAAACGGGCCTGCAGCAGATCGTTCACGATCGTGATCGGGTAGGTCAGGTTGTCCACGAAATTCGACACACCGGCCTGCACCGGCCTGGGTGTGTGCCGCTGGTAGGCCACCGCGATCGGCCGTGTCACAGCGCGGTCCACCGCGTCGTTGACCTTGTAGGTGGTGCGGTTCATCCGCTCCCACGGATCGCTCGGGTCCGGTTTGCCGTTGGGCAGCGTGGCGCAAGCGCACAGGTGCAGACAAGCAATGACGAGCAGCGAGGCGGGAGCTGTTCTGGGCATGTTGCGACAGGGGCGGCGGAAGGAGGCCGGCATTGTAGCAGCGTTGCCGGAACCTGCGACCCGTCAGCCGCCGGTTGGCGGCGCGCCCCCGACCCGTCGGCCGGGCGGGCCCTTACTGAGTGTTGCTGACGCGCCGTGTGCGCGTGTTCCGCAGGTACTCGCGTACCTCGTCGAGCCGTGCCTGGAAACGTGCCCGCTGCACCTGAGTGAGATTCGGCGCAGCCAGGGCCAGCTGCAGCTGTTGGGCGGCCATCGGCAGATCGCCGCCGGCTATCTGGTATTCGCCCATGTAGAAATAGGCATCGCCCGCATCGCCAGCGGCGCTGGCTGCAAGCGCCGTCAGGCGGATCTGTTCAGGTGTCGGCGGGACATTGTTGAACAGGTCGAGCAACACGGTATGCGCCTCGGCGGGCCGACCGGCCTTCATCAGTGCTTCGGCGTAACGGATCGTGACCGGCACGTTGCGCGGGAACAGTTCGACCGCGTGGCGCAGTGATGCCACGCCGTCGTTGGTCTGACCGGCCTTGACCTGCGCCTGTCCGAGCGCCGCGTGCAGCAGTGTCAGTCCCTGATGCTGCTCGGTCAGCTGGTCGAGGATTTTCTCGGCCTCGACCGGACGGTTGTCCGCCATGAGCGCCAGCGCCTGACCGTAACGGATGCCGAGCTCGTTGTTGCCCTTCGCGATCTTTTGCGCGTACATCTTCTCGATGTCGTGGTCACCCGGGGCGGTGAGCACGCGGATGCGCTCGCGGATCAGCGCATAACTCTGCGATTCCTTCACCTTCGGTGGGCCAAACTGCGCGGCGCGGGCGCGGGCCTCGGCGATACGCACCGAAGTCACCGGGTGATCCTGCAGCATCGCCGGGATGTAAGTCCCCGCCAGACCCTCGGTGCGGCCGATGGTCTCGAAGAAGTTGGCCATGGCGCGCGTGTCGAAACCGGCGCCGGCCAGGAAGCCGATGCCGACACGGTCGGCTTCGGCCTCGTTGTCGCGCGTGAAGTTGATTTGCTGCTGCACGGCCAGGCCCTGCGCCGCGGCGATGCCGCCCTCGACCGCCTGCCCGCCGCCTCCCAGCGCGCCGAGCAGGATGGCCGCGAGCATCGCGGCAGCGGCCGTCATGCTCTGCTGGCTCTGTGCCTTGATCTGTCGGGCGATGTGGTGCTGCGTGACGTGCGCCATTTCGTGTGCCATCACGCTGGCGAGTTCCGACTCGTTGCGCGTCTGCAGGATCAGCCCGTAGTTGATGCAGATGAAGCCGCCGGGCAGTGCGAAGGCGTTGATGGCCTCATCGCGCACCGCGAAGAACTGGAAGTGCGGCGCGCCATCCGGCGCCTGGGTTGCCAGCTTCGCGCCCAGCGCGTTCAGGTACTCGGTGATCTCGGGATCCTCGATGATGGCGTTCTGGTCCCGCAGCTGGTGGATGACCATGGTGCCCAGCTGGTACTCGTCCGAGCCGGACAGGATGGTCGCCGCGGGGCTGCCCATGTCGGGCAGGTCCGGCGGAGCGGGAGTGGCCACCGGCTCTTCCGCCGCCAGCACGGTGGTGGAGGTGATGAGCGCGGCCATCAAGGACAGCAGCAGGGCTCGCATCGTGGATTCGACCGCGTCTGCGCGCGGAGAGTTTCCCTATGGTTACAGAAACTTACAAAATGTCCGAGGCAAAATCCGCCAGCCGGGAACGCTCCCCGCGCACCAGCGTGATGTGCCCCGAATGCGGCCAGCCCCGGAACCGGTTCACAGCATAAGTCAGGCCGGAGGTCATTTCAGTCAAGTAGGGGGTGTCGATCTGGGCGATATTGCCCAGGCAGGCCACCTTGGTGCCGGGACCGGCGCGGGTGATCAGTGCCTTCATCTGCTTGGGGGTCAGGTTCTGGGCCTCGTCGAGGATGATGAACCGGTTGAGGAATGTCCGACCGCGCATGAAGTTCAGCGAGCGGATCTTGATGCGGTTGCGCAGCAGATCGTTGGTGGCTGCGCGGCCCCAGTTGCCGCCTTCCTGGCTGCCCGTCAGCACCTCCAGATTGTCCATCAGCGCACCCATCCAGGGCTCCATCTTCTCCTCTTCCGTCCCGGGCAGGAAGCCGATGTCCTCCCCCAGCGGAATGGTCACGCGGGTCATGATGATCTCGACGAAGCGGTTGGACTCCAGTGTCTGCATCAGTCCCGCGGCCAGCGTGAGCAGAGTCTTGCCCGTACCGGCCGGTCCGAGCACTGTCACGAAATCGATCTCCGGATCCATGAGCAGATTCAGTGCGAAGTTCTGCTCGCGGTTGCGTGCGGTGACGCCCCAGACACTGTGGCGCTCGCTGCGATAGTCACGCAGCAGCGCGATGGTCGCTTTGTCGCCGGCAGCATCCGCGGGCGCAGCACCCGCGGGCTTGCGCACAATGCCTTCTATGCCTTCCGGCGTGTCTTCGTAGATGCCCTGGTTGGGCTGCCACTCCCGCACCGCGGGCCCGGAGACCTCGTAGAAGGTCCGGTCCGCTTCCTTCCAGGAGCGCATGTCCTTGCCGTGCTTTTCCCAGAAGTCCGTCGGCAGCGCGGTCATCCCGCTGTAGAGAACGTCGGCGTCCTCGAGCGTCTTGTCGCTGTAGTAATCCTCGGCATGCACGCCGAGCACAGCGGCCTTGATGCGCAGGTTGATGTCCTTGGAGACGAGGATTACCCGCGCGTCGCGCTGTTCGTTCTGCAATGCGAGTGTCTGCGCGAGGATGACGTTGTCGCTGCCCTGGCCGGGCAGGCTGTCGGGCAAGGCACTCGTGAGCTGTCGCGTCTGGAAGAACAACCGGCCGGTGGAGGGCTTCTTGCCGTGGTTGCCGGAGTAGCCGCTGGGCAGCTGCAGGCCGCGATCGATCTGCTCCTTGGTCGCATCCCGGATCAACTCATCGAGGAAGCGCGACACCTGGCGCACGTTGCGCGAGGCTTCCGACAAGCCCTTCTTGTGCGCATCCAGCTCCTCGAGCACGACCATCGGCAGATACACGTCGTGCTCCTCGAAGCGGAATATCGAGGTCGGATCGTGCATCAGCACGTTGGTGTCGAGCACGAACAGCCGCCGCCCGTCGCGCGGTCGCCCGCGCACATCACGCCGTTCGCCGGTCTGCGTGGCCATCGACGGCCCCGGTTCAGAGAGACTTCGCTGCTTCAAGGACCTCCTCCGCGTGCCCGGGTACCTTCACCTTGCGCCACTCGCGGCGCAGAACGCCAGTGCCATCGAGCAGAAATGTGCTGCGTTCGATGCCCATGTACTTCCTGCCATACAGGCTTTTCTCCTGGATGACATCGAACTGCTTGCAAAGCGTCTCGTCCTCGTCCGACAACAGGCGAAACGGCAGCTTCTCCTTGTCGACGAACCTGTCATGTGACTTGACGCTGTCGCGCGAGACACCGACCACCTCGGTGCCGGCCTTGCGGAAAGCCGCATACAGGTCACGGAAGTCCTGACTCTCGCGGGTACAGCCGGAGGTCATGTCCTTCGGATAGAAGTAGATCACCAGCTTGCGGCCGGCCGCCTCGCGCAGCGACCACTTCTGCCCGCCCGCCGCGGGGAGCGAGAAGTCCTTGACCTTGCCGCCAATTTTCACTTTAGACATACTTATGTTCCGGGGTTGGGGCCGCCGTGACGGCCGTACTGGCACACCGCACGACCATGCATCCGCGAGCGCTCCGCCCGCATCGGCACGAGCAACTGTCGCACGCTAGGATTTCACCGGTTCGAGGATTGCATCGAGGTTGAGAGAGTCGCAGAACTCCATGAACTCCTCGCGCAGGTGGGCGACGTGGATGCGGCTGGGCACATTCACGATCATCTGCACAGAAAACATGGGCGCGCCGGTGTGCGCGGCCGGGTAGCTGCGGGTCGAGACTTCAGCGATGTCGATGCCGCGGCTGGAGAAGAACCCGGACAGCCCCGAGACGATGCCGCTCTGGTCGAGGCAGACCACATCGATCGAGTAGGGCAGCATGTCCGTGCGCGCCGCCCGCGGCTCGGTGCGCTTGAGGTGGATGCTGAGACTGCTGGTTTCGGCGAGGCGCTTGAGCTCGGTTTCGAGCTTGGCCAGCGCGTGCCAGTTGCCCGACACGAGCAACAGCATCGCGAACTCGGTCCCGAGGCTCGCCATCCGGCTTTCGCTGATATTGCCACCGCACTCGCTGATCACGCGCGTCAGCTCGTGAACCATGCCCGTGCGGTCGCCTCCGATCGCCGAAACCGCCAGGTGCTGCTTCATCTTGCGTGTGGATTTCAGTCCGTCGTGGTCTGGCGCGAGTGTACCGGGTGCGTCGGGGCTCGTCACGGGACAGCTTGCCTAGCCCGAGCGTCGCCTCGTAACATCGCCTGTGTCCCGCGCCGCTCGAGAGAACACCGCGCGCCTCAATAGGAACATCAATGTTTTCAGGCAGTCTGGTCGCGATCGTCACGCCGATGCGGCCGGAGGGTGCGGTGGATTTCGAGGCCTGGCAGCGCCTCATCGAGATGCACCTGGCCAGCGGCACCAGCGGCATCGTCGTCGGGGGCACGACCGGCGAGTCGGCGACCCTGAGCGATGCGGAGTTGTGGGAGCTGACCGAGCGCGCCTGCGCGCAGGTCCGTCATCGGATCCAGATCATCGCCGGGGCCGGCACGAGCAGTACGGCTGCCACCGTCGAGCGCGCCCGCCGGCTTTCCGAACTTCCCATTGACGGCCTGCTGGTGGTCACTCCGGCGTACAACCGTCCCACGCAGGAAGGCCTGTACCAGCATTTTGCGGCAGTGGCGAAGGCCGCGCGCGCGCCACTGATCCTTTACAATGTGCCGTCCCGGACTGCAGTGGACATGCTGCCGGCCACCGTGCAGCGCCTTGCGCAACTTCCGGGAATCGTGGCAGTCAAAGAAGCCGTCGCCGACCTGGAGCGGGTGCAGGAGCTGCTCACCCTGTGTCCGGGAGAATTCGACATTCTGAGCGGCGACGATTTAACGGCGCGCAGATCGATTCTCGCCGGGGCGAAGGGGCTGATCTCCGTCACGTCGAACGTCGCGCCGCGCGCGGTCTCGGACATGGTCGCCGCGGCCCGGCGTGGCGATGCTGCCGCGGCGGAGCGACTCGACGCTCCGATCGTTGCGTTGCATCGCGATCTGTTCGTGGAGGCGAATCCGATTCCCGCCAAGTGGGCGTTGGCCCGCATGGGGATCATCCAGAGCGGCATCCGGTTGCCGCTCACTGAACTCTCGCCGGCGTATCAGCCGGCAGTGCTGGCGGCGCTGAGCACCGCAGGGGTATTGAACTGAGCATGTACAGGTTGCCGATGAATCGTTTGATCGCTCTGGCCGTGGCTGTCGTTGCCATGACAGCCCTCACTGCCTGCCATCCGCTGAGGACGCTGCGAAACGTCGGGGGCACCTGTCACGATCCCAAGCCGTACATGAAGGCAAACAGCGTCGCGCCGCTCAAGATCCCGGCCGGCCTGGATACCCCCGATAACGCCGCAGCCCTGCACATCCCGGCGCTGAATTCGCCCGAGCCGCCACCCCGCAAGCGCACCGATCCGTGCCTGGAGGAGCCACCCCCGTTCCAGGTCCCGAAGCAGGCCCTTCCGCAGGCCTGACGGTGTATGATCCGCGGCCGCGCGGGGCGCGCGGCCAGATGTTGGACGCAGTCTGGGAAAACCGTGTAAGTGGTTGATTGGAGAGGTGGCCGAGCGGTCGAAGGCGCTGGACTGGAATTCCAGTAACATCTTCACGGGTGTTCGTGGGTTCGAATCCCACCCTCTCCGCCAGACACCAGACGTGTCGGACGAGTACACAGGCGCGAATCGGATGGTGGTGCGGCAACGAAGCGGGGTGGGATAACGCCGGCAGGCGGCCCGGAAGGGCGAGGCGCGCAGCGCCGAGTAATCCCACCCTCTCCGCCAGCCATCAGAACGACGAATGCCGCCAGAGCCAGGCGCTTGTCCCGCAGGACGACGCCCCCATTTGAACGATGGTGGCTCGCATCGGCTTCTCCGCGACGACCAGTCGTGAACCCCGTCAGGGCCGGAAGGCAGCAGCGGCAGCGGCGATGTCGGGTGCCGGAGTTCAGGCTGATGCGGGCCGCCTCCCCGAGGCGCGATACACTGGACTCAAAATGGCTTACACCGCACTGGCGCGCACCTGGCGCCCGAAAAAATTCGCCGAGCTGGTGGGGCAGGAGCATGTCCGCCGTGCCCTGGTGAACGCACTCGAGTCGGGCCGGGTCCACCACGCTTTCCTCTTCACCGGTACCCGCGGGGTGGGCAAGACCACCATTGCCCGGATCTTCGCCAAGTGTCTCAACTGCGAGAAGGGCGTCACCGCCGAGCCCTGCGGCGTCTGCGCGGCCTGCCGCGAGATCGATTCGGGACGCTTCGTCGATCTGATCGAGGTCGATGCCGCATCGCGCACCAAGGTGGATGACACCCGCGAGCTGCTCGACAACGTGCAGTACGCGCCCACACGCGGCCGCTACAAGGTCTACCTGATCGACGAAGTGCACATGCTCTCGACGCACTCCTTCAACGCCTTGCTGAAAACGTTCGAGGAGCCGCCCCCGCACGTCAAATTCCTGCTCGCCACCACCGACCCGCAGAAGCTGCCGGTCACCGTCCTCTCGCGCTGCCTGCAGTTCAATCTGAAACGGCTGCCCGTGGCGCAGATCGCCGACCGCATGCGGGACATCCTTCGGCACGAGGGCATCGAGTTCGATGCCGCCGGTCTGCGGCTGGTTGCGCAGGCGGCCGACGGCAGCATGCGCGATGGCCTGTCGCTCCTCGATCAGTTGATTGCCTTCGGCGGCGGCAAGGCCGGAGAAGAACAGGCGCGCGCCATGCTGGGCACGATTGCGCGCGATCACGTCGTGCGTCTGGCCGAACGGCTCAGCGCGATGGATGTCCCGGAGCTGCTGGCCTGTGTGCGTTCACTGGAGGAATGGGCACCCGACTACGCGCAGGTGCTGGACGAGCTGGCCTCCCTGCTGGTGCGGGTCGCCATGAAACAGGCGGTGCCGGACTATGAGGGCGACGAACTGCATGCGCCGGAGCTGCTGGATCGTCTCGCCAAGGCTTTTGCGCCGGAGGACGTGCAACTCTTCTACCAGACGGCCATCACGGGGCGGCGCGACCTGGGTCTTGCACCCGATCCACGTTCAGGCTTCGAGATGACGCTGCTGCGCATGATCGCCTTCCGTCCCGTGGACTGTGCGGAGGGGCGTTCGCACCAGGGTCAGCCGCGCTCCGCCGTGCAGTCGGTCACCGCCCCGGTCAGCACGGGTGCCCGGCCCGCGCCGGCCGTGGCTACCGCTTCAAGCGCTGCAACCCTGGCAACTCCCGCTCCCTCGGTGCCCTCGGCTCCCTCGGGCACCACGCCCACGGACAACTGGGCCGAACTGGTCAGCCAGCTCGATCTCAGCGGCGCCGCGCGCCAGCTGGCGAGCAACTGCTCGCTGCTGGGACGCCAGGGTGCGGTCGTGCGGCTGGCGCTGGATGCGCGCAACAAGTTCATGCGCACGGCCGCGCAGGAAGAGAAACTCGCCCAGGCCCTGTCGCGGTATTTCGGCCAGACCGTGCGTCTTGAGTTCGATACGACGGTCGCCGGCAACGAGACTCCGGCGCAGGCGGGCCAGCGCGCCTCCCTGCAGGACCTGGAGTCCGCCCGACGCGCGTTCGAATCCGATCCTGGTGTTCAGGGCCTGCGCGAGCGCTTCGGCGCGACGCTGCTGCCCGACACCGTCCGTCCCGCAAAGTAATTTCAACGCCAGGAGCTTTCCCGACATGCGCGGCAATATCGGCAACATGATGAAGCAGGCCCAGGCCATGCAGGCCAACATGCAGAAGGTGCAGGCCGAGATCGCCGCCCTGGAAGTAACCGGTGAGTCCGGTGGCGGCATGGTCAAGGTGATCATGAGCGGCCGGCACGAGGTCAAGCGGGTCCACATCGAACCATCGGTGGCTGGCGAGGATCGCGAGATGCTCGAGGATCTGATCGCCGCCGCCGTCAACGACGCCGTCCACAAGGTGGAGGCGCGCGTGCAGGAGAAGATGGCGAGTGTCACCGCGGGTCTGCAGCTCCCCCCGGGAATGAAGCTCCCGTTCTGACACCGCAATTCTCACGCGCCATACTGATGCCGCCGTTCTGATGCCGCCCCCGCCGCCGGTCTGATGCCGTGAAACATTCCCCGCGTCTGACACAACTCATCGACGCATTGCGCGCGCTTCCCGGGGTCGGTCCGAAGTCGGCCCAGCGGATGGCCTTCCACCTGTTGCAGGAGGGTCGGCCCGGAGCCCGGGCGCTGGCCGGGGCACTGGATGCCGCCCTCGGGTCGGTGGTGCGGTGTACCCGCTGCCGGATGCTGACGGAAGAGGAATTGTGCTCCATTTGCGCGGCCTCCCACCGTGATGTCTCGCTGCTGTGCGTGGTCGAGTCGCCCGCGGATGTGGTTGCGATCGAACAGTCGGGCAGCTATCGCGGCCGCTACTTCGTGCTGATGGGCCATCTGTCGCCGCTGGATGGCATCGGTCCGGAGCAGCTGGGCGTGCGCGAGCTGGAAGCGCTGCTGAAGGAGGGCAACGTGCGGGAATTGATTCTCGCCACCAATCCAACCGTCGAGGGTGAAGCCACCGCTCACTTCCTCGGCGAACTCGCCAGCCGACGCGGCATCCGCGCGAGCCGGATAGCACATGGAGTGCCGATCGGAGGCGAGCTGGAGTACGTGGACGGCAGCACACTGGCGCATGCGTTGGCGGGACGCCAGTCAGTCGGCTGATTTCCAGCGGGGCGCGAGCTCAGTCAGCGTCGCCGTTCGGGCCTCTTCTTCCCGTACCTCGGCCATCGGTGCCACGCGCCTGCGATCCACGGGCTTGCGATCCACGCGCTTGCGATCCACGGGCTTGCGGTCCGCGGCCTTGTGGCCCACGGCCTTGTGGCCCACGAGCCTCGATCAAGTCCTCGTACAACCTGCGCAATCGCCGGTAGCTCTCGTACCGACGCGGATGCAGGGCGCCCGACTCAACCGCGGCTATCACCGCGCAGCCGGGTTCGCGCATGTGACGGCAGTCTGCGAAACGGCACTGCGGAGCAAGGCGTGCCACCTCGACGAAACCCAGGTTCCGCGGATCCAGCCGATCGATCGCCGGTGCGAAGTCGCGCACCCCCGGTGAGTCGATCAGGCCGCCTCCGCCCTCGAGGTCGAACAGGCGGGAAGCGGTCGTCGTGTGGCGTCCTTCCTCGTTGCGCACCAGATCGCCGATCTCCACCTGCGCATGCGGCAGCAGGCGGCGGATCAGCGAAGACTTGCCGACGCCCGACTGGCCCACCAGTGCATTGATCGAGCCGCTGCAGGCTGCGCGCAACGCCTCCATGCCGTCTCCGGAGTGCGTCGAGCAGACCAGCCAATCGTAACCCGCCGCTCGGTAGGCGCTCAGTTCTTGCTCCAGCCCCACCCCGATCTGCGTGTCGCTCTTGTTAAGCACCAGCCTCGCCGCGATGGCTGCCGAGGCCGCTGCGGCCAGGTAGCGGTCCACCACGAACAGGTCAGGAACTGGCATGGGCGCCAGCACGACCAGCAGCTGCGACAGGTTGGCCACCACGGGTTCCGCGCCCCCGCGCAGGTTTGAGCGGTACAACGCTGTCCGGCGTTCCTGCAACTCGAGCACGTGGATTTCGCCGCTGCGCGCATCGAGCCGGCACTGCACGTCATCGCCGCACACGATTTCCAGGCCGCGGCCGAATGGTCGCGCCCGCAACTCGCGACCGTCGGCGTCGCGCACCAGCAGATGGCGTCCGAAAACCGCGGTGACTCGTGCTATGAAGGTGGCTGCTGTCATGGGGCCAACCGAGCCTAGCCTCTGGTAAACTCGCGCTCAACCCCACGAGCGCGCATCGGCATGCCCAGCCGCGACAATCTCATCTGGATCGATCTGGAGATGACGGGACTGCTGCCCGACTCGGACTCCATCATCGAAATGGCGACAGTCGTGACCGACAAGCAGCTCAACGTGCTCGCGGACGGCCCTGTCATCGCGATTCATCAGAGCGACGAAGTGCTCGCCCGGATGGATGACTGGAACCAGAAGCAGCACGGCTCATCCGGGCTGGTCGCGCGCGTGCGCGAGAGCCAGGTCGGCGAAGCGGAAGCCGAGACGCGCACGCTCGAGTTCCTCGCCCCACTGGTGGCTGCCGGCGCCTCGCCCATGTGCGGCAACAGCATCTGCCAGGACCGGCGCTTTCTTGCCCGCCACATGCCGAAGCTGGAGCGCTTCTTCCATTACCGCAACCTCGATGTCAGCACCCTCAAGGAGCTGGCACGGCGCTGGGCGCCGCAGGTCGCGGAGAGTTTCGTCAAGCAGGGTACTCACCTGGCCCACGCGGACATCCACGAGTCCATCCGGGAGTTGAAACACTATCGCGCGCGCCTGTTTGCACCCGCCTACGCCGGGTGACCCATGACAGGTGATGTGGGTACGCTGCCGGGATTTGCGGACGTTGTCGCCGCCGCCGATCGCATCAGTTCGCGTCTGGTGCGCACGCCGGTGATGAGTTCTGCGGCGTTAAACGAGCGATGCGGCCGCAAGGTCGTCTTCAAGTGCGAGAACCTGCAGCATGGCGGTGCGTTCAAGTATCGGGGCGCCCTGAATGCCATCCTGCCGCTGGCTGTGGCAGGCGAGGTCACGGCGGTCGCCACGCATTCTTCCGGCAATCACGGCACTGCGATCGCACTCGCAGCGAAGGTGTGTGGACTCGACGCGTATGTGATCGTGCCCCGTGGTTCGGCCCGGGCGAAGATTGCGAACATCGAGCGGGCCGGTGGCACGGTGATCCTGTGCGAGCCGGGTCTTCCGGCGCGGGAAGCGGCTCTCGCCCAGCTGCTGCAGGAAGTGGACGCGCATGTCGTGCATCCCTTCGACGATGCACGGGTGATCGCGGGGCAGGGTACCGTCGCACTCGAGCTGTTGAGCGAGGAGCCGGACCTGGATGTCATCTCCACGCCCATCGGCGGTGGAGGCCTGATTGGCGGTACGGCTTTCGCTGCCAGGGCGATGGCACCGCGTTGCCGTGTCGTTGCCGCGGAACCTGCCGGCGCTGATGACGCCTTCCGCTCGTTCCGATCCGGGCGGCGACAGTCGGCGCACAACCCGGCGACCATCGCCGATGGCCTGCGCGGGTCGATCGGCGTACTGAATTTCGAGATCCTGCGCCGCCATGTCGATGATGTCGTGACCGTCTCGGAAACAGAAATCGTCTCCGCCATGCGGATCGTGCTGCAGGATCTGAAGCTGCTGATCGAGCCCTCATCGGCCGTGCCGGTGGCGGCATTGCTGGCCGGAAGGCTCGGTGAGCCGGGTCAGCGGGTCGGCATCATCCTCTCCGGCGGTAACGTGGACCTGGATCTGTGTCCTTTCCTGAGGGGCGAGCGGCTATGAGCGAAGTCCACGTGACGCATCGCGGTGGGTGCCACTGCGGAGCGGTGGTGTTCGAGGTGGATGCGCCCGAGCGCATCACCGCGAGCGACTGCAACTGTTCGATCTGCAGGATGAGCGGCTACCTGCATCTCATCGTCCCGCGCTCGCGGTTCCGCCTGCTGCGCGGCGCCGATGCTCTGACGGAATACCGGTTCAACACCGGTACGGCGCGCCATCTGTTCTGCGGCCACTGCGGCGTGAAGTCGTTTTACGTACCGCGCTCGAATCCCGACGGCTACAGCGTCAACGTACGCTGCCTCGTCGACACGACCGTGAAGCATGTGGATGTCGTGCCATTCGACGACAACGACCGCGAGGCATCCGAAGCGAAGATCCGCGGCCTGTCGCGGGAGTGATTCGCTGACTCGCGGGATGAGCCGACCCGGCACGGTAATCACCCTAAGGCGGCCTGTGGCCTGACAACCGCCCGGTTCGATCAGCGGCAACCCCGCGTCCGCGCTGGCGCCTTCAGCTGCTGCGCTGGCGCCTTCAGCCGCGCTTCTGACCCAGGAACAGCCACGTCTCCACGACCGTGTCCGGGTTCAGGCTCATGCTCTCGATGCCCTGTTCCTGCAGCCAGTGCGCCAGTTCCGGGTGATCGGACGGACCCTGCCCGCAGATACCGACGTACTTGTGGCGGCGTTTGCAGGCGGAGATCGCCATCGCGAGCAGCACCTTCACCGCTGGGTCGCGTTCATCGAAGCTGCGCGCCACGATCGAGGAGTCCCGGTCGAGTCCCAGCGTGAGCTGCGTCATGTCGTTCGAGCCGATCGACATGCCATCGAAGTGATTCAGGTATTCGTCCGCCAGCAGTGCGTTGGTCGGTAGCTCGCACATCATGATGAGCTTGAGGTCGTGCACGCCGCTTTTCAGTCCGTTCTGCGCCAGCAGCGAGGTCACCTGCTCGGCTTCCTTCAGGGTGCGCACGAACGGCACCATCACCTGCACGTTCGTGAGTCCCATGGATTCGCGCACTTTCCGCAGGGCACGGCATTCCAGCTCGAAGCAGGGCCGGAACGTCTCATCGACATAGCGCGAGGCACCACGGAACCCGAGCATCGGGTTCTCTTCGTCCGGTTCGTAGCGCGAGCCGCCGATGAGGTTGGCGTATTCGTTCGACTTGAAGTCGGACAGGCGCACGATGACCGGCTCGGGCGCAAACGCCGCGGCAATCTGAGCGATCCCCTCAGTCAGCTTGTCCACGTAGAAACCGACGGGATCGGAGTAACCGGCCATCTGCGCGCGGATCTGATCCTGCAGATCGCCGTCCAGGCGGTCGAATTCCAGCAGCGCCCGCGGATGCACGCCGATCATCCTGTTGATGATGAATTCCAGGCGCGCCAGGCCCACGCCGCGATTGGGAATGCCCGCGAAGTCGAACGCGCGATCTGGGTTGCCGACGTTCATCATGATCTTGACGGGAATCTTCGGCAGCGCATCCAGCTCGATCTGCTTGCGCTCGAACTCCAGCAATCCCTCGTACACGTAACCCGTGTCACCCTCGGCGCACGAGACGGTGACTTCCTGGCCTTCGCGAACACGCTGGGTGGCATCAGTGCAGCCTACTACCGCCGGAATACCCAGCTCGCGGGCGATGATTGCCGCATGGCAGGTACGGCCGCCGCGGTTGGTTACGATCGCCGACGCGCGCTTCATGACCGGCTCCCAGTCGGGATCCGTCATCTCGGCGACGAGCACGTCACCTGACTGTACCCGCGCCATCTCGGACACGTCCCGGATGATGCGCGCAGGGCCCGAGCCGATGCGCTGGCCGATGCTGCGCCCGGTGGCGAGAACCTTCGAGCGCGACTTGAGCGAGAAGCGTTGAATCGTGCGGCCCGCGCGGCTCTGCACCGTCTCCGGGCGCGCCTGCAGGATGAAGATCTCGCCCGTGGAGCCGTCCTTGCCCCATTCGATGTCCATCGGAGTTTTGTAGTGCTCTTCGATGATCAACGCCTGGCGCGCCAGCGTCAGGATGTCCTCATCGTTGATGCAGAAGCGCATGCGATCGGCTTGCGCCACGTCGACGGTGGCGACGCGCTCGGCGGAGCCGGGCGGCGCATACACCATCTTGATCGCCTTGCTCCCCAGGTTGCGGCGCAGTATGGGATATTTGCCCGCGCGCAGGCCCGTCTTGTAGACATAGAACTCGTCGGGATTCACCGATCCCTGCACGACCGTCTCACCCAGCCCGTAGGAGGCGGTGATGAATACGACATCGCGGAAACCTGAATCGGTGTCCAGCGTGAACATCACGCCGCTCGCGCCGAGGTCGCTGCGCACCATGTGCTGCACGCCGGCGGAGAGCGCCACGGCGCTGTGATCGAATCCCTGGTGGACGCGATACGAGATGGCGCGGTCGTTGAAGAGCGAAGCGAACACCTCGTGCATCGCCTTGAGTACGTGTGCTTCGCCGCGCACGTTGAGGAAGGTCTCCTGCTGCCCGGCGAAGGAGGCCTCGGGCAGGTCCTCGGCCGTCGCGGAGGAGCGCACCGCAACGGAGATTTCGCGGCCGCCACTCATGCGCGCCAGCTGCTCCGAGACCGCCTGCTGGAATGCGGGCGGGAAGGGTGTTGACATGATCCAACCGCGGATCCGCGCCCCCGTCTCCGCCAGCGCGGTCACGTTATCGACGTTCAGGGAGGCAAGTTCGGCGCGGATGCGCTCATCGAGGCCGCCCTGCCTGAGGAATTCGCGATAGGCCTGCGCCGTCGTGGCGAATCCCCCGGGGACGTGTACGCCCGCGCCGGCCAGCGAACCGATCATCTCACCCAGCGAAGCGTTCTTGCCGCCGACGGTTTCGACGTCGCGCATGCCGAGCCGCTCGAACGGGATGACGTAGGTATTCAAGGGAGCTCCTCAGGCCAACATGTCGCCCGTGACGACAGCGCTTGCTCCGGCACCGGCGCGGTGGAACACTCGCGTCTCACTGGGCAACCGGACAGGCCTCGCGCTGTGAGTCGTCGAACCGTTTTCTTCGTTTCGGACCAGACGGGCGTGACTGCGGAAACCATGGGCCACAGTCTCATGACGCAGTTCGAGGGCCTGGAATTCCGGCCCGTGACTTTGCCATTTGTGTCGAGCGTTGACAAGGCGCAGGAAGCGGTCAGGCGCATCAACCGCGCGGCCGAGGAGGAGGGTGTGCGGCCGATCATCTTCAGCACGCTGGTGCAGGATGATCTGCGCGACATCGTCATGGGCGCGAACGGTCTGTTCCTCGATTTCTTCGCCGCGTTCGTTGGCCCGCTGGAGCGCGAGCTCAACACGCGCTCGACGCACCGCGCCGGGCGGGCGCACGGCATGGCGGATGTTGCCGCCTACACCGCGCGCATCAATGCGACGAACTTCGCACTAGCGAACGATGACGGCACCGGCGGCGATTATGCGCATGCCGATGTGATCCTGGTGGGAGTTTCGCGGTCGGGCAAGACGCCGACGTGCCTCTACATGGCGCTCCAGTACGGCGTGTTCGCGGCCAACTATCCGCTCACTGAGGATGATCTGGAGGCCGGGCGCCTGCCCGCGCGGCTGGAGCCGCACCGGCGCAAGCTGTTCGCGCTGAGCATCAAACCCGAGCGCCTGCAACAGATCCGTAACGAGCGGCGTCCCGAGAGCCGCTACGCTTCACGGCAACAGGTGCAGTACGAGATCCGCGCGGCCGATGCGCTCTTCACACGTTACTCCATTCCCTGTCTGGATACGACCGAGTGCTCGATCGAGGAGATCGCCAGCCGGATCCTCAATACCTCGGGCATCGAGCGTCGACTGCGTCCCTGATCGGCGCGCCCGCCTGGATGTCCGGCGCGCGATGGCACGATTCATGCCTGTCGCAGATTGTGCGCCGAGGGCGAAAAAACGCCACGCGCACGGCTTGCGCGACCGATGCGCTGCGTTATAGTCGGGGCATGCTCTCACCACCGGCGAAACTTGCTCCGATGCGCGCCGCGGGCCGTCGCTCGCGACAGGCGCTGGTGCAGACGCCGCAGAACGATTCGCTGACTCGCGTCAGCTGGAGCGCGCGCCCGCGAAGTTTCGTCGCGCTCATGGGACTGTACGAGAGCAACTACATCCGCCTGCACTGGCTGGCCGGCGAGCTGGCCGCGCTCACCGATGGCGCGCACCGCTCCATCGTCGCCGGAGACTGTGATCTCGTTCTCACGCTGACGGAGCGCTCGCCCTACACGAGCACCGTGAATTTGACCTATATGCTGCCCGAGGCGGGCGGGGAACTGCAGTATCCGGACATGCGCGTGCGGGTCTACCACGATGCGCATCTGGCCGAGGCCCAGGAGTGGGCCTGCGCCCACAGCCAGCCGGTTCTCAAGGCGCTGCGCAGCCATGCGGAGCGTGAACTGGATCAGCGCTGGGCGCGTAACGTAATGCTAAACAAGTGGCTGGAATATTGCCTGGAGCGAGGTCATCGCTTCTCCCCGGCCACCCCGAGGTCAGCGGCCGGACGGTGAGAAGCGGCGGTCCCCCGCCGCATTTCTCATGAAGGCGCTGCGACAGCTCGGATTTCTGAAATTGCCGTTCCGCCCCGAGCCTCCCGTCGAGGAGGAGGGGCGCGTTCTGGCCCTGTTCCGCAACCGCGCCGAACTCAAGAAGGCCTACGGCGAGTTGCAGGAAGAGGTCTATCGCCTCAAGGATCGCATCAAGCAGCAGGAGGGGGCGACGCAGCGCGTGCAGGAGATGCTCAATGCGCTGGAGACGCGCCTGGGCACCCCCGAGACCGGCTACCCCGCCCTGGTGTTCTATCAGCTGCGCTGCCTTTGGCAGCGCGGCCGCGAGCTCATCGAACAATTCGTCGCCGATCTGGCCAGGCAACAGGACGAACGCGAGCGGCGCGCGCATCTCGCCGAGCACAACCGCCGGCAGTTCGGTCGCCGTCAGAACGTTGAGAAACAGCTGCGCGCCGCCGAATCACAGGCCGCGGAGGCCGCGCGCCAGGTCAGCGAGCTCGAGGCGCAACAGGCCCGCCTGATGCGCTTCTGGCACTACTTCAAGCGCAAGGCGCTCGAGCGGAAAATCCAGGCCGCGGTGGGCGAGGCCGTCTCCGCCAACGCCGGTCTGGCCGATGCACGCCATGCGGCCGAGGAACTCGAGAAGGAGCCGGTCCCGGAGTTCCCGGGACTGTCGGTCGAGTCGCGCCGCGCCATCAACCTTGCCGCCATCGCCTATGCCGAGACACTCTGCCTGCGCCTGATCAAGACACGACTGGTGTCGCTCGCGCGCGAGGCGACCAGCCGGCGCGAAGTGGCCGACGACTACGGTTCGCAGGCGGAGTGCGAGCGGCTGATGCGGGAGATCGATACCGCTCTCGGTCTCATCCAGGCACGATCCAACATCGCGCAGGACATCAAGAGCCGCACCGAGCGGCTCAAGCAGGTGGCGCGTTATCGCAGCCCGAGCGACACCTCACCGACTGCCGACTCGCTCGCCTTCTCGGAAGGCGACGTGCTCAACAACGAGCCGGTGGGCGCCAACGCGGCACGCATGCCGAACGTCCTCGGCGAAGACACCTGGGACCTGTTCCGTATCCTGCTGCGCTGATTGACTGGCAGCGTGGTTATCGCGAGCCGCGCATTCCCCCGGATGGCGGTCAGTCGGCGCGTCGCGCGGTCTTCTGCTGCACGGGTGCCGGGCGCGCGCCGGTGACCATGTCGGCCATGATCTCCGCCGCCTGCGACAGCACCACATCGGGTTGCTGGGCCTTGTCCTTATCGATCTCCTCGACCGACTTCAGCGCGGGCAGGTTCTTCGCCGCACGGCGGCTGTTCTCGCGGTCCAGGCGCTCCTTGTCCTGGCGCATGCGCTCTTCGCGCCGCACCTTGAGATTCAGCGACACCGTGCGCTGCTCGCGCACCGAGTCGATCGCGGCAATGTCGGACACCAGCCAGCGGTAGTCCGGGTCATGCTGCGCACGCAGCTCTTCATCCGAGGCAAGTGTGGCCACGGGCAGGCTCGCGGCGGCGATCGGGCTCGCCTGGAAGGGCACGCCCGCGATCCGGTCCCAGGGCAGCGCGGCTTCCAGGGCACTCTCGCCCACTTCCTTCATGTCGATCGGCGAGGGCAGCTGCACATCGGGCTCGACCCCGCGGTGCTGCGTGCTCTCACCCGTCACGCGGTAGAACTTGCCGATGGTGACGGTCAGCTGACCGCTCACCGGCTTCTGCGACCAGCGATCCAGCGGCACCAGGTTCTGCACCGTGCCCTTGCCGAAGGTGCGCTGTCCCAGGATCATGCCGCGGTGATAGTCCTGGATCGCGCCCGCGAAGATCTCCGAGGCGGAGGCGCTGAAGCGATCCACCAGCACCGCCAGCGGTCCGTCGTAGGCAGCCGAGGGCTCCGGATCATCCAGCACTTCGAGCCGGCCGGTGGTGTCCTTGAGCTGCACCACCGGACCGTGATCGATGAACAGCCCGGTGAGCGCCGTGGCCTCCGGCAGATAACCACCGCCGTCGTTGCGCAGATCCAGCACCAGACCGTCCACGTTCTCGCTCTTGAGTTCGTTCAGCAGGCGCAGCACATCGCGCGTGGTGCTGCGGAAGTTCTGGTCGCCGGCGTTCTGGGCGGCGATGTCCTGATAGAAACCCGGTACGGTGATCACGCCGATCTTGAGCGTACGGCCGTTGCGCACGACGCTCTTCACTTCCTTGTGGGCGGCCTGCGCTTCCAGGGTGACCTTGTTGCGCACGAACTCGAGCACTTTCTCCGGGGATCCCGGCGGCGCCCCCGCCGGCAGCACCTGCAGGCGCACGAGGGTTCCGGCCTTGCCGCGGATCAGCTGCACGACATCATCCAGCCGCCAGCCGATCACATCCTTGAATTCGCCATCGTGACCCTGACCGACTCCGACGATGCGGTCGTTCGTGTTGAGCGTGGCGGCGACAGCGGCCGGGCCGCCCTCGATCACGTTCATGATGGTCACGTAGTCATCCACGAGCTGCAGCGAGGCGCCGATGCCCTCGTAGTTGAGGCTCATCTGGATGCGGTATTCCTCGGAGTTGCGCGGCGAGAAGTAGCTCGAGTGCGGATCGAACGAACGCGCGTAGGCGTTCATCAGGTTCTCGAACACATCCTCGGTGGTGATCTGATCGATGCGCTTGAGGAAGCGCTCGTAGCGCTTGCGCAGCAGCTCGGAGCTCTCCTGCCAGGACTTGCCGGTGAGCAGCAGCGAGAGCGCATCGTTCTTCACGCGCTTGCGCCACAGCTCGTTCATCTCGGTCTCGTTCGCCGGCCAGGCCGCCTTCTGGCGATCGAACTCGAACGTCTCGTTCACCGTCCAGTCCGGCTCGTTCTTGAGCAGGTTGATGGCCTGTCCGATGCGCTCGCGGTTGCGCTGCTGGTAGCGCGCGAAGATCAGGTAGGCCGGCTCGACATCGCCCGTGCGGATCATCTCGTCGAACTTCAGGCGGTAGGCCTGGAACTCCGCGATGTCGCTGGCGAGGAAATAGCTGCGCTGGCCGTCGAGGAAGTCCAGGTAACGCTGGAAGACCTGCTCCGACATCTTTTTGTCGATGGGCGCGCGGCTGTAGTGCGCCTCCTCGAGGATCCGGCCCACCTTGCGGGCCGTAGCGCGCTGTGCGTCCGTCGGCGCAAGCGCCCCGGGCGGCAGGATCGAGGGACTCGCGGGGGCCCGTGTCGAACTCGCCAGGCCAAGCGCCAGGACGGTCAGCGTGACCAGCGTCGAGGCGGCGATCCAGCCGGAGCTGCGGCGAAGGGTATCAGGCAACATTCATGACGCTCGCGATGACGGAAGGCTACACTTTAGAGCAAGGCTAGAACGTGCGGTTCGACACAGCAAGTGCGGGAACCCCATAGCAGGCGGGACAGGCATGCGACCTCTGACCATATTGCTCGGTATCGTGATGGGTTCGACCGTCTCCCTGGCCATCGGGCTGGCCTGCACCTGGATCGTCATCCTGTTCCTGCCGCGCGACGAGCAGCGCTTTGGCCCGGAGCACGCCGCGCTCATGCAGGCCCTGAGCCTGTTCACGGCCCTGGCGGCGGCTTCCGCCTTCAGCTTCTACGGCGACCTTCGCACCCGCGCCTGGCGCAGCGCGGCGCATGCCGCCTCGCTGGGGCTGCTCGCTTTGACAATATGGGTGTACTGGCCCAATTAAAGCCCGGCGTGAGGCCGGTCTGGCCCGTGTGGCATCCCGGACTGGCAAGGGCGCCAGCCAGTCCATAGGGGCGACAGGGCGTCTGTCAGGCCCGTTTGCGCTTCCTGCTCCAGACGTCCACGGAGCGCTGTCCGTGGGTGTCGTAGGGGTCATATCCGCGCTGGTCCCCCTTGTACTCGTCCAGCAGGGCGAGCTTGATCCGGCTCAGGACACTCACAGGGTCGCGTGGGGCCGCGGATTCGGCCTGGGCACTGGGCTTCCCGGTACCCGGCCCGGGCGGCTCGGTGGTCGTCTTCATATCCCCTTCCCGTTCTGATTCTTCATGCGCCCGCGTCTGTGCGCGGTAGCCGGCGGAAGCATCTCACCTTGGCGGAAAAGCCGGGTTGACGGGCTTCACAGTCTCCAAGTGGCGACAGCGCACTCCCGGTGGCCGGGCGTGCTCCGGATGGCGAGCGCGCGCTCCGGATGGCGACAGCGGGGTGACTTAACGCCGGGTGGGCTCGGTGCTGCCCAGCGTGGGCTCCCGGCGCTCGGGGGTCCGAGGCGCTGCGGGCGGCTTCTGCGCTTTGGGTGGCTTCTGCGCTGCGTCGGGGCGCCGACGCAGCAGCGCGTACGACAAGCGGACAAACAGGATGATCGCGAACGGTCCGAGCACGACGATCCAGTCGCTGATGGCGCCCTGAGCCAGGCCGCGCAGTACATCCCCGAGCAGCGCAAGCGGACCGGCGTGCGGATTGGAGCCATGCACGTAGGGTCCCAGGATGCGATCGCCCACAGCCCATACGGCAAACGGCACAGCCACCGCACCAATGAGCAATGCGACCGCGAACACCATCAGCTCACGGGTCACCCGGGACCGGCCTGTGAACAGGCGGCGGACGCGAGCCAGCGGTTCCAGCAGGTTGAGCTCCTTCAGAGTCGGTGTCGGCGCGCGGCCGGAAGGACGCCGGCGCGCCTTCGGCGGTAGAGTATACCCGTCATGCAAAAAACCAGAGCAGCGGTCATCGGTGTCGGCTACCTCGGGCGTTTCCACGCCCAGAAATATGCGCAATCCGCGGATTGCCAGCTCGCAGCTGTAGTGGATGCACGTCCCGAAGCGCGCGAAGCGGTGGCGGCGGAACTCAAAGTCAACGCGCTGGCGGATTATCGCGAGCTGCTCGGTTCCGTGGACGCAGTCAGCGTGGTGACGCCGACCCCGGCCCATTTCGCGATCGCGCGCGATTTCCTGCAGGCCGGCGCGCACGTCCTGGTGGAGAAACCCATCACCGAGACCGCCGCGGAGGCACGCGCACTGATCGAGCTCGCGGCGCGCCAGAAGCGCATCCTCCAGGTTGGACACCTCGAGCGGTTCAATGCCGCCATCCTGGCGGCCGAGTCCCATTTCCGCGCTCCGCGCTTCGTTGAATGTCAGCGCCTGGCTCCCTACCGGGAGCGCGGCACCGATGTCAACGTCGTGCTGGATCTGATGATCCACGACATCGATCTCGTACAGACCATGGTGGGCGCGCCGATCGCCGCCATCGATGCCATCGGCACTCCGGTGTTCTCCGACGAGATCGACATCTGCAATGCCCGCATCCGCTTCACCAATGGCTGCGTGGTCAATGCTACCGCCAGCCGCGTCAGTCTGAAGACCGAGCGCAAGCTGCGAGTGTTCGAGGACGATGCTTACCTGTCGCTCGATCTGCAGCAGAAGATCCTGACCGTGATCCGCAAGCGCGGGCCGAACGATGCCCCCGGTCCGCTGCCCGTCACCATCGAAGAGCAGTCCCTGGAGCAGGGTGATGCCCTCAAAGCCGAGATCGATTCCTTCCTGGAATGCATCCGCACGGGTCGGCCGCCCGTGGTCAGTGGCGAGGCAGGGCTGATGGCGCTGGAGACCGCCACACGCATCAGCGACCAGGTGAATCGGACGTTGGCCGAGCGCCGCGCCGCAGTTTCTTTCGCGGGCCCGCGGCCGCCCGCGGGTTCCGCCGTTTCCTCCGCAGGCTCGCGGCAGGTTTCGGGTTCCGGCGAACATCACGGGTGAATCATGCCGGATGAAGGATTGCTGGCCGATCTGCGCGCGCTGCTGGGTGAGCAGGGGGTGCTGACCGGTGACCGCCTGAGCGGCCGTGCCTACGACGTGCTGGTGGGCTCGGTCAATTCCAAGGTGTTGCTCAAGCCGGCCAGCACCGGGCAGGTGTCCGGGGTATTGCGTCTGTGCCACGCGCGCGGGCAGCCGATAGTGCCGCACGGCGGACTGACCGGCCTCGTCTACGGCGCGAGCGCCAGTGAGAGCGAAATCATCCTCTCCCTCGAAGCGATGAATCACATCGAGGCGGTCGATGTGGCTGGACGCACAATGCGAGTGGAGGCGGGGGTTACCCTGCAACGTGCCCAGGAGGAGGCCGAGCGCCACGATCTGATGTTTCCGCTTGATCTCGGAGCTCGTGGCAGTTGCACCATCGGCGGCAATATCTCCACGAACGCCGGCGGCATCAGGGTCATCCGTTACGGTATGACACGCAGCCTGGTACTGGGACTGGAAGCCGTGCTGGCCGACGGCACGGTGCTGTGTTCACTCAACCGCATGCTCAAGAACAATGCCGGCTATGACCTGAAGCATCTGTTCATCGGAACCGAGGGCACGCTCGGTATCGTGACGCGCGCGGATCTGCGTCTGGCGTCGCGACCCAGTACGAGCAATTCGGCGTTCGTGGCCTGCGCCGACTTCAATGGACTGACCGGACTTCTGGGGCTGCTCGATGCGCGCCTCGCGGGCCAGCTCAGCGCCTTCGAGGCTCTCTGGCCCGAGTTCTACGAGGCAACGACCAGCAAGCCTTCACCGCATGCGCCGTTGCTGCCATACGGACAGGGGGTCTATGCGCTCGTGGAAGCGCTGGGTGCTGACCCAGACAGCGATCAGGATCGCTTCGAAAAAGTTCTGGCCGAAGCGCTCGAGCGCGAGCTGATCGTGGACGCGGTCATAGCGAAGTCCGCGGCTGAGCGGGCCGCGATGTGGGCGCCCCGTGAGGACGTGTTCCAGACGCGCCGCTACGGGCCCACCCATAATTTCGACGTGAGCCTGGCGATCGCCGACATGCCTGGCTATCTGGACCTCATGCGCAGCTCGCTCGCCGCGCAGGTCCCCTCCGCGCGCTCGTTCGTGTTTGGACACGTTGCGGACGGCAACCTGCACATCGCCGTATCCGTTGGTGGACAGGGCGAGCATGCGGCGACCTTCGAGCAGGTCGAACGTTGCGTGTACGAGCCGCTGCGCAGCATCACGGGGTCCATCTCCGCCGAGCACGGCATCGGCCTGGAGCGCAAGGCGTACCTTGAAATCTCGCGATCCCCCGCCGAAATAGCCACGATGCGCGCGCTGAAGGCCGCGCTCGATCCGCGCGGTATCCTCAACCCGGGAAAGGTCTTCGATGTCCACTGAGCCTGAACATTTCCGCCGCACCCCGCGGCAGGTCACGGTCGCCGCCACGCAGATGTCGTGTGACTGGAACACCGCGGGCAACATCGCCAAGGCCGAAAAGCTGGTGCGCGAGGCTGCCGCACGCGGGGCGCAGATCATTCTGCTCCCGGAACTCTTCGAGGCGCCGTACTTCTGCATCGAGCAGGACACCCGGCACCTCAACCTCGCCTCCAGCGTGGAGGACAGCCGCGTGGTGCGCCACTTCAGTGCTCTCGCGCGCGAGCTGGGTGTGGTGCTGCCGGTCAGTTTCTTCGAGCGCGCCGGCCGGGTGTATTACAACTCGATCGCCATCATCGATGCCGACGGCCGCAATCTCGGCCTGTATCGCAAGTCACATATCCCGAACGGGCCGGGCTACCAGGAGAAGACCTACTTCTGCCCCGGCGACACGGGATTCCGCGTGTGGGCTACCCGCTTCGGCCGCATCGGGGTGGGCATCTGCTGGGACCAGTGGTTCCCGGAGACTGCCCGTTCGATGGCGTTGCTGGGCGCGGAACTGTTGTTCTTTCCGACCGCGATCGGCTCGGAGCCGCCGCCGGCGCTGCCGGTGAATTCGCGCGAGCACTGGCAGCGCACCCAGCAGGGACACGCCGCGGCCAACCTGACACCGCTCATTGCGTCCAACCGCTATGGCCTGGAGCGCTCGCTGCAGGACCCGGAGGGACTCTACATTCAGTTCTACGGCTCCTCCTTCATCGCGGACGCTACCGGCGCCAAGGTTGCCGAAGCGGGCGAGTCGGGGGATGCCGTGCTGACGGCCACATTCGATCTGGAGAGCGTCGCGCAGTTGCGCGACAACTGGTTCGTGTTTCGCGACCGCCGCCCCGATCTGTACGGCCCGATCGTCTCGCTCGACGGCCACCTGGCGCGCTGAGCGCCCAGGTCCGCGCGCTGCGTAGCCAGCGAGGATTCCCGGCCGGTCGGCCGGGAATCCGCAACTGGTGGAGGCGGGGGGAATCGAACCCCCGTCCGCAAGCGCTAGACACCAGGATCTACGTACATAGCTCGCTCATTGGTTCTCGCGCCGCGCTACCCGAGGAGCAGGGAAAACGTTGCGCCAGCGACGGTGACTCTTAACGATCCGGCCCGTAGCACACCGGATCGCGATCCTATGAACGCGTCCCCTGATTCGGTCGCATAGGCACGAGCCGGTCAGAGGTCAGCTGCGTTTAGGCAGCTAGAGCGTAGTTGTCGTCGTTGGCAACTATGATTTGCAGCATTATTTACGAGGGCACTGCGCCTCGGTACGCCCCTGGAGGTTTGCAACCCACGTCGAAACCGGTCGCCCCCAGATGCATCGTGAGGATACCTCAAGACCGGCGGTGGGAGGCGAAGTTCCCCCGTAACTGCGGCACAGCTCCAGATCCCCGCCACGGTGCCTGCTGACTTGAGGGCGCTGGAGGGTATCTCACCGGTGAGGCAGGCCTGAGTGAGGCTCACCCGTGACGCAGGCCGGAATGAGCCTCACCGGTGGCGCCGGGGCCGCCGGATGAGGCTCACCGGTGGCGCAGGAGTCGAGCCTTGTCCCGCTGCCAGTCGCGATCCTTCTCGACCGCTCGCTTGTCGTGTTGCTTCTTGCCCTTGGCAAGTCCGACCTGCAGCTTCGCACGCCCGTTTTTCCAGTACAGTTCGAGCGGCACGAGGGTATAGCCCTTGCGCTCGACGGCGCCGATGAGACCCGACAGTTCGCTGCGGTTGAGCAGCAGCTTGCGGGTACGCGTTGGGTCGGCGATCACGTGCGAGGACGCCGAGTTCAGCGGCGAAATATGCGCGCCGAACAGGAATGCCTCCGCATCGCGGACAAACACGTAGGCCTCTTTCAGCTGCGCACGGCCGGCGCGCATGGCTTTCACTTCCCAACCCTGCAGGACGAGCCCCGCCTCGTAGCGCTCCTCGATGAAATAGTCGAAGCGCGCCTTGCGGTTCTCGGCGATCAGCCGCGGAGTGTGTTCGGATTTGGTCATGGGGGAGGGTCGGCCGGGGGTGATTGTAGCGTGACTGGCGGCCGGAACGGGCCTCAATGACAAGCTCCGGCGAACTTGTGACAATCGCGCCATGCGTGAAATCAGGCATTCGGCGCTCGTGGCGCAGCCGCCGGGGCGGCTTTACACATTGATCAATGACATCGAGAACTATCCGCGATTCATTCCGTGGTGTACGCATGCTTCGGTGCAGTCGCGCTCAGAACGGGAGATCGTCGCGACCATCGGCATCAAGCGAGGTGCGCTGCAGAGCGAGTTCACGACACGCAACGAACTCGAGCCCGATCGACGCATCGTGATGCGTCTGGTCAGCGGTCCGTTCCGGCAACTGGAGGGCGAGTGGTTGCTCGTGCCTATTCCGCCAGCGCTTGAGAAATCGGCAGACCCATCAGGTTCAGCGGTGCAACCAGGCGCCGGTGGCGGATGTCGGGTGCAATTGACGATGAAATTTGCATTCAAGAGTGCTCTTACGAGCGCGCTGTTCGAGCACAAGTTCGCGGAGACGACCGCATCGTTAGTCGATGCATTCGTCGCACGCGCCCGCGCGTTACCCGACGGTTGAGCTCGCTATTCGATGCCCGACTCGTTCCGCAAGCGCTGCGTCGTCGCCTATGCGACCCGGGACCATCAATGTCTCTGGACCGTGGAATTGCCCGCCGAGGCGACTGTGGCTGATGCGATCGGAGTGGCGCGCAACCAGGCCCCCGATCTGTCCAACCCACTTTCGGCTTTGCCGGAGGTGCCCTGGGATACCGCGCCCGTCGGGATCTACGGCGAGCCCTGTGAGCGCAGTGCCCGGCCTCGCGAAGGCGATCGCATCGAACTGTACCGGCCCCTGATCAGCGATCCGCGCGACCGGCGGCGCGAGCGCGTGCGCCAGGCCCGCAAGTCAGGTCGCCCGAGCAGGTGACGTTCCGCGTTGCGCCCGCACGCGGCGCGCGCACACGCCGGGTGAGACTCTCAGATGACCGGGAACTTCTGGATGGACGGTCCCTGCTCGGGACTCTCCGGCGCCTTGGCCGGGATGTTGTTGCGCTCGAACTTGTCCACCTTGTCCTCGTGGAAATACACGATCAGGTGGCGCTCCTCGGGCCGCTTGAGGCGTCCCTTCTTGAAATAGTACAGGTAGTCCCAGCGATCCTTGTCGAATGCATCGGGCACCATCGGCGTGCCGAGCAGATAACGCACCTGGCTGCGGGTCATGCCGACCTGGAGCTGGTCCACGGTGCGGGCCTCCAGGTAGTTGCCCTGCTGGATGTTCATCCGGTAGACGCAGCCCGGCAGCACGGCCGCGGCCGCGGCCGCGGCCGCAAGCAGGACGGACAGCCTGATTGACAGTGGTCTCATG
>Ga0335069_10001886_pt1 | contig 33006 bp, 33 predicted proteins | sample Lox_Sample_11_FD_206714 | JGI IMG/M metagenome (GOLD analysis project Ga0335069, IMG submission 206714) | Soil microbial communities from Loxahatchee National Wildlife Refuge, Florida, United States - Lox_Sample_1.1 | ecosystem: Environmental > Terrestrial > Soil > Wetlands | place: USA...
GCACTTACAGCGCTACTCAAATTTTGCCGGGAAGAAAAGATCAATTTACCACTCATTGTCAACTCGGGTGGTGGTATACATGCATATTGGCCAATTGAAGAAACACTTGAAATACCTGAATGGCGAACTAAAGCTAGCGCATTCAAGGATTTCCTTAATAGCAAACATTTACACGCCGACCCAGCTGTTACCGGAGACGCCGCGCGTATATTACGTGTTCCAGAAACCTCCAATTACAAGACCTCTAAGCCAAGAAGAGTTTCAATATTGGCAAATAACAAAGGGTTCTTCAATTGGACATACTCCGAGCCACAATCCGATCTCAAACTTAATTATCAAACCGAACCAGATGCCATAACTCAAGCTTTAATAGGAAATATAGAAGCAAGTTTTAAAAAGATACTTTCTAAAACTCTTAAAGGAGAAGGCTGTGGACAAATTAAGAGAATTGCGGAAGATCAAGAAGGTATTGGAGAACCACTATGGCGCGCAGGTTTGTCGGTGGCGCAATTCTGCACTGATCGTAACGTTGCCATCCACGCAATATCCAGTAACTATCACGGCTACTCTGCCGAAGAGACCGATAGGAAAGCGAGCCAGATCAAAGGACCGTATACCTGCGCCACTTTCGAAAGTCTCAATCCCGGAGGGTGCGATGGGTGCGCGCTTAAAGGTAAGATTACGTCGCCAATCCAGATCGGGAAAGTTGTTAAAGAATACAAAGGAGAAGGGACCGCAGGAACAAGCGATGGAAATAGCGGAACGGCAATTTCAATTCCTAGAGACTTCCCCAAGGGATACTTCCGAGGACAAAATGGCGGTATTTACCGAAGAGTAACCAAAGGAGAAGAGGTCGAGGATTTTTTGATTTACGAACACGATATGTTTGTAACCAAGAGATTCTATGACATGGATAAGGGCGATGTTATAGAAGTAAATTTAAAACTCCCACATGATGATTTGCGTACTTTCTTGATGCCAATGCGTGGTTTGATGGCGAAGGAAGGGGTTCGGCAGGAGTTTGCAAGTCGCGGCGTTGCCTTGGTTACTAAATATATGGATTGGTTGGTTGAATATATAATCGGTTGGGCAAATCACCTACAGCGTAAAGAAAGAGCAGAAATGGCCAGACTACAAATGGGATGGACTCCGGAGAACCACTTTGTATTGGGGGATATAGAAATTACTCCTGCGGGCAACAAATGGACTCCTCCAAGCCCATCCACCCTGAATGTGGTCAGCGCCATAGGTCAAAAAGGAACGCTGGAAGAATGGGATGCCATTTTAAATGAAGTATATGGACGAGAAGGAACCGAGGCCCAAGCGTTTGCTTTGCTAGCAGGCATTGGGGCTGTACTTTTTAAATGGACCAATCTGGAAGGGGTAGTTTTAAATTTGTTGTCTAGAACAAGCGGCACCGGTAAATCCACGCTTTGCTACGCTATAAACAGCACCTATGGGCACCCCCGCGACTTGCTGCTGACTAAGGCAGACACTTTTTTATTCACCCAGCAACGCATCGGCATCATGTGCAACCTCCCAGTAACGGTGGACGAGATAACCAATTGGACTCCGGAAACTGCTAGCGAATTCGCATATGGCATAACGCAGGGGCGTGGCAAGCACAGGATGAAGAATTACGCCAACGAAGAACGGATGAATATAACGAAGTGGTCTACTATCGCTGTAACTACGTCCAATGCCAGCCTATACGACAAGTTAAACATTATTAAGAAAATGCCTGAAGGAGAGATGTATCGTATTTTTGAAATTTTTATTCAATCCTTTAACCAAATGTCAAAGGAAGAAGGCGATAAAATTCTTCACAAGCTTTCCGATAATTATGGTCAGGCAGGTATGTTATTTCTGGATTTTGTAGTTAAAAATTTAACGGCAGTAAAAGCTAAAGTGCTTAAAGTACGTGCGGACTTCGACCGAGTAGTTAATATGACCCCAGCAGAACGTAATTGGTCCGCACTTATGGCCTGTGCTTTTACAACCGGAATGATTTTCAAGTCTGATCTGGGACTTCTTAAAGCTATAGATTTGGATAAAGTTTATGAGTATATGATCCAAACAATTCAAGAGGTACGGAAAAATATTCGAAAAATAGGAGTTAACGGAAGCAGCCTTCTTGGGCAATACTTAAATGAAATCTATAGCAACGTGTTGGTAATTGATAATGCCATAGATAAAAGAAATCAGAATATGAACAGGGCTGCTCTTAAAGAGCCTAAAGGTGAATTGCTAGTACGGGTAGAACCAGATACCCGGAAAGGTTATATAACCGCAGGGCATTTCAGAAAATATTGTGGCGACCAGCAAATCCCCTACGTAGAAATTCTGAAAAATTTAATAGACCGTGGGATTATTTTAAGAACGGAGAAAAAACGGATGGGAAAGGGCACTTCGATTAATACTCCTCCGGTAGAAGCCCTTGTTATAGATTGCAACCATCCGGAGTTTGCTTTTGAATTACCAGTCGAGGACGAGACAACTGAGAATAAAAACAAAGTCTCCGTGGGGAGCAGTTAAGAACTGCTACGTGTTGTCCTCGAAGTCTAGCTGTGCTAGACTGTTTTTGGGGCAGGTTCATCCTCCTCCCTGAGTTTCCTTCCTGCCCCACCCGCCCGGCCTTTTCTCCTTTCACCGGGCGGGTTCTTTTTTCTACATAGCGCTTGCGGTCTGCAGCGTCTTCATTACTTCTTCAGTGATCTCCCGTACTTTCATCTTTATATCTTTAATACGTGCGGCCTTTTCATCATCCGATAAATGTTCATCGTCAGTAATGCGCTTCTGCTCCGCTCTCATAGTGGACAATTGTTTAGTAAGGCCAGCCACTAACGGACTCAGGGCCATCATTTCCGCGTTCGTTTTGCCAGTCGGGGATTCCGCCTTGGCATACTCCTCAGCTTCTTTAATACGTCCCTCCTGAATCATGGCGTCGTAAGTCGCCTTTGGCTTGCTAGTTAAATCTCTAAGTTCGTAGAGCAAGTCTGTAGTGCGCGACTGAGTAGGATTGGTAAGGAATGCACGAACGCCGGGGCGTTCAACAAATGGCTTGGTCGGTTTCTCACCGACGCCGTCTTTTTCAAGAACAGGGTCAAGAACCGCAGTAGTAAGGAAAGTTCCTACGCTACCGAAATAGCCACGAAGTAAATGATCCACCATCAGCGGAGAAAGCGCGTTCGATCCCAAAGCCTTGGCGGTTTCGCTGGTTCCTTCCGTGAAGCGCTGCGCGCCTTCTTTACGCAATTGGGTATCACTTTCAATCGGCTTCCCAGTATAAAAATCGTGGTTCGACAGGACTTCATATAAAGGTTTTGTAGCCTGCGGCTGTAATCCCGGAAGCTGATTAAATAATGCTTGTCCCATATCGTTAATCATTTGGCGTCCGGATTGATCGCCGTTCATTAAACGAATCAGGTTCTCCGGAAGTGTTTTAGCTACAACTCCGATTTCAAAAGGAATGGGCAGTTTTAAAAAGGTATGATCCCCAGCAGGAATTAACCAAGCATTATCCGCAGTCTGTTTCTTGACTTGTTGATAGTCCTTATCGTTTGACATGATCATGGCATAGGCTGTACTAGCCGCAGCCATGCCGAGCATCTTCCCAGCCAGCATTTTTCGGGCTTCCTCGGGTCCTCCGGGGGCTTCATTTCTAGCTAAAGCCCGATAAATTTTGTACCAACCCTGAAGATTCGAGTTAAAGAAGGGAATTAATTTCTTAGCATAGGTTATAGCCGAGCCAGACCCACGCATACGCCAGTCCAGCACGTTAGTAGCAGCCATAATCCCTTCCTCAACGCTGCCAGTGCGCTTCTTAATGTCTTGGAAGACCCGTTCGCGGGTAGCCAATTCGCTCTCTCCAGTAAGGTTCTGGAGCAGATGGTGAACAACTTTTAGCGACCGATCAGCCTTCTCAGCCCAATCTTTAGCAGGGCTGGCCCCAAACTCCGCAGTTAAAGCTTTACGAAGCATGGCTTCTTTCTCACGAACCAACGAAGTCATTTCCCGAGAACCGGTCAACCCAAAATAAACTACTTCGTGGTTGGGTACATGAACGCCACCCTTAGTGATTTCCTTGCTTATATCAGGCATTGACTTGGCAAATTGACCAGCAACCTTAGCCCACGTTTTTAAAAGATTGTCATGGGTATAACCAAAGGCCCAAGCTTCCGTCGAGTCCCGGAACATGTTGCGCGCTATGAAGTCCGGAGACAAAGTAATCGCCTCGCGGAAAAGGGCGGTAACACCCTCAACAGCGTTCATCCATGCCGGAGCCTGTTCCTGCAAGCCTTGGAAAGATTTAAAAGCGTGCTTATCTTCAACCGTATAGTAAGTACGGTGGCCATCTTCCCAAACTTGAATTACGTTTTGTTTCTCAATAGGCTTGCCTACTATTTTCTGAAGTCCAGCTTCCCCGGCATTTTGCAGGTATTTAATGGCTGCAACCGAGGCTTGGTTGCGTATTCCGGCATCCGTCATGAAGAGACGCTGGCGAATGATGTTTCCCAGAACGTCATCAATGGGACGATCCGAGCCAGTAAATTCCCTGAGCGTGCGAAGGTTAACTATCCTGCCAGCACCACGCATGACCACAGATTGCTCAACATCATCCATCACCCGACCAAGGTTTACATAATACTTATTTTGTCTCCAGTCGTTAGCAACATCGTTGCTTATCATCCCGGTCTTTTCATAAAAATCAATATCGTGCATGTTCATATTGCGCACAATATCTAACATTTTACTGACCTCTGGAAGATTGGCAGCTTCCTTAGCTTGAGCCATTGACTCGTCGGTAATGTAATCAGGCCGCTCATATTGCAGTTTCTTAAGTAATTTAGCCGCCTGTTTCTTGGCGATCTTGGCCTTTCTTATAGTTTGATAAGCCGCAGGACCCGACATTCCCTTGGCATTTTTGATCTTTTCATTGGCCTGATCTATTACTTTACGGGCGTTCTCATCGGCTATTTTGGCTTTATCAAGACGCTCAGCATAAGTAAGATTAGAAGTTATCCGATTAAAAGCATGAACCTTATCGTCTCCCAAACTAGCGGGGAGAGATTGCATCGCCTGCATCAAAGTACCGATGTTATTTTCTTCATCGCGCTTAACAATCGGCATACCTTTTTCAGTGAAATCCACATACCCAGTAGTTAAAGAAGTACCTGCAAGCTGGGTTGCGTACTCCATACGCTGGATCAAGGCGGCGGGATTAAGAGTGCCATCCTTCAAGAATGTAGACCCCGGCATAAAGCGGGTAATCCCATATCTTTGATTGAAGCCAGTTCTCTCCAACCAGATCATCGCGTCATGCCATGCGGCAGCCATGGATGACATTGGAGTTTTTCTAGCTTCTTCGGTCTTACGTACTCCGGTCTCAAAGAAGCCGCGTTCCTGCGGGGCTTTCTCGCCTTCTAATAATGAATCGAAATGGTGTTCAACTTGAGTACGATCAAACCATGCAGGATGGGGCTTGGCTAATAAAATATTAGACAGACTAAGGGTGCGGGTAAGGGCATTTTCTAATCCAACCATCCTAGCAATTTCATGAACAAACTTATCCCATAAGGATTTAAGAGCCGCACCAAATCCTTCGGCTTTAGAGCTTATAGGTTGCTTCTGTAAGAAATTCTGGAAATCAACATTAGAAAAAGCTTCCGCTACAAACTCTTTGAGGTTATCGAATCCATACCTATAACCTTCATGTTGTTTTCGTTGTTTAAGCGTATTATATAAATTTTTAAGCGCCCAATAAGCCTTCTGTTGCGTAGCAGTTAAATGACGAAGGTCTCCATCATCAACAGCTTTCATTATGGTATTTGTTAAAGCATGAGCGACTTCATGCAGGACCGTATGCTCATTCAAACCATTAAAACGAGGATTAGAGTTAAGAAGAATTTCATTATGTTCCGGTAAATAAGCGCCATGAGAACCTTGGTTAACATTGCCATATCTACCATCTGTTAAGGTATCGAAATCTACTACTCTAACTGTAGTATTAGGCGCTAATTCAGCAAAACGTCTGGCAATCGAACGATTTACAAATTGGTAAGAATGTTCCCCAAGATTTTTGAGAACGTCATTCAATCGGCCTAATCTAATAAGACGTTCGTTAAGGGGAGACAGAGGGACACCCCCACCTTCAAAAACATGCTCAACCCTATTACTTTCTATCCCTCTATCCAATAATTCCTCAACAAGCGATTCCTTCCCTTTAAGACCAAGGAATTTACGAAGATCGGGGACGAGACTTTTGTTTTTCTCTACCCAGTCTTCTATGCGCTTACGTGCCCCCTCCTCATCCCCTGCATGAATTAAATTACCCGCGCGTTTAACAATATCATCCACTTCTCCCATGCGTCCTCTAAGGACGCGAGTCATCTGCCTTACATTCTCAGTGTCTTCCTTAAATATCTTATAAGGACCGCGCTTTTTGCCCTCACGCTCGCTCGGACCGTGAGAGGCTTGTTTTAAGAAAGTAGACTGAAGGTTCTTTTCCTTATCTAAAGCTTTACGATATTTCTCCTTGCCTCTATCACTTAAATTTTCATTGATCCACTTTTCAGCATTTCTAGCCGTATGTGGACTTATTTCTTTGTAAGGTTTGCTTAACTGGCCTTCACCTTTACTCCAGCCAGTACCTTTGGCGTTCATTTCCTTCTTGCCTTCGTTCATACCCCAAGTACGATGGAAGGCTATTTCTTCAAAAGCTTGATCTACTCCACCGGCATCCCGAATGTATTTACCTAAAGGATTACCTCTGTCCGTAGTTACTGCGGCTATTTTTGCTTTGTCTTGATTGTCAGCTTCCTGCTCTTCCGGGGTAAGAGTTTTTTCTTCTTCTTTAAACTTTTCACCGCTCGGCTTGCGTTTAGCTTCTTCTTGCGCAAGGAATTCCTGAGACGCTTTAATTGTTCCAGTAACGTTCGCGGGATCATAATCTGCCTCATGTAAAGGACGAGCTTTTAGTGCAGGCTCGACTGTTCCTTCTCTGACATTACGCTCCCCAGCAGTTCCGCCAGATTCTTCCAGTCTTCCGGCATCAGTTTTCTTAGATGCGGCGGTACTTCCTTCCTTAGATGCAGACACTCCCACGCTTGGCTCACTTCTTCCAGCGACATTTTCAGGAGGTTGCTTTCCCTCATTTCCACGGATTCTAGGTTCAGCGGCATTTTCAGCACCTTTCCAACCCTTGGCTTCAAGATTTTCTTTCCACTTAGCAAGAGTTTCTTGTTTGGCTTGGTCTTTAGTTTTGGCTATTAAATCATCAATACGGGCATGTACCGCCTCGGGAGTATTAGCACCTTTAAGTTGGCCAATGTAATAAGTATAAGAATGCACCCCCGGTTTTTCACCGCGAGTTTCCACATAAGCATCATGTAGCGTAGAAGTTAATATATTTTGGCGTTCTTTGGTTCTATTAACTGGAACATCTTCCGCAAATACAGGCTTTATAGGAGTTACATTCTGATGCGAAGGTATAGTCTCCAATCCTTGGTCATGCTGAATAAATGCATTCGAAGGACTTTTTCCAACCGGGGCAAAAATATTTTGCTCGGTAGAAAGCGCGGCAGTTCCTAAACCTTCGCCTGTACGATCTAATGGAGTACCCCGAGTACCTTCTTCAAGGGAGAATCCAGAATCATAACCAAAAGGGGTATGCCCACCTAAAAGATTGGCGTTTTTCTTTTTACGTTCCGCTTCTTCTTTTGCAAGTTGCTCTTGCCTTGCCCGTTCATCTATGTCATATCCAGCTAATTCATTTTGGGCATTAATTTGATCTTGTTTTAATCTTTCTTGTCCCAATCTGGAAATTTCGGCGGGGTATCCCGATTCAAATTTCTGAAGTCTTTCTCCCCGCTCGCCACGAGCAGCAGCACGAGTACCACCCAAACCACCAGCCAAAGCACCCAAGAGGCCCATTGGGACAGCAGATTCCACCATTCGGTTGGGATCATAATTTTCTCCTAACGCGGCTTGTGTAATCCCTTCTGTTCCCGCTCCTACAGCAGCAGCGATAGGAGTTTCAGTAGCTATTGATTTAAGTTTGTCTTTCCACCATGGTTGTTCAGAAAGTACTTTAAGTTCGGCGTCAGAAAGCTGTGAGATGGCCTTTTTACCAAAAGCTCCTCCGATGATGCGGCCCACAGGCAAAGAATATAAAGCAGCTTCAGGAATGGAAGCCAAACGAGCCGCAGCCGTAGCTTCTTCTGGAGATTTACCTTGTTGAAGTCCTCGTTGATAAACCCCATGAGCTATACCGGGCAGCATACTAAGACCAGCCAATCCAGCGCCGACAGCCGCAGGCGCTCCACCTATTGCCGCAGTACCAGCTACAGCAAGCGGTACACCAGCCTGTACTCCCATTCTGCCAACCTGTTCACCCAAATATTGTTTAATTCCACCCCAACTCGGCTGATTTCTGAGTTCTTCAAATGTTTTAGGCTGTATTAAGGGAGCTTCCGGTTTTTCTTCTTCTGGCTCCATTCCAGCTAAAGCTTTAATACCGCCCGTAAATTCAGGAAGAAGCTGGGAATAAGCTTCCTTAGCCCCCCGCTTTAAACTAGGAATGAATCCTTTTTGCTCTTCGATTTCCCGCTGATACAACTCGGGAAATTTACGCATTACCTTTTCACGAATTTCATCCTCAGAGTATTTATCGTTAATACCCTCGATTACACGACCATCAGGAAGGATAAAACTTTTAGCCATTAATCCAAGCCAAGAGACGAAGCAGGGACCCTAGCAGGAACAGCACTTCCCAAACCAGCCCATTCAGGATGCGCTTGTAAGAATGCAGCGTTTTGTTCTTGTGGAGTTCTCATCAGCATACTTGGATTATTTTTAAGCCAAGTGTTCATAGCCGTAGAATATCCGGCTGTACTTTTAACATCAACCCCATGCACTGTCTTATATAGTTCAGCAAGTTTCGGGTCTTTTTGAAGAGCCTCTAACAAATCAAGCTGTGGATTACGGTTATATGCTTTGGCATGTATCCCAGCAACCTTTTCAGCGCTAGCTGCACGCTTATTTTCAAGTTCAAGCTGCGTCAATACCTGCATACGACGTTCATTAAAATGTTCAAGTCGGTCTTGGGCCTTTTGATATGCACTTTCTGCCATAGTCATCTTACCTAAAGCTTCAGCTCGTTCACCTTTTTTAATCTCAAGAGCAGCGCGATGGGCTTCTTTAACCATACGATCATAATCCTCATCGCCTTTCATAAGTACAGGAGTCGCGGTGGAAGCAGCGCGCCCCAAGCCTTCAAGGAAACCAGCTAGCCCCGGAGTTCTAACATTAGTCATTGCTCCTGCAGCCGATAGCATTGCATAAGCTTTACTATTTTCATGTAGCTCGTCCGCCCGCTCACGATCCTTTTTGATCTGTTCCTTTTCCTCTTTATACCCATCTTTACCTAAATGCTTCTCCCAGAATTTGGCTTGTTCTTCATGATATTTTTCCAAATCTTCAACTTCCGGTTTTTCACCAATTAAATCTTTTACAAACGCAGCTTGATCTGGTTTAGCAGCAGCTATTCCACTCATAGCATTGGTGGGGGCTGGGGCGGCTTGAACTTGAGTAGTAACAGGTTGCGAACCAGCAATTCCGCCAAATTCTCCGGGAATTTGGGCACTAATCGGTTGACGCGGTGGAGCTTGCGGGGCTACCGCCGCTTGATTAGAAAAAGCGCTCTTGGCCATTCTTAAAGCTACCGCAGGAGGCCATATCTGTTTATATTTTTCAAATAACGTATTTAAAGTATCAGGTACAGTATTCTTTATGCTCTGCCAACCTTCCATAATTGGGGAGCCAAATACGGTATCCCCAACATTCGGAGCATTAGCAATCTCAGCGCCAGAAGCAGGTAAATCTGTAGCTAAAGGCCCAGTATTAAAAAATGTGCCGCTCTTTTTAAGTGGACCGCCTTCAGCAAACGCTACCAATCCACCACCGGCAAACTTTTGCCCAACCTGCGACACCGTACCGCGAGTATCCATCTGCGGTTGCGGATAGTTCTGAATCGCCGGATTATTCTCCATAGCCGCCTTCTGTTGCGCGGCTTGAAGCACCATATCTTTAACAGTACGTGGGTCTTCTGCACCTTGTCCTTGCGCGCCTTGTCTTAATTTTTGACGACGCATCCATTCGCCCATAGCCAATGATTGCTCCATAGGCATAGCAGGATTCGGACTTTTAACCATCCGTTGTAAAGCTTCATCAGGAAATTTTATCGGGTCCTGAATCTCACCCGCTAATCTCATATAATTAATAGCCATAATTATCCCGTCATTTTACCAAGCGCAGCAGCGCCTAATCCGAGGCCAGCTACTTGGGAATAAATATTAGGCTGAGGCAAATAGGTCGTAGTATTAATAGAAGGTTGTACTGGTACACCACCCATGATTCCAGAAAGCCAAGACAGTTGCTGCATGGGGAACAACTGCTGGTTCATATAATCCTGATAGCTGGTATTAAGTGCTTGCTGTCCAGTAGCTTGTTGAACACCGCCAGTTTGCCCAAGACCAGCAATTCCTTGAGAGGCTATTTGTCCTGTACCCAAAGCAGTTTGAAGTTGACGCGAAGCATCTTGCCCAAACATATTCTGTGCATTTTGATATGCGGCATTCTGGCCTTGCATCGCAGTTTGGGCCATTACCTGTTCTAAATTACGTTGTGCTTCCGCGCTTTGAAGACCAGCACGATAACCGCCATAAGCTCCAGATTGCTGTTGTTGACCTTGAAGTTGTTGCTGATTAATATCTCCTTGCCGTTGCAATTCTTGTAAAGCTATACCTGTAACATTTTGCTGATATGGACTCATGTATTGTTGGGCAATATTATTATTCCAAGTCTGCCCAGCATTCTGAAGAAGTGCGGGAATCCCACCCACTACTTGTTGTCCAGCAGTTCCGTATCCACTAGCTAAATCGTTGGCCTGTTGTTGACCAGAAGTTAAATCTTGTACGCGAGGACCATTATAAGTAGGATAAGCTTGGGTGCTAACATCCTGCGCCCTATTCATCATACTGTTGTAATACGGTTCCGCCCACGGAGGAAGTTGACTCGATTGAACTGTACTAGTAGATGGAGCGGCAGCTTGTTGGCTACCGCCTCCTCCTTTTCCACATTGGGCTACAGGGCCTTCATATTCATAGGAATCCGAATCAACAATTTTATATTGTTGAGTTTTTTCATCCCATTCATATTCGACTCTAGTGTAGATTTTCATTTTATCCACCGACATTCTTCTTTAAGCATTCCATAGGCGATTAAATCATCGTCCCCAAATCCCCAACGCATATTGCCTTCGTATTTAAAACCCATTCTTTCAACCATACTTCTAGAAGTTTTATTCTTTTTAGCGCACAAAACAGTAAGACGTATACAATTATTATCAATAAATGGATATCTAAATAAAGCTCGTAGAACTCTACGACTAGCCCAATTAGATTTCGGTTCTACCGCAATACTCGCTCTCATGTCGTACCCGTTGTAATCGGAGTACACAACAGCCCCCAGCAATCTCTTTTCGTCTCCAAAGCCAATGCACGTTGCTGTATCCGAAAATTTGTCTTTCATTCCCGGAATTCGAGAGCGTACCCACTCTCGAAGATCGCATCCGCCTACGATGTAAATCATAGATCAAACAGGCCCCGGTTGTTTGGTTGTCCCATGTCTCTTTTTACGAACGTGATGCACAACGGCCATTAATTTTTTAGCTCCAGCTTTGCTACTGCCATTTCCAATATCACTCACAGCATCGGCTGGCACAACAAATTCACCGTCAGCCAATCTCGCTTCTTGTTGGCCATCAATATTGGCTTTTACAGAATCGCTAAGTCCATCTCCCGGACCCTCAATGAAACGCCCATGAGACATAGCTACAGGAGGGGCATTATGGAACGCTCTTTCTAACAATGGATCATGCACACCCGCAATTCCCATTTTACTTACTGGGCTATCCGGATTTGTTAAATCAGATGCAGCGCTAGCCTTGCTTTCATATAAAGAACGTAAAGCTTGGGTAATACTTCTATGGTGTCCTTTATCGCTCACTGCATCAGGCATAGGAGCGAAATGCATTTTCTTTGATTTTCTATAATTAGCAATCCCACCACGAGCCAAACCACCGCTTGAAAAAGCAGTTCCTAAATTCGTACTTGCTGTACCGATAATACGAGGATCATAAAAATTCGGATACCCACCAATCGGCACACCTTGATAAGTCCCCGGACGAGTATATAAGTCCCAACCAGCTAAAGGATTAGCATTCGGTCCATTTGCCGCATTTTTCAGCGCTTGTTGCTGGGCTAAAGTTTGGTTATAAGCTCCAAGACCAAGAGCGCCAACACCAACAGCACCTAAAGCTCCTTTATTTTGTTTATAAAAATCTAGAGGACTTTGAAAAGCTTGTGATAATCCTGATCCTACATTACTGAGACGATTGGATAAATTATTAGTTGGACCAGCATTGGTATCATAATTAGAACCATAACTATCTTGGAAAGCTTTATTGTAAATCTCTTGTTGATTTGGAGCCAATTCAGAATAATTAATAGGAGCATTCCCAGCCGGGTCTAACATTCCAGAATCAGCTAAATGTTGAGTAACCGCATTTTCTCCAGCTAATTTGGCTGCATCTAAACTAGGAAGTGCTTCGGCTGCATTAACACCAACAGAACTATCAAGAGCAGGCATCATGGCAGCATCGCCCATGATCGAATTCAATCCACCACCAAGTAATCCACCAAGAATTCCTTTCTCCCAGTGTCCTGTAGCCGCGCCACTAGCTATACCGCTAATAAGACCACTCATTAAAGGGCTTAGCTCTGGAGCAAAAAGACTTAAACCAATTCCTACAAGCGGACCAATAGCATCAGATAACTTAAAAGCTTCTGGTAATCCCGTCTTAGGATTAATTGTTAAAGTCTTACCTTGTTTCTTCGCTAAATACTGAAGGTAGATAAGTTCTGCTGGAGATATATGAAGAAGTAAAGTATCCCCATGCCGCCCTTGGGCTGCAAGTATTTGGGCAATTCCAGAAAGCTGGGTCATAAATAACTCCAAACTACCACCCACGCCGATCCAGTGCCGGTGGCATTACTTGTTGATTTTAAACCTCTTGCTTGCCATTGGGTTGGCATAGTTATAGTAGCTGCACCATCTATTTTTTCAGCCCCAGAACATTGGATAGTTATATTATTAGCCCCAGCCGTAATTCGCTTAAAAATAATAAGTCTTCCAATATAAGAAGCGGCTGGTTGTAACGTAACTGTTATAGCTCCTCCAGTAGTATCTATTAGATTTAAGCCACTAGAAGGTCCAACAGTAAAAGAAGAAGTTTGAAGTTCTACAAGAGTTTCACTTTCTTCTTGAGCATTAGGTCCAGCTAAGGAATCAAAATTTTGTCCTGTAATATCAATAATTTGATTAAAGGCACTCGCATCGTATTGCGGAGGGGCGGTGGGGATTCGAGCAATCGGAACAGCTTGGCTTTGTTCCCCTTTAATAGTGGTAGTAGTCATGAATTCCGTCCATCAGGTTGAATATCAAGCCTGATAGCACCTAATTGCCACATACATCCGACTGAACCATTTTTAACTTCAATATTCAATTGTCTGCCGCGTATACGAGTATATAAATAAGGAGTAAAACTATCGGGGTTTGAAGTTAATTTTACAATAGTTTTGTTTGTACTAGTTTGACTTGATAATTGTCCCGCTGATTGTTTAGCAGTTAAAACTAAGTCCACTGTTGGATTGGCTACAGTCGAACCAGCAAAATTTATATCGGTAAGAATTCGTTTAACAAAAGATAAATGATCTCCATCATCAATATCAAAATCCGTGCTAGTAATGGTAGCTACTCCGGGATTAGCTCCTACTTCATGCTGATATAAATTAGCAAATGGGGTATTGATAGGAGCATTCGTTCCTACATTAGTAGAAGTACCCATCGGATATCCAAAGATAGAAGAATCAAACCATGCAGTCCTATCTAACGTTCCGAAATACCAAAGATTGTCGGTATAATTGAAAATAACGTACCGATCACAATACCCAGTAGTAGAACTTAAACTTTTATATAGCCAAATAAGTTCATTATGTCGTTGATTAGACCCGGCATAAATTTGCTGAGACTGATTAAAATCAATCCCATTAGCAGTATCTTCAAATAAATAGTCTTTAACAGTACAAGGTAAAGTACTTATACGACCATCATATACGAAGAATTTACCGTTACCCATCCAGTAAGTATTATTATTTAAACTAACAATAGAATTTGGACTAGCTATAGAAATATTTTTATCTACAATAGCAAAAGAATAAACTAAAGGTGCCCCAATAAAAGTCATCGTATAAAGGGCAGAATCAGTAAAGATTAAATTCGTCCCTTTACTTTTAATGCCTTTAACAATAAAACTTCCCTCATCAAGTCGCTGTCCACCCGCCGCATTAGTAACAAGCGGAGTCCACATAGGAGCATTTTCAGTATCACTCCATCGAATAAACATAGGATCAATCGTTCCAGACCCTATAGGATTAACACCACACGCTATAACGTGATGATCATCAGCAACAAATACAGAATTAACTACAGTAGGAACATCAGAAGCCCCACCCATACTAGATAAGAAAACAGCTCTAGTAGTAAATCCTCCAGCCGCAGACCAGTAATAAATAACTCCACCACGATCTGCAAATACAAGGTCTTGACCAAAATTATCAACAGACCATAAGCGCATATTAGTAACTACTCCGGCACCAACGCTTTGCCCCCATCCACTATTACCCCATCCACCAGCGCCCCAACCAACACCACTAGTTTGGGAAGCAGGACCTACATGAATTTCATAATCTGCGCGAACAGCAGCGCCGCCACCAGAAGTAGTCGCATTCGCGGCAGTATCAACAAGAACCTGATACGTAGTTCCCGTCAAAACAGACGCAACCTGCAAACTAGTATTAAAACTAGCGGATGGAATTCCAGCAAAACCTGTAGCCCCACTAAAATCTACAAAATCATATTGCAGAGGGGCATTTGTAGCATCAGTAACAGTTACTAATTTAGAACCACTCGTGGTAGCGAAGGGGTTTGCACCTAATGGATTAGTAGTAACTCGTATAGGAGTTATATCATTAGGAGTATTGCCTTGGGTTATATAAAATTTTAAATGAGTCCCTAATGCCGCAACAAGTGTTCCGTTTAATAAAGCCCAAGTAAAAATTGATCTGCAAATACCTAAAAAAGTAGACGACAACATATCTACCCAACCGCCAATACTTTCCGGCATTCCCATACGAAAGCGAATTTGATCACAATCGTACCAACCAACTTCGTTAGTATAGGAAGTAACATCCCGGACAATCCCCGGTTTAAAAACGTATTTCTTAAGCATTATTTTATTTGATTAGCGTAGTCGTAGCAGGTTTTATAGTCTGCGTTGAGTTGGTCTGCATCGTAGGCGAGTTGCCGAAGATTTCCTGCAATCTGGTCTGGAAGCTGTACGAACGTGGTGGCGTCATCACCGGAGGGGACGGCGGTGGTGGCTTGGGCGCTTCCACTACTTGTCCCACATCCTCTGTCAATCTGCTTGAGTTGGAAGCGCAAGCTGTTGCCAGCATACTGAGTACGAAGAGCATTAATTTCATTCCGTTTTTTAACATCAGCTTGCTCCAATTGAGTTTTAAAACGATCTCGTTCTGTCATTAAAGCTAAATTTGCATCTTGGGCAGCGCGATATTTAGCGTTGGCTTCTGTTTTTTGATCTGCTAATTTCTTATTAATGGTGTCGAATTCCCCTTGATCAGCCACTTTCTGGTCATTTACTCCATTAGTATGCCCCATTCGATAACCACTAATTCCCGCACCAGCTACGGCTAGTACAAATATAAGAATCAGCCACGGACTAGGAATCATATAAGGGCCTCTTTAGCTTTTTCCAAATAAGCAAGTCGAGACTGATACCCATTAGTTCCGCCATTAATTCGTTTAGTTATATGCAGAAAATCTCCAGCATCAGCTAATTCATTTAAACCCTTGGTTTTCCAAAACCATCCGGCACTGCGGCAAGCGTTTTCAGGAGTTTCGAGTAGCTCAGGATTAGATAGGAGGTCCAAACCAAGGGCATTACCACACTTATTGTAATTATCTCTACCGGTAATTTGAATAAGTCCTCTTCCTTTAAATTTAATTCCATCTCCATCCTCGGTGTTTCCCAAATCGGTCCGGCCTTCGTATTCCTCACCAGATGCAAGCTCTTTAACATAGCGAAATTCCCCAGATTCGTGAGCTATTTGGGCTATAAACATCCCTTCGCGTACAGGATTATCAATATCAAACTCACGCATTGCATCGTTTAAAGGGTCTACAAAAACAGCTAATCTTCCAGTAGTTGCATAAGCGCAAATTTTTTTAAGCTCATCTAAAGTAATCATCTATCATCACCACGAACCAAACGTTTGCAAATTTCTCGGGCATCATTTTTATTGCGTAGCGCGGGATCGCTCAAGCAGGCAATTTCTTTTATAGCTGTGGTAGATTTTCTTTGTTCTACAGCTAATTCTTTAATGGCACTAACTGTATTTAAATTATTTTCTTTTAAAACTTCAATAAATTCTTTATGAGTTTTATCTACTTGCTCTACATTTATTCGTTTATCAGATTGAGCGGAAGCTTGCTGGAAACATAAATATCCAACACCCATAATCATTGGAAGCCAAACTAAATCTATTAAACGATATCCCCGAGCGCGTGCGGTAACTCCTGTCGGCCCTGCTCCAATATCAATTTCTTTTCCATCTCCAGAGTCTTCAGCCATAAATCTTCCTTAAGTTTTAATAATTTGAGCAAATACAATAGTAGGCTGAGTATTTTGATGCGCAGTGCCACTACCGGCGGCGTTAGTAGATATTCCAGTGGAAGCGCCATTGATAGAAATTCCAGTTGCCGCCGCAGCAGTTCCTCCACCAATAGTAGGAAAGCTATTGGTAGAACCTCCTCCAGTAGAAGACACCGCTGGTCCTGCTAATCCCCCTGCATCATCTTGAACATACGTAGTAATTGTGCCTAAACTATGGCTATGGGTAGGATCATTAACACTATGGCTGTGAGTAGGATCAGTAATGCCGTGGGTATGAGAAGCTAAATTAGCAGTAGAAAGAGCGACTGTTTCCGCTCCTCCAGAAGCACCAAGGGAAACTCCATTAATCCCAGAACCTCCAGAAGTAAGCCTATTAGCAGCGCTTCCTCCCATATTATCCTGACCGGCAGAAACACGACCACGACAATCTGGAATGTTAAAAGTAGTAGAACCATCACCAGCACCATAAGTAGTACTGATTACTCCGAACAAAGCCGAATAAGTAGCTCTACTTACAGCTTGGCCATAACAAAGTAGCCAGCCCGTAGGTGCGGAGGAACCAGCAAAAGGAATTACCGCCCCAGTAGGAGCGCCAGAAACAGCACCAACAGCCCCTTGTACAAAGGCCGTCGTAGCCATTTTCGTACTATTATCCCCACCAGTCTGTGTTACACCATCTAAAGAAGGGGAATATGTAGTATGGGCGATTACATTAGTTCCATCTACTAATAAAGAAACTCTGAAACCATTAGGAATCGTAATTCCAGTACCAGCAACAGTTTTAACTACAATTGATTGTCCCCCAGTGGTGCTATTAAGCACCGAATAAGTTTTTTGGATAGTAGGGACAATAAGATTGCGAGTAGCCGTTAAAGAAACTCCGCTAGTAACTACGAGGTAATAACAACGCGCTGCAGACGAAGTTCCATTACTTATAGATATCGTTAAATCAGCATCCGCAGCGAAATTAACCGCACCCTTACCTACAATAGCTTGCTCGATAAGAGTACCTAAATTATTGTTTGTAGAAGTCCCCCACGTACCAGCTTGTTCACCAGTAGTGATAAGTTCTAAAGCAAGGTTTGTACTGTAAGTTGAAGCCATTAGTTGACCTTCACTTTAGTTTGCATATCACGATACGTATCTTGACGATCTTTACCATCACCAAGTTGTTTAAGAAGATTCAATCCTTCTTTAAATTTGGTGTCGTATGCCTGAATTAAATCAGGTTCGCCTTTTAAATAAATATAACCTTCTACAAGGCAACCATAAAGCAATACAGAATCATAATATTGACTCAACCATGTAGTATTTCCCGGCATTACATCTACCAAAGAAGTAGGATAAGCATAGTAGGTCAGTTCAATTGGATAGGTCTGATCTGGAATTCTAGAAAAACAAATAGTCGCCGCATCCTGCATCGCATAAAAATCAGGCATTCCTGTTACAGTTGGATTAGGAAAGGCTTCCCACATCCAACTCATATCTTTATTAATCACGGCATGACGAATATTTGAAGCATCCACGATAAATAATTCGTATGGGGCTAATAAATCTATAGGAGCAGTTACCGTTCTAACCGTAGCACTAGTTTGAAGCCCAGATGAAGGTTTACGCATAACCGGTAACTGAACAGAGTTATAAATTCGCTGTTCAGTTTGACGTACCATAATTGGAATATTATTGACAAAGCTTGTCTCTGCGTTTGCAAGATAATCCTGCATCGCCTGAGTAAGCTGAGCCATGGTCATACTCATTACTTACCCCTTCTGTTTAAATCCAATCGTGCGAGTTACTTTAGTGCTATATCCTTCTTTAGCTCCAGTCCAAGGTCCAGTGGACGTTTTACCTTTCGTTTGGGCACCACTGCCACGCACGGTGATTCCTTTTACAGAATTACCGCTTGGATCACTTCCTTTAAGTTTGTTGTTTCCACTACCCCAAGCAAAATTAGCTGGAACTTTGGAAGCACTTTTTTGATTTTCCACTTTGGCCATACCACGGCCAACAGCTTTACGTTTTTCATTCAGATTTTTGAGCATTTGATTTTTCCTTAGTTAATTCGGCAAGTTGAGCTTTAAGTACTGCGACTTCTCCTGATAAGTTCATATTCTGTTGAATAGCAATGCCCAACTGCGCATTTAAAGATTGAATAGCAGCATCAATTCTAAATTTTTGTTCTTCTTCTTTTGTCATCGTTGGACTGAGTTAAGCCAAGCAAGTAAAGCCGCATATGCGGAGTTATCAACTGTCCGATCAGTTAAAGGATCAGGACGAGGATATTGAAGAGCTTGTGGATCATTAATAGGATATCTACCTATCTGATATTGAGGATGATCTGGGTCCAAGCATTCTGAGCAAACCAACCAATTGGTATTCTGCATGTTTCGAATTTGCCACTTTAATTCTTTAAGCGGCTTAAATTCGCCACAACGATCACAAATACCAATACTTTTATTACCTGATGCGTAGGGCTGTGGCATTACATCATCCCCGGTGGCATATAAGGTACAAGTTGAACAGGAGCTTTTTCACGATCTTCTCCTGTCGCCAATTCAAGTTGTCGAGCATATTCAGCTTGGACTAAAGGTAAACGTCCTTCCATTCCCGGTTTACGAAGGCACATTTGATAAGCTAATCCAGCCAGCATAGCGGGATAAAATCTTGCTGGAGTATCTAAAGTATAAGCTCCAGAAGTACCAACATCCTGTATCCGACGAATATAGTAAATAACCGCTGTCCAAGTCTGTGTAGCATCCGGAATAGGCCAATAAGTAATCGTTGGAGCAATCTGCCGATCCACCATATATTGAATCGGCCTTCCTGTGGTTAACTTATTAGGAATCGCGGAATATACCGACATAGAAATACGATTCATCTTTAAATCTGCTTGAGTAGCTACGTTTCCAGCAGAAGTTCGCATCACCACATCAAACACATCCACAATATCAGTAGGTAAATTATAATTAGCAGTACTTGGAGTTAAATTAACACTAGTATTGGCGAGCGTCCAAAAATTGAGACCCATGTTGGCCCATTCCTGAAACACCATATTCAGAGCGAATCTCGCCGTCCGGAAATCATATCCGGTACGCGCTTCGAATCCGGCCAACGTGCAGGACTGCTCTATTAAATCTGCATTGCCGGGATTAAATACAGTTACGCCAGAAGTAGCCATTTAATATTAACTTCATTAACAACAACGACCTTTAGTATGGCCTTTAGAAGCAATTCCATCGCCACGCCCACCTACTCTCCCACCAGTGGACATTTTTTCTACCAAAGAAGTAGATTTTGAACCGGGGCTGTCTTTTTTATGAAGTACTGACTTATCCGATCCTACTGGACCCTCAACGGGATCAAGATTAGATTTAACGTGCGGAATATTAGACCCTTTAGAAGAACTAACTTTTCCACCGTCTTTAAAGTGCTTGGCTTTAGTTTTACCCTTTTCTTGCCATTTATGCTCCCCAAACTTAGTAGGAACTTCTTTGGCTTCATTTGGATCATTTACATCTACACGACCACCAGAGCTATGTTTTTTCACAGAACCTCCACAGGAAGCATAATAGGTACGTTTTTTCTTAACAGAACCGCCTTTTTTATAACTTTGTTTCATTCCTAAGCCACGGCGAATTCTGTCTCCAATAGCACGACCAAAAGTATTGCGTTTAGTACTTTCAACCATTTCATCTTTAGGCGACTCAGGAGGGTTGGAAAGCTTTTGAACTTCCGATCCTTCAACATCATCAACAGTAGCTAATCTCCTAGCTTGAGCTTTAGTGGCTTCTTCAATAATGCCACCTTTAGCTGCCTTTTTAATTCCTTCATGAGCCATTCGTTTAGCATCGGACTGCTTAATGCCGACTTTTTTGGCAAAAGCAGCGTTATGTTCCGCAGCGCGGAATAATTTATTTTGTTTAGGGGTCCAAGGCATTAGGTAACTCCAATTTCGCCTTCAGCTTCAATAACTAGAGAAGTCGCGGCACTCGCTACTCCAGTAAAAAAGTCTGCTGTATCTAGACGTAATGCCCCATACCAATCTACATAACTATTAGCTGGAATAGAAAGAGCAGTACCTAAGAATTCAGTACCCGCCGCCGATCCGCCAGTAGCACCAATATAGCCGCTAAAAGTTACAGCGCCAGCAGTCTTATTTACGATCCTAATATGACGAAGAATGTAATAAGAATTGGTAGAAGTAGCCGGAGGATTAGTACCGCCCGTAAGCGTTGGAGGATTAAAAAGATTACCCACGGCGTTCGCCACAGATATTGGTCCAAGTCGAATTGCTTTATTTGCAGCCATAAAGTCTCCTAAACATTTCTTAAATATGCTTGTTGTACTGTATTAGTCCCCGAGTAGGACGACCCACCATTGAATGAAACTCCAATAAAACTACTAGCTACAGTAGTATCGAATCCACTGGAAGTAACTAAAATCACTCCACTACCAGAAGCGCCAGTAGATATTAAACCTGTTGCAGCTAAAGCGTGCGTGCATCGGCACATTCCGACCATAACCCCAGAAGCGCCAACGCTTCGTACATGCGCCCATACTTCAAAAATACCTGTATCTGCAGCAGCAGTACCAGCACCAAAAGTAAATGTTAAACGCGCAGTATCGGCAATGGTTCCGTTGGTTCCAATTCTAATAATAACAGTAGTAGCGGCAGTACCAGCCGCCGTTTTCGCCATATCAAACACAAAATAATACGATGAGCTAACACGAAGCAAACCGGGAGGAATTGCTAAACTAGAACCAGTCATATAAGTATCAGCAGCAAATCCGGTTTGGTTTGCAGTAGTAGTAGTAACAACATCATCTACGGTATCTACAGTTCCGGCATCATTTTTAGTAGTTAATTTTTTAGTTACATTATCAAAGTAAATGATTCCTTGCCCCGCCGCTGGGGTAGTTGGAATACTCTGGGTATCAAGAAGAATCTGGGCCATTACGTTATACGAAGTTGCGAAGTACCAGCCAATGCAATTTGTTGAGCACCAGTAAGTTTTATTACTTTAGAAGCTACGGCATACTGTTCAGTATTAACAGTAAATGATCCGGGACTATAAGAACCAATAAAAGCGGGAGAATAAGTTACACCATTAAAATTATTTGGTTGTGTACCAGCTTCATAAAAACCCCAATCGTTTGTGGCAGTTCCAGCAGGAACAGTACTGTAAAATTGATAACGATTAGTTATACTTCCCCCACCATCGGCCTGAATATAAGCTCCATATAAATTAGTAATAGTTGAACCAACATCAAAAATCCCCTGTAAACGAAAACCATATGCGGAAGTAATAGTGGTAGCGGTTTCAGTACTAATGTCCATAAAAATACCATTAAGCTCTACGTGAGTGCCTGCTGAAACATCGGCTACAATATTTTCAATTATAAGAGAATTAGAAGTAAAATCGCCCGTAATATTCATACTAGAAACAGAGCAAATACCAGTATCTAAAGCTCCTGTACCTCCGACACTAAAATCAAATTCATTGGTAAATAAATTACCTCTTACGTGATTACTACCAGAAACCATCTCTGTGATAGAAGACCAAACAGCAAATCCCGGTTCATCAGCAGTGGGATCATATTCAATAGAATTAAAAATAACAGAAGCAACGGGAGTTAAAGGAGTTGTCGCTGTAGTAAATACTCTAGTAACTTGCACATTATTATTAAATTGTTGAGGTCCATTTTGCGTATGCATCGCAAAATCATAATCTAAATCTGGAGGATAAAAGAAAGGTTCTTCAGGCGGCTGAGAATCCAAATTTAAAACAACCCCAGCAGCAGAACTACCACTACCTGCGGGACCTTGCGGACCTTGTATACCTTGAGGTCCGGGAATCAGCATCGGAATATCAGGCTGATCCGGTTCTAAAAAAAGAGCGACACCCGGTAAACCTTGAAAACCTTGAATGCCTTGTATTCCTTGTATTCCTTGTGGTCCGGGAATATGAAATCCGTCTTCCCCATCCATCCCATCCATCCCAATAATAGAATTCCCATCACGACCAATCGTTCCATTAGCTCCCGCTACACCCGCAGGGCCGGGGACCATTAAAGGATCATCAGGTTGATCAGCTTCCAATAAAATAGTAATCCCCGGCGCTCCTTGAATTCCAATACCGGGAATCCCTTGTGGTCCTTGAGGACCTACAATTGGAAAACCATCTTCCCCAGAATCACCATCGGCTCCGGGAGTACCAGCAGCGCCAGCAGGACCTTGAGGACCTGTTCCACCAGCAACGAAATAATCGAAATTACCAGTAAAAGGATTAAAAGTATAAGGCATTAGGTTTTCACCACGGTACTGATCGTTGCTTTCGTTGCATCCGTATAAGTAATTGTTATCGTAGCTACGAGCGTTCCACCTAAACCACCAGTATAAAAAGTCCAGTAATCATGCGTAGCATCTTGGGTTAATTGCACGGCATCATATGTCGGCAATCCCATTCCACTAAAAGCAGTGATTTGATTACCTGTCGCATCTACTAAAAATACAGATAAAGAAGTAGAATTAGTAAATTTTTTAACAACTGCAAAATCACTACTAGTATTACTTTTTACTACACCACTATGATCAATTACTCCAGACATTATTTACTTGTAATTACCGTATGAATATGTTCCTTAAGTGTAGTAAGCCTTTGGTGCAAGTTAGAAGCTAAGGCGTGCATTTCTTGAGCCGCAGCAGATTGTTTCTTAGCAGCGTCCATCATGGAATTAGCTGCCGCTTCTCTAGTGAATAATTCTTTAAATTTAACTTCTATTTCTCTGCCTTTATTGACAGCTTCACTCATTAAAACACGAGCAGAACTAGTAATATTCTGAGCCTCTATAACGGCTTCGTTTTTAAGTTTTTTAGCTTCAGTCGTAGCATCATCCACCAAGCTTTCAGCAATACCCTTGGCTTTTCCTACGATATTTTGAGCTTGAGTTTCAGCTATTCCGAGTTTTTCGGAAGCAGCATTTCGTTCCGATTGAGCAGCGGTTTTAAGCGCAGCAATCGTATCGAGGTCTTGAATGTGCTGTAATTTTTGGTCTACTTCCTCTTTTAACTTCTGATACTGATCTATTTTTGCTTGGAAAGCGGTAGGATCAGCAAGAAGCTGTTGAAGAAGCTTCATCGTGTCGTCGTTTAAGTTCATGTATTAACCCCATAATCCAGCTTGACGACTTACTAATTGAGCGATCCCAGTACCCGCAGTAACTTTTAAACGAACTGCCGATACGGGGAAGGCAATATTACTATTGGTATTAGTACTATTAATATTCACTAAAGTAGCATGGTCATACCACGCAACTCCAGTAAGAGTATTAAAAGCATTCACCGCAAAAGGATCATCGAACGTATATTGCACTGTAGCGGTAGCGCTTCCCGTAAATTCCAAAGAAAGACCAAGAGCAAAGGGAGATACGTTTTGATCGTAAATAATAGGTCCAGTAGCGCCTGTGGTATTAGTTCCAACTGTTAAAGTAGTAGCGACGGACCCAGTATGCGTAATGTTATTAAGCGTTAAATAGCTCATTACACTCGTAGCAGCCCCGCCACTTGCACCGGTAATTGTCTCTGAAACCGTGTTTCCGCTTTCATCCGTACCTGTAATGGTGAATGTAATACCGGTATCGTTTCCACCAGAAGTAAGAATTATTTGGCGTTGGGTATCTAAAGTAGCAATTCCTTGTGTACCAACTACTAAAGTGCCAGCCACAGAACCAGTATGTGTAATGGAAGTTACTTGTGTATAACTATTTACAGACGAAACAGTAGTAGTATTACCACCCGTAACAACTTCAGTTACGATGTTTCCACCATTCCTACCAAAAATAGTAAAAGTAATACCGGAATCATTTCCACCAGAAGTTAAAAACAATTTACGAGCAGAAGGTATAGTCCCGATACTAGCGATACCCCCTGTGGCCAATGTACCGTTAATAGTAATAGCACCGGCACCGGGGGACTGAGAAGCGCAAACTCCGGAAGCAGTAAAACCTGAAGAAGTGGTCCCGTTTATTAAAACGAGTCCGGCACCGGGGGAAGCAGACGTACTAATATTGTTAGCCGCAGCCGCCGTCAGCGCCTTAGTAATAATACGTGGGCGCATAAATTACTCCTTAGTTCTGCTGATACTCTACCGTGATGATAACGTGCCCAGTAGAAGCCGCAGTACCAACAGAAATCAATTGAAGGTTTAAGACGCTAATTTGCTGGCCAGCAGCAGTCGAAGCAGTTGAATCAGCCGCCGTAGATTGCATAGCCAGAAGTTGCGCGGCGGAAAAAGTCGGACGAGTCCGACCAGTCGAAGCTACCGAAGTAGACGAAACATACTGCGTACCACCAACCGAACTACCGATAGTAACCGCAGCCGAAGTACCTTGGTTATAGGCGGTCGAAACATCAACTAGCACATCCAGAATCTGAATGCCGGAAGGCACATACATAACAGAGTTAAACGTTCCAGCCGCCGTAGTGATGGCAACCGTAGCTCCGTTAGGCTGTGTAATCGTTAAAGCTGGAACATCAATCGTCCACTGTTGGCTCAGACTAACTTCACCAACGCAAAAATAAGTACCTTCACGAACAAGACCAGTACGTACTGGGCCGCTGAATGTAGATTTAGACATACAATCTCCTAGCTATGCACAACTAACTACGCCGTTGGTGCATCATCTGCCGGGGCAGTCGGCGTAGTTTAAATCCCGGACCGTAGTACTTAGACCCCCATGTAAACTTGAAGAGGATCAGACCAGCCGAACGAATACCGCTCACGAGCCTTATAACGAACGTTACCCGTATCAAAATCACCTTCCATCGCAGTGGCCATAGGCACGCGAACAAAGTGTTTAAGACCATTAGGAACGTCGGTCAGCAAGAACCACGAGTGGGTGCTGGTCAGATAGTGGTTAACAGCAAACCCTTCCGGAATAGCGCCCATAAACTTAATAGCGTTTACGTCGTTATCGGAAGTAGCCGTTCTAAGTTCCGTTTCCAGCAAGCGCGTAGCAACGAACATCAGCGCTGGCGGGATAATTAACTTACGCGGACGAGCCGCAATCAGCAGACCACGTTCATCTACGAACGCCGCGATTGCAATAACCGCAGCTTCCAGAGACGTTTCGTTAAGGTCCGTAGTTACGGAAGTTTTGTTACTGTTAGTACCACCGTTCACAAGCGGGTGGTTGGTAGCGGCAAGAGATACGCCATCACCACCAAGATAAGAACCGCTGGCAGCGTTATTTAAAATAGACGCACCTTTAACCTGTTTCGTATACGCCATCGCTCTGGCGAGCGCCTTTGTATAACGAGCAGATAAAGAATCATAAAGGTTATCTTCAATCGCTTCTTCAGTAATCGAGAAGCCGAGCGCAATCGTTTCATGGTTGTAACGCGCCACGAACGCCTCTTGCGCAACGTCATAAGCAATTGCCGAACCTTCAGACTTTACCGGAGCGGACGCAAAACCCGCCAGTTTAACTTCTTCCTCGAAGGAACGTTCAGAATTTTCCTGTTCGAAAAGTTCTTTATGTTCTTCTTCATAACGCTTGTACTCCAGACCGAACAAAGCGTTAAGGCCGGGGAGCAGTTCTTTAAGTAATTGTGATCTAGAAATAGCCATGATTTAGCTCCCTTATTGACCAAGAATGTTGCGATATGCATGAACGTTCTGGTTCCAAATCACCAGACAATCCGTAAATGCATCACCCGGTTGCGACTGATTACCGCCAGCAATCGAGCTTTCGTTCACAAGGTCAATGATTTTTACGCCAAGGGTGTTAGTAGCAGCGATAGAAGCAGAAGCCAGCTTAACCGCACTATTACCCGAAGTCGTAGAACCAGCACTAAAGTTGGTCAGCGGCGCATTTAAACCAATCTTAGTAGCCGCCACAGCACCATCGGCTTGAACTTGCCAAACCGCATCCGGATCGTCAATCACCCGAATAAACACGTTCGTATAGCCTGCGGTAATCGCGCCGCCGGGCAGATACGAAGAAAATTGGGTTTGTTTAAGAACTGGATCGGTATAACGAACACCAACTACAACACCCCACGGAGTATTTGCACCTAGCGAAGTCGTGGGAGTAGCGGTAATTGGAGTAACTACACCGGACGCCATATTAACTATGTCGCCGGTAAACACGCCGGTAGCAGAGTTCGTGGTAAAAGGAACTTCACGGTACGTACCACCCGTATCCTTACCATTAATCTTGCCCCAATAGCGTAACCCGTAGGGGGTTGACGTTGCGGCCATATTTTATATCTCCTGATTAACCTTTGCCGAAAGTGATTTTTGAACGCCGTTCGGCAAATAACGGCATCCGGGGATCGTTTTCTTTCATTAAATTATTATCAACTGCTTTAAGCTGAGCGTCCGAAGCCTTAGCGTCATATCGCTCTTTCGCCTTTTGCCGTTCTTTTGGCATACGGCACAGAAGCAAACCGCCGATTTCAACGCAATCTTTATACTTCGAAGTAGGATCAGCCAGAACTTTAATGTCGGGAAAATCGTCAGCCTTACAAGGTTCCCATCCTTCACGAAACCCCATAGAAACGTTCATAGCATCCAGTTGTCCTTTTAACGAAACGCGAAGCCAACGATAGGCCCACTCTTCGCTATCAGCGATCTCCGGCAGCACAGAAGCTGGAGTCCAATCAGCTTGCCTTACAGCAGCTTCTCTACTCAGCATTTCCCTTGCGGCCCGAACATCTTCTTTAACGTTTGCCATTACTGCGTCTCCATTTGTTTAACGAGTTCTCGCGCATATTGTTCTGGAGTCAGGCCAAGCCTGCGTGCCAGAGCTACTTGCGAAGTTGTGAGCGTTACCTTAGTCCCCTTAGTGGTACGTTGTACCGGGGCTACTACGGTAGCGGATTTAGGCTCCGACTTACGGGCGCTGGGCTTAGTTTCATCCCCCCACTCGTATTCGGGGAACTTCTCGCGCATCAGGGAGTTGATGCGACTGTAATACTTATCTGCGTCCCTTATAGGATGCACACCTTTTTCAATTAAATCTTGGTGTACTCCTAAAGCGAAGCTCGTCATCATCCGATTTTCCCCGAACCATTTGGAGTTTTTCTCCGTCCATTCCTTGGCTCGTGGATCTTCCGGCGGTGCCTGCTCCGCTTGTGATTTACTTTGTACTCTTGAATCTACTTGTTTGTCAAGTTCTTCAACACTTACCTCTTTAACTTCATCTGGAACCTTAGTTCTAGCAGCTATCTCCCTGTTGATAGTGGCCTGACTTATAGCTTCTTGCGCCGCAGCAATTTTTTCTACGTCTTCCTCGGCATAAGCTTCTTTAAGAGCTTTCTTAGCTGCTTCAAGTTGTGCAGCAGCTTTCTCTTTCATCTCCTTGATTGCATTGGTTTCTGATACCGCTCCAGCTTTCTTTAACCGTTGGGTTTCTTGGTATAAAGTTTTAGCTAATTTTACTGCTTCATCCCGCTCTCTAGCCGCCGCTTCCTTCGCCCGACGTTCATCATGGTAGCCGTGGGTAAGCTTATTTATTCGTTCCTGAACCTTTTCATCATATTGTTCAATTTCTTCCTTGGCAGGAACAATCGCTTCCTTCTTTAAAGGTTTACGCCCCCGGTCAGCCTCGGGAGTATCGTCTACAATTTCAAGGTCAAGCTCGTCTTTTTTAACTTCTTTTTTTGATTCTTTTACTGTTACTTCTTCTTCACTCGGAAGAACATCGAGGTCTTCATCATTCTGCCCCGGCTTTAAAGTAACAGATTTACCCGCCTTACCAGTAGAAGTATCAATTGCAGTAACGATTGTTTCTTTAGCCATTAAAATATCCTTTTAATTTCGCACGGTTTACCGGATTAAACTTTTTGGGAATAAGCAGAATATCCACGCGGGTCTTCTACAGTTCCCATTATTTGATCATCTGCAAGCATTCTAAATTCTTTATCATAAATATAAAAACGAGAACCACTTAGCGCTTTCATTAAAACAAAATCCCCTTTTTTACACCACGGCCCAGTAGGAAACTTATTTTTATCTTGATAAGCATCTGGCCCCATATCCAGCACAAAGCCAACTACGGAATATATTTCTTCCGTTCGAACTGTTTCTTTAGCTTTAGCTACTCCACTGTCAAATTCTTTAGGCGGCTCCGGTAACGCTATAAGCAACCAATATCCACTAGCTTTAGGTAATTGCGTTGCCGTCGCCTTTTCACCGGGGCGATCTTCTTCTTTTTTTACTACTTCTAAAGTCATTTAAGTTTCCTCTATCTCGGTTAATTGTTCAACTTGGTCAATAAGCAATCGTTCTATCAATGCATAGCCTTCCATTTTTCCCACACCACGCTGATAAGCTGCCCAATCTGTAATATGCTCCCCTGTAGCAAGACTATCAGCCAGATTATTCATTAAAACTCTAATTTCTTCCCGAAGTCTGGCGGAATCAATAGGAACTGCCGGAAATTGTTTCATTTTTTAGGTTTCGCCGCTGGTTTAGGTTTTGGTTTTGCTTTTTCCAGTGCTAACTTATGTTTACGTTCTTCCTCTGCTTGTGCAGCTTCATGTTGTCTAGCCAAATAGTCCTGTTCTCCTTGGTGATTTCTATCTAGATGCGCTTGTCCTGCTTCATGTTCTAATTTGGCGGCATCAGTCTCCATGGCATGTTGCTGGTCCATCTGCTTATGTTTGTCCGCCAAGCCAGCTTTAAGACCTTCCAAATGTTTCTGGTGCATTTGATCCGCAGCTTTTTGATGGAATTGCGAACCCAACTCCGCTGTTTTTAACGTCTTCTCATGCCTATGCTGCGTTGCTTGCGTAGCAAGCTGCACACCTTGGGTCAGCCCAGCGATAGCTTGTTGCACTTGTAACCGCTGCTCTTCGGTCTTGGCTTCGGCCAACATCTTTAACATTGCAATGATATTGTCGGATTTATCTTTAGCTTTTTTACGTTCAACTTCAGCCTGTTTAATCTGCGCTTCCATGGCTTTGATCTGGTTTTCTTGTTGCTGAAGCTGCATAACAGGGTCCTGCTGTTGCTGCGCGGCTTGCTGCATCTTCGCCATTTGCTGATCGCGTTGCAGCAGTTTCCCGGACGCCGCTGCAATAACCTGCGAAAGTTGAACTTCGGCATCATCATTCAACGTTTCATCCGGGGCAGGGAGCGGCACCCCAGCAAGGTCCTGCATATCCTTCCGGTACTTCATGGCTACGTGTTCAGCCATGTGAGCCGAGAATGCCGCAGCTATAACTGCCGCCTGCGGCGACTGCCCAATCATCTGCTGCATAACAGGGTCTTGCGCCGCCGCCATGTGCGCTTGGATATGTGATTCGTGATCCTGATTGAGAAGGGCTTTGACGGGCTTCCCGGTGAGGATCGCCATATTTTCACTAACCGGGTCAACAGGCTTGTTATGTTCTTCTGCTCCCGGAATGATCTTGTTGACATTTTTTATCCCAATATTTTCTAACATTTGGGAATGTAAATATGGCAACGAATAGATTTGGGGTGCCACGGCAGCCAACTGAAAGGCGGCTTGATATTGAACGATCCGTTGAGACATTGTGGTGGCGTTAGGGTCAGAGACGGGGATAATCTCCACCAAATCATAATCTGATTGTTTGACCATCCGACCAAGGTCGGTATCGTCGTCGCCCTCCGGAATATAGTCATAATCCGCTGGCGTATTATCACGAATAATGTCCTTTAAAAGTTTAAACTCAATCTTCATGGCCGCGTGAATGCGGGCCTGTACCGCCGACATAACCTTTAACGTCCGTTCCAGCACCGCCATGGTGGTGCCTACGGGAGCCTGCGAAGACATATCGGAAATCTTCAGGTCCGCTATGCTCGCAGCCCTCCGCGCTTCCTCAACAATACCCGTTAATAAAGTAGCAAGTACAGCACTCGGTTCTTTATAAGGAAGTGGAACGATGTTGTCCTTCACCATCCCACTCGGAACATCTACATCCCTCCATTCACCCGGTTTAATAGGGGTGTCATCACCTTTAATGCGAAGGCCCCTAGCCTTGAGTCCGCCGGGTAAATTCGAAAGAGTACCGGCGTCAACAAGTTGGCGCAGTATCGAAGTGGCTGAACGAGCAAAGCCACCAATAAGGTGAATAAGCCCAAAACAATAAAAGCCAAAACCCGGAACGTAGCCGTAATGTACGAAATGATTTCGTCTCTGTTTAGTTTCATCGCCTTCTTCCCAGTTGCGATACACGGATAACACTTTGCGGTTATCGAGGCATAGGGTTACAACATACGGAAGTTCTATCCCCGTAGCTTTTCCATGTTCATCTTTATGCTCATACCCTTTAATATCGAGATTGCAATGAATCTCATATAACGTGAAACGCTCATCGTTTAATGATTTGCTTCCCGTCAACTTGTCTTTTTTCTTTTCTATCTCCGTTGGAATGACGCGGGCTTCGCCAAGCTCCATATCAACGTAGAAGCCAGCCTTTTGAAGTTTAACTACGTCATTCTTAAATTTCCGCATCCTATGCGTGATACGCGGAGAGCTTTCGAGGGTTGAAGCTCCATAAGGAACTATTAAATCTTCAGCAGGTACGAACATAGCGATCTGCCGGTCAAGCGAAGGATCGAAGTAAACCTTTTTAAATGCTGACCCCGCTATGGGTAAAGCCCAAAGCAAACGTTCATGTTCCGGTCTGTACTCCGGCATACAGTCCGTCAACTCGTGGTTCATATCCTCCGCAACACGCTTTGCAGCTTCTTCTTTTTCTTTGGTAACTTTTCCAAGTACCTTTGCCTTAACAGGGCCAGACGCAGGAAAGGTCTCCATAATCGTCTCGCTCTGGAATTTGACAACTGCTTCCGAGAGAATCGGGTGGTATACACCGCACGCTCCAATCCAAGGCGTGTTCCGCTCTTCAAAGCGAAGCCCTAGTAATTCCAACCCCTTATTATAGGTATCTTCCCATTCGCGTCGGCTGTTTAAATCTTCAAGAACATCAGCAAGCAAGTCGTTGCTGATCGCATCCAGTTCACGCGAATCAATCTTCCCTTCTTCAGCAAGGTTTTCCGAAAACTTGTCGCCCGCTTCTTCTCGCGTTTCAGGTTCTTCATCCTGTCCAGCTATTACAACCGTGATCGGTCCTTCGGAAGCAAGAATCGGAAGAATCCCTCCGCTCCCGTTACCCGGCCCAGTAGCTTTGTCTATGTTTGTAGCCATGATCAGACCTTATGGATAATTTTTAACTACGATACTGGGAACAGGAACGGACGCAGTATTAACCGCCAAATAAAGCACCGCTTCACCACCACGAACCGAAGCAACTTGCTGGTTTAAGGCAGTAAGAGCATCTGCGGGGGTATCACAAAAAGTATAAGTAAAAGTACCAACAGGATCGGCGTTGTTGAACACCAATATATATGGTTTAAATCTAGCATCTGTTATACCGTTCATATCAATCCTTCACTGTAAATCCCAACCTGCGAAGACCAACTTCAATCAGCATTGCGGAATCTTCCAAGGTATTGTCAGTAGCGCTAAATGCCGATCCCCATCCATTCTCCGTGGTGTGATATACGATACCTACTCGACTTAGGTCCCCGTTTTTAGCTCTTTTTAACGTCCGTTCAAGCAAAGCCACGGCATCAGAGTTTACTTTTTTCTTTTCAACCAAACTGACTATTTTCTTTTTATCTTTGTCCATTAGTAGTAATCCGCCTTCCTGTTTAACATCACCCGGCTCATGATCTCGTCTTCGTAGTAGTCGTTGTCTAAAGTTAAAAACCCACCCTCACGAAAGCGCATCACTGCCTGTGTCATGCTGTCTACATAGTCGTCGTTCGCCGCCCCTCCGGGGAAGCCAGCCACTTCGTCCTTGACCTCTTCCGCCCATCTTGTGAGCGGTGCCCAGACCATGCCGGAGCGGAAGATATCTGAAACCGAATTTACCCGCGCGATCTTATCCTGCCCCTTGCTTGGCGTATATTCGGCTACGGGTATGCCCATCCTGCGAAATTCCTGAAACAGCGGAGTACCCGCTGCTTTTTTTTCAACTATGAACGTGTCGGGCTTCCACGTTTTATAGGCTTCCATCGCCATTTGTTTAAGTTCAGGAAACTCCCATCTATCTTTGAATGCGTCCAACAAGATCAATGCCGGTGTCTCCTTTCCCT
>Ga0335069_10001888_pt1 | contig 32977 bp, 23 predicted proteins | sample Lox_Sample_11_FD_206714 | JGI IMG/M metagenome (GOLD analysis project Ga0335069, IMG submission 206714) | Soil microbial communities from Loxahatchee National Wildlife Refuge, Florida, United States - Lox_Sample_1.1 | ecosystem: Environmental > Terrestrial > Soil > Wetlands | place: USA...
GACGACCATCCGCTCAGGCCCAGGCAGAATTCTCGCCAAACCCATGGTCGCAGGGTTGCAGTCACGCCTAAGACCTCGCCTAGACAGCGCTGTCATCGCCCTGCTCAGTGGCTTGGTCGTGGGAAGCTTGGGCGCCGGCAGCGCACGCGCACAAGTGCGGGCCTTCCATATACCGGCCGAATTCGCGCCCCAGGCTATTCAGGATTTCGCGGTGCAGTCGGGCTTGCAGGTGGTCGCGCCCTCCAGCCAGGTCCGGGGGATCCCCACGCCGGCGCTCAACGGGGCCTATGACGTGCGCGAGGCCTTGCGGTTGCTGCTGGCCCGGACCGGGCTGGAGGTCGCGACGGACAACGGCGCAGTGGTGGTCCTGCGGTTGCAGGCGCATAGACCTTCGCCCGCCGCCCCTCCCGCCGTCACGCAGTCGCAGACGCCGCCACCGCCGCGGCCTGCGCGCGCGCCCAGGCCGGCGCCGCCAGTCCCCGCGCCTTCGCCGGATGAGCCGACGCCCTTGCAGGAGACGGTGGTCACCGCCCTCAAGACCGAAACCCTGGCGCCCAGGACGCCGATCGCCCTGAGCGTCTTCGCCGGCCAGGCGCTCACCGACGGGGGTGTGGTCAATATCGACAAGCTGCGCGACATCGCGCCGTCGCTGGAAGTGAGCAACGTCACCCATGGCGCCTCCATCGCGATCCGAGGCGTGGCCACGACCGACAACACCAGCAAGGGCTCGCAGGACGTCATCTTCGAAGTCAACGGCACGGCGCTGGGCCGCCCGACGGAGATGGGGCTGGGCCTTTTCGACCTGGATCGGCTGGAGGTGCTGCGCGGGCCGCAAGGCACGCTTTACGGCGAGAGCGCGACCGGGGGGGTGCTCAACATCGTCACCAGCAAGCCCCAGCCCAGGTTTGGCGCCTACGCCAATTTCGAGCTGGGGAACTACGCGACGCGGCGCGGGGAGGGGATGGTCAATGTGCCGGTCTCCGATGACCTGGCCATTCGCCTAGCGGGAAACTTCAACCTGCGCGACGGCTTCCTCAAGCCGGTTCTGGGCGTCGTCGCCGGTCTGCCGGCGGAGGCGCCCCGGGGGGACGAGAACAACGTTTCGGGCCGCGCCACGGCCTTGTGGACCTTCGCGGACGCGGGCAGCCTGACACTGACGGGCGACATCGGCCATGTCGGGGGAACGGGCGCGATCGCAAACGCCCTGCGGAGCCAGCTGCGCCAAGCCCACGGCGACGCCCGGTTCGACATCTACTACAACCCCATGGCGCGGGGCGCGAACGACAACTTCGCGCGGGTCAACGCCAATCTCGCCATGAACTTTGGCGCCATGCGCCTGATCTACCACGCCGGGCGCATGGTCTATGATGGACACGAGGACTACGACCCGCAGGTCACCCAGCCGGCGGGGATCGGCGGAACCCCGGCCTATGGCTGGCACGACTACCGTTCCTACATCGTCACCGACTCGCACGAACTCAGGCTCGTAGGCGCCCAGCCCGGACCGCTGACCTGGGTCGTCGGCGCCAACTACTGGCGCGAGGACCATAGCGAGCACGATGTCAGCTGGTCGACGCTGGTCTCGTGCGCCCCGTCCCTGGCCCCGTCGTGCAACAGCCCCAACGAGGTGGTCGGCCCGAACCAGCACACCTCCATCGGCCTCTACGGCCAGGGCGACTACGCGGCGAGCGACGCTCTGACCTTGACGCTCGGCCTGCGCTATTCTGCGGACAGCATGTTCCGGCACGGCATGCTGATCACCGGCGCAGCGCCGACCGCGGCGGGCTGGCTCACTGCCCAGGGCGCGCGGTGCGGGCCGACCACCGCGCCGTGCGTCGGCGGTTTGCGCGATTATGGGTCCTGGTCCGGCGACAAGGTGACCTGGCGCATCGGCGCGAAGTACCAGCTGGCGCCGCAACAGATGGCCTACGCCTCGGTGGCCACTGGCTACAAGGGCGGCGGGTTCAACGACTACGATCCCGAGAGCGCGAGCCACGGCGTCGTCAGCTACGCGCCGGAAAACCTGACCGCCTACGAGGTCGGCTACAAGGGCCGGGTGCTGCCGGACCTGCAGTTCAACACCGATGTCTACTATTACGATTACAATCAGTACCAGCTGACGTTCACGACCTACGTCGCGCCCAGCGCGGCGGGGACGGCGATCGGCACCGTGATCCTCTATACGGCCGTGGCGCCGGCCACGCTCTATGGCTGGGAAAACGAGATCCATTGGGCCCCGTCGGGCGCCGATGCGCTCGACGTCAGCTTGGCGCTCGAGCACGGAACCTGGGGGCGGGGCGCCCTGGTCGGCTATCTGCCGTCGAACCGGGTCGACTGGTCGGGCAAGTCGCTCGACAATCTGCCAGCGGTGTCGGCGACCGTCAGCTATCGGCACAAATGGACCCTGCCGAACCGCGCGGCGATTAGCGCCCGGATCAGCAGCCGCATCAGCAGCCAATACTTCGAGAGCGACGTGAACGGCGTCGGCGATCCCAGCACGGGCGTCTACAGCGTGCCGCCGGCGCAGTACGCCCAGGCCGCGTTCACCCGCACCGACCTGGCCGCCGCCTACACCACGCCCTCGGGCAAGGCGACCCTGGAAGCCTTTGTCCGCAACGTCGAGGATCAGGTGCAGAGTCTTGGCCGCCCCATGGGCATCGTTCCCCCGGGCGCGGGCACCCCGTACGGGCAGACCGAGCGCATTTCCACCCCACGCCTGTACGGGGTCCGGCTCAGCCTGCGTTACTGACGCCAGGTCGACCTGAGAAATTTTTTCGCGACAATGGCGGATTTCCCAGCCCTCGCGTGTCTTGCGGCTGAGTGACGAGCCGCGCACGGCCCGCACGAGGGGAGACCAACCTTGCGTTCACGTTTTCACACCGACCCGCGCGACCGCTCACCAGAGGTGGACAGCGCGGATGGCCGGACGATGAAAGCGCCTTAACGCGGCTACCCCTCACCCCGAACCGGCATCGCGATCGGTCGGGAAAGTCCCACTCAGTTTGCGTGCCAATCCACCGACGAAAAAATCGAAGCCGCCCGCCGACACGGCGACGCGGCCATTTGAGGGAAACAGTATATGAAGCAGAATTTCAGCGTGGCCCTGCTGGCGGGCGCCAGCGTCATGGCCATGGCGTCGGCCGCCTTCGCGCAACAAGCGCCCGCGCCGACCGAAGAAGTGGTGGTGACCGGTTCGCGCGTCATCACCAACGGCAACAACAGCCCCACCCCGCTGACGGTCCTGCCGAGCCAGCAACTGCTGCAAATCCAGCCGACCACACTGATCGACGCCCTGAACGCCCTGCCGGCGTTCACCAACTCGCGCGGCGCGCAGAGCACGGGCAACGTCACCGGCGGCGGTAACGGCGGCACCGCCTCGGCCAGCGAAATCAACCTGCGCAGCCTCGGCGTGAACCGCACCCTGGTGCTGTTCGACGGCCAACGCTTCCCCTCGTCCGTGGCCAACGGCCTGGTCGACGTGGACAACATTCCTGAAATGCTACTGCAGCGGGTCGACGTGGTCACCGGCGGCGTGTCGGCGGTCTATGGCTCGGACGCCATCGCCGGGGTGGTCAACTTCGTGACCGACACCCGCTTCAACGGCCTGAAGATGGAAGGCCAGTATGGCATTTCTAACGTGGGCGACGCGGTCACCGACAAGATCGGCATCGCGGGCGGGACGAACCTGTTCGGCGGCCGCGGCCACATCGAAGGCAGCTTCGAGTACTACAACAGCAACGGCCTGCCCCGTCGCTCGGACCGTCCCCAGTTCCAAAACTGGGCCATGGGCGGCGAGTACCCCACTGGCATCATCGGCACCCCGCAGAACCCCTACATTCTTGAGAACCACGTCAAGGTCGCGGCCTCTGCTTTTGGCGGCCTGATCACTGGGCTTGGCACAAAGGCTAGCCCATCCAGCGTGCTTTCGGGGCAGTACTTCGCGACGAATGGTGTCCTCTCGCCGTTCAATCCCGGCACCCCCAACAACACCGGCGGTGGCTCCGGCACGCCCCAGGCCTATGGCATCGGCGGCGACGGCACCTATTCCAACACCACCTGGCTGGCGCCTTATAACTGGAAGCAGCTCTACGGCCGGTTCGACTATGACCTGACCGACGACGTGAAGGCTCACGTCGACGTCGCCACGACCTGGAAGGACGCCTACCAATATTCCAACATGTTCTCGCTCACCAACGAGGTCATGTCGGCCGCCAACGGCTTCCTGCCGCAGCAATACGCGACGGCCTTGGCCGCGGCTGGGCAGCCCACCTTCACTGAAAGCCTGGTATCCAACTATATCAGCCCGTCGCGTGACGACTCCCAGGCGACGCAGGTGTTCGTCAATGCCGGCCTCGATGGCAAGTTCGGCGACGGATACGCCTGGGGCGGCGCCTTCGACTACGGCACCTCGACCATCAACAGCCAGCTCAGCATGGACCCCAACCTGCAGCACCTGACCGCGGCGCTCGACGCCGTTAAGGACCCGACGACGGGCCAGGTGGTGTGCGCTGCGACGCTTAAGGGCTCCGATCCGGGCTGCGCGCCGCTGAACATCTTCGGGCCTACGGCCGCGAGCGCGGCGGCGATCGCCTATGCGTTCGGGACCGTGAACTACAACGTTCAAACCACGTCCTACGACTTCAACGGCCACCTGGACGGTCACCCGATCAGCACCTGGGCCGGGCCGGTGAACATGTCGGTGTCGGGCGATTGGCGGCAAAACCAGCTGTCGGCCACCTCCACGGCCACGCCGACCCAACTCGCCGACTGCACCAACATCGCCAATAACTGTAAGCAGGGCACCACCCTGCTGTGGCAGCAAGCCTTCGGCGTGCTGCCTCACCCGGTGAGCCAGACGGTGTGGGAAGTGGCCTATGAAACCGACATCCCGCTACTGAAGGACGTCCCGCTGGCCCAGGCGCTGAACCTGAACGGCGCGGTCCGCTACACCGACTACAGCACCAGCGGGGCCTACACGACCTGGAAGATCGGGATGGACTGGCACCTCAGTGACCAGCTGACCCTGCGCGCCACGGACTCCAGCGACATCCGCGCCCCGACTCTGTGGGACCTCTTCAGCCCCACCACGATCGGCTCGACCTCGCAGGAGGATTTCCAGGCCAACAACGGCCAGGGCTCGACCTACGCCACGCAGCAGATCAGCCAAGGCAACACCAACCTCAAGGCGGAAACCTCTCAGACGGTCACAGCGGGCCTAGTCTACCGCCCCAGCTTCCTGCCGCGCTTCAGCTTCTCGGTCGACGCGTTCGACATCAACGTCTCCAACGCGATCACCAACATCTCGGGCTTCAACCAGTCGATCCAGTTGAACTGCTACAGGAGCGGGGGAACGTCGCCCTACTGCAAGCTAATCCAGCGCGCCGATGGCAATCCGCTCGACGGCGCCTCGCTGGTCACGGCCTGGATCAGCGAGGAACTGAACATCTCGCAAATCCAGACCTACGGCGCGGACTTCGAGGCCAACTATGCCGGCCGTGCGTTCGACCGTCCGTACAGTGTCCGGGCGCTGCTGACCTACCAGCCGCACCTGGTCTATGTACAGCCGTCGGCCACTACGATCGACATGGGCGACGCCGGCACCAGCGCCGCCTACGCTGGGGCCGTGCCGTCGTTCAAATGGGTCCTGACGGCCAATATGGACATCACGGATAACCTGAACTTCGGCATTGTCGAACGGGGCCGTAACGAGCTGAAGACCAACGGCGATGACACGATCATCTACCTGAACCAGGTGGCGCCGGTGGCCTACACGGCTCTTAACCTGACCTACAAGTTCAAGAACGAGATGGTCGGTCAGTCGGAACTGTTCCTCAACGTCGAGAACCTGTTCAACGTGACTCCGGCGCCGTCGGCCCAGGGCACGATCCCGGGCGCGGGCTTCGTGACGGGCGACGACATCATCGGTCGCTACTTCACCCTGGGCTTCCGCCTGCGGCGCTAACTTGACTAAGGTCTGATCTGTAAAGGCGGAGCATGGTCGGAAACGGCTGTGCTCCGCCGTATTTTTAGGGGAACACGATGAGGACAGCCGCCGTCGGCGCCGCCGCTCTCGTTTCGCTGCCGGCCGCCTTGGCCGGCCATGGCCAAGCCCGCTCTGCGGTGCGAACGCAACACCCATTCAGGCCAACGTTCCCCGCGCCGCGGTTGCCGTTCCGGACCTTCCGTGAAAACGTTGCCGCAGAGTCCGGGCGGCGCTTGTTTTGTTCGCCAGACCCCGTCGCGCGGGCGCTCCACCACGACCGACCGATAGGGAAGAAACCGATGACTGAAATGCATTACAAAGGCGCCCGGCAGGGCGCGCCCCGCCCGTATAGGCGAGCGCTGAAGCTGGGCGCGGCCGCGTTGGCGTTCAGCGCCGCGGCCATCGCCGCGACCGCAGTCGCCGGCCCGATGATCCATATCGCGGGCGATCCGATCCGCACCGACACCGGCCTTGTGGCCGGCACGCGTTTGGCTTCGGGCGTGCATGCCTATCTGGGCATTCCTTACGCCAAGCCGCCGGTGCTCAATCTGCGCTGGGCCCCCCCGCAACCGATGCAATGGAAGGGCGTGTGGAACGCCGACCACCTGACGCCCGAGTGCATCCAGGTTCTGCGCCGACATGACATCAACCACTACTTCGGCGAGGAAGCTTCGGGCGAGGACTGCCTCTATCTGAACGTCTGGACCCCGCCCACCGCCAAGCCCGGCGCCAAGCTGCCGGTGGTGGTGTTCATCTTCGGCGGCGGCGGCACGATCGGCTCGGCCGGCATGGCGCACTACGACGGCGAGAACGTCGCCAAGCACGGCGCCATCTTCGTCAACATGAACTATCGCGTCGGCATCCTAGGCTTCATGGCCCACCCTGAGCTGACCAAGGAGCAGGGCGGCCACTCGGGCAACTACGGCTATATGGACCAGACCGCGGCGCTGAAGTGGGTGCACGACAACATCGCGGCGTTCGGCGGCGATCCGACCAAGGTGACCCTGGCCGGCCAGTCCTTCGGCTCAAGCTCGGTCGCGATCCAGATGACCACGCCCATGGCCAAGGGCCTGTTCACGCGGGCGATGTATTCCAGCGGTTGTAACCTCAGCCGCGAAGGGGTCTCGCTGGCCGATGGCGAGAAGATCGGTTTGGAAGTGCAAAAGCGGTTGGGCGTCAACAGCCTGGCGGCCCTGCGCAATCTGCCCGCCGACAAGTTCGTTCCGCTGCAGGCGGAAAACGAGAACATGAACAATGTGCCGGGCGTGACCACGCCGCAGGTGCAGGACGGTTGGTACATCCCTGGCACCAAGGCGCAACTGCTGGCCAGCCATGCCGGCAACGACGTGCCGATCATCGCCAACTCCAACGGAGACGACAACGATGCTCTGCGCTATCCGCTGACGCGCGCCCACACGGTGGCCGAGTACCAGGCCATCGCCAAGCAGATGTACGGCGCGGACGTTGACACCTTCCTGGGCCTTTATCCGGTCAGCAGCGACGCCGACGTCCAGCCCATGGCCCACAAGGCGGCGATCGAGAGCGGCTTCATGGCCGGCGAGCGTGGCTGCGGAGAGCTGCAGGCGCGCTATGGCCACTCACCGGTCTACATTGACCTGTTCACGCGCCGGCACTCCTACATCCCCGGCGTGAAGATCGCCGATCAGGACACGGCCACCGTGGGGGCCTACCACAACAGCGATATCCCCTTCTGGTTCGGTACGCTGGAGGCGTTCAACAAGGTGCGGCCGACCCGCGCCTGGACGGCGGACGACTGGGCGTTGTCGGACAAGATGATGGCCTCGCTGATCGCCTTCACCCGCACCGGCAAGCCCGAGACGGCCGACATCAAGTGGCCGGCCTGGTCGGAAGCCAACCCGCAATACCTCGTACTCGACTACAAGCCCGAGGTGCGCAAGATGGACCTTAAGCGCATGGACTGGATGGCGGCCCATCCGCCGGCGCCCGTGGTGGACACCGGCCCTTCGGCGCTGCACGCGCACGACTAGGACGGCGCTCGGCTTAAGACGATAAAAAGCCGCCCGACGTGGCCCGTCGGGCGGCGATTTTATTTGGCGGCGTCTTATTCCAGGCTGGCGAGGATGGTCTTCAGCCGGGCGAGCGCCGCCTTCACCGCGGGCGCGTTGTTCGGGTTCTTGTCGCGCGGATCTTCACCCACGCGCATGAAGGCGTGATCGGCGCCGGGATAGATCACCGGATCGTAGGTCTTGCCCGCGGCGGCCATGGCGTCCTTGCTGGCCTGGATCGTCACCAGCGGGCGCTTGTCGGTCTCGCCGTAGAAGCCATAGACCGGCACATTGATCGCGGCGACCGAGATCGGCGGATCGCCGGCGCCCTTGGCCGGTCCCTGGGTCGGGGTCGGCGGACCAATGTCGTAGAACACGCACACCAGCTTCAGCGCGGGGCTATGCATGGGCCAGGCGGCGTAGCGGAAGCCCGCGCCGCCGCCCCACGACAGGCCCACGATGCCGACCTTGCCGGTCGACTGGGGCAGGCCCGCGCCGTAGGCGACCACGTCGTTCAGTTCGGCGTCGACAGTGGGATCGGGAATGGAGGTGGTGGTGTCGCCGGCGACGCGCGTGGTCGGCATATCGCTGGTGCCGCCGCCATTGGGCGCGAAGCCCGACAACATGTCGGGCGTGACCGTGATGTACCCCATGGCCGAGATTTCGTCGGCGGTGTTGCGCGTCGAATCCGTCAGGCCGAACACCTCATGCAGAACCACGACCACGGGCGCCTTGGGCTTGCCCTGCGGATAGGTGACGAACGCCTTGATGGTGCGGCCGCCCACCGTGGGAATGCTGACCCATTCATGCCGGCGCGGCGATTGGTCGAGCTTCTGCGTGGCCCAGGCCTGCTCCTTCTGCTGGTCCGCCCAGGTCTGATTGGGATTGCCGCGATTGACCGGCGCTGCGCCCGGCGCCGGGGCGGGGCCTTGAGCGTGCGCCGCCGGCGCGGCGATGGGGAGCGCAAGGGCCAAGGCGGCCAACCCGGCCGCCGCACGTTGTCTATGAAGACTACAGTTTTTCATTTTTCGTCCGCTCTTTAAGGCGATGTCTTGACGTCGATCGCAGGCCAGCCTGATCTGGTATGCGATCCCCGGAAAGTGGCGGCCGAATATTGCAGGGGAAATTCGCCCGGGCGCATGGCGCAAAAATTACCAAAGCGGAGACGGCGGCCTAATCTTGCGGTGATCCGTCCGCGATGCGTCGCCGAAATCAGGAGGCCGATGTGCCGATCGACTACGCCTTGGAGCCAGACCTCTCCTCTGCGGAATTCCGCGCCGTCCTGATCGCCTCGACCCTGGGCGAGCGGCGGCCGGTCGACGACGCCGAACGGCTGGAGGCGATGCTGCGCAACGCCGACCTGGTGCTGACCGCCCGCGACGGCGCCCGCCTGGTGGGAGTCTCGCGCGCCATCACCGACTTCGTCTATTGTTGCTACCTGTCCGACCTGGCGGTGGACTTGGCCTACCAGCGCCAGGGCATCGGCCGTCGCCTGGTCGCCGAAACCCGCAAGGCGGCCGGGGAGGGGGCGACCCTGGTGCTGAGCGCGGCGCCAGCGGCGGCGGCCTACTATCCCGCCATCGGCATGGTTCGGCTGCAGGGCGCCTGGTCGATCCCGCGCGAGCGTTGAGGCGGCTGGAACGCGAAAGGCGCTCGGGGCGGCGAGACCCCAAGCGCCCTGGGCGGGGAATCAACTCGCCCGCTTCGCGAACGGTCCGGGAGCAATGCTCGGCGCCCGCGAAGTCCTGGACGCCGACGTCAGCAGTCCAAGGTCGTGTCCCGCTCCCACTGGGTGAGGTGGCGGGCATAGTCGTTCCATTCGCTGTGCTTGAGCTTGAGGTAAGCGGGCACCAGCGCGCCCAGCGACGCCTTCAGCACACTGGATTTCTCCAAGGCCCGCAGCGAATCGAGCAGGTTGAGCGGCAGGGTCTTGACGCCTTTGACCTTGTGGCCGTCGGTGTACATGTTGATGTCCAGACGCGGGCCGGGATTGCGGTTGTTGGCCATGCCGTCGAGCCCCGCCGCCAGGACCGCCGCCGGCATCAGGTAGGGGTTGGCCGAACCGTCGGCCAGGCGCAGTTCGAAGCGGTCGCCCTCGGGCACGCGGATCATGTGGGTGCGGTTGTTCCCGGTCCAGGTGACCGAGTTGGGCGACCAGGTCGCGCCCGACAGGGTGCGCGGGGCGTTGATGCGTTTGTAGCTGTTGACGGTGGGGTTGAGAATCGCCGCGAGGGCGTCCGCCGAATGGATCACGCCACCGATGAAGGCCAGTCCCTGGGGCGACAGGTTCACGCCGTCGCCGGCGTCGAACACATTGGTCGCGCCCTTCCATAGGGACACGTGCATGTGGCAGCCGTTGCCGGTCAGGTGGGCGAAGGGCTTGGGCATGAAGGTCGCGCGCAGGCCGTGTTTCTCGGCGATCGACTTCACCATGTATTTGAAGAATGCCTGCCGGTCGGCGGTGATCAGCGCGTCGTCGTAAAGCCAGTTCATCTCGAACTGGCCGTTCGCGTCCTCATGGTCGTTCTGATAGGGCGCCCAGCCCAGCAACTGCATGCTGTCGCAGATTTCGGTGATGACGTCGTAGCGGCGCATCAGCGCCAGCTGGTCATAGCAGGGCTTGGCCTGCTGGTCGGCGCCGTCGGCGATGGCCGAGCCGTCGGGGGTGACCAGGAAGAATTCGCATTCGACGCCGGTCTTCATCTGCAGGCCCTGTTCGGCCGCCCGGGCGATCTGGGTCTTGAGGACGGTGCGTGGGGCGTGGTCGACCGGCTTGCCGTCCATCCACAGGTCGGCCGCCAGCCAGCCCACCTCGGGCTTCCACGGAAGTTGGATCAAGCTCGCCGGATCGGGCCGGGCGAACAGGTCCGGGTCGGCCGGGGTCATGTCGAGCCAGGTGGCGAAGCCGGCGAAGCCCGCGCCCGCCTTCTGCATGCCGGCGATCGCCGACGCCGGAACCAGCTTGGCGCGCTGGGCCCCGAACAGATCGGTGTAGGAGATCAGGAAATACTTGATGCCGTTGGTTTTGGCCGCTTCCGCTAGATCTTGAGCCATGCCGTTCTTTCTTTCAGGCGGTTCGCCGGGAGTTTCGAGTCATCACAAGCCGCCCGTCCCGGGAATCCAGTCGGTGCCGGCCAGGGGAACGCGCGCCATGGCCGCCGCCTCGATCGTCAGGGCGACCAGGTCTTCAGGTTCCAAATTGTGCAGGTGGCTCTTGCCGCAGGCCCGGGCGATGGTCTGGGCCTCCAGCGTCAGCACGGCGAGGTAGTTGGCCAGCCGGCGGCCGGCCGCCACTGGATCGAGGCGCGCGCCCAGCACTGGATCCTGGGTCGTGATCCCGGCCGGGTCCAGGCCCTCGTGCCAGTCGTCGTAGGCGCCCGCCACCGTGCCCAGGGCCTCATATTCCGCCTCGTGCACGGGATCGTTGTCGCCCAGCGCCACCAGGGCCGCGGTGCCGATCGACACGGCGTCGGCCCCCAGCGCCAGGGCCTTAGCCACGTCCGCGCCATTGCGAATGCCGCCCGACACGATCAGCTGCACCTTGCGGTGCATACCCAGGTCCTGCAGCGACTGCACAGCGGGGCGGATGGCGGCCAGGATCGGGATGCCAACGTGCTCGATGAACACGTCCTGGGTGGCGGCCGTGCCGCCCTGCATGCCGTCCAGCACCACCACATCGGCGCCCGACTTCACCGCCAGGGCCACGTCATAATAGGGCCGGGTGGCGCCGACCTTCACATAGATCGGCTTTTCCCAGTTGGTGATCTCGCGCAGGGCCTCGATCTTGATCTCCAGATCGTCCGGCCCGGTCCAGTCCGGATGACGGCAGGCCGACCGCTGGTCGATGCCCTTGGGCAGGTCGCGCATCTGGGCCACGCGGTCCGAGATCTTCTGGCCCAGCAGCATGCCGCCGCCGCCGGGCTTGGCCCCCTGCCCGATGACGATCTCGATCGCGTCGGCCTTGCGCAGGTCGTCGGGGTTCATGCCGTAGCGCGAGGGCAGGTACTGATAGACCAGGATATCGGACTGGCCGCGCTCCTCGGGCGTCATGCCGCCGTCGCCGGTGGTGGTCGACGTTCCGGCGATGCTAGCGCCGCGCCCGAGCGCCTCCTTGGCCTGGGCGGAGAGCGAGCCGAAGCTCATGCCGGCGATGGTGATCGGAATCTTCAGGTGGATCGGCTTGGACGCGAACCGGTCGCCCAGCACCACGTCGGTGGCGCACTTCTCACGATAGCCCTCCAGCGGGTAGCGCGAGATCGACGCGCCCAGGAACAGCAGGTCGTCGAAGTGGGGCAGGGCGCGTTTGGCCCCCGCGCCGCGGATGTCATAGATTCCGGTCGCCGCCGCGCGACGGATCTCCGACAGGGTGTAGGGGTCGAAGGTGGTCGAGAACCGGGGCAGGGTGCGCGGGATGCGGGTGGAATCCATCGGTTACCTGCTCAATAGGACGCTGCGTTGTCGACGTGGAAACTGTAAAGGGTGCGCGCCGAGCCGTAGCGTTTGAAGCTCTCGACGCTGACCGAGCCGTCCAGGCCCGCCGCGTCGAGCAGTCGGCGAAGCTCGGCGCGATGTTCGTCGCGCATCGGCTTTTCGACGCAGTCGGCGCCGAGGCTTTTAACCGAGCCCATCACGTAGAGCCGCGCCTCGTAGATCGAGTCGCCCAGGGCGTCGCCGGCGTCGCCCAGCACAACCAGGGTTCCAGACTGGGCCATGAACGCGCTCATCGGGCCGATCGAGCCCTTGACCACGATATCCACGCCCTTCATCGAGATGCCGCACCGGGCCGAGGCGCTGCCGTCAATCACCAGCAGGCCGCCGTGGGCCGTCGCGCCGGCCGACTGGCTGGCGTCGCCCTTAACGTGCACCCGCCCCGACATCATGTTCTCGGCCACGCCGACCCCGGCGTTGCCCTCCACGACCACGTGGGCGTCCTTGTTCATGCTGGCGCAGTAGTAGCCGGCGTGGCCGGCGATCTCGACCGTGATCGGCGCGTCCAGCCCGACCGCCAGGGCGTGCTGGCCATTGGGGTTCTCGACCCGCCACAGGGTCTCGTTGGTGTCGCGCGACAGGGCGTGGAGTTGGGCGTTCAACTCACGCACCCTGGTCTGAGCCAGATCGATCACAGGCATCAGGCGTGCTCCCACGCATAGATGCGCGCCGGCTCGGGCTCGAACACGCGGGCGCTCTCGATGCCTGGCAGGCCGGCCAGGGCCCGGTACTCCGAGCCGAACGCCACATACCGGTCGGTTTCGGCCATGACCGCGGGCTTGCACGACACCGGGTCGCGCAGCACGGCGAAGCCTTCCTTGGTGCCCACCACGAAGGTGTAGAATCCATCCAGGTCTTTCAGCCCGGCTTCCAGCGCCTCGGCCAGGCTGGCGCCCTGGCGCATCTTCACCGTCAGATAGGCGGCGGCTACCTCGCTGTCGTTATCGGAGGTGAAGGTCATGCCCTCCGGCTCCAACACTCGGCGCACGCTGCGATGGTTGGACAGCGAACCGTTGTGCACCAGACACTGGTCCGCGCCGGTCGAGAAGGGATGGGCGCCGTCGGCGGTGACCGCGCTCTCGGTGGCCATGCGCGTGTGGCCGACGCCGTGGGTGCCCGCCATGCCCGCCAGACCGAAGCGCTCGGCCACCTTGGCCGGCAAGCCGACGTCCTTGTAGATTTCCACGCGCTCGCCGCTGCCGGTCACGGTCAGGTCTGGCCGCTCGCGCGCCAGCCATGCGCGCACGGCCCCGGCGTCAGGCGTCGGGACCGACAGCACCAGATGGGTGTCGCGGATCGTCGCCTGGACGTCGGCGCCCAGCGCGGGCGCCACGCTGGCCAGGTTCTTGCCGCGTAGGGTGATCTTGGTGCGGCCCGGCGCGCCCTCGCCATAGACGGCGAAGCCCGCGCTGTCGGGGCCGCGGTCGCTCATCACCTCCAGCATGCCGGCGAGCATCTCGCCTAGGCTGGGCTCTAAGGAAGGATCTTTCAGAAACAGCCCGACGATGCCGCACATGGCGAGGGTCCTACGAGGCGTTGGCGCTCGGATCACCTAAGCGGCCCCCTCCGTCGGTGTCAACCTTCAGGAATTGATTTTTCCTCTCAGGAAAGTAACTGCTCGAAACCTCACGCGGTCACACGCGGGTAGACGATGATCGACAGGTAGCGCATCGGGTGCTTGATCAGGGTGTCCGGTCCATGCAGGGCGCTCGAATCGAACAGCAGGGCGTCGCCGGGCTTCAGGTCGTAGGTGTCGCCCCCGTGCCGGTAGCGAACCTCGCCCTCCAGCATATAGATGAACTCGACGCCGCCGTGGGCGAAGCTGGTGTAGGGCGCGGCGCCCTCGGTCAGGGTGATCAGATAGGGCTCGACCACCACGTCGCCGCGCAGCACGTGTCCGAGCAACTGATAGACGTGGCCCGACTTTGTGCCGCGCCGCTCGATCACCACCCCCCGCTCGGCGCGCACGAACGAGCAGTCCTGTCGCTCTTCGAACGAGGCGAACAGCGAGCTCAGCGGCACGGACAGGGCGGCCGACAAGGATTGGAGCGTCGATAACGACGCCGAGATCTGCCCATTTTCGATCTTGGACATCATGCCCAGGGAAATGCCGGCGGCCGAGGCCAGGTCTGCGCCTGACAGGTCTTGTTTGCGGCGCAGGTTGCGAATCTGGGCGCCCAAGGCGCGCTCCAGGGCGCGCTCGTTCACCTGGGGCGCGTTCGAACCGGTGATGTAGGCCCCGTCGTCGCTGCTCATGGGCTCAGCCGTCTGTTTCTCGCCCATCGTACGGTCGACTCCTCCGCTTCGCCCATCAGCCGGGCGGAGCGCGCCCTTACCTAGCCCCAGAGGCAGGCCCGGATCAAATTTGCGCCAATCGTCCCGCTTTCTAGGCGCCGCACAGATTGGCGATTTCACCCCGTTGACGATTTGTAAGGCGCGTGTTTAGCCTCAATCAACAAATTTCACCCTCGGGAAACCACGGAGCGTCTCCCATGTCCCAACTGCGAACGGACAGTTTGAGTTTCCTGGAGGCGATCGGTCAGTCCGTCGCCAACGTGTCCCCGACTCTGACCCCCGCGATCGCGGTGGCGGTGGTGGTGGCCACGGCGGGGACGGCGTCCTGGCTGGTCTATGTCCTCGCGACCATTTCCTTGGTCGTGGTGGGCTACAACATCGGCAAGCTGGCGAGCAAGATTTCCGCCGCCGGATCGTTTTTCATCTATATTTCCAGAGGGTTGAACCCCGCGGCGGGCATGCTGGCCGGCTGGGCCATGCTGGCGGCCTATGTGTTCACCGCCATGGCCCTGACCGCCGCCACCGCCTTGTTCGTTCAGGCGCTGATCACGGCGGTGGGCATCAACGTCACGGTGCCGAGCTACATATTGGACGCCGGCATCTCGATCCTGGTTTATCTGTTCGCGGTGCGAGACATTCGCTTTTCATCGCGCCTCGGCCTGGCGTTGGAAGTCGTTTCCTTGGCGATCATCGCCCTGGTTTGCTTCCTCTCATGGCAGGCGCATGGCTTCGCGCTGGACGCCAAACAGGACCACATGGTGGGCGCCAGCTGGGGCGCGGTGGCCCAGTCAATCGTGTTCGGCATCTTCTCCTACGTGGGCTTCGAAAGCGCCGCCACCCTCGGCAAGGAAACCCGCAACCCGACCAAGGTCATTCCACGCGCCGTGATCCTGACTCCGATCCTCGCGGGCGCGGTGTTCATCGTCACCACCTATCTGATCACCCAGGGCTTCAACGACGACACCGCCAAGCTCGGCGCTTCGACCGGCCCCCTGGCCGACATCGTGCCCGGCAAGAACGCGGTCCTGACCGTATTGGTCTACATCGGCGCCATGGTCAGCTGCTTCGCCTGCGCCCTGGCCTCGATCAACAGCTTCTCGCGCATCCTGTTCTCGCTGGGCCGCTACCAGTTCGTGCACAAGTCCATGGGCGACATCCACGCCAAGCACCAGACACCGCACCTGGCGGTGCTGATCGGGGTGGTGCTCAACTTCATCGTGTGCGCGGCCCTTTGGACCCACGCCTATACCGACCTTCTGGGCTGGTTCGGCACCATCGCCAGCTTCGGCTTCATCCTGGTCTACTTCCTGTGCTCCATCGCCGCTCCGATGCTGCTCAAGAAGACCGGCGAAGCCACGCCGATGGTCTACGCCATGAGCGTGATCGGCTGCATCCTGATGCTGGGGTCCTTCGCCGGCAGCGTCTATCCGATCCCGGCCGCGCCCTTGCTCTACCTGCCCTACGGCTTCGCCGCCTACATGCTTGTGGGCGTGGTCTGGTACCTGATCGTCAAGAAGCGCCAGCCGCAAATTTTGCTCGGCATCGAGCACGACCTGGAGGGCGTGCTGATGGGGGCCAAATAGACCCGCCTGTTCATCCGATAGGGCGTTCCCTGCGGCTCCGGGTCCATCCCGGAGCCGTTTTTCTTTCAGCGAACCACCAGGGCGGCGACGAGGGCCACGCCCAGCGCCAGGGCGATCAGTTGCCACAGCAACACGGGATTGCGCTGGGCGAGGGCCCGCGGCGCACGCCGTGGGACGGCCTTGGCCTCGCCGGTCTCAAGGGCATGGAGTAGTTCGAGCACGTCTCCGAAGCGGTCTTCAGGCCGCGCCTGCACCGTCTTGCGCAGGGTGAAGGCTAGCCACGCCGGCATATCGGAACGCAGGGCGATCGGGTCGGCCGGGCTGTCGAAGCCCGGACGCTGCATGGTCTGCAAGTCGCTGAACGGGAACTGGCCGGTGAACAGTCGGTAGAGCGTCACGCCCAGCGCGTACTGATCGCTGGCCTCGTCGCCCCGCGCGCCCTTGTAAAGCTCTGGCGCGATATAACCGACACTGCCGGGGATGTCCGCGCCCGGCCGGTCCTCAATGCCCGGCAGGCGCGCGAGCCCCAGGTCGAGCAGGCGCACGCCGCCCCGCTCGTCGATCAGTACGTTGTCCGGTTTGATGTCGCGGTGGATCACACCCAAGCGATGCAGGGCCGCCACCCCGCGCGCGAGCTTGGCGGCGATGGTCAGGCCCGCGGCGAAGTCCATCGGGCCTGCCTTCAGGGCCGCTTCCAGCGACCGCCCTTCGTAGAACGGCATGAGGGTGTAGACGCGGCTCTGAGCATCGGGCGGCAGCGCAACGATTTCAGCCACATAGGGACTATCGATGCGGGCGCCGATCAGCATCTCGCGCACGAACGCCTCGCGCGCCCCTTGTTCGGTCAGGACCTCGGGCTTGGGAAACTTGAGCACGAAGCGGGCCTGGTCCACCTGGCGCCGGCCCAGGAAGGCGCGGCTCTGCTCGCCCTCGGACAATTGCTTGAGCAGGACGAAGCCGTCGATGCTGGCGCCCTCGCGCGGCGCGGGGGGGACCGGCAAGCCCGCGGCCAGCGCCGCCAGGCCGCCGTGGTCGGGCGCGGGCAACGCCAGCACGTCGATCACAATGGCGCTGAGGTTGTCGGTGGAGCCGGTGGCCAGGGCCGCGTCGAGTATCGCCTCGGCGTCGCGGTGCGGCGGTCCGCGCCGGTTCAGCGCCGCTTGCAGCACCTGCTCGGACGCCACCCCGTGCACGCCGTCGCTGGTGATCAGCAGGCGGTCGTGCGCCTCCATCGGGAACGCGGCGTAGTCGAGGCGCAGGGTGGGCTCCAGCCCCACGGCGCGGAACAGCAGATGCTCCTGCCCCGGACGCGCGGAGGCGTGATCTGTGGTCAGCTGGGTCAGCTCGCCGCCGCGAAACTGCCAGACTCGGCTGTCGCCCACGTGCAGCACATGCGCCAGCCGGTCCCGCAGGATCACGGCGGAAAAGGTCGTCGCCGCGCCCGCCATCTCGGGATCGCTGGCGCCCATACCGTTGAGCCAGCGGTTGAAGCCGCCCAAGGCGCGCCCGGCGGCGCCGGCCACCCCCAGGGTCGAGGGCAGGCTGTAGTAGGCTTCGATGAATTCGCGGCAGGCCAACTCGGCGGCGATCCGTCCGCCTTTGGCGCCGCCCAGACCATCGGCCAGAGCGGCCACCGTCCCATGCGTCACCCGCTCGGCCGGCTCCGGATCATAGGCGGCGACGAAGTCCTGGTTATCCGGACGCCGACCCGCCCGGCTAACCAAGCCGATGGAGACCTTCAGCTCGCCCGGCGCCTTCAGCCACATCCGCGCGCCTGCCGATAGGGGCTGGGGCTGGGGAGGAAGCTCGGTCGCCGGATCATGCATGAGTACATCCCGCGATGGTGTCGCTTTGGCCGCCAAAGGGGAAGGCCCCCAGCGCGCGGCTAGTCACGGAAGACCACGGTCTTGGTTCCGTTGACGAAGGCGCGGCCGCTCAAGTGGAAGGCCACTGCGCGCGCCAGCACGCGTCGCTCGATGTCGCGGCCCTTGCGCACCAGGTCTTCGGCCCTGTCGTGATGGCTAACGCGCTCGACGTCCTGCTCGATGATCGGCCCCTCGTCGAGATTGGCCGTCACATAGTGGGCGGTGGCCCCGATCAGCTTGACCCCGCGCGCGTGCGCCTGGTGATAGGGCCTGGCGCCCTTGAACCCCGGCAGGAACGAGTGGTGGATGTTGATGCAGCGCCCGGCGAGGAAGGCGCTCAGGTCGTCGGACAGGATTTGCATGTAGCGCGCCAGAACCACCAACTCGGTCCCGGTCTGGGTGACGATATCCTTGATCTGGGCTTCCTGAGCCGGTTTGGTCTCGTGGCTGATCGGCAGGTGGTGGAAGGGGACGTCGCCGAAATCGCCGGCGGCATAGGTCTCGCGCGGGTGGTTGGACACGATGCCGACCACGTCCATCGCCAGTTCGCCGATGCGGTGGCGGTAGAGCAGATCCACCAGGCAGTGGTCGAACTTGGAGGCCAGCAATAGCACCTTCATCCGCCGGTCCTGCGGGCGGATCGACCACTCCATGCCAAAGGCCTCGGCTATCGCGACGAAGTTCTGGGTGAGTGCGTCGACGCGCTCATCCTCGGCCAGGTTGAAGGCGATGCGGGTGAAGAACCGGCCAGACTCAACGTCGTCGTATTGGTGCGCCTCCAGGATGTTGCCGCCATGGCGGAACAGTTCGGTGGTCACGCGGGCGACGATGCCCGGCTTGTTGGGGCAGGCGAGCGTCAGGAGATAGACGGCGCTGGACATGGAAAACCTCGGCGGTCGATGGTCAGGCGTGGGCGCTGGCGGCGGCGATCCACGCGCGAAAGGCGGCGGCGAAGCTGCGAAACACCGCGACCTCGAAGGTCGGCGCGTCGTCGAGCTTCCACAGCGTCACGCCGATGTGGGCGATGGCGGTGATGGCGGCGGCGCCGGGCGGGAAGCTGTCCGGATGCAGATCGATGGATACGCCGGACTGCATCAGGTCCTGGGCGCCCGGCCCCGACAGACGCAGGACCACATAGGCTGAGGATTGGTCGCTGACCGCCGCCACGCCCGCCAGGGCGTCGGCCAGGAACGCCGCCCAGCCGGCCGGCGGATCATGCGCGAGGGCCAGCCACGCGCCCGGACCAACCCCGATGAGGCGCACGCCGGATGGCCCGTCGACCAGATGCGGGGTGGTGGGCGGGGAAAAGCCCAGGCGCGCGCCCAGGGTCGCCGCATCCACGCCCTTGCGCGCCATGACCATGGCTATCGCCAAGTCGTCCTGCTCCTGAATATGCAGCGGTTCAGCCACGGACGCGCTCTCCCGCCGGATCGAAGAAGGTAGGGGCGCATGCTTCGGCCAGGACCTCGGGGCCTCGCACCGGATCATGCAGGCGGATATGCTCGCCGTACCGTTCGGGTCCGCGGCGAAGCAAGGCTAGAGCGATGGACGCGCCAAGCATGGGCGACCACGCGGCTGACGTGACGTAGCCCTGGTCGTTCTCGGTGCGCGCCTCGGCGCCAAGCGTCAACAGATGCGACCCCGCGCGCAATCGGTCGTTCGGCGCAAGCGCCTTCAGCCCCACCAGCCTCGGCCGGTCCGGATCGGTCAGCCCCGGCCGCCCCGCCATCACCCGACCGATGAAGTCCTTCTTGGTCGACATCATCTTGCCGAGGCCCAGGTCATGGGCCGTGGTGCGGCCGTTGAGCTCCGCGCCAGCGGGGTGGCCCTTCTCGATGCGCATGACGCCCAGGGCTTCGGTCCCGTAGGGCGTGACCCCAAGGCCTTGGCCCGCTTCGAACAGGGCGCGCACGAAGGCCTCGCCCAGGCGCGCGGGCACGCTGATCTCATAGGCCAATTCGCCCGAGAACGACATGCGCACCAGCCGGCCGGGCGCGCCGAGCCAGCGCACCTTGGCCGCCGCCTGGGGCGGGAAGGCCGCGTTCGCCAGATCGATGTCGAGCGAGACGCGCTGGATCAGGGCGCGAGCGTTGGGACCGGCAACGGCATAGGTCGCCCACTGCTCGGTCGCCGAACAGGCCTGCACATCGAGCTCCGGCCACAGAACCTGGCGGGCGAAGTCGATGTGCTGCATCACCTTGGCGGCGTTGAGCGTGGTGGTGGTGACGTAGAAATGGTCTTCGCCGAAGCGAGTGACCGAGCCGTCATCGAGCACGAAACCGTCCTCGCGCAGCATCACGCCGTAGCGCACCTTGCCCACCGCCAGGGTCGAAAAGGTGTTGATGTAGAGCCGGTCCAGCAGGGCGCCGGCGTCCGGGCCGAACACCTCGATCTTGCCCAGGGTCGACACGTCGCACACCCCCACCCCGGCGCGGGTGGCGGTGACCTCGCGGTTCACGGTGGTCAGCCAGTCGCTCTCGCCGGGCCTGGCGAACCATTGGGCGCGCTTCCATTGGCCCGCATCGACGAACCGGGCGCCCTGGGCGGCCGCCCAGTCGTGGCTGGCGGTCCGGCGCTCGGGGCGGAAATGCCGCCCCCGATGGTGTCCGGCGAAGGCGCCGATGGCGACCGGCAGCCAGGGCGGGCGCGACAGTATGGTCCCGACCTCGGCGATCGCCTTGCCGGTGGCGGCCGCCAGGGCGGCATGGCCGTTGAGCTGGCTGGTCTTGCCCTGGTCGGTGGCCATGCCGAGGGTGGTGTAGCGCTTGAGGTGCTCGACCGAGACGAACCCCTCCCGCGTCGCCAGGTCGACGTCGGCCACGGTCACGTCGTGCTGGAAGTCGATGAAGGCCTTGGCGGCTTTCTGGGGCGTGCGCCAGGGCGAGGCGACCGCGCTGTCTTGGGGTTCGGCGCTCGGCGCGGGCGTGTCGGGCGCGCGCAGGCCCAGCCCCTCGATAGCGGCGCGCCCCGCTTGGTCGCCATCCCGCAAGGCCTCGGCAAGGTCGAACCGGCCCGCGGCGGCCCCGGCGGCGGCCAGACCGGGCGGCGGCGACTGGATGAGGAAGCCCTGGATCGCATCGCTCCACGCCGGCCGCGCGCCGAGATTGGCTCCCAGGCCGATCGCCGGCGACCAGCCGCCGGACATGGCCAGGACGTCGCAGGCGACACGCTGGACCGCGCCGCCGGCCTGCGCGACCTCGACGCCGGACAGCTGGGCGCCGCGGGCCTTGGTCACGTGGGCGCTGGTCAGCACCTGCACCCCCGCCGCGCGCGCCGCTTGCGCGGCGGCGGACGGCGCGGCGGCGCGAGCCTCGACCACGGCGGCCACCTCGACCCCGGCGGCGAGCAGGTCCAGGGCGACGGACCACCCGCTGTCGGTGGAGGTGGCGACCGTCACGCGCCGCCCGGCAACGGCGGCGAAGCGGTTGAGGTAGGTCTGGACCGCGCCCGCCATCATCACGCCTGGCCGGTCGTTACCGGTGAACACCAGGGGCCGTTCGATGGCGCCCGAGGCCAGCACGCACCGTCGGGCGACGATCTTCCACAGCCGCTGTCGGGCTCCCCCGCTGGTCAACTCTTCCAGGGCGCCGTATTCCGAGCCGTCGTAGACGCCGAACACCGTGGTGCGCGTCAGCACCTTGGCCTTCAGCCCGGCGAGCTCCGCGACCGCTTGTTCAGCCCAATCGGCCCCCGCCAGCCCGTCCACGCGGCGCCGCTCGCTGAGCAACCCCCCGCCCAGGCGAAGGTCGCCGTCGGCCAGGATCACCCGCAGCCCTGCGCGCGCGCCGGCGAGCGCCGCGGCCAGGCCGCACGGGCCGCCGCCGATCACCAGCAGGTCGCAAAAGGCGTGGCCCCGGTCGTAGGCGTCGGGGTCCGGCTGGCCGGAAAGGGCGCCCAGACCGGCGGCTCTGCGGATGGCCGGCTCGTACAGCTTTTCCCACGCCTTCGATGGCCACATGAAGGTCTTGTAGTAAAAGCCCGCGCCGAGCAGGGGCGCGGCCAACTGGTTCACGGCCAGCACGTCCAGACGCAGGTTCGGCCAGCGGTTCTGGCTGGTCGCGGTCAGTCCTTCGCACAGGGGAACCACGGTTGCGCGGGTGTTGGGCTCGGCCGCCGCGCCTTGGCCCAGGGTGACCAGGCCGTTCGGCTCCTCCGGCCCGGCGGTCAGCAGTCCGCGCGGCCGGTGGTATTTGAACGAGCGCCCGACCAGCGCCACGCCATTGGCCACCAGGGCCGAGGCTAGGGTGTCGCCGGTCAAGCCGGTCATCGCCCGGCCGTCGAAACTGAACCGGAGCGGCTTATCCCGCTCGACCAGCCCTCCTGTGGCCAGCCGGTTCATCGGCTGGCCTCGCGCGCCAGGACCACGCCGTGGATCGTGTGGTCGCGGGTGTCGCGCGTGACCACCAGCCAGTTGCGGCACCCCTGGGCGTGGTGCCAGTGCTCGCGCATCGGGCCGGCGGGATTGTCGCGCAGATAGACATAGTCGAAGAAACCCTCGTCGGTCTGGGGCCGCACTGGCGCGGCGTCGCCGCGATAGACGAATTCAGAGGCGTCGCGGTCGCCGCAGAACGGGCAGGGGATGCGCATGGGCCCGCTCTCAGTGCAGATTGGGTTGGGCGCCCTGGCCCTTCTCATCGAGAAGGTGGCCCGTGGCGAAGCGGTCGAGGCGGTAGCGGGCGGCCTCGGGATGGGGCGCGTCGGTGGCCAGCAGGTGGGCGAAGCACCAGCCCGAGGCCGGCGTCGCCTTGAAACCGCCATAACACCAGCCGGCGTTGAGATAGAGCCCATCGACCGGCGCGCGGTCGATGATCGGCGAGCCGTCCATGGTCATGTCGCACACGCCGCCCCAGCTGCGCAGCAGGCGCGCGCGGCCGATCATGGGCATGACGGCCATGCCGCCCTCGCACACGTCCTCGACCACCGGCAGGTTCCCGCGCGAGGCGTAGCTGTTGTAGCCGTCGATATCGCCGCCGAACACCAGGCCGCCCTTGTCCGACTGGCTGACATAGAAGTGGCCGGCGCCGAAGGTGATCACGCCGGGCAGGATCGGCTTGAGCGCCTCGGACACGAACGCCTGCAGCACATGGCTCTCGATCGGCAGGCGCAGTCCCGCCATCGCGGCGACCTGCGACGAGGCTCCGGCCACGGCGATGCCGACCCGACCGGCGCGGATGGCGCCGCGCGTGGTCTCCACCCCGTCGATGCGACCCTGGGCGTCGCGCAGGAAGCCGGTCGCCCCGCAATTCTCGATGATGTCCACGCCGCGCTCGGAGGCACCGCGTGCATAGCCCCACACCACCGCGTCGTGGCGGGCCGTGCCCCCGCGCGGCTGCAGCAGCCCGCCCTGGATCGGGAAGCGGGCCTGATCGAAATCCAGGAACGGCGCCAGCTTGCGCACGCCCTCGACGTCCAACAGTTCAGCGTCCACGCCGTTGAGCCGCATGGCGTTGCCGCGCCGGGCGTAGGCGTCACGCTGGGCGTCGGAGTGGAACAGATTCAGCACGCCGCGCTGGCTGACCATGGCGTTGAAGTTGAAGTCCTGCTCCAGCCCCTCCCAAAGCTTCATCGACCATTCGTAGAAGCCGGTGTTGCCTTCCAGCTCGTAGTTGGAGCGGATGATGGTCGTGTTGCGGCCGGCGTTGCCGCCGCCGATCCAGCCCTTCTCGATCACCGCCACGTTGGTGATCCCATGTTCCTTGGCCAGGTAGTAGGCCGTGGCCAAGCCGTGGCCGCCGCCGCCGACGATGATCACGTCGTAGGCTTCGCGCGGGGCGGCGGCGCGCCACATGCGCTGCCAACGCTGCTGGCCCGAAAGGGCGTTCGCCGCCAGGCTGAAGATCGAAAATCGGCTCATGGACCCTGGGCGTCGGCGAAACCGGACGCCTTGATAGTAGGGCCTGGACGGCGCTAGGTTTTTACCTCATGCGACGGTTGAGAGCCCAAGTGCGACAATGAGCGAGGCCGAGCCTGTCCGCACCCTTGGACTGTTGATGGTCGAGGGCTTCGCCTTGATGTCCTACGCCTCGATCGTAGAGCCCTTCCGCGCGGCCAATGTCCTTGCCGGACGCACGCTTTATCGGTGGATTCATGTCTCGGTCGACGGCAAGCCGGTGCGGGCCTCCAACGGCGCCAGCGTGGCCGCCGACCAGGCGGTGGGCGCGCCCTTGGCGTGCGATACGCTGTTCGTGTTCGCTGCCGCCGAGGCCCTGACCTTTCGCGACAGTACGACCCTGGCGTGGCTGCGGGACCTGGCGCGGCGCGGGGCGACCCTGGCCGGCGTTTCGGGCGGTCCGTTCCTGCTGGCCCGCGCCGGGTTGCTCGACGGCCATCGCGCGACCATCCACTGGGACCACAGGCCGGCTTTTGTCCAAACCTTTCCCGACCTGACGGTCGAGCCTAGCCTCTACGTCATCGACCGACGGCGGGTGACCTGCGCCGGCGGCGTCAGCGGCCTTGACCTCGCCGCCGAGCTGATCGAACGCGAGCAGGGCCACGACCTGGCGACCCAGGTCGGCGACTGGTTCATCCGGCCCGAGATCCGCGCCGCCGACCAGTCCCAGCGCGCCAGCCTGCGCGACCGCTACGGCGTGGCCAATGACAAGGTGCTCAAGACGCTGGCGCGGATGGAGGCGAGCGTGGAAGAGCCTGAGCCGCGCGCCGAGCTGGCGCGCTTGGCGGGGGTGTCTCTGCGCCAGCTCGAGCGCCTGTTCCAACTGCACCTGGGCGAAAGCCTGGGCGACGCCTATCGCCGCATCCGCCTTGACCAGGCGGCCGAGCTTCTGCGCAAGACCAGCCTGCCGGTCACCGACGTGGCCTTGGCGTGCGGCTTCAAGAGCAGCAGCCATTTCTCGCGGGCGTTCCGGGCGCGGTTCGGTGCGGCGCCGGTGCGGGCGACCGGCCGGCGAGGGCCAAGGGCCGCCTCATGAGCGCGGCGGGCTAGCCCTTGAGCCGCTCGACCAGCGCGGCGGCGGCGGCGTCGACTTCGGTCCAGGTCCGCTCGAACCCCGCCACGCCGCCATAGTAGGGATCCGCCACCGATTGCCCCTGCCGTCCATCCACCAGATCCAGCAGCAAGCCGACATGGGCCGTCACGTCCGCCGGCGCTATGGCCTGAAGATCGGCGAGGTTCGACCGGTCGAGGGCGAAGATGTGGGTGAAGCGCGTGAAGTCCTCTGGCTCGACCTGACGCCCGCGATAGCCGGCGATGTCGATCCCGCGCCGCAGGGCCGTCGCCTGGGCGCGCCGATCCGGCGGCCGGTCCACATGCCAGTCGCCGGTGCCGGCTGAGTCGATCGTGACATCCAGGCCAGCGGCGTCGGCGCGCGCCTGAAACGACGCCTGCGCCAGGGGCGAGCGACAGATGTTGCCCAGGCACACGAACAGGATGGCGGGCGGGGGCGGAGGCATCTCGCGAAGCATAGGGACCGGCGCGGTCAACGCAACCGGGCGGTCGATTGCCGAACGACGAGGGTGGGCGCCGAGAGCCGGATGTGGTCGCCGTTGAGCGACGGTCCGGCGGCCAGCAGATCCAGAGCGTCCGCCGCGATCTGGTCGTAGGGCGCGTGGATGGTGGTCAGCGGCACGGGCAGATGGCGCGCGATGGGAATGTCGCTGTAGCCGACGATCGACACGTCGCCAGGCGTGGACAGGCCCAGCCGGGCCAGGGCGGCCATGGCTCCGATCGCGGTGGTGTCGTTTGCGGCGAACAGGGCTGTCGGCGGTTCGGCGACGCGCATCAGGGCGAGGGCCGCATCGCTCCCGGATTCGAAGCCGAAACCCGACGGCGCGATGCGGTCGGGATCGACGCTGAGTCCCGCCTCGGCCATGGCTCGGCGAAAGCCGCGAACGCGAGCGTTGGCAGTCGATATGGTCGGCGGTCCGGAGATCATGCCGATGCGGCGGTGACCCAGATCCAGTAGGTGGCGGGTGGCGAGGTATCCGCCCAGCTCGTCGTCGCCAACGGCGGACGGGCTGCGTCCATCGGTGCGCAAGGCCAGGACGAATGGCGCCTTGCGCGCCGCGAGTTCGTCGCAGAGGTCATCGCCCTCGATCGCGGTGGTGATGATCAAGCCGTCTACGCCCTGGCGCAGCAGCAGATCGATCGCGGCGCGGTCCGATCTCGGCCGCTCATCGACCACCGCGACCAGGGCGAACCGGCCGGTCTGGTTACAAATCTTGGCCACTTCTTCGTAGAAAATCGCCCTGACCGCCTCCGTCAGGTGGGCCAGAACCACGCCCACGGTCATGGTCCGGCCCAGCCTGAGGTTGGCGGCGGAGACGTCCCGGATATAACCCAGGTCCGCGGCCGCCGCCCGCACCAGCCGCGCGGTGTCGGTTTCGGAAAGGGGTGGGCTCTCGTTGAGAATGCGCGAGACCGTCGACTTGGAGACGCCCGCCGCGGCGGCCACGCTGTGGATTGTCACCCGCGCCGGCTTTGACGAGCCGATCCTGTCCAATGGCGCCTCCCGTAGCGACCGTGTTGGCGCCTTCTATCCCGGCCCCGAGCGCCCCGCCATCGCCGCGCGCTGACGCGGCGGTTCGAAGCTCGACAATGTCGCACAGAAATGGAAGCGTGGTATCGTTCCCATCCGCCCGAATCCCGCATTCGGGCAAAGCAACTCCACAGCCAGAACACAGAGCGACATGTCGCCCACCGGGAGGATACCTATGAGACCCTTGATCGCCGTCGTGATCGCCGCGCCTCTGGCGCTCGCCGCCGTCGCCTCGCAGGCCCAGCCGGCGCCGGCCTGGGTCCACAAGGGCTTCGAAAATCCCGCCGGGCCTGACGTGCAGGCGGCGCAGGACTTTCTCAACACCCAGTGCCGTCCCTCCGGCCTGGATGGGCTGCAGGCCTTCGCGATTCAGTCGGGCCACGATCAGGCGTTCAACCTGCATTTCTATTGCCGCCCGGACCAGTCGCCCACGGCTCAGTACAAGGTCACGCTGCTGACGTTCGAAAAGGCCAAGTTCTCGGCGCCCGTCGCGGCCCTGTTGTCCAACCCCAACGTCCGCATCGGGCCGTTCTACTTCGGCAACACCGGCAAGGGCGATGGACTGGTGGTGATCGAGAAGGTCAAATAGGGCCGCCTGACGCCGCCGCGCGACGCCTAGAATACCACGACCGACCTGATGCTCTCGCCCGCGTGCATCAGGTCGAACGCTTCGTTGATCCGCTCGAGCGGCAGGGTGTGGGTGATCATCGGGTCGATCTGGATCTTGCCGTCCATGTACCAGTCCACGATTGTCGGGGTATCGGTGCGTCCCCGCGCGCCCCCGAAGGCCGAGCCCTTCCACACCCGGCCGGTGACCAGTTGGAAGGGGCGGGTGGCGATCTCCTTGCCAGCTTCGGCCACGCCGATGACGATCGAGGTCCCCCAACCGCGATGGCACGCCTCCAGCGCCTGACGCATGACTGTGGTGTTGCCGGTGCAGTCGAAGGTGTAGTCGGCGCCGCCGTCGGTCAGGGCGACGAGGTGCGCGACCAGATCGCCCTCGACGGTCTTGGGATTGACGAAATGAGTCATGCCGAAGCGCCGGCCCCAGGCCTCTTTGGCGCCGTTGACGTCCACGCCGACGATCTTGTCGGCGCCGACCATCTTCAGGCCCTGGATCACGTTCAGGCCGATGCCGCCCAGACCGAACACGATACAGTTCGCGCCCGGCTCGACCTTGGCCGTGTTGACCACCGCGCCCACGCCGGTGGTCACGCCGCAGCCGATGTAACAGGCCTTGTCGAAGGGCGCGTCGGCCCTGATCTTGGCCACGGCGATCTCGGGCAGCACCGTGTAGTTAGAAAACGTCGAGCAGCCCATGTAGTGGAAGATTGTCTGGCCCTTGTAGGAAAGCCGACTGGTCCCGTCGGGCATCACGCCCTTGCCCTGGGTGGCGCGGATGGCGGTGCACAGGTTGGTCTTGCGGCTGAGGCACGACTTACATTGACGGCATTCGGGCGTGTAGAGCGGGATCACATGGTCGCCCGGCTTGACCGAGGTCACGCCGAATCCGACCTCGACCACCACGCCCGCGCCTTCGTGGCCCAGGACCGACGGGAACAAACCTTCTGAATCTAGACCGTCGAGGGTGTAGGCGTCGGTGTGGCACACGCCCGTGGCCTTGATCTCGACCAGCACCTCGCCCGGCCCCGGGCCCTCAAGGTCTAGCTCGACGATCTCCAGCGGCTTCCTGGCCTCGAACGCGACGGCGGCGCGGGTCTTCATGGACGGCTCCCATATTCAACAGCAACGGTGATAGCGCGCAAAGCCGGCCAAGGTAATCACCGCCTTGAGCCGTCGCTTTCCCGTTTCGGAAAATGGCGGCCGGGAGGGCCCTTCTACCGGCCCATCGCCTTGCGCCTGAAGGGTCGGGCGGGGGCCTGGGCGACGGCGAAGGGGGAATGCTCCCGATCGAGCGCCTTCATCGCTTCGCGGACGTTTTCGCTATGGCGCCGCACGGTCTCGCGCGCCCGCTCCGGATCGCGGCAGCAGATCGCATCGATCCGCTCCAGCCAATAGGGCGTGGCGATCTTGGCCCGGCCCGCCAGGTAGGTCAGCTTGAACCGGTGGTGGGAGTTCTGGGCGCGCAACTGGGCCAGCACCTTTTCAGCGACCGGCAGGTCGGCGATGCGGACATAGGTTTGGAACAGCTTGTTGGTGCACTCGGCGAAGCCCACGATATCGCCTTGCTCGGTGCGCGCCTCCAACTGCTTCGCCAGTTCGCGCAGTTCGACGATTTCGGCATCGGTGATCCGCTCGGCCGCCCGACCCACGCAATGGCTCTCCACCACCATGCGAAGTTCCACGATCTGCAGCGCCTCCTCCAGCCCCACGACCCTGACCCTGAAGCCGCGATTCTGGATGCGCTCGACCAGTCCGTCACGGTCCAGAAGGATCAAGGCCGAGCCCACGTCGCGGCGCGTGGCGCCGAGTTGTTCGCAAAGCTCCGCCTCGACCAGGCGTTGTCCCGGGACAAGGTCTGTCGCCAGAATGCCCTGGCGAATAGCGTTTACAACGCCTTCTTGGGACAACTTTTGCGGCTTATTGGTCAACGCAGGGCCTCCATTGGCCGATCGATAGGGCCCTCAGGCGTCGGACCAAAGGAGGGCGCTAAACGGGCGACGTGTAATTGGATAGGAAGACTGGGCGTCACAAGTCAACGGCAAGAACACCGGGAGTAAGCTAAACCGGGGCGCCGGCACTAGAGATACAACCCTGAGGCCGCGCGCTGCTCCGCCTGACGGGTTCAGTTCGGCCGTTGGGGCGTTTTCCAAGGGCGACGGTCAGGTGCGTCGGAATTGCAACACGCCGGGATTTCCGACGGCGCGAATTGCCGCCGCCCCTGGCGCGGTTACGAACGAACCCGTTGAAGGTGCAGGGTTTTCAGTCCCTTGATGCCGGCCCAATTTCTATCAATGACCTCCTTCAGGCGCCCGCGGGCGGCGTAGCCCACATTTTCCCGCTTGCGTCGCAAACTACTTTGCCCGCATCTTCGTCGGACAATCTAGCTTCCATTTTTGGAGGCGATGCGATCAATCCACACCCGCCACAGAGCGGAGTGGGCACAGTCGACGCGAAGTCGCAGGGGCGTTTGAAGGGAGGAATGCGATGAGGCACCACTTTGGCTTGGCATTGCTGACGAGCGTAAGCGCACTGGCCGTTGGAGCCGCGCACGCTCAGACCGCCGCGCCCGCGCCCAATTCGAGCACGAACGAGGTGGTCGTCACCGGCTCTCGCGTCATCACCAACGGCAACAACAGCCCGACGCCGATCACCGTCCTAACCACCGACCAGCTGTCGGTGACCAAGCCCACAACGGTGTTCGAGGCCCTGCTCGATATGCCGCTGGTGGCCGCTGACAAGGGCGGCTCGACCGCCGGCAGCACCGGCCAGGGCGGCAATAACAACTCGATCTCCGCCTTGAACATCCGCGGGCTCGGCGCCAACCGCGCCGTGGTGCTGTACGACGGCCATCGGGTGCCCCCGCAGAACCTCGACGGCACGATCGATCTGAACCAGATTCCGCAGATGCTGCTGCAGCGCGTCGACATCGAGACCGGCGGCTCCTCGGCGGTGTACGGCTCGGACGCCATCACTGGCGTGGTCAACTTCATCACCGACACCAAGTTCAACGGCCTGAAGATGGATCTTCAAGGCGGCGTCTCAGGCTATGGCGACGACCCGACGGTCAAGGTCGGCGTGGCCGCCGGCAAGGGCTTCATGGACGGCCGCGCCCACATCGAAGGCAGCGTCCAGTACTATAACAACGCGGGCCTCAAGCGGACCGATCGCTCCTACATCCAGCAGGTGGGTCAGCCGTCCATCTCGCTGCAAGGCAACGGCTGCGCCTCGGCCACAGCAGCCTGCGTTCCGTACTTCATCAGCCGGACGGCGGTCGATGGCGGGGGCACCTTCGGCGGCGAGTTCAAAGCGGCGAATGGTTCGATCTACGACTTCACCCAGAACGGGGTCGCCACGCCGTTTGTGGCTGGCATGGCGGTCCCCGGCACCGCCAGCACCCAGCTCGGCGGCAACGGCGGCTATAACACCCAGCTGGTGTCAATGGTGGCCAAGCAGGATCTGACCCAGGTCTATGGCCGCTTCGACTTCGACGTGACCGACCACATCCACTACTACCTATCCACCTTCTACGACCTGGAGCATCAGTTCACCTGGCTCGCCAACGTGCGCGCCAATGGATCCAGCGCCTCCTCGGCCCTAGGCAACGGATTTAAGCTGACGTCGAGCAACGCCTTCCTGCCGGCGGCGGATTTGACGCTTATCGCACCCACCGCCAATCCCGCGACCGGCCTGCTTCCAAACAATCAGCCGGCGACCTTCAATCTCGGCAAGTACTTCTCGACGGCCAACGTCAATCCGTCCAACACCAACTACACCAACAACAACGTCTACGTGAACACAGGCTTCAAGGGCGATTTCCTGGAGCGCTACAACTGGGAAGTGTCGGGCACCGAAAGCCACGTGACCCAGTCCAACACCGCCAACGAGACCTGGAACACAGCGCGCCTGTTCGCGGCCCTGGACTCGGTCAACGTCAACGGAACGCCGACGTGCTGGGTCGACACCCAGCCGCAGTACGCGGCCGCGTTCCCGGGCTGCGTTCCGTTGAACCCCTTCGGTCCGACCTCGCTGACTCAGGCGATGATCAACTATGTGCTTCAGCCGACGGTCTATACCGGCACCACCGATATGCAGGACGTGTCGGGCAGCCTGAGCGGATCGCCGATCAACGACTGGGCCGGTCCCATCACATTGGCCGTGTCGGGTGAATGGCGAAACCTGAACTACAGCCTGACCAGCCAGGGTCCGCCGGCCAACGTCTCGGCCCTGGACTGCAACGCCCTGGGCATCCTGCCTACGCGCACCTCGTGCGTGCAGCAGTCGGCCACCAACATCGGCACCACGAGCATCTATCCCAACGGCACCGCCGCCCGTACGCCCGTGTCGCAGATGGTCACCGAAGGCGCGTTCGAAGGCGAAGTGCCCCTGCTAAAGGACATGCCGCTGGCCCAATCAGCCGCCCTCAACTTCGCGGTGCGCTATGCCGGCTATGAGTCGCGCGGCAACGTTCTGCAGGGCACGCCCTATGTGACGCGTGATTTCGACGCCACCACCTGGAAAGTCGGGATGGACTGGCACGTGAACGACGAACTGACGGTGCGCGCCACGCGCTCGCGCGACTTCCGCGCGCCCAACCTCAGCGAACTGTTCCTGCCGGGCCGCACCCAGGGCCTGTCGGCGGGCACCGACTATCTGACCGGCGGCGTGATCGGGACCAATGGCTACACCGCCACCCAGGCCGTGGGCGGCAACCCGAACCTGCAGCCGGAAGTAGGCTACACCACCACCGCCGGCGCGGTGTTCAAGCCGATCCCCAGCGTCAGCCTGTCGGTCGACTACTTCAACATCGAGATCGACAACGCCATCACCACGGTCGATGGCTCGGCCCTGGCCAGCCAGAACGCCTGTTATGCCAGCGGCGGCTCCTCGCCGTACTGTCAGTTGCAGACCCGGCCGGGCGGCTTCAGCCGTACCGCGGCCAACATGGTCGCGTCGAACAACGCCACCCTGTTCTACACCTCGCTGCCGCTCAACATCGCCAAGGTGACCAGCCAGGGCGTCGATCTGGAGGGCAACTACCATACCATCCTGTTCGATCATCCGTTCGTGATCCGCGCCCTCGGCACCTACCAGCCGACCGTGCGGTCGCTGCAACCGAGCTATCCCACGACCGACGCCGCGGGCGTTTCGATCCCCAAGATCCGCGTGCAGGTTAACATCAGCTATAACTTCACCGACCAGTTCCGTGTCGATTGGTCGACCCGCTACCGCAGCACGCTGGCAAACGTCGATCCGCTGCTGGGCTATCAGGTGGCGCCGGGTAGTGAAACGGTCGCGGCCGCGTCGTTCTCGAGTGTGAATTTCTCCTACACGCTCAAGAAAGGCCTGGAGCTCTATCTGAACATTCAGAACGTGTTCAACCAGATCCCGCCGACCTACGCGCCGGCCGCGAGCGCCAGCCCGTTCGCCAGCAGCGCGGGCAGCGGCGGCGTCGGCTTCTACCCTGGCGACGACGCGGTCGGCCGTTACTTCCTCATTGGCGGCCGCGCGAAATTCTAGGCTCTCGGTGTGCGTTCACTGCCGGGCGCGGCGGCCTACACGGGCCCCCGCCCGTTTCCTTTTTTCGCCCCTATCTTCGGCTTGCCGCCGGGCGGGGCCACCA
>Ga0335069_10001889_pt1 | contig 32976 bp, 21 predicted proteins | sample Lox_Sample_11_FD_206714 | JGI IMG/M metagenome (GOLD analysis project Ga0335069, IMG submission 206714) | Soil microbial communities from Loxahatchee National Wildlife Refuge, Florida, United States - Lox_Sample_1.1 | ecosystem: Environmental > Terrestrial > Soil > Wetlands | place: USA...
ACCAACGGCGTTGTCGCCTCGAGCCTCACCGTGCAGCCGAAACCGTCGCTCGCCAAGGCCTTCGCGCCCGGCACGGTCGGCGTGGGCCAGACCTCGACGCTCACGTTCACGATCACGAACCCGGCCGGCTCGCCCGCGCGCACGGCGCTCACCTTCAGCGACGCGCTGCCCACGAACGTCGTGATCGCGGCCACGCCCAACGTGGTGAACAGCTGCGGCGGCGCGCCGACGGTCACCGCGACCGCGGGCACGGGCACCTTCGCCGTCGGCGGCACGGGCGTGAACGCCACCGTGGGCCCGAGCACCTGCACGGTGAGCGTGGACGTGACGAGCGCCATCGCGAACGCCTACGTGAACGGCGCGGGCAACATGACGGTGGGTGGCGTGCTCACCAACGGCGTGACCAACCAGACGCTCACGGTCGGCCAGCCCTCGCTCGACAAGGCCTTCGCGCCCACGGCGATCGACGTGGGCGGCACCTCGACGCTCACCTTCACGATCACCAACGTCGCGGGCAACCCGGCGCAATCGGGCATCAACTTCACCGACACGCTGCCCGCCAACGTGGTCGTGGCGGCGACGCCCAACGTGCAGAGCAACTGCCCGGCGGGCGGCGCCTTCGTGAACGGCCCCGCGTTCGTCACGGCGGCCGGGGGCGCCGGCACGATCACGGTGACGGGCGCGGCGATGAACAACGCGGTCGCGTCGTGCGGCGTGCGCGTCGACGTGACCTCCAACGTAGCGGGCGGGCCGTACACGAACGCCGCGGCCAACATCGGCGGCACGGCGCGCATCACCAACAGCGTGGCGGGCACCAGCCTCACCGTGCAGAACCGGCCCACGCTCACCAAGGCGTTCGCCCCGTCCACGGTCGGCGTGGGCCAGACCTCGACGCTCACCTTCACGGTGACGAACCCCGCGGGTTCCCCGGCGCGCACGAGCCTCACCTTCACCGACACGCTGCCGGCGGGCGTATCGATCGCGGCCACGCCGAACGTCGTCAACGCCTGCGGCGGCACGCCGACCGTCACCGCAACGGCCGGCACGGGCACCTTCACCGTGGGCGGCAGCGGCGTGAACGCGGCCGTCGGCGCCTCGACGTGCACGATCTCGGTGGACGTGGTGAGCAACGCGGCCGGCGGCTACGTGAACGGCGCGGCCCAGGTGAGCGTGGGCGGCGTGCTCGTGAATGGCGTCACCAACCAGACGCTCACGGTCGGCCAGGCCTCGCTCAACAAGGCGTTCGCGCCTACCACGATCGACATCGGCGGCACGACCACGCTCACCTTCACGATCACCAACGTCGCGGGCAATCCGGCCCAGGCCGGCATCAACTTCACCGACACATTGCCGGCCAACGTGGTGGTCGCGGCGACGCCGAACGTGCAGAGCAACTGCCCGGCGGGCGGTGCCTTCGCCGGCAGCCCGGCGTTCGTCACCGCGGCCGCGGGCGGCGGCACCATCACCGTGACCGGCGCGGCGATGAACAACGCGGTCGCGTCGTGCCAGGTGCGCGTCGACGCGGTGAGCAGCGTGGCCGGCGGTCCGTACAACAATACCGCGGCCAACATGAGCGGCCTCGCGCACGTCACCAACGCGGTGACGTCGTCGGGCCTCACGGTGCAGGGCGTTCCGGCACTCACCAAGGCTTTCTCCGCGGCGACCATCGGGGTGGGACAGACCTCGACCCTCACCTTCACGATCACCAACCCGGCGACCTCTCCGGCGCGCAGCGCCCTCACGTTCAGCGACGCGCTGCCCGCCAACGTCGTGATCGCCGCCGTGCCCAACGTCGTGAACGGCTGCGGCGGCACGCCGACGGTCACCGCGACGGCCGGCACCGGCACCTTCACCGTGGGCGGCAGCGGCGTGAACGCCGCGGTGGGCGCCTCCACGTGCACGATGAGCGTCGATGTCACCAGCGCCACGGCCGGCGTTTACGTGAACGGCGCCGGCAACATGAGCGTCGGCGGCGTGCTCACCAACGGCGTCACCAACCAGACGCTCACGGTGTCCCAGGCCTCGCTCAACAAGGCGTTCGCGCCGGCGGCCGTCGACGTGAACGTGCCCTCGACGCTCACGTTCACGATCACCAACGGCACGGGCAACCCGGCGCAGTCGGGCATCAACTTCACCGACACGCTGCCCGCCAACGTGGTCGTCGCCGCGGTGCCGAACGTCACTTCCAGCTGCCCGTCGGGCGTGGGCGCCGTCACCGCCGTCGCCGCCAGCGGCACCATCACGGTGACCGGCGCCACGATGAGCAACGCGCAGGCCTCGTGCGTCGTCACCGTGGACGTGTCCTCGAGCGTGGCGGGCGGTCCCTACACCAACGCCGCCGCCAACATCGGCGGCACCGCGCGCGTCACGAACTCGGTGACGCCGTCCAGCCTCACGGTGCAGAGCCTGCCCACGCTCACCAAGGCGTTCGCGCCGGCCACCATCGGCCCGGGCCAACCCTCGACGCTCACCTTCACGGTCACGAACCCGGCGGGATCGCCCGCGCGCACCGGCCTCACCTTCACCGACACGCTGCCCGCGGGCGTCGTGATCGCCGCTGCGCCCGCCGCGGTCAACAGCTGCGGCGGCGCGCCGACCATCACGGCCGTCGCGGGCGCGGGCACCTTCGCGATCGGCGGCAGCGGCGTGAACGCGGCGGTCGGCAGCTCCACCTGCACGGTCTCGGTGAACGTCACCAGCGCCGGGGGCGGCCCGTACGTGAACGGCGCGGCCAACGTCGCCGTCGGCGGCACGCTTTCCAACGCGGTCACCAACCAGACGCTGACCATCGCGCAGGCCTCGCTCAACAAGGCCTTCAATCCGGCGTCCATCGACGTGGGCACGACGGCCACGCTCACGTTCACGCTCACCAACGCGGCGGGCAACCCGGCGCAGGCGGGCATCGACTTCACCGACACGCTGCCCGCCAACGTGGTCGTGGCGGCCGTGCCGAACGTGACCACCACCTGCCCGTCGGGCACGGGCGTCGTCACGGCCGCGGCAGGCAGCGGGACGGTCACCGTGACCGGCGCTTCGCTCAACAACGCGCAGGCCTCGTGCCTGGTGACCGTGGACGTGACGTCGAACGTGCCGGGCGGCCCGTACACCAACGCCGCGGCCAACATCACGGGCACGGCGCACATCACCAACTCGGTGACGCCGTCCTCCCTCACGGTGCAGCCGCGCGCCACGCTCACCAAGGCGTTCGGTCCCGGCACCATCGGCGTGGGGCAGACTTCCACGCTCACGTTCACGGTCACCAACCCCGCGGGCGCTCCGGCGCGCACGGGCCTCACATTCACCGACACGCTGCCCGCCGGCGTGGTGATCGCCGCCACGCCCAACATCGTCAACGCGTGCGGCGGCACGCCCACGCTCACGGGCGCGGCCGGGGCGGGCGCCTTCTCGGTGGGTGGCAGCGGCGTGAACGTCGCGAGCGGCGCGAGCTGCACGGTGTCGGTCGACGTGACGAGCGCGGCCGCGAACGCCTACGTGAACGGCGCGGGCAACGTCGCCGTCGGCGGCCTGCTCAACAACGGCGTCACCAACCAGACGCTCACCGTGACGCAGGCCTCGCTCAACAAGGCCTTCGGGCCGGCGGTGATCGCGCAGAACGGCACCGCCACGCTCACCTTCACGCTCACCAACGGCGCGGGCAACCCGGCGCAGTCGGGCATCAACTTCACGGATACGCTGCCGGCGAACGTGGTGGTTGCGGGCACGCCGAACGTCACGACCACCTGCCCGTCGGGCACGGGCGTCGTCGCCGCGGCGGCGGGCGGCGGCACGATCGCGGTCACCGGCGCCTCCCTCGGCAACGCGCAGGCCTCGTGCGTGGTGACCGTCGACGTGACTTCCGGCGTGGTCGGCGGCCCGTACAACAACACCGCCGCCAACATGAGCGCGCTCGCGCGCGTCACCAACAGCGTGACGAGCTCGGGCCTCACCGTGCAGGGCGTGCCGGCCCTCACCAAGGCGTTCGCTCCCGCGACCGTCGGCGTGGGGCAGGCCGCGACGTTGACCTTCACGATCACCAACCCGGCGGGCGCCCCGGCGCGCACCGGCCTTACTTTCAACGACGGGCTGCCGGCGGGCCTCGTGATCGCCGCGACACCCAACGTGGTGAACGGCTGCGGCGGCGCGCCCACCGTGACGGCCACCGCCGGCACCGGCGCCCTCGCCATCGGCGGTGCGGGCGTGAACGCGGCAGCGGGCAGCTCGACCTGCACGGTGAGCGTGGATGTGTCGAGCGCAACGGCGAACGCCTACGTGAACGGCGCGGGCAACGTCGCCGTCGGCGGCCTGCTCACCAACAACGTCACGAACCAGACGCTCACCGTGACGCAGGCCTCGCTGAACAAGGCCTTCGGGCCGACCGCGATCGTCTCGGGCGGCACCTCGACGCTCACGTTCACGCTGACCAACGGCGCGGGCAACCCGTCGCAGGCGGGCATCAACTTCACCGACAACCTGCCGGCCAACGTCGTGGTGGCCGCGGCGCCGAACATCACCACGACGTGCCCGTCGGGTGCCGGCGTGGTCGCCGCCGCGGGCGGCAGCTCCACGATCACCGTCACCGGCGCCACGATGAACGCGGCCCAGGCTTCGTGCGCCGTCACGGTGGACGTTACCTCGAACGTGGTGGGCGGCCCCTACACCAACGCCGCAGCCAACATCGCCGGCACAGCGCACGTCACCAACAGCGTCACGGCCTCGGGCCTCACGGTGCAGAGCCAGCCGGTGCTCACCAAGGCGTTCTCCGCGGCGACACTCGGCGTGGGACAGACGGCCACGCTCACCTTCACCATCACCAACCCGGCGGGCGCCCCGGCGCGCACGAGCCTCACCTTCACCGACACGTTGCCGGCCGGCCTCGTGATCGCCGCGGTGCCCAACGTCGTGAACGGCTGCGGCGGCGCACCGACGGTGACGGCGGCGGCGGGCGCGGGCACCTTCGCGATCGGCGGCCCGGGCGTGAACTCGGCCGCCGGCGCCTCGTCGTGCACGGTTGCCGTCGACGTCACGAGCGCGACGGCCAATGCCTACGTCAACGGCGCGCCGCAGGTCACCGTGGGCGGCGTGCTCACCAACGGCGTGACCAACCAGTCGATCACGTTCACGCAGGCCTCGCTCAACAAGGCGTTCGCGCCCGCGGCCATCGACGTGGGCGGCACCTCGGTCCTCACCTTCACCCTCACCAACGGCGCGGGCAATCCGGCGCAGTCGGGCATCAACTTCGCCGACACGCTGCCCGCCAACGTGGTCGTCGCGGCGGCGCCGGGCATCGCCAGCACGTGCCCGTCCGGCGTGGGCGCGGTCACGGCGGCGGCCGGCAGCGGCACGATCACGGTGACGGGTGCCGCGATGAGCAACGCGCAGGCCTCGTGCACGGTGAGCGTCAACGTGACCTCGGCGGTGGCGGGCGGCCCGTACACCAACGCCGCCGCCAACATCGGCGGCACGGCGCGCGTGACCAACTCGGTGACGCCGTCCAGCCTCACGGTGCAGGCCCTGGCCACGCTCACCAAGGCCTTCGCGCCCTCGACCCTCGGCGTGGGACAGGTTTCGACGCTCACCTTCACCGTGACGAACCCCGCGGGCGCCCCGGCTCGCACGGGCCTCACATTCACCGACAACCTGCCCGCGGGCGTGGTGATCGCAGCCACGCCGAACGTCGTGAACTCCTGCGGCGGCGCGCCCACGATCACCGCGGCGGCCGGGGCAGGGACGTTCACCGTCGGCGGCGGCGGCGTGAACGCGGCCGTGGGCGCGAGCACCTGCACCGTGAGCGTGGACGTCACCGCCGCGGCGGCCGGGGCCGCAGTGAACGGCGCGGCCAACGTGACGGTGGGCGGCGCGCTCAGCAACGCGGTCACCAACCAGACCCTTACGACGGTGCAGGCTTCGCTCGACAAGGCCTTCGTTCCGTCGACCATCAACCAGAACGGCATCTCGGCCCTCACGTTCACGCTCACCAACGGCGCGGGCAACCCGGCGCAGTCGGGCATCAACTTCACCGACACGCTACCGGCCAACGTGGTGGTCGCCGCCGCGCCGGGCGTGACGACGACCTGCCCGTCGGGCGTGGGTGTCGTGACGGCCGCGGGCGGCAGCGGCACGATCACGGTGACCGGCGCCTCGATGAACGCGGCGCAGGCCTCGTGCGTGATCACGGTGAACGTGACCTCCGGCGTGGTCGGCGGCCCGTACAACAACACCGCGGCCAACATCGGCGGCACGGCGCACGTCACCAACAGCGTCGCGGGCACGGGCCTCACGGTGCAGCCGCTCGCCGGGCTCACCAAGGCGTTCGCCCCGGCGACCGTGGGCGTGGGCCAATCCTCGACGCTCACCTTCAGCATCGCGAACCCCGCCGGCGCACCGGCGCGCTCGGGCCTCACGCTCACCGACACGCTGCCCGCGGGCCTGGTGATCGCCGCGGCGCCCAACGTGACCAACACCTGCGGCGGCGCCCCGACCGTCACCGCGGCGGCGGGCACCGGCACCTTCACCGTCGGCGGCACCGGCGTCACCGTGGCGGGCGGAACGACCTGCACGCTTTCCGTGGACGTCGCGAGCACGACCGCCAATGCCTACACCAACGGCGCGGGCAACGTCACGGTGGGCGGCCTCGTCAACAACAACGTCACCAACCAGACGCTCACCGTCTCGCAGGCTTCGCTCAACAAGGCCTTTGCCCCGGCGGTGATCGACGCGGGCGGCACGTCGACCCTCACCTTCACGCTCACCAACGGCGCGGGCAACCCGTCCCAGGCGGGCATCAACTTCACCGACTCGCTGCCGGCGAACGTCGCCGTGGCCGCGGCGCCGAACGTGACGAGCACGTGTCCTTCGGGCGCGGGCGCCGTCACCGCGGCGGCGGGCAGCGGCACCATCACCGTCGCCAACGCCACGATGAACCTGGCGCAAGCCTCGTGCGTGGTGACCGTCGACGTGACCTCCAGCGTGGTGGGCGGCCCGTACACCAACGCCGCCGCGAACATCGGCGCCACCGCACGCGTGACCAACGCCGTGACGGCCTCGAGCCTGTCCGTGCAAAGCCTGCCCGTGCTCACCAAGGCGTTCGCGCCCGCGACGGTCGGCGTGGGACAGGCGGCGACGCTCACCTTCACCGTGACCAATCCGGCCGGATCCCCGGCGCGCAGCGCGCTCACCTTCAGCGACACGCTGCCGGCGGGCCTGGTGATCGCGGCCACGCCGAACGTCGTGAACGGTTGCGGCGGCGCGCCCACCGTCACGGCCGCGGCGGGGGCGGGCGTCTTCACCGTGGGCGGCAGCGGCGTGAACGCGGCGGCCGGCTCCAGCACGTGCACGGTGAGCGTCGACGTCACGGCGAGCGCCGCGAACGCCTACGTGAACGGCGCGGGCAACGTGACCGTCGGCGGCGTGCTCACCAATGGCGTCACCAACCAGACGCTTACCGTCGCGCAGGCTTCGCTCAACAAGGCGTTCGCGCCGACGACGATCAACCAGAACGGCACGTCGACCCTCACCTTCACGCTGGCCAACGCGGCGGGCAACCCGGCGCAGTCGGGCATCAACTTCACCGACACCCTGCCGGCCAACGTCGTCGTCGCCGCCGCGCCGAACGTCACCACCACGTGCCCGTCGGGCACGGGTGTGGTCACCGCCGCGGCGGGCGGCGGCACGGTCACCGTGACGGGCGCCTCGATGGCCAACGCGCAGGCGAGCTGCGTGGTGACCGTCGACGTGACTTCCAGCGTGGTGGGCGGCCCGTACACGAACGCCGCGGCGAACATGAGCGCGCTCGCCCGCGTCACCAACGCCGTGGCGTCCTCGGGCCTGGTCGTGCAGAGCCTGCCCGCCGTCAGCAAGTCGTTCGCGCCGGCCACGGTCGGCGTGGGCCAGTCTTCCACGCTCACGTTCACCATCACGAACCCGGCGGGCGCCCCGGCGCGCACCGGGCTCACCTTCACCGACACGCTGCCGGCGGGCCTCGTCATCGCGGCGGCGCCGGGCGTGGTCAACGGCTGCGGCGGCGCGCCCACCGTGACCGCGGTGGCCGGGGCGGGCACGTTCGCGATCGGCGGCACCGGCGTGAACGCCGCGGCGGGCGCGAGCTCCTGCACCGTCACCGTGAACGTCTCGGCCGCGGCGGCGAATGCCTATGTGAACGGCGCGGCCAACATGACCGTGGGCGGCGTTCTCGGCAACGGCGTCACCAACCAGACGCTCACCGTCACGCAGGCGTCGCTCAACAAGGCCTTCGCGCCGGCGGCCATCATTCCGGGCGGCACCTCGACGCTCACCTTCACGCTCACCAACGGCGCGGGCAACCCGGCGCAAACGGGCATCGCCTTCACCGATACGCTGCCGGCGAACGTGGTGGTAGCCGCCACGCCGAACGTGACGAGCACGTGCCCGTCGGGCGCGGGGGCCGTGACGGCGGGCGCGGGCAGCTCGACGATCGCCGTGGCCAACGCCTCGATGGGCGGTGGGCAGGCCTCGTGCGTGATCACGGTGGACGTCACTTCCAGCGTGGTCGGCGGCCCGTACACGAACGCCGCGGGCAACATCGGCGGCACGGCGCGCATCACCAACTCGGTGACGCCGTCGACCCTCACCGTGCAGGGCCAGCCTTCGCTCACCAAGGCCTTCGCGCCGGCGACGGTCGGCGTCGGGCAGACCGCCACGCTCACCTTCACCATCGCCAACCCGGCGGGCGCCCCGGCGCGCAGCGGCCTCACGTTCACGGACAACCTGCCCGCGGGCGTGGTCATCGCCGCCGCACCGAACGTCGTGAACGCCTGCGGCGGCGCGCCGACGGTGACCGCCGCCGCCGGCACGGGCACCTTCTCGATCGGCGGCGCGGGCGTGAACGCGGCGGCCGGGGCCTCGACGTGCACGGTGAGCGTCGACGTGACCAGCGCCGCCGCCAATGCCTACGTGAACGGCGCCGGCAACGTGACGGTCGGCGGCGTGCTCGCCAACGGCGTGTCCAACCAGACGCTCACGGTGACCCAGGTGTCGCTGAACAAGGCCTTCGCGCCGGCGACGATCGCGCAGGGCGGCACCTCGACGCTCACCTTCACGCTCACCAACGGCGCGGGCAACCCGGCGCAAGGTGGCATCAACTTCACCGACACGCTGCCCGCGAGCGTGGCGGTCGCCGCGGCGCCGAACATCACGACGACATGCCCGTCGGGAGCAGGCGCGGTGTCCGTGGCCGGAGGCGGCATCGCGGTCATCGTGACCGGCGCCTCCCTCTCCGGCGGGCAGGCCTCGTGCGCGATCACCATCGACGTGACGTCCAACATCGTGGGCGGCCCCTACAACAACACCGCGGCCAACATCGGCGGCACGGCGCGGGTCACGAACTCGGTCACGCCCGCGGGCCTCTCGGTGATCGCGGCACCCACGGCGGCCAAGTCGTTCGCGCCCAGCACTATCGCTCCGGGCGGCACCTCGGTGCTCACCATCGTGCTCACCAACCCGAACAACACGGCGGTCACGGGCGCGGCCTTCACGGACAACTATCCGGCGGGCCTCGCGAACACGGGAACGCCGAGTGGCGCGATCAGTGGCGCGGGATGCTCGGGCACGGTGGGCGCGGCTGCCGGGGCGACGAGCGCTTCGCTCGCGACCGCGACGATCCCGGCGTTTTCCTCGTGCACCGTCACCGTGAACGTGACGGCGGCCGCGCCCGGCGCGTACACCAACACGACCGGACCGATCACCACCGGCAATGCGGGGACGGGCGCCGCGTCGAGCGCGACACTCTCGGTGTTCGCGGCGCCGACGGTGGTGAAGTCGTTCGCGCCGACCTCGATCCCGGTGGGCGGCTCGGCCACGATGACGATTGTCGTGTCGAACCCGGGCGCGAATCCGGCCAACCTCACCGGCGTGGCGATCTCGGACGCGTATCCCGCGGGCCTCACGAACGCGGCCGCCGGCGGCGTAGCCTGTACCGCGGGCGGCAGCGCCACGCTCACGGGCGGCGTCAACGGCGGCGCGTCGGTCGGATTCAACGCCGGCGTGATCCCGGCCAACGGCAGCTGCACGATCACGCAGGCCGTGACGACCGCGGTGTCGGTCACCAACAACACCAGCACCGCGACCAGCACGCAAGCGCCGGCCGGCGCGGCGGGCTCGGCGTCGCTCTCCGTCGCCGGGTCGCCCACGATCGCCAAGGCCTTCGCCCCGGCGAGCATCCCGATCGGCGGCACCAGCACGATCACCTTCACGATCACCAACTCGAACGCCTTCGCGCTCACCAACGGGGCGTTCACCGACACGCTCGCCGGCATGGTGATCGACACGGCAGGCGCGGCGGGCGGCACCTGCGCCGGGGCGGGCGGCAACAGCTTCGTGGCGGGCCAGACCGCGCTCTCCTTCGCGGGCCTCGCGATTCCCGCATCGCTCTCGTGCACCGTGACCGTCGTGGTGCGCGGCACGGTCGTGGGCGCCAATCCCAACACGGCCTCGGGCGTGTCCAGCACCCAGGCGGCCACCGGCGCGGCGTCGAACACGGCCACGCTCACGGTGACCGCCACGACGCCCACCGTGGCCAAGGCCTTCGCGCCGGCAGCGATCGACTCGGGAACGACCTCCACGCTCACCATCACGATCGGCAACCCGAATGCCGCGCCGATCACGGTGACGTCGGTCACGGACAACTTCCCCGGGACGCTCAACGTCGCGGCCACGCCGAACCTCGCGACCACGTGCGCGGGCGGCACGCCCTCCAGCACGTCGACGAGCGTCACGCTCACCGGCGGCACGGTGCCGGCGAGCGGGACGTGCACGCTGTCGGTGGACGTGACGTCGTCGAACACGGGCGCGTCGCTGGTGAATACCATCGGCGTGGGCGCGCTCACCACGAGCATCGGCGCGAACGCGGTGGCCGCGAGCGCCACGCTCAACATCCGCCCGTCGGCCGACCTCTCGCTCACCAAGACCGGCCCCGCGACGATCGCCAACGGCGGCGCGCTGAGCTACACGGTGGTGGTGTCCAACGCGGGCCCGCAGCCGGCGAACGGCGCGCAGATGAGCGACAACGTCCCGGCCGTCGTGACGGCCGTGGGCGCCGCCTGCGGCAGCCCGACGGGCGGCGCGGTGTGCGGCACGGTGAACGTCGCGGGCAATGCCGTCACCAGCACCATCACGACGCTGCCTTCGGGCGGATCGGTGACCTTCACGATCACCGGCACGGCGCCGCAGTCGGGCACGTTCATCAACAGCGCGAGCGTCGTCACCCCGGCGGGCGTGACCGACCCGACCGATCCCACGCACACGGGCGCGGGCAACAACACCGCGTCGGTGAGCACCACGATCGTGACTTCCGACCTGCGCGTCACCAAGTCGCACGCGGGCAACTTCACCGTGGGCGTGAACGGGGTCTACACCATCACGGTGGATAACACTCTGGGCACCGCGGCGACCTCGGGCACCATCACGGTGGTCGACACGCTGCCCGCGGGCCTCACGTTCGTTTCCGCGACGGGCACGGGCTGGGCGTGCGTCTCGGCGCCGCCGTTGGTGACGTGCACGAGCGCGGCACCGATCGCCGCCGGCGCGACCAGCGCGAACGCCATCACGCTCACCGTGGCCGTGGGCCCGACGGCCGTGCCCTCCGTCACCAACGCGGTCTCGGTGGCGGGCGGCAACGAGCCCGCGGCGAACAACGGCAACAACAGCGCGTTCGACGTGACCAACGTCTCGGCCGCCGCGGTGAACACGTTCGGCCCCGACAACGCGCAGACGGGCCTGCCGGGGACCACGGTCTTCTACGCCCACACGTTCCATGCGGGCAGCGCGGGCAGCGTCGCGTTCTCCACCACGCACATCACCACTCCGGCGGTGGCGGGCTGGACCCAGGTCATCTACCAGGATACGGACTGCAGCGGCACGCTGAACGGCACGGAGGGCTCGACGCCGCTCGCGGGCGCGGTGCCGGTCGCGGTGGGCGCCAACGTCTGCATCATCGTGGCCGACACGATTCCGGCGGGCGCCCCCTTCAACGCGCAGAACGTGATTTCGGTCACCTCGACGTTCAACGCTACCCAGACGATCACGCGCACCGACACGACCACGGCGGGCGCGGCGGGCAGCGGCGGCCTCACGCTCGCCAAGGCGGTGCGCAACGTGACGCAGGGAACGCCGGCGGGCACGTCGAATACCGCCAAGCCCGGCGACATCCTCGAGTACACCATCACGTACACCAACCCGGCGGGCGGCGCGGTCACCACCATCGTGGTCACCGACTCGACGCCGGCCTTCACGACCTTCCAGGCGGCCTCGTGCGTGACGCCGCTGCCGGCCGGCGTCACGTCGTGCAACGTGACGACGCAGCCCGCCGTCAACGGGACCGGCTCGGTCGTCTGGACGCTCGGCGGGTCGCTCCCCGCCGGAGCCAGCGGCACCGTCCTGTACACCGTCCGCGTCGCGCCCTGATGGCCGAATTCCAGGACCCTTCGTCGTCCGGGCCGATGACGAGCATCGTGCGCGTCGCGGTGATCGCGGTGACGGTCGCGCTCTTCGTGGGCTCGACGTTCAACGCGCTCGCCGGGCAGCGCGAGCTCGCGATCGTCTTCGCGCTCGCCACGCCGCTCGGCATCTCGGCGTTGGGCTTCGCGCGCGCCGGCCACAACGCGGCTGCCGTCATGCTGTTGTGCGGCGTGCTGGTGGTGGTGGTCACGCTCGCGCTGCTGCTCAGCCCCTTCGGCGTCCACGACATGATCCTCATGGGCTACGGCGGCGTGGTGCTCATGGGAGCGCTGCTCCTCTCGCGGCGGCATTTCTACGCCATCACGGCGCTCATCGTCGCGGCCGGCTCGATGGCCTTCGTGATGGACCTCTACGGCCTCACGCGCAGCCGCCTCGTGGTGAGCCCGGGCTGGACGGCGCTCGCCGAATTCGTGGTGATGATCCTCGTCTTCGCCGGCATCGGGCGCTATTGCGCCGAGGTGCTCTTCGGGAGCCTGGGTGACGTGCACCGCGCGGTCTCCGACGACGCGGTGAGCGGCGCGGCGAGCCGCCCGGGCTTCCTGGACCACGCCGCGAAGCAACTGAAGGCGATGGCCCCGGGTTCGCACGCGATGTTCACCATCGCGGACCTCGACAACTTCCGCCGCGTGAACGTGCTGGTCGGCCATCGCGCGGGCGACAACATCCTGCGCGAGGTGGCCACGCGGCTCGCCGGCGTGCCCGGCGTGGGGCTGGTCGGGCGCATCGGCGACGACGAGTTCGCGGCGCTCACGGTGGGCCTGGCCGGGGAGGGCGGGGCGCAGGAGCTGGCGCGCCGCATCCACGACGCGCTGCAGTTCGACTTCGCCGGCGTGGCCGTGCGCACCTCGGTGGGCTTCGCCCGCTATCCGCGCGATGCCGACTCGCTGGACGCGCTGTTGCTCGCGGCCGAAGGGTCCCTCACGCGCGCCAAGGACCACGAGAGCGAGCGATTCGCCGGGCCGGGCGATAATCTCTAGCTTGGATTCGCCCGACCGTTCGTCGCGCCTTTCCGGCACGCTGCTCGTTGCGGGCGGCGCCGTCGCGTTTTCCGGCAAGGCCGTCATCATCAAGCTCGCGTACCGCCATGGCGTGGACGCGCTCACGCTGCTGGCGCTTCGCATGCTGTTTTCCGCGCCGCTCTTCGCGCTGCTGGGGTGGTGGGCCTCGACGCGCACGGCGCTGGCGCCCGTGGCGGGGAGGGACCGCGGCACCATCGTGGTCCTCGGCCTCATCGGCTACTACCTCGCGAGCTACTTCGACTTCCTGGGGCTGCAGTACGTGACGGCGGCGCTCGAGCGGCTGCTGCTCTTCGTGCACCCGACCTTCGTGGTGATCTTCTCGGCGCTGCTCTTCGGCCGGCGCATCACGGGGCGCGACGTGTTCTCGATCGCGATCTCCTACGCCGGCATCTTCCTCGTCTTCTACAACGACCTTTCGACCCAGCCGGGCAACGTGGCGCTGGGCTCGGCGTGGGTGCTGCTCTCGGCGCTCTTCTACGCGGGCTACCTCATCGGCAGCGGGCGGCTCGTCGGGCGCGTCGGCAGCCTGCGCTTCGCTTCCTATGCGGGGCTCGTCTCGAGCCTCGCGGTGGTGCTGCACTTCTTCGTCATGCGCGACGCGGCCGTCCTCTTCACGCAACCCGCGCCGGTGTATTGGCTCTCGCTCCTCATGGCGGTCGTCTCGACGGTGCTGCCGATCGTGGTGACCTCGGAAGGCATCCGGCGCATCGGGGCGAGCCACGCCTCCATCGTGGGCTCCGTGGGGCCGCTCGCGACGATCTTCCTGGGCGCGATCTTCCTCGGCGAGCCGGTGACCGGCGTGCAGGTCGCGGGCGCGGCGCTGGTGCTGGCCGGCGTGCTGGCGATTTCGCTGCCGCGCAGGTAGCGCGTCGAGGCGAGCAGGCGTTGTCATGTGAAGTGTTGATGGGCTATCGCCCTGGCAGGTTGTCCACACCGATTGATGGGTGTGGGGCCGCTGCGCTTCTGCCCGGCCGGCTGAATTCAAGCCCGCGATCGCGAACGTCATGCCGTCTCGTGACAGCGCAGCGGCGGCTCACCTACTACCAGGGCTTCGGGAAGTCTCCAGGCGGCAACAGGGCTTGCGGGAAGTGACGGGGAGCGGGGCGGGCATCCCTTTCGATGCGCCCCCGATGTCGACGAGTGGCCGATGATGGGAGGCCACCCGGGAAAGCTTCAATCCTCGAGGCTGCCCCCGAGACGGCACTTCCCGCGCCCTGGTTGCCAGCGCGGGCGATAGACCAACACCACGTCAAACGACAACGCTCGTGCGCTCGACGGTATAATTCTGTCTCCCCAAGAACCACATCCAATTCCCGGGAGTCGTCATGAAGAAGCCCATGCGCGTCGCGGTCACCGGCGCCGCCGGCCAGATCGGCTACAGCCTGCTGTTTCGCATCGCGAGCGGCGACATGCTCGGGCGCGACCAGCCCCTCATCCTGCAGCTGCTCGAGATCCCCGACGAGAAGGCGCAGAAGGCCCTGAAGGGCGTGATGATGGAGCTCGACGACTGCGCGTTCCCGCTGCTGCAGTCGATGGTGGCCGCCTCCGATCCGAAGGTCGCGTTCAGGGACGTGGACGTCGCCCTCCTCGTGGGCGCCCGTCCGCGCGGCCCGGGGATGGAGCGCAAGGACCTGCTGGAAGCCAACGGCGCCATCTTCGTGCCGCAGGGCAAGGCGCTGGACGAAGTGGCCTCGCGCGACGTGAAGGTCCTGGTGGTGGGCAACCCCGCCAACACCAACGCGCTCATCGCGATGAAGAACGCGCCGTCGTTGAAGCCCCAGCAGTTCACGGCGATGATGCGCCTGGACCACAATCGCGCGCTCACCCAGGTGGCGCAGAAGACGGGCAAGCCGGTGACCTCGGTGAAGAAGATGACCATCTGGGGCAACCACTCGGCCACGCAGTACCCGGATCTCTTCCATGCCGAGGTGGACGGCCAGAACGCCGCCAAGCTGGTGAACGACCAGGCCTGGCTCGAGGGCACGTTCATTCCCACGGTGCAGAAGCGCGGCGCCGCGATCATCGAGGCCCGCGGGCTCTCGTCGGCCGCCTCCGCGGCCAACGCCGCCATCGACCACGTCCGCGACTGGGTGCACGGCACCGCGCCGGGCGACTGGGTCTCCATGGGCGTGCCGTCCGACGGGTCGTACGGCATCCCCGAGGGAATCATGTTCGGCTACCCGGCCACCTGTTCCGGGGGGCGGTACACGGTCGTCCAGGGCCTGGAGCACAACGACTTCGCCAAGGCGAAGATCGCCGCGACCCAGAAGGAGCTGAACGAGGAGCGGGCGTCGATCCAGCATCTGCTCAAGTAGCCGCAACACTTGGTCAACCATTCGGGCGGCCACGGCGTTACGATAGGGCTGTCCATGAGGAGGACCCGCATGAAAACAACCTTTGCCGCCATCGCCGCCCTGGTTCTCGCCGGGTGCGCCTCGCAGGAGCCGACCCAGGTCGCGCAAGCCGAGTGCAAGATTTCGCCCATCACGACCGATAGCGTGACCGGCAACGCGCCCAAGCATGCGACCGACCTGCAGAAGCGCTTCGCCGAGGCCGACCTCGCCTCGTCGGAATTCCGCATGCGGCAGCTGCGCCAGCAGGGCCTCGCCAACAACCGCGTCGAGGACGCGATCACCGGCTGCCACCTGGCCGAGTAATTCCCCGGCCGGCGGCTAGCCGGTCAGCTCCTCGGTCACGCTCTCGATCGCCACTTCCTGCGGGCCGGGCAGCTCGCGCATCCGCCCGATGGGCGAGAACCACACCAGCAGGGGCGAGAGCGTGAGCGCCCCCGCGCCTGCCAGCAGCATGGCGGTCCTCAGGCCGTAGTGCTCGCCGACCCAGCCGCCCGCCAATCCACCCAGCGGCGCGGTCGAAACGGTCAACGCAATCATCGTCGCCGTCACACGCCCCAGCAGGTGGTCGGGCGTGAGCGCCTGCCGAAGCGACAGGTAGTTGATGAAGAAGATCATCGCCGACAGGTCGAGCAGGAAGAGACCCGCGCCGAAGACCGCGGTCGCGAGCCAGTGCGGGCCGCCCGCGCAGCCCATCACGAGCCAGGCCACGCCCGTGCCGAAGATGCCGGCCAGCATCGTGGGCCCCATCCCGTAGCGCGCGTTCAGGCGCGCGGTCGCGCCCGTGGCGGCGAGCGAGCCCACGCCGGCCATCATGAAGATCACGCCCACGCGGCCGGCCGAAAAGCCCAGCTCGCGGGCGGCGAAGAGCACCACGATCGCGATGAACGCGTGGCGGAAGACCTGCCAGATCGCGATCGACCACGCGATCGCGCGCAGCGTCCGGTTGCGCCACACCGCCACCAGCCCGTCGCGGATCTCCTGCAGCACGCTCACCGCCACGGTCTTCGGCTCGTCGCTCGCCGCCGGCGGGATGCCGCGCAGCATCCACGCCGACAGGAGGAAGCCGATGGCGTCGAAGAGGATCGCGAAGGGGGCGCTCAGCCACTGGATGAGCGCGCCCGCCAGGCCCGGCCCCATGAGCTGGGCCGTGGAGTCCGACATGCCGATCTTCGCGTTGGCTTCCACCAGCCGCTCGCGTCCCACGCGCTCGGTCATGAACACCTGGTAGGCGGGCCATCCCGTCACCGAGAGCAGCCCCACGAGGAAGCCCACGACGTAGAGGACGGGCATGGACAGCATCCCGAACCACGCGGCGAGCGGGATGGCGAAAAGCGCCAGCCCGCGGCCCACGTCGCACGCGATGATCACGGGAAGCTTGCGCAAGCGGTCCACCAGCACGCCGGCGAACAGGCCGAAGAGCGGGTAGGCGAGGGCCTCGAGGGCCGTGAGCACGCCCACCTCGAACGGGGAGGCGTTCAGCGCCAGCGCCGCCGTGAGGGGCAGCGCGAGGAACGTGATCTGCCCGCCGAAGTGGGTGATGGTGAGCGATCCCCACAGCTTGCGGAAATCGGAGCTCAGCCACAGGCCCGTGAACCAACGGTCGGGCTTCAGTGTTGCAAACAATGTCGACATGTTCGTCTTCGCAGCAAGGCGACGGATGTTCGCCGTCGCGTGGTTACGCGGGGCGGGAGGCTGCGGATGTTTTTGGGTCCGATGCTTCCCGCCTGTGAATCCCGGCGGGCGATCGGCCCGGGGGATCAGTCTTCGCCCGAGGACGGCATGGCCGCGCGCGGACGCACGATCGCCGGGGCAATGCCCGGGGATGCGAGTCGGTTGCGTGCGGTTGTCATCGGAAAGCTTTCCCGTCTGGAAAATGTCGCGTAGGCATTATAGCAAAGGTCCTTCAGCTCTTCAGCCGGTAGCCCGTGCGGAAGATCCAGCCGACGGCCGCGGCGCACAGCGCGAAGAACACGATCGTCATGCCGAAGCTCACCACCACGTTCACGTCCGAGACGCCGTAGAACGTCCAGCGGTAGCCGTTGATGAGGTAGACGATCGGGTTCACGAGGCTGAAGGCGCGCCAGCCCGCGGGCAGCATCTCGATGGAGTAGAACGCGCCGCCCAGGAACGTGAGCGGCGTGATCACCAGCATCGGGATGAACGAGAGCTGCTCGAAGCTCTTCGCCCACACGCCGAGGATGAAGCCGAACAGGCAGAAGGTGGTCGCGGTGAGGACGAGGAACGCGGCCATCCACAGCGGGTGCTCGATGTGCACCGGCACGAAGAGGTTGGCGGTGGCGAGGATCACCAGGCCCAGGATCACGGACTTGCTCGCGGCCGCGCCCACGTAGGAGGTCACGATCTCCACCGGCGAGACCGGCGCGGAGAGCAGCTCGTAGATCGTTCCCGTGAACTTCGGCAGGTAGATGCCGAAGGACGCGTTGTTGAGGCTCTCGGTGAAGATCGACAGCATGACCAGGCCCGGCACGATGAACGCGCCGTAGGTCACGCCGTCCACCTCCGCCATGCGCCGCCCGATGGCCGCGCCGAACACCACGAAGTAGAGCGAGGTGGTGATGACCGGCGTGACCAGGCTCTGCCAGAGGGTGCGCCGGAAGCGCGCCATCTCGAAGCGGTAGATCGCGCCGATCGCGTGGGTGTTCATCGCGGCTCGTGCACCAGGGAAACGAAGATGTCCTCGAGCGAGCTCTGGCGCGTCTGCAGGTCGTCGTAGGCGATGGCGAGCTCGTCCAGGCGCCTGAGCAGCCGCGGGATGCTCGCGTTCTCCTCGTGGGCGTCGAACGTGTACTTGAGGCGCGTGCCGCCCTCGAGGATCTCGGGCTTCCATTCGTCGAGCGTGCGGGGCACCGAGGCGAGGGGCGAGGTGAGGTGCACGACGAGCTCCTTCTTGCCCAGCTTCCTCATGAGCTTCGCCTTCTCCTCGACCACGATGAGCTCGCCCTTGCTCACCACGCCGATGCGATCGGCCATCTCCTCGGCCTCCTCGATGTAGTGGGTGGTGAGGATGATCGTCACGCCGCGCTCGCGCAGCTTGCGAACCAGCGCCCACATGTCGCGGCGCAGCTCCACGTCCACGCCGGCGGTGGGCTCGTCGAGGAAGAGGACCTCGGGCTCGTGGGCGAGGGCCTTGGCGATCAGCACGCGCCGCTTCATGCCGCCCGAGAGCGTCATGATCTTGTCGTTGCGCTTTTCCCAGAGCGAGAGGTCGCGCAGCACGGCCTCCAGGTGCGCGGGATCCGGCGGCTTGCCGAAGAGCCCGCGGCTGAAGCGCACGGTGGCCCACACGGTCTCGAACATGTCCGTGTGCAGCTCCTGCGGCACGAGGCCGATCATCGAGCGCGAGGCCTTGTAGTCCGAGAGGATGTCGTGGCCGCCGACCCGCACGCTGCCCGAGGTGGGCGTCACGATCCCGCAGACGATGCTGATGAGCGTGGTCTTGCCGGCGCCGTTCGGGCCGAGGAGCGCGAAGATCTCGCCGCGCTCGATCTCGAGGTCCACGCCCTTCAGCGCCACCAGGCCCGAAGCGTAGGTCTTGGTGAGGCCGGAAATCGAGATGACGGCGGGCAAGCGGGGCAGTGGAGCGGGGAAGTCGTGCGATTATACGTGCGATGAAGATCGCGACCTTCAACGTGAACGGAATCCGCTCGCGCATCGCGCACCTCTTGCTGTGGCTCGAGCGCGAGCAGCCCGACGTGGCCTGCCTGCAGGAGCTCAAGGCCAACGACGCGAGCTTCCCGCTCCTCGACGTGAAGCGCGCGGGTTACGGCGCCATCTGGCACGGCCAGCAGGGCTTCAACGGCGTGGCGATCCTCGCCAGGGATGCCGAGCCGGAGGAATTGCGCCGCGGGCTGCCGGGCGACCCGGACGATGCGCACAGCCGCTACATCGAGGCGCGCGTGAACGGCGTGCGGGTCGGGTGCCTGTACCTGCCCAACGGCAACCCGCAGCCGGGCCCCAAGTTCGACTACAAGTTGAAGTGGATGGAACGCCTCGCGGCGCATGCGCGCGGGCTCTTCGCCTCGGGCGAGCCGGTGGTGCTCGCGGGCGACTACAACGTGGTGCCCACCGACTTCGACATCTACAACCCCAAGTCCTGGCGCAAGGATGCGCTGCTGCAGCCGGAGAGCCGCGCCGCTTTCCAGGGGCTGCTCGCGCAGGGCTGGATCGACGCGGTCCGCCACCTGCACCCGAAGGAGCCCATCTACACGTTCTGGGACTACTTCCGGCAGCACTGGGAGCACGACTCGGGATTGCGCATCGACCACCTGCTGCTCAATGCCGAGGCCGGCGCCCGGCTCAGGGAAGCGGGGGTGGACCGCTGGGTGCGGGGCCTCGAGAAGGCGAGCGACCATGCGCCCACCTGGGTCAGGCTCGGCCGATGAACTTTCGCGGGCCGTGGCAATCGGACCCGCAAGATCGAAGCGACTAGGAGGAGGAGGAAGCCATATGAACGATTTGCGCATTCATCGGCTCGCCGCGGTGGCCACGGCGGCGGCCGTCCTCGCCGGCTGCGCCACCGTGCAGGGCTGGATGCACCGCGAGGAGCCGAAGGCCGCGGCCGCGCCCATGGGCACGGGCTACACCCAGCAAGTGACGCTCAAGGGCGCCAACGAAGTGCCGCCGAACGTCTCCACGGCGACCGGCATGGGAAGCGTCACGGTGTCCTCGAACCACGGCGTCACCGTCCGCATCACGGTGAGCGGAATGAACGCCACGGCGGCTCATATCCACATGGCGCCGGCCGGCTCCGAGGGCCCGGTGATCGTGCCGCTCACCAAGAGCGGCGACAACACTTTCGTCGCTCCCGAGAACGCGAAGCTCACGGACGAGCAGTACGAAGCCTTCAAGGCGGGACGCACGTACGTCAACGTGCACAGCGCCGCGCACCCGGGCGGGGAGATCCGCGGCCAGCTCAAGGGAGGCTGACGCGGGCGCGCTTCAGTAGATCCAGGGCACGAGGCGCTTCACGCGGGCGCGGTATTCGCCATAGCCCGCGTAGGCCTCGGCGAGCCAGCGCTCCTCGCGGCGGGCCTTCTGGTCGAAGAAGGCGAACAGCACGACGGCGCACCCGGCGCCCACTTCCGATTGCCAGAGCCACGCCCAGCTCGCGCACATCGCGACCATCGACGTATAGATCGGGTGGCGCACGAACGCGAACGGGCCCGTGACGGCGAGCTGGCCGGATTCGACGGGGCGCGGGAAGGGCGTGAAGGCGCTGCCCAGCGTGCGTTTCGCCCAGAACGCGAAGGCGATGGCGCACGCGATGAGCGCGATCGCGGCGAAGCGAGGCGCGCCGCTCGCGAGGCTCCCGAAGAGCGGCGGCAGCCCGTAGGCCAGCACCAGCAGCGGCCCCTGGGCCGCGACCCACCAGCCGCCGCGCTGCGAGAACGCGCTCGTCGGCGGGCGCCCTACGCCGTGGCCGCCGCCTGCGGCTGCTTGGACACGAGGTCGCGCAGCACGTAGGGCAGGATGCCGCCGTGCAGGTAGTAGTCCACCTCGATGGGCGTGTCGATGCGCAGGAGCACCGCCACCTCCTTCGTGGAGCCGTCGGCGCGGTGGATCACGAGCTTCACGTCCATCTGCGGCTTGATGCCCGCCTCCAGGCCCACGACGTCGACCACCTCGTTGCCCTTGAGCCCCAGCGAATCGACGGAGTCGGTGCCCTTGAACTGCAGCGGCAGCACGCCCATGCCCACCAGGTTCGAGCGGTGGATGCGCTCGAAGGAGCGCACGCATACGGCCTTGATGCCGAGCAGCTGCGTTCCCTTGGCCGCCCAGTCGCGCGACGACCCCGAGCCGTATTCCTCGCCGCCGAAGACCACCGTGGGCGTGCCGGCCGCGATGTACTTCATGGCCGCGTCGTAGATCGGCATCTGCTCGCCCGAGGGCTGCAGGAGCGTCACGCCGCCCTCGACGCGCGTGCCGTCCGCCTTGGGAGGCATCATCAGGTTCTTGATGCGCACGTTGGCAAACGTGCCGCGCATCATCACCTCGTGGTTGCCGCGCCGCGCGCCGTAGCTGTTGAAGTCCGCCTTCTGCACACCGTGGGCGATGAGGTACTTGCCGGCGGGGGAGGTGTCCTTGATAGAGCCGGCGGGGGAGATGTGGTCGGTCGTCACCGAGTCGCCGAAGATGCCCAGCACGCGCGCCCCGCGCACGTCCTTGGCGCGCCCGGCCTGCATGCCGAAGTCGGCGAAGAAGGGCGGCTCGGCGATGTACGTGGACTTGGGCCAGTTGTAGACCTGGCCGCTTGCCGTGGGCACGTCCGCCCACATCGGGTTGTCCTTGGTGAAGTCGCTGTAGTTCTGCTTGAAGACGGCCGGGTCGATCGCGTACTTGAGCAGCGCGTGGATCTCGGCGGAAGTGGGCCAGATGTCCTTCAGGTACACGGGGCCCGCCTTGCCCTGGCCGAGCGGCTCGTTCACGAGGTCCTTCAGCACGGTGCCGGCGATCGCGTAGGCCACCACCAGCGGCGGCGAGGCGAGGAAGTTCGCGCGCAGGTTCGGGTGGATGCGCGCCTCGAAGTTGCGGTTGCCCGAGAGCACGGCGGCGCACACCAGGTCGTTGTCCACGATCGCCTGGTCGATGGACTCGGCGAGCGGGCCCGCGTTGCCGATGCACGTGGTGCAGCCGTAGCCCGAGACGTAGAAGTTGAGCTTCTCGAGCGAAGCGAGCAGCCCCGCGGCCTTCAGGTATTCGGTGACCACGCGCGAGCCGGGCGCGAGCGAGGTCTTCACGTGGGGCTTCACGGTGAGCCCCTTCTCGACGGCCTTCTTCGCGAGGAGCCCCGCGGCGATGAGCACGCTGGGGTTCGAGGTGTTGGTGCACGAGGTGATCGCGGCGATCATCACGTCGCCGGAACCGATGTCGACGCCATCCTTGGTCTTGAAGCGCCTGGCGAGGTCCTCCGGCTTCTTGGCGAATCCGTTGTTGGCGACCGGCGCGGAATAAAGCTCGGTGAACTTCGACTTGAGGTTGCCCAGCTCGATGCGATCCTGCGGGCGCTTCGGTCCCGAGACCGAGGGTCGCACGGTGTCCAGGTCGAGCGCGAGGGTCTCGGTGTAGTCGATATCGCCCGGCTTCGAGACGCCGAACATCTCCTGCGCCTTCCAGTAGGCCTCGAGCGCGGCGACGGCATCGGCGCTGCGGCCGGTGTTGCGGTAGTAGTCGATCGTCTTCGCATCGACGGGGAAGAAGCCCATGGTCGCGCCGTACTCGGGCGCCATGTTGGCGATGGTCGCGCGGTCGGGAACCGCGAGCGATTCCGTGCCTTCCCCGAAGAACTCGACGAACTTCCCGACCACCTTCGCCTTGCGCAGCATCTCGGTGATGGTGAGCACGATGTCGGTGGCGGTCACGCCCTCGCGCGCCTTGCCCTTCAGGTGCACGCCGACCACGTCGGGCGTGAGGAAGTACACCGGCTGGCCGAGCATTCCCGCCTCGGCCTCGATCCCGCCTACGCCCCAGGCCACCACGCCCAGGCCGTTCACCATGGTCGTGTGGCTGTCGGTGCCCACCAGCGTATCGGGATAGTAGATGCCGTCCTTCTGGAACACGCCGCGCGCGAGGTACTCGAGGTTCACCTGGTGCACGATGCCGATGCCGGGCGGGACGACCTTGAACGTGTCGAACGCCTGCATGCCCCATTTCATGAACTGGTAGCGCTCGCGGTTGCGCGAGAACTCGAGCTTCATGTTGAGGTCGAGCACGTTCGGCGCGCCGTAGTAGTCGATCTGGACCGAGTGGTCGACGACCAGGTCGACGGGCGCCAGCGGCTCGATGATCTTGGGATTCTTGCCGAGCTTGGCGGCCACGCTGCGCATGGCGGCGAGGTCGGCAAGCACGGGAATGCCCGTGAAGTCCTGCAGCAGGATGCGTGCGAGGACGAAGGGGATCTCGTTCGTGCGGGTGCCCTTCGGCTCCCAGCTGGCGAGCTCCTTCACGTGCTCCTCGGTGACCTTCTTGCCGTCCACGTTGCGCAGGACGGACTCCAGCACCACGCGGATCGACACCGGAAGGCGCTTCACCTTCGGGAAGGTCTGCGCGAGCGCGGGCAGCGAGTAGTACTGCCCGCTCTTGCCGGTGGAGGTCTTGAAGGTCTTGAACGTGTCGAAGGCGTTGTGGGGCATGTTTGACTCCGGTAATTGGGCCCCGGCCTGCACCGGGGTGACAGGTCAGATCACCATCAGGTCCACGAACTCGTTCACGGGCGTGGCGTCGAGGCGCCCGGCGTCCATGCACAGCTCGAGGATGGCCGCGCGCTGCTTGTCGGGAAAGCGGCGCGCGAGGTTGGTCTTGAACTTCTCCACCAGGATCGGCATGCCGTCCTTGCGGCGGCGCTTGTGGCCGATCGGGTACTCCACCACGATCTCCTTCATCTTCGTGCCGTCCCTGAATTCGACGGTGAGCGCGTTGGCGATCGAGCGCTTGTCGGGATCGTGGTAATCCTTCGTGAACTTCCTGTCCTCCACGCACACGATCTTGTCGCGCAGCGCGTCGATGCGCGGGTCCTTCGCCACGCGGTCCTCGTAGTCCGAGGCCGTGAGCCGGCCGAAGAGGATCGGCACCGCCACCATGTACTGGATGCAGTGGTCGCGGTCGGCGGGATTGTCGAGCGGGCCCTTCTTGTCGATGATGCGGATGCAGGCCTCGTGCGTGCGGATCGTGATCTTCTTGATCTCCTCGGCGCTCCTGCCCAGGCGCGCGAGCTCGCCGTGGATCGTCATGGCCGCTTCCACCGCGGTCTGCGAGTGGAATTCGGCGGGGAACGAGATCTTGAAGAGGACGTTCTCCATCACGTAACTGCCGTAGGGCCGCTGGAACTTGAACGGGCGGCCCTTGAAGAGCACGTCGTAGAAGCCCCAGGTCTTGGCGGTGAGCACCGAGGGATAGCCCATCTCGCCCGTCTGCGCGATGAGCGCCAGGCGCACGGCGCGCGAGGTCGCGTCGCCCGCGGCCCAGCTCTTGCGGGAGCCCGTGTTGGGCGAATGGCGGTAGGTGCGCAGAGACTGGCCGTCGACCCAGGCGAGCGACACGGCGTTGATGGTCTCGTCGCGCGTGAGGCCCAGCAGGTTGGCCACCACGGCGGTGGAGGCAACCTTCACCAGCAGCACGTGGTCCAGGCCCACCTTGTTGAAGCTGTTCTCGAGCGCGATCACGCCCTGGATCTCGTGCGCCTTGATCATCCCGGCGAGCACGTCGCGCACGGTGAGCGGCGCCTTGCCGGCGGCCACGTTGTTGCGCGAGACCCAGTCGGCCACCGCGAGGATGCCGCCCAGGTTGTCGGACGGGTGGCCCCATTCGGCGGCGAGCCAGGTGTCGTTGAAGTCGAGCCAGCGGATCATGGCGCCGATGTTGAAGGCGGCCTGCACGGGGTCGAGCTGGAACTGCGTGCCCGGCACCTTCGCACCGTTGGGGACCACGGTGCCCTTCACGACCGGGCCCATGAGCTTGGTGCAGGCGGGGTATTCGAGCGCCTCGAACCCGCAGCCCAGGGTATCCATGAGGCAGTAGCGGGCCGTCTCGTAGGCTTCCTTCGAGCCGACCTTCTGCTTGCGGACGTAGTCGACGATGTCGACCAGGACCTGGTCGGGGTTGGGCCTTACGTTGCTGATGTGTGCTGACACGGTCTTTTCTCAGCTTTCCTGTCGGGTTAGAGCCGGGAACGCAGAGGACGCAGAGGACACCCAGGGTAGATCCTGCGCCGTCCTCCGATGTGACAAGAATCCCACCTCATTTGCCTTTCCTCTGCCTGTCCTCTGCGACCCCTGCGGTGAAGTCACTATTTACGCTTCGCGAGGGGCACGAACTCGAGGTTCTCGGGCCCGGTGTAGTTGGCCGAAGGGCGGATGATCTTGCCGTCGAGGCGCTGCTCGATCACGTGCGCGCTCCAGCCGGAGGTGCGCGAGATCACGAAGAGCGGCGTGAACATCGCGGTCGGCACGCCCATCATGTGGTACGAGGTGGCGCTGTACCAGTCGAGGTTGGGGAACATCTTCTTCTCGCGCCACATCACCTCCTCGACGCGCGCCGAGATGTCGAAGAGCTTCATGTTCTTCGCGTCCTGCGAGAGGCGCCGCGCCACTTCCTTGATCACCTGGTTGCGCGGGTCGGCGACGGTGTACACCGGGTGGCCGAAGCCGATGATCACCTGCTTCTCGGCCACGCGCTTCACGATGTCGCGCTCGGCGTCGTCGGGATTGTCGTAGCGCCCGATGGTGTCGAAGGCGAACTCGTTGGCCCCGCCGTGCTTCGGGCCCTTGAGCGCGCCGATCGCGCCGGTGATCGCCGAGTACATGTCGGAGCCCGTGCCCGCGATGACGCGCGCGGTGAAGGTGGAGGCGTTGAACTCGTGCTCGGCGTAGAGGTTGAGCGAGGTGTGCATCGAGCGCACCCACAGCTCCGAGGGTTTCTTGCCGTGCAACAGGTGCAGGAAGTGGCCGCCGATGGAGTCGTCGTCGGTCTCCACGTCGATGCGCCGGCCCGAATGCGAGTAGTGGTACCAGTAGAGCAGCATCGAGCCGAACGAGGCCATCAGGCGGTCGGCGATGTCGCGCGACGGCGCGAGCTTGTGGTCGTCGGCCTCGGGAAGGACGCTTCCCAGCGCGGAGCACGCCGTGCGCAGCACGTCCATCGGGTGCGTGTCCGCGGGGATGCATTCGAGCATGCGCTGCACCGCCGCCGGGATGCCGCGCAGCGACTGCAGCTTGCGCTTGTACGCGGCGAGCTCGGCGCCGTTGGGGAGCTTGCCGTGCACCAGCAGGTAGGCGATCTCCTCGAACTCGGTGTTCTCGGCCACGTCGAGGATGTCGTAGCCGCGGTAGTGCAAGTCGTTGCCGGTGCGCCCGACGGTGCACAGCGCCGTGTTGCCGGCCGTCACGCCGGAGAGCGCGACGGACTTCTTGGGCTTGGGCGCCGTAGCTGGCGCCGCTGCGGAGGCTTCGGTCATGGCATTCTCATTTCGTCTTGGCAAAGAGGGCGTCGAGCTTGCGCTCGTAGTCGTGGTATCCGAGGTACTTGTAGAGGTCGTCGCGCGTCTGCATGGCGGCCACACTCGCCTTCTGCGTGCCGTGTCTGCGCAGGTCCTCGTAGACCTTGAGGGCGGCGAGGTTGGCGGCGCGGAAGGCCGAGAGGGGATAGAGCGCGATCGCGATGCCGGCCGTGCGCAGCTCCTCCAGCGTGAAGAGCGGCGTCTTGCCGAACTCGGTGATGTTCGCGAGCACCGGCGCCTCGACCGCCTTGCAGACCTTCGCGTACATGTCGAGGTCGGTGATCGCCTCGGGGAAGAGCCCGTCGGCGCCCGCCTCGACGCACGCCTGCGCGCGCTCGAGCATGCGATCGAATCCCTCGGAGGCGAGCGCGTCGGTGCGCGCGATCACGAAGAAATCGGGGTCGGTCCTCGCGTCCACGGCGGCCTTCACGCGATCGACCATCTCTTCCTTCGAGACCAGCTCCTTGCCCGGCCGGTGGCCGCAGCGCTTGGCGCCCACCTGGTCCTCGATGTGCATGGCGGCCGCGCCGAACTTGATCATCGACTTCACGGTGCGCGCCACGTTGAAGGCGCTCGCGCCGAAGCCCGTGTCCACGTCCACCATGAGCGGCAGGTCGCAGGCGTCCGTGATGCGGCGAACGTCGGTGAGGACGTCGTCGAGGTTCGAGATGCCCAGGTCGGGCACGCCCAGCGAGCCCGCGGCCACGCCGCCGCCCGAGATGTAGATCGCTTTGTAGCCGCTCGCCTTGGCGAGGATCGCATGGTAGGCGTTGATCGCGCCCACCACCTGCAGCGGCTTCTCCTGCTTCAACGCCTGCCTGAATTTCGCACCGGGAGTCATCTTGGCTCGTTTCCGGGTTATTGGAAGAAAGCCGTCGAGGCTTCCTCGGGAAGCGCCACGCCCGTGACCTGCGCCTTCTGCAGGATCTCCCAGAAGTAGCGGTAGGTCGCGCGGTCGTGCAGCTCGCCCGCGTACTGGATCGGTCCCCAGTTGGCGCGCTGCGCGGCGAGCAGGATGTGGGCGGCGTCGGCCACCTCGGCGAGGTCCGGCTTCATCGCATCCACGATCGGCTGGATCTGGGCGGGGTGGATGCTCCACATGCGCAGGAAGCCGAACTCGTTGCGCGCGCGCCAGGCGTCGCGGAAGACGTTGTAGGAATTCTTCAGGTCGAGCGAGACGTTGTGCGCCGGCACCACGCCGTGGGCGAGGGCGCACGCCACCACCGTCGTCTTGGCGCGCACGATCACGGGATGCTCGAACTGCGCCGGCGAGCGCATCGAGGAGGAATTGAGCGCGCCGTGGTGGCCGCTCACGAAATCCATCAGGCCGAAGTCGAGCACCTGCACGTTCGGCAGGCGCGCGATCTCCCACGCATCGTGCAGCGCGCCGTGGGTCTCGACGAGGACGTGCACGGGGATCTCGCGCCCCGCCTTGTGCCTCGCCGCCACCTCGCGGATGTACCCGATGGCCTCGGCCACCTGCGCGGCCGACGTGGACTTGGGGATCGTGAGGTAGGCGAGGCGCTTCCCGGCCCCGCCCACCAGGATGTCCACGTCCTTCTTCCAGTGCGCGTGCGTGGGATCGTGGATCCGCGCGCCGGCCATGTCGAAGGCGTTGCGCGGCGACTGGAGCACGTCGACGATCATCTCGGCGTGCTGCTTCTCGCGGCCGGCCTCGGCGCCGTCCTCGCAGTCGCACGTGATGTCGAACATGCGGCCCATCTTCGACTGCACCTCGAGGGCCTTCACGATCAGCTTCTCGCTGCCGGCGAAGTGCTCGCAGGCCGGGATCACCGGGAAAGGCTTCTCGCCGGCGAAGAGGGCGTCGCGGGGATGCGTGGCCTGGGAGCGGGCGGTCATGGTAGCGGGGAAAAGATTTCCATTCTATTAGCTTTGGCGGCGCGGAATCAGCACCGAGTAGTCGAGGTCGAGCACGACGCTCTCGTGCTTCACGCCGGGCTCGATCGGCGGGATGCTCTCGAGCGGCGCGTTCTTCACGCCGATCATGCGCAGCCGCAGCGCGCCCAGGTTCTTGCGCCTCGGGATCTCGTCCTGCGCGACCACCACGTGGCGGCAATACACCGTGTCGCCGGCGAACACCGGGTTGGCGTGCGACCCGCCGTGGATCGCCGCGATGGCGAACGCGTTCTCCAGCCCGTCGTGCGACAGTCCCCGGCAAAGCGAGATCACGTGGCCGCCGTAGACCAGGCGCTTGCCGAAGGCGGCGTCCTTGGCGCGGAAGGCGTCGAAATGCACGCGTGCGGTGTTCTGGTAGAGGCGGGTCGCGAGCACGTGCTCGGCTTCCTCCACGGTGGCTCCGCCCGGATGGTCGATCATCTCGCCCGCCGTGTAGTCGTCCCACAGGCGCGTGCCCCCGGTGGCGCGCGCCTCGATGGCCGAGGGATCGAGGAAGGGGGGAACCACCAGCCGGTCGGCCGCGACGTGCGTGTGCAGCGCGGGCACCACGCCCGACGCGGGCGCGGTGGGGTCGGCCGGCTCGCGGCGCGCCACCATCACCCAGCGCACCCACGAGAGCACTTCCGTGCCCTCGAGGTTGAAGGCGCGGGAATGCACGTACACCACGCCCGTCTTGCCGCTCGAGTTGGGCTTGGTGCCGATCACCTCCGACTCGCACACCAGCGTGTCGCCGGCATAGACGGGCGCGAGGAAGCGCACGTCGGCGTAGCCCAGGTTGGCCACGGCGTTGTACGAGACGTCGGCCACCGTGTTGCCGAAGGCGACGTGGAAGACGAGCAGGTCGTCCAGCGGCGCGGCGCGGTGCCCCAGCGCGTGCGCGAGCGGCACGCACGAGTGCACCGGCTGCCGCGCGCCGGTGAGCGCGAGGTGGAGCGAGGCGTCGCCCTCGGTGAGCGTGCGCGGGTTGGCGTGCTCGAAACGCTGGCCGCGGCTGAAGTCCTCGAAGAAATGGCCGTCGAGCGGCCTGTCCACGGAGCGCGGGGCGAGGCTGCGGATCATTGGCCGGCCTCGAGCTGGGTGATCATGTCCGCCAGCGCAAGCAGGCGCTTGGCCGCCTTCACGTGGTGGCCCTCGATGAGCCGCCCGTTCACGACGACGGTGCCGCGCCCCTCGCGGTGCGCCTGCTCGAGCGCCTCGATCACCTCGAGCGCGGCCGAGAGGTCGTGCGGCTTCGGCGTGAAGGCGTCGTTGCAATAGGGAAGCTGGAAGGGGTGCACGAGGCTCTTGCCGTCGAAGCCCAGGTCGCGCCCGATGCGGCAGGCGAGCTCGAAGGATTGCATGTTCTTCAGGTCGGTCGAGATGCCGTCCACCACGGCGCGGTCGTAGGCGCGCCCGGCGAGCAGCACCTGCGAGAGGCTGTGCATGACCGCGATGCGATCCGGCGTGGGGCGGCCATGCAGCTGGTTCACCAGGTCCGAGGTCGCCACCAGCAGGCACGCGATGCGCTCGGAGGCCGAGGCGATCTCGGCGGCGCGCAGCACGGCGATGGGGCTCTCGATCATCAGCATGATCGGCATGTGCTGGCCGCCGCAGGCGTCGAGCAGGTTCTGGGCCTCGAGCACGTCGTCCTTCGACTCGATGTTGGGAAACAGGATCGCGTCGGCGCCGATGGTGGCCACCGCCTTCACGTCGTCGTGGCCCCAGGGCGAATCGAGGTCGTTCACGCGGATCACCACTTCGCGCCGCCCGTAGCCGCCGGCGAGCACCGCATCGACCACGCTGCGCCGCGACTCCACCTTCTTCTCGACGAGGATCGGGTCGCCGAGGTCGAGGATCACCGAATCCACCCGCAGCGTGCGCGCCTTGTTCAGGTAACGCGTCGCGCAGCCCGGCACGTAGAGCATGGACCGGCGGGGGCGGAAGTAGGGGTTCAAGGATTCAAGACCTTGAAAATAAAGAAGTTAATCTCAGAGAAGCGGAGCCGGAAACGTATATCTTATATAAGACCGGTACAAAGATCAAAGAAAGACGTGCTAGGATGCCCCCGATGAAGAAGGCCGCTGCGGCACCGTCCTTCAGGCCACTATACGAGCAGATCAAGATCCTGCTCACGCAAAGCCTCGTGGCCGGCGAGTGGAAGCCCGGGGAAGCGATTCCCTCGGAGCTCGATCTCGCCGCGCGCTTTCGCGTGAGCCAGGGCACGGTGCGCAAGGCCGTGGACGAGCTCGCCGGCGAGCACATCCTCGTGCGCCGCCAGGGCAAGGGCACCTTCGTCGCATCGCACAGCGAGCCTTCGTACCAATACCGGTTCCTGCGCCTCATCCCGGACTCCGGCGAGAAGACCCATCCCAAGAGCCTCTTTTTCGGCCTCGAGCGCGGCAAGGCGCACGGCGATGCGGCGCGAGCGCTGGGCCTGGAGGCGGGCGAGCCCGTGGTGGGCTTCAAGCGCCTCATGTCCTTCGCTGGGCGTCCGGTCGTGCTCGACGACATCGTGTTCCCGGCGCACCAGTTCCCGGGCCTCACGCTCTCCGAGCTCGAGGAGTTCACCGGTTCCGTGTACAGCTTCTACGAAACCGTGTTCGGCGTGCGCATGATCCGCGCCGAGGAGCACTTGCGCGCGGTGGCCGCGGACCACTTCGCGGCCGGGCACCTCAAGGTGGCGCCGCACACGCCGCTGCTGCGCGTCGATCGCGTCGCCTACACGTACGGGGACCGGCCGGTCGAATGGCGCCGCGGCCTCGTGCGTACCGACGAATTCTCGTATTACAACGAGCTGAGCTAAACTTCGTGGCTCGCCAGGGGACAAGCACATGAGCGCAACGCCCAAGCCGCGGCCGAAGTACTACGACCTCAACCTTGCCCACCTGCCGCCCCCCGGGCTCGTGTCGATCCTGCACCGCATCTCGGGGCTGCTGCTCTTCTTCCCGATCCTTCCGGTGCTGCTCCTCACGCTGCAGAACGTGGTGGGCTCCGAGGAGAGCTTCGCGGTCGCTCGCGGCCACCTGTCCCATCCCTTCATGAAGCTGTTGCTGGTCGGCTTCGCGTGGCTCTACGCGCACCACTTCTTCGCGGGGCTGCGCTACCTGCTGCTGGACATGCACTGGGGCATCGACAAGGTCCCCGCGCGCACCTCTGCCTACGTGGTGCTCGTGCTGGGCGCGCTCACCGCGATCGCCGCCGCCGTGGAGATCCTGTGAAGGCCTACCGGAAGGTCCCCGTCGGCGCCCATTACGGGACGGGCGACTGGCTGCTGCAGCGCCTGACCGGGCTCGCCATGGCGGTGTACACGGTGGTCCTCCTGGTCGGCGTCGCGCTCGCCCGCCCGCAGGGCTACGAGGAATGGCGCAACGTCTTCACGGGCCCCTTCATGCGCCTGGCGACGATGCTTTTCTTCCTCGCGCTGGTCTACCACGCGTGGGTGGGCATGCGCGACATCCTGATGGATTACCTGCGCGTGACGAGCTTGAGGCTCGCCGCGCAGGTCTTCGTGGTCCTCGTGCTCGCCTTCTACCTCGCGTGGGCCGCGGCGATCCTCTGGGGACGATGACATGGCGATTCCGGTTCGCAAGTTCGATGCGGTGATCGTGGGGGCGGGGGGCGCGGGGCTGCGCGGCGCGCTCGAGCTCGCCCACGCGGGGCTTCGCGTCGCGGTCCTCTCCAAGGTGTTCCCCACGCGCTCCCATACGGTGGCGGCCCAGGGCGGCATCGGCGCCGCGCTCGGCAACATGGGCGAGGACAGCTGGCTCTGGCACATGTACGACACGGTGAAGGGCTCCGACTACCTGGGCGACCAGGACGCGATCGAGTTCATGTGCCGCATGGCGCCCGAGACCGTGATCGAGCTCGAGCACTACGGCATGCCGTTCGACCGCAACGAGAACGGCACCATCTACCAGCGGCCCTTCGGCGGCCACTCGGCCAACTTCGGCGAGAAGCCGGTGCAGAGGAGCTCGTGCGCCGCGGACCGCACCGGCCACGCCATGCTGCACACGCTCTACCAGCGCAACGTCCACGCGAAGACGCAATTCTTCGTCGAGTGGATGGCGCTCGACCTCATTCGCGACGCCGAAGGCCAGGTGGTGGGCGTCACCGCCCTCGAGATGGAGACGTCCGAGCTCGTGATCTTCCACGCGAGGGCGGTGCTCTTCGCCACCGGGGGCGCGGGGCGCATCTTCAACTCCTCGAC
>Ga0335069_10001890_pt1 | contig 32975 bp, 23 predicted proteins | sample Lox_Sample_11_FD_206714 | JGI IMG/M metagenome (GOLD analysis project Ga0335069, IMG submission 206714) | Soil microbial communities from Loxahatchee National Wildlife Refuge, Florida, United States - Lox_Sample_1.1 | ecosystem: Environmental > Terrestrial > Soil > Wetlands | place: USA...
GCCATTGAAAATAACAGAGGGCAGGATTCGTGAGAGGGTTTACAAGACGGTTCAAGCGGCAGGGTGGGCGGAGCGGAGGTGTTCGGATTCCTCAAAGACGACAGCCGTGAAGGCTTGAATGCGGGCGCCGTGGCGCCAGGCGTCCGAGGGCAGTCCCGCTTTCACACAGGTCTCTTCGAGAAAGTGCTCTCGGTCCCAATTCCACTCCACGGCAACCTGGGGCAACAGCAGGCCGCGATAGCCTCCCTTGGAAATAAGCAGCCCGTGCTTGCCGACCTCAACCTTCTCGGAAGCTATTTCTTCGAGCGGCGACAAGACGGAAATCTCCAAGCTCAGTTCCGGGACCTCCGCGAGCGTGACAGGGGCGAAACGCGGGTCGTGCAGCGCCGCAGCCACCGCACATTCGCGCACGGTGGTATAGAGGGGCCGCAACGCCTCCACGTAACCGATACAGCCACGCAGGCGCTTCTCTTTGCGGAGCGTGACGAAGGCGCCGCAGGGTTGGCTCAGCACTTCTCCGGGTTCCGGGATTTCAGCGAGTCGGCGGTGCGCGAGCTGTTCCCGGATTGCTTCCCGCGCCATGCGCAGCAGAGTTTGTTGGTCAGCTTCAGTGAGCGGCAACATCCTTGGCTTCCGGTTCCTTCGCATCGCCCGGAACCACCACATGGGGAGCCGGGTGGCGTTTCACACCCTCATCCAGGCGCTTCCAGAAACTCCAGAAATACTGCACGGCCGAAACCACTGCGGACAGCACCACCACCCACAGCAGGACCAAACCGGCCAAATGCAACGACTGGAAGCGGGGCTCCAGGGCGAGGACCGTGATGGCGACGACTTGAAACACCATCTTAGATTTGCCCAATTCGGAGGGCTCCAGAATGTAACCCTCGGCAGAGGCAATGGACCGCAGACCTGAGACGGCGAATTCTCTGCCGACGATAATGACCACCATCCAAGCAGGCACGAGGTGCAGTTCCACAAGGGAAATGAACGCTGCCGAAACCAGCAATTTGTCAGCGATGGGATCGAGCAGAATGCCGAGCGTAGTGATCTGGCCCCGCTTGCGCGCCAGATACCCATCCAGCAGGTCGGTGACCGCAGCCAGCAGAAAGACACCCACCGCCCACAAATCCATTGTCTCACCCTTCGTCAGGAGCAGGACAACTACGAGGGGTACAAAGAAAATCCTCAGGAGGGTGAGCGAAATCGCGAGATTCATGAGCCTTCGAACCTACCCTTAACCTCAAAGCCGGGACGTCGTCGCGCGCAAGCCACAGTCACACGAGGCACTCGGAGAAGGGATATCCCGGCGCCCGGACTCACTATATCGGACGCCCCACCAAGTGTCAACGCACCGCTGCCTCACGCGCCGCGGCGGGTTAGGATGTCATCAATGCCGGGACACTGCCGGAGCCTCGCATCAGGCTGAAGGCTTCCGGTCCGGCTACCGTTCGCGAGAATTCTCGCTGCCCAGGCTCGGCGCAGACTTATCAAGAATAACAGTGCGGGTGGGAAACGGAATCGTGATGCCCGCTTCCCGGAATTTCTTCACGATGCGCTTCCGCAGGTCACTCTGTACCCGGTATTGATCCTCGAACCGGCGCAGTTGCACGTTGAGCGAAAAACTCATGGCGGAGTCACCGAATCCGGGAATGAACGCCACATTAGGCGCCGGGCTGGCAAGCAGACCCTCCAAGTGTTCCCGGAGGGCGTCTTGAGTGACCTCCAGCAACGCTTTCTCAACCAAAGCGGGGTCCGTACCATAGGCCACGTTGACCTGCAAAGTGTATGCCGTTCGCGGCTGCGGGGCCGAGAAATTCGTAATCACAGACTTCGCCAGCGTGTAGTTCGGAATGATGACGTAATGCTCGCCCAGAGTCCGCAGTGTCGTGGAGCGCCACCCGATACGCAGCACGTAGCCTTCCTGATTGGCGTCGGTCCGGATGTAATCCCCCGGGCTTACCGGCCGGTCCGCCATCAGGTAGAGGCCCGAAAAGAAGTTGCTGAGCGTTTCCTGAAGAGCCAACGCAATGGCGACACTGCCCACGCCCAAGGTGGTCCAGACAGCGGTCAGCTTGATGCCCAAATCCTCCAGGAAGATAACCGTGGCCAGGACCGCGAAGAGCGTTCGAATCACAAAAGCTGCCGGCTGTGCCACCCGCTCCGTAGCCGGATTCTTCTCGCTCAGGCGCTGGAGGGCGAGAATCATGAACTTGGCCGGCAAATAGGCAACCACCGCCAGGACAAGTGCGAAGAGGAACTTTGATCCGATCTGTTCGTAGCGCGCCGGCACCGGGAGTGATTCCAACCCGATATAGAGGGCCCACAGCAGAAGCAAGGGGATCGGCAAGGACTCAAGGAAAGCGAAGAGAAACTCACCCCAATGATTCTGCAGGCGCTTGGTCCAGCGGTGGAGGATCCGGTTCAGAACCAGGCCGGCGAGCAAGGAGATGATGACCAAGCTTCCGAGCAGTAGTGAGTAGAAGGCTTTGTGGCTCATGTGCAGCGTTCTCACCAAGTCTTCAACCATGGGGTATTCTCCTGGGTTGGTGAACGAGAATCCAAGATAACCCGCCATCCCCTTCCGGGGCAACCATCCTCCTCGGCGTTCTCACTGCACAGTGCCATCCTGATTTGGCTGCAGCGCCGCCCTTTAGGGCGGCATTTGCCGGGCTGAAGCCCGGCGCTACTCGTCAAACGGAGACAGCACCCACTGCGCAGATGTCGCACGGAAGCCCGAGCGCTGCTAGAATCAGGCACGCACTCATACTTCCGCCAGGACCGTGCTGCAGAAATTCTCGAAATCCCGCGGAGTCTGCGTGAAAGCCGCGGTTTGTGGCGGCGGTCTATGACCGCCGTCGTTGAGAATCAACAATTTCGGCGGTCATAGACCGCCGCTACAGTCAGTAAGGACAGGTTTTCACACAGACTCCCGCGGAGGAATTGACCAGGAGGACTACTTTGAGAGTTCTTATTCCAAACCTCGGCTCGACCTCACTCAAATATCAGCTGCTCGAAACCAGCAACGAAGAAGTGCTGGCGCGAGGGAAGATCGACCGCATCGGCGGGGCTGAGTCACAGATCGTCGCGTGGGACGCGAAAAGCCACCAGGAGGTGAGGACTACCGGACACGTTCCCGAGCACCGCGCCGCCATCAAGATCCTCCTCGACCGCCTCGCAGGGCACGCGCAGCACAAGGACGCCATTGGCGCGGTCGGCTTCAAGGCGGTCCACGGCGGCCCGCGCTATCGTGGCAGCTTTCTCATTGACGATGATCTGCTGGCCGCCATGCAGGATTTCGTCTCCGCGGCGCCGGTGCACAATCCGGTTTACATCCAGGCCATGGAGATTTTCCGCGACGTCCTCCCCGGTGTCCCCATGGTGGCGGTCTTCGAAACGGGCTTTCACGCGACCCGGCCGGAGTACGCGAGCGTCTACGGAGTTCCGGCCGAGTGGACCGAGAAGTTCGGCGTGCGCCGCTACGGCTTTCACGGCTCCTCGCACCGCTACGTTGCCGGGCGTGTTCCCGAACTGCTCTCTCGATCCTCCGCGGGCCTGCGGCTGATTTCGTGTCACCTCGGCGGCAGTTCTTCCGTATGCGCCATTCGCGATGGCAAATCGATAGACGCCAGCATGGGCTTCTCACCACAGTCGGGAGTCGAGCAATCTTCGCGGTGTGGCGACCTTGATCCCTTCATACTCCTGCACATCATGGAAAAGGAGAAACTCACGTGCCAGGAAATCCGGCAGTCGCTCTGTAAGCACAGCGGGCTCCAAGGCATCTCGGGCGTTAGCAACGACGTTCGCGACCTCGAAAAAGCCGCCGCGGAAGGGCACGCGCGCGCTGCGCTGGCCCTGGAGGTCTTCATCTACGAAGTGAAGAAGCTAGTGGGCGCTTATGCTGCGGCCATGGGCGGTCTCGACGCCGTCGCCTTCGCGGGAGGCATTGGGGAAAACTCCTGCCACGTCCGCGAGCAGATTTGCCGCAACATGGAGTTCCTGGGACTCCGCCTCGACCCCGAAGCCAATCGTCGCGCCGCATCCTCCGATCGAATCATTTCCACGCCTTCTTCTGCGGTGGCGGCACTGGTCGTTTACACCAACGAGGAACTGATGGTGGCGCGAGAGACCGTACGAGTCCTGGGTGAAAAGGCGCCCGCAAAGGCCTAGCCCGATCGTAGGGGCGCTCGGCCGTGCGCCCTGGCGCGTTCACACCCGACGCCTTGATTTCCAAGCTGGGTAGATGTACCGTCGCACTCAGTTTTGAGAAATCCATGCTGCTATTCACGGCACGACAAAACGGAAGAACCGGAATAGGGGATGCTTATGGATAACCGGAAGAACGGTCGATTAACTCGGCGCGAATTCGTCGGCACAGCCACGGCCTTCATGATTGTCCCGCGGCATGTTCTGGGAGGGCGCGGTTATGTTCCGCCCAGCGACCGCATCACGCTAGCCGCAATCGGCATGGGACACCAGGGCATGGCAATCACCATGGAGCTTCTGGCCCGCCCGGACGTCCAGGTGGTGGCGGTCTGCGACTGCAACAAGTCCGGCATGGACTATGTTGAATACGACACGAACTCCCTGATGCGCGACGCGAGGGAACTACTGGGCACCGGGTACGAGAACTGGGGCGCAGACCTGAATTCGCCCGGCGAGGTCGAATTGACGCACACGTTCCGGACCAGCGTCGGTGCGGGCGGACGTGATCCCGCGAAGCGCCTCGTGGAGGCCTACTACGGTTCGCGCAAGGGATCAGCCTCCGGCACGTATCGCGGGTGCACTGCCTATAACGACTTCCGCGAACTTCTCGACAAGGAAAAGGACCTGGACTCTGTCTACGTCGCCACGCCCGACCATTGGCATGCTCCCATCTCTCTCGCGGCAATGCGAAAGCACAAGCACGTCCTTTGTCAAAAGCCCATGACGCGCACCATCGGTGAGGCTCGCCGCATGGCCGCAACCGCGCGCGAGATGAAAGTAGCGACATCGGTGACGATCAACAACCCCTCCATCGAGCCTACGCGGATCATCTCCGAGTGGCTTGCCGACGAGGCCATCGGCCAGGTGCGCGAAGTCCACAACTGGTCAAGCCGCCCGTTCTGGCCGCAGGGCGTCGGCCGGCCCGAGAAACCTGAGGCGATTCCCGCCGGTCTCGATTGGGACCTTTGGCTGGGGCCGGCGCCCGAGCGTCCGTACAGCAAAGCCTATCTGCCCTTCGTCTGGCGCGGATGGCATGACTTCGGTTGCGGCTCGTTCGGAGACATGGGCTGCTACAGCTTTGCCGGCGTGTTCAAGATCCTCAACCTGACACCACCCGTCTCGGTGGAGGCAAGCTCCAGCGAATCCTGGGAGGAGACCTTCCCCAAGGCGTCCATGGTCCATCTGAATTTCCCGGCCAACGGCAGCCGGGCCGCCCTGCGCATGTCATGGTATGACGGCGGTCTGCGTCCGCCGCGCCCCGCGGGGTTGAAAGAGACAGACAAGTACCTGTTCGAAGGCAGTGAGGAAGGTGAAGGCATCATGTACGTCGGCGACAAGGGACTGCTCCTTGCAGGATTCAACGGGAACAACCCCAGCGTGTATCCCGCGTCCGCCAAGTACCACTACAAGCCGCCCGCGCGAACGCCCGGTGCGCGCCGTACCGACCCGGCCATCGACCAATGGCTGGCAGCCTGCAAAGGCGGAAGTGAGGCTCCCCTCGCCAACTTTGAGCTCCAGTGTCCGGTCACCGAAGCTTTTCTGCTGGGATGCCTCGCGCAGCGCTTCCCCGGGCAGCTTATGGAATGGAGCACCTCCGACATGCGCATCACGAATTCCGATAAGCTGAATGCGTATATCGATCCGCCCTATCGAGGTGCATACAAGCTGTAGGCACGGCCTTAACAGCGCCGCCCTCGTTGGGGAAGTTTGATCGTGTAGCGGCGAGTTCACCTCGCCATATAGGGCGGCATGGAGCCACCGCTATATCAAATTGGCCCACTGCTGAACAGCAGCATCGTTGACAACTCCCGGTGCGTGTGCTAACAACAATTCAGGGCCTGCGATCCGTCGTTATGAGTGCTGAAGAACTCCAATCCGCATGGGAACTGCTGAAGGAAGCCTATCAGTATCAGATGGGCGGCGATTACGATATGGCGGTGGAACTCTATAAACGCTCTCTGGACCTCCACCCCACTGCAGAGGCCTTCACCTTCCTCGGTTGGACCTACCGCTTTCAGGGCAAGATCGACGATGCCATCACGGAGTGCAAGAAGGCCATCCAGCTTGACCCGGAGTTCGGGAACCCGTACAACGACATCGGGGCTTACTTGATCGAGAAGGGCGAATACGACGAAGCCCTTCCCTGGCTCGAGCGCTCGCTGCAATCACGCCGCTATGAGTCCTACCATTACCCGCACTACAACTTGGGACGCGTTTACGCCGCCAAGGAGATGTACACCAAAGCGCGCTACCATTTTGAACAGGCCCTGAAGATCGCTCCCGATTACACGCTCGCGAAAGAAGCCCTGACCAAAGTCCTGCACAAGATCCAGTAGGCACCTTCCCTTTTAGCCCTATCGACCGCCTTTCAACGCGACAGGCGGCGCCCGCCTTTGTCACCTAACTCCGAAGTGCAAAGCGGCTCTCCACGCCACCGCTCCGTATTGCGCGATGAGGAATCCGAGCGAGCCGATTCCCATCCCAGCGAGCCTCACGGCATCCTTCCAGGCCATCCGCAGATTTTGTGTTAAGTGCATTTTTTTCAACAACATCGTAGGATTCATCCAAGACAAGTGCTTTGTTATCATGAACATCGTGGGACTTGTCAAAATGTCCGATGTAAGCTGTTTGTTTTCATACACATCGTAGGCCTGTCCTGCATTTTCACACTTTGCAGCTTTGCAGGGCAGATGTGCAAGTATTTGATGTTAAGCAGGTTACGGCTTTTGTGGCGAAGCGAAAATTTCCCGGCAATACCCCTAACCCCCTTGTTTTTCATACACATCCTTGGACAGCCGGGGTAATTACAGCCCCCGCAGCGTCAAAGGCCCCCGCCCCAGACGACGGACAGAACAGTACCTTTATGCATATACCACGCATAGCGATAGTTGTAACTATAATAATACGACAGTGCTGTGTCTGGCACCCAATCGCCTGCGCGGGACGGCATACTGGCTGTTGGCTCCAATCTCTGGGAATGACTTACTTGACTCACCCCGGTGAGCGCCGGAGCATGACGAAAAACCGCAGTTGCTCCCGCGAAGCGGGAGACTGTAAGTACCCGTAGGTGAAACCTACGGAAGCCAAGGCAAAAGGGACGGGCCGGCCCTGAAGGAGTCTGTGTGACAACCGCAAATTGTAGCGGCGGTCTATGACCGCCGTCGTTGAGAATCAACGATTTCGGCGCTCATAGAGCGCCGCTGCAGTGTACGTCGGCGGGTTGCCACACAGACTCCTGCCGGGGCCAGGGTAGCAAGCAAGGGAGCCTGGGATGAGCCAAGTAAGTCAATCCCCAATCTCTCACCACGCGGTTGGAAGGGCAGAACCTTAGAGCCCGTGGGAAAGGACGGCAATCTGTGATCCTGAGGAGGCAAAGCCGACGATGGGCCTCGATGGTTGCTTGAAAGATCGAATACGGACGTCCCTTGTTGCATTCTCTCGATAAACGCCACTTTCCAGTCGTTTCCGCGGGAATCCCGTTGCCTGAAACTGGACCCCCGCCTGCGCGGGGCGACGGCGAAGGGTTGTTTTTCGAGAGCGCCGCGCTGGAGCTGCATGTACGTGCTTTGAACGTGATACCGCAGATGCTTCGTTTCACTCGGCATGACAGGCGTTTGGCGTTAGCCTCTTGGAGGGCCAATAAGTTGAGCAGCGGTCCGCAAGTCCATTTTCTTCGTTCTTTCCAATGATACAATCGCGCTAGGCGGAGCCCTGCATGCCCTCTCGACCGGACACCTACACTCGCTGGGCGCTGGAGATGCGGCGCAGAGGTTTCTTCCGCACCGGACAGCGCGTGGGTGCGGGCGTTTCCGGCGGGCCGGACTCGGTCCTGATGCTGCATTGGTTGCGTCGCCTCGCCCGCGAGCAGGGATTTACGCTCGCGGTCGTACACTTCAATCACCACCTGCGCGCGACGGAGTCGGACGCTGACGCAGCTTTCGTGCGCGAGCTGGCTGAGTCTTTGGAGCTTGAGTACCTCCCGGGCGAAGCGGATGTGGGACGCGCCGCTCGTGAGCGGCATGGCAACCTCGAAGCCGTAGCGCGTGAGCTGCGTTATCGCTTCTTCTTCTCGCTCGTGGACCAGGGCCGATTGGATCTGGTCACGACGGCGCACACGGCCAACGATCAGGCGGAAACTGTTCTGCTGCGCTTGCTGCGGGGCGCGGGCACGCGGGGCTTGGGCGGAATCCATCCCGTCTTGGATGGCAAAGTTGTTCGGCCGTTTCTCAGCCTTACCCGCCCGGAAGTGATGCAGGAAATCGCAGCGCAGAAGTTCTCATACCGCGTGGACTCCTCGAATCTGAATCCACGCTTCCAGCGGAACAAGGTGCGGCTGGAGTTGCTGCCGCTTCTTGCTCAGCAGTACAACCCGCAGATCATCTCCCTACTAAAGCAGCTTGCCGACCGGGCGCGGGACGACGAGGCCTACCTGGAGCGCCAAGCGCGCGACCACGCGCATCCTTGGCGCGTGCGGGAAGGATTGGAAGAGCGCATTCCGGTGAAACCCCTGTGTGAGTTTCCGGCAGCCTTGGCGCGCCGGGTACTCCGGCAGATGGTTGAGGCCCAGGGACGCTCTTACCGCGGGCTGACTCATGCGCACCTGGACGCCCTGCTACGCTTAGCCATCGTGGGTCAGAGCGGGAAGACTCTGACGTTACCCGGCGGCATTCTGGCGCGCCGCGAGTTCTCCTGGTTGGTCGTCTCGCCGGCGGCGCCGAGGGACGGGAAAACTGGTTTTTCCTATCCAGTTTCGATTCCCGGGAAAATCCAGGTCGCGGAGCTGGGACGTTCTTTTTGGTTCAAAATTGTCAATTGCGGTGACCCCGCCAAGGCGTATAATAAAAATTGGGTGACTGTGGGCCTCGACCTGCAGAAGTTGGAAGGGAAGTTGGTTCTTCGCAACTGGCAGGCAGGAGATGCGTTGTGCCCTGCGGGCAGCCGGGGCGTACGTAAGCTCAAAGAGCTCTTTCGCGAGCGCAAGATCCCCGAGGGGCAACGTCATCTCTGGCCCGTCCTTACGTGCGGAGAGCAAGTTGTTTGGGCCCGGGGATTCCCACCGGCCAGGCCCGTGGCGGCATCCCTTGAAACTCGCGAGGTGCTGATTGTGCAAGAGGAGCCCCCGCCTTCATCCTAGCCCGTGCCGGGGGTCTGCCAAATGACGAAACTTGTGAAAACAGCCTCCCAGCGCCGCCGGCCTCGGCCGCGAGCACGAGTCTCAGGCAATCACCTGAAGGTGGCTTTTACGGAGAAAGAGATCCGGCAGCGCGTTCGCCAACTGGCGAAGCAGATCACGCGCGACTACCAGGGCAAGGCGTTGCACGTGGTGGGCGTTCTGGACAACTGCCTGGTGTTCATGGCGGATCTGATTCGCGCGCTCCCCGCCGAGGTTGGGTGTTCGTTCATCAACTCCCGCGTGCGTGATCGCGAAGCAGGCCCCGTGGCCGTGCGGGAGATTATGTATCTCTCGCCGGTGGACCTGGAGGGCAAGGACGTTCTTCTGGTCGATGGCATTCTGCAGTCGGGTGTCACGCTTGATTACATTTGCCGGACGTTGCTGGCGCAGCATCCGGCCTCGTTGCGCACGGTGACGCTGCTTGACAAGGCCGCGGAACGCAAAGTGGATGTCCCGGCCGACTATGCGGCGTTCAAGGTCTCGGGAGGTTTTCTGGTAGGTTACGGGCTGGGCCACGAGGAACAATACCGGGGCCTGCCGTACCTTGCCCGGATGGCTTGAACGGAGGGATGCACCATCCTGGGTGTGTTGGTGCATCCAATAGTTGGGTGAAAAGCCGGGCGAGTTTGAGGTGATGCCCGCCGGCCACCGGATAGGGTCGGAGGAGGAAGGTCCGTGAATTCGGCAGTCAAGAACATCATATTCTGGGTCGTGATGGCGGTCACCGCACTGCTCATTTGGGCCGTGGTGAAGTCGAGCACCGGCGAGCGGGTCCAGGATCTCACCTTCACGCAGTTCACGAATGAAGTGAACAAGGATAACGTCCGGGACGTGACCATCGCGGGCACCGACGTCACGGGCACCTTCAAGAAGGACAATAGCCACTTCAAGGCGACGATCCCCTCGAACTATCCGGACCTTTACAAAGCTCTGCAAGACAAGAACGTGAACGTCACCATCAAGGATAACTCCGGGACTTCCTGGACAACGTGGCTCGCGAACGGTCTGCCGCTGATCCTGATCCTGGGTTTGTGGATCTTCATCATGCGCCAAATGCAGTCGGGCGGGAACAAGGCGCTCTCCTTTGGCAAGAGCCGGGCGCGTCTGCTCTCGAGCCAGCAGAAGAAAGTTACCTTCAAAGACGTCGCGGGTGTCGAAGAGGCCAAGGAAGAACTCCAGGAGATTATCGAGTTTCTGCGCGAGCCGCAGAAGTTCCAGAAACTGGGCGGGCGCATTCCGAAAGGCGTGCTGCTGGTAGGGCCTCCGGGAACCGGCAAGACGCTGATGGCCCGGGCCATCGCGGGCGAGGCCAACGTTCCCTTCTTCTCGATTTCCGGCTCCGACTTCGTCGAGATGTTCGTGGGCGTGGGCGCCTCGCGCGTGCGCGACCTGTTCGAGCAGGGCAAGAAGAACGCTCCGTGCATTATCTTCATCGACGAAATTGACGCTGTCGGCCGGCACCGCGGCGCGGGCTTGGGCGGCGGCCACGATGAGCGCGAGCAGACTCTGAACCAATTGCTGGTGGAAATGGACGGCTTCGAGTCGAACGAAGGCGTGATCCTGATCGCGGCTACGAACCGTCCCGACGTTCTCGACCCGGCGCTCTTGCGGCCCGGCCGTTTCGACCGCCGCGTGGTCGTGCCGCGGCCCGATGTGGGCGGGCGCGAAGCGATTCTGAAGGTTCACACGAAGAAGATTCCTCTGGCTGAAGACGTGGATATTTCGGTTCTCGCGCGCGGCACTCCGGGCTTCTCGGGCGCCGACCTGGCCAACCTGGTGAACGAAGGGGCGCTGCTGGCGGCCCGCCAGAATCGCAAGACGGTGATGATGGCGGACTTTGAAACTTCCAAGGACAAAGTCCTGATGGGCGCCGAGCGCAAGTCCATGATTCTTTCCGACGAGGAGAAGCGCAACACGGCTTTCCACGAAGCCGGGCACGCCCTGGTGGCCTCGTCGATTCCGAATGCCGACCCCCTGCACAAGGTCACCATCATTCCGCGCGGCATGGCCCTGGGCGTCACCATGCAGTTGCCGATCGATGACAAGCATACCTACACGCGCGACTACCTCGAGACCCAGCTCGCCATCATGATGGGCGGGCGCGCGGCCGAGGAGATCTTCCTCAACCATGTCACCACGGGCGCCGGCAATGACATCGAGCAGGCTACCGAGGTGGCCCGCCGCATGGTTTGCGAATGGGGCATGTCGGAGCTCGGGCCCCTGGCTTACGGCAAGAACCAACAGGAAATCTTCCTGGGACGCGACCTTGCCACGCAGCGTGATTTCAGCGAAGACACGGCGATCAAGATCGATCAGGAAGTGAAGCGCTTCATTGGCGCCGCCTACGAGCGTGCGCACGATATTCTCACTACGAATCGCGACGCGTTGGCGCGCATCGCGGAGGCGTTGCTGGTGCGTGAAGTCCTGGACGCTAGCGAAGTGCACCTCCTGATCGAAGGCAAACCGCTGCCGGAACTCGTCAAGCGAACGCCGCCTCCGTCCGCGCAGTCCGAGACCACGCAGGTGCTCAAGCCGCAACCCGCGGCGCCGGGCACGCCGCGTGAGCGTCCCCAGCCGGCGTAAGCAACGAGCTGGCGAACGTTACCTCCTCATGGGCCCCCGCGTAGTGCGGGGGCCCATTCTCGTTTATGGCAATTTCGATCGCGGTGACCCAGATAGCCAGACTGGATTCCTCACCACGTTCGGTTGTGAGTGGAAGGGCGGGGCTGAAACCCCGCCCTTCCCCGATCCGGCCTAACGTGCGTCGATTGCTTTTGGCGCGCAATCCTGTCCGAGCCGCACTATACTCTCTCGTCTTCTGGCAATCGTCGAGAACGTTCGGGAGGGTGGAGATGAGTCCCTGGGTGGCGGAGCTTGTGGGTACGATGTTTCTGATCCTGTTGGGCGATGGAGTGGTGGCCGCAGTCGCGCTGAACAAGTCGAAAGCGCAGAACGCTGGGTGGATGGTGGTGACGACCGGCTGGGCACTGGCGGTGGCGATGGGGGCGTATACGGCCGGCCGGGTGAGTGGCGCGCATTTGAATCCTGCCGTTACGCTAGGACTCGCGGCCATTGGCCGGTTTCCTTGGCGCGCCGTGCCCGGTTATCTCGCCGCACAGCTCGCGGGCGCCTTCCTGGGAGCGGTGGCCGTTTGGCTGGCCTACCTTGCGCACTGGCCCGCGACCGACGACCCGACGGCAAAGCTCGGAGTCTTCTCCACCATCCCGGCCATTCGCCGGCGCTCCTTGAACCTACTGACGGAGATCATCGGCACGTTCGTCCTTATGTTTGGAATACTTGCGATCCTCGCGAACGCTGCGCCGGTTCAAAGTGATATCGCTCCGCTTCTGGTGGGATTCCTGGTTTGGGCTATTGGACTTTCGCTGGGCGCTCCGACCGGATACGCCATCAATCCCGCGCGAGACTTGGGGCCGCGCCTTGCGCACGCCCTTTTGCCGATTGCGGGCAAAGGCGGTTCTGATTGGAGCTACTCCTGGGTGCCTATCGTCGGACCCGTGATTGGTGGGCTGCTGGGAGCGCTGGCTTACGTTCGGGTGTTCGGAGCATGAGAAGTTCGAAGGAGGAGTCCTTTGCCTCACGTTCGTCCCACATTTGAATTGAAGGTCGCCGGGCGCAAGGTGGTGTTGGGTGAGCGCACGCTGATCATGGGAGTGCTCAACGCGACGCCCGATTCATTCTCCGATGGAGGACTTTACTTCGCTCCTGACCGTGCGATCCGGCATGGGGTGGAGTTGGTACGCCAGGGCGCGCACTGGATTGACCTGGGAGGGGAATCAACGCGGCCGGGCTCGCAACCTGTCTCCGCGGAAGAGGAGTTGCGCCGAGTCCTGCCTGTCGTGCGCGGGCTGCGGAAGAGATTGCCGTCGGTTCACATTTCGATCGACACCACGAAGGCGGCTGTCGCGGAGGGAGCGCTCCAGGCTGGGGCGAGTATTGTGAACGACATTAGCGGGCTGCGTTTCGATGCGAGTCTGGCTGATGTGGCGCGGCGCTATCGTGCTCCGCTGATTCTGATGCACATGCGCGGCCGCCCGGCAACCATGCAACGCCGGCCGTTCGCGCAAGACGTTTGGCGGTCGGTGTTCGCGGGGCTCGAAACCTCCATTCGCCGTGCGCTTGCTGCGGGCGTCGAGCGTTCGCAGGTTGTTCTCGATCCCGGGTTGGGCTTTGGCAAATCGCGCCGCCAGAACTATACAGTTCTCGCGAGCGTCGAGAGGCTCCAGCGTTTTCATCTGCCCATACTGATTGGCGCCTCGCGCAAGTCTTTCGTGCAGGCCGTCGTGGCGGGAGAGGGACTTGACCCGGCTCGCGCGCGTGAGCTCCCCAAACGATACTGGCCGGTGCGCACGAGCAAAGCAGCGGTGCCACCCGCCAAGCTCATGCAGCTTCTGATGGGGGATGGCGCGGCCGTGGTGGCGGCCATCCTGGGCGGAGCACACATCGTTCGCGTCCATGATCCCGGCGCTGTCTTGCCTGCCGTGCGGGTTGCCGATGCTTTAGTGAATTGTTTTTAGCCTTCGCAAAAGAGGATAGAGTGATGGAGTCTTTTTCTGCGGTCTCTGCATGCTCTGTGGTGAAGATGCGTGCCGCGGCCTTCTTCCTACGTGTGGAGGTGACAAAAGGTGAAGAAGTTCTGCCCGTCCTCTACGACGGCAACTACGTGACTTTATTCCTTTAAAAAGACGTGCGCGATTCGAGCGCGTTTTGAGGCTGCGGTTCTGGATCACAAATCGCCGGCGCTGCGCCTGGAAGGGTTAACGTGCCCAAGTTGGACGAGTCGATGAGGTGACCTGCCTCACGCCAAGCAGCGACCGCGCCTTCTCGGCGGGTGATCCCTGGCGGGAGGCCGAAGCATGAGTCTCTGTCGGCCTGTAACGTGTTGAAAACATTGTGTAATGGATGGTTGCTGCTACTAGATCGACATCCCTCGACGCACAAACTGCCGTAAATCATGGTGGGATGTGGCATGCATCAACAATTCGCTTGACACGCGGCATGATCAGATGTACCTTCCGCTCGGGTAGTCCATCATCACAACAAGGAGCATACCGCCATGGCAGAACACAAGAGTTCTGAACAGCCTAAGACTCTCGAAATGCGTGTCGCCGAGCTGGAAGACAAACTCTCCAAGATACACATCACTGAGGATGAAATGAAGACATACCAAAAAGTGAGCGGTCTGCTGACGGGGCAACCTGTAGCCGATGCCACTCCGGCAACTGTGGCTGCGCCGCAGCTCTCGCCTCAGGTGTGTGTTGTGTCACGAGCGGTCAGCCGCTCCATCACTCCTCGAAACATCACCCCTATCGTCAATCGGGGAATTATTGGGGAGTGCTACGAGTGTTCGTGCGGGCCATGTGCCCAATCGGGCGGCGGCTTCAGCGGCGGTTTCGGTGGTTTCGGCGGCTAGGCCGGTTCCAGGGTTTCACTTTGACAACCAGCTAGTTTGAGAGGAGCGCCAACGGCATGGACGTTGCCTTTGCCGTAGTTCCTTTTGCTGATATTGCGCGGCCGGCGATCGGTGTGAGCCTGCTCAAAGCGGGGCTTGCGCGGCGGGGTTTCTCCTCTCGCATCCATTACTTCAACATCGAGTTCGCCGAGACCATCGGTGACGACCTCTACACTCATATCTCAGACCAGACGCCTTCCGATTCGATGGCCGGCGAATGGTACTTTGCCGACCAAGTCTTCCCTGGCCAACTTCCTCCGGAGCACGAATACGTTCGTAACGTCCTCGGCAGTGTCATGCCGCCGGAGATGTTGCGCCGGATGCTTCAAAGCCGCGTTGGCCGGGCAGCATTTATTGAGCGTTGTGCGAACACTTTGCGCGCGACGGGAGCGCCCGTCGTGGCGTTCACAACGACGTTCCACCAAACCTGCGCGTGCCTGGCCATCGCCAAGCATCTGAAGGAAATGCCCGATCCTCCGGTGATCTGCTTTGGGGGAGCAAACTGCGAAGGCGAGATGGGTCTCGAAATGATCCGCTCCTTTCCCTGGATCGATTACGTGTGTACCCGCGAAGGCGACGTAGTTTTCCCGGAATTTGTCGAGCGCTTCCTGAGGCAGGGCGCGACCGCCGGATTGCCGGGTCTTCTGCAGCGCGGCGAGTCGGTGGAACTAACCTATCCCGCGATGATTGAAGACATGGACAGCCTTCCTGTCCCGGACTATGACGACTACGTTGCGACGCTCAAGGCTTCCGGCCTGGATGGCAAGGTCAAGCGAGAAATTCAAATTGAGACGGCGCGGGGATGCTGGTGGGGCGCCAAGCATCACTGCACTTTCTGCGGGCTCAACGGCGACACGATGCCTTACCGCAGTAAGTCGCCTGACCGCGTTTACCACGAGCTGAAAGAGCTGTACCAGCGTTACGGATACAAACGCATCGACAGCGTTGACAACATTCTCGATCACCGCTACCTATCCGCGGTGTTCCCGCGGCTGGTGGCGGAAGGTATCGAGCTGGAGATGTTCTATGAAGTGAAGGCGAATTTGAAGTACGCGCAACTGGCTGCCATGAAGCGCGGCGGGATCACGATGATTCAGCCGGGCATCGAGAGTTTCTCCACCGACGTTTTGGGCCTGATGAAGAAAGGTGTCACCGGGGCGCAGAACGTTCAACTTCTGAAGTGGTCAGAGGAGATTGGCATTCTTCCGGCGTGGAACGTCCTCGCTGGATTCCCCGGCGAACCGCCTTCCGAATACGACCGCATGGCTGATTTGATTCCTCTTCTTGCCCACCTGGAACCGCCAACGGGCTGCGCGCAAATTCGTCTTGACCGGTTCAGCCCGTTGTTCAACAAGGCAGCGGAAGCCGGAATCACCCGTGTCCGACCGACGCTTGCCTATTACTATGTTTTCCCGCTCGGACGGCGCGAGCTGGCACGCCTCGCGTACTTTTTCGATTTTGACTATGAAGACGGACGGAAACCGGGAACCTACATCCGGCGAGTGCAAGATGAGATCAGCAAGTGGCGCAACGCTCGCTTTCAGGAAGATGCTTCACGACGCCCGCGCCTGGACGCTACTGTGCATAAGGACGGCACGGTACATGTCAGCGACTCCCGCGAATGTGCCGTGACGCGGGAACACTGGCTTGCCGGTTTGTCGTCGCAAGTGCTGCTGGCCTGTGATACCGCCCACCCGCGCTCGGCTCTGGACCGGCAGTTTGCTCCCGGCTACGGAGCCGCGGAAGTCGGAGAAACGCTCGCACGGCTCGTGGATGCCAAATTGGTAGCACCGATCGACAACGTCTTTGTGAGTCTGCCGGTGATCCGAAACCGAGAAGCCCTGGAGACCGAACGCGATGCCGATCGCCCCATCCCAACGGCTGCGAATCCCGAGCCACTACTACGTATATTGTAATCCGCCCGACAAAGCCGGCGACGAAGTCCTGCACTTTGTCTCTTCGCATCGCCGGGTCAAGCTGAAGGGTCATTCTTTCCGTGAGTTCGTCCAGCACGTTGTGCCCTTACTCGACGGGCGCCACTCATTTGCAGAGGTCCACGCGGAGGTGAGCGACCTGTTTGCGGAGCAGGACCTCGCGGCCGCGCTGGAACTCCTTTCCGAGAATTCACTTCTCGAGGACGTTTCTGCCTGGGGGCTTGACGGTACAGAGCAGGAGCGTTTGCGGCCCCAACTCAACCTCTTCCACGACGTTTCATCCCGGCCCTGGGAGATACAGCGGAAGCTCCGCAGCGCCAGGGTCACTCTCTTCGGGTTAACCGGTCCGGGGATTGCCGCTGCCCGAGCGCTGGTGGCGTCGGGACTTGGTGCCTTGCGCTGCGTCGATAGCGACAGAGTCGGACCGGCCGACCTCTATTTCTCGCCGGAGTTGAAAACCGAGGATTGCGGCGTCCTCCGGGGCGACGCCCTCAAGCGTCACCTTGTTGCCCAGCACGCGGCGACCGACGTTCAGGTCGTAACTCACCAACTGACAGACGACCGAACGGTCGAAGAGGTCACGGCCGAATCTGACTTCATCATCAACGCAACTGATGAAGGTAACATCTCACTTATCTACAAGCTGAACCGGGCATGCTTGCGCTCCAAGATCCCATGGATCAGCGTGGCAGCTTCGGCCTTCGAGGTCGTACTGGGGCCGGCCGTGTTTCCTGGGGAGACCGCCTGTTACCTTTGTTATCGAATGCGCGCCGTCGCTTGCGCGGACAATCCCGAAGAGAGCTTTGATTTCGAGAGCCTCCTCGACCGTCGAAAATCGGATGACAGCGGCCACAGGGCGAATTTGGTCTTTGGGACTGGACTTGCCGGGCAACTTGCAGGGATGGAGGTTCTGAAAGCGCTCTGTTTCCCTGAAACGCTCGCCACCCGCGGAAGGATTCAGGTGATCGACCTGCGGGATTTGAGTTCTGTTGCGCACGTGGTATTGCGCAAACCGTGGTGCCCCGCGTGCCTTGCTCACTGGGACCAGGAGGCGGGCGCGTGATGACGCAACTCGAATCGCTGCTCGACTTGGTCAGCCCCCGCGCCGGTATTTTGAGGTCGTTGTCCTTACGTGTGAAAAGTGCTGACGAGCCTCCCTTGCCGTACATTTACGACGCCTGGCTCTCGCACTTTGATTTCCGCAAGGGTGACAAAGCCGAACGCGGTGCCTGCGGCAAGGGGGCCACCGAAGAGCAAGCCATGCTCGGGGCTTTGGGAGAGGCGATTGAGCGCTACTGTGCGTCACACCCGGCCATGAGGGGAACACGGCGGGCGGCGCTCGCAGACCTCGGCGCGGACGCCGTCTCACCTCACGAGTTTGTCCTCTATTCCGAGGCCGAATACGCGCGTAACGGCTTCCCCTATCGACCGTGGCAAGCGCGTGACGAGTTGCTGTGGACGCAGGTGAAAGAACTTGGTAGTGAGGGTGCCGCCTGGGTGCCGTCGGCGTTCGTCTATCTGAATCCACCCAGCGACCAGCCTCAGGATTTTCTTTGCTCGACCAATTCCAGCGGATTCGCCGCCGGTCCTGATCTCAACGGAGCAATCTGGCGAGCCCTGCTGGAACTCCTCGAGCGTGACGCGTTCCTCGTGACATGGTTGAATTGCCTGCCGGTTCCCGAGATCGACTTCGCCGGACTGGGAGGGCTTTCCCGAGACATACGATCGACCTACGAGCGTTGGGGTAGTGAGGTGAGAGCTTTCCGGCTAGCGACCGACATGCCCGTGGCGGCGGTGATGGCCTTAGTAATCGATCGGACGGGCAAAGGTCCGGCGGCGATGATTGGTCTCGGCTGCGACGTGGAATGTCACTACGCCCTCGAAAAGGCGTTGTTCGAAGTCTGCCAGCTTCATGAACTACTGAGGCGAAAATACGAACAAGGTGCTGCCGGCCGGCTCAACACCTACGCGGACGTTCGTACCATGGAGGAACACGCGGCCTACTTCCTTCGCAGGGATCACCTTCACGAGTTTGATTTTCTTTCGGCGCACGGGCAAAAGGTTCGGATTGACGGGATGATGTCTGCCACGGCGGCTGTAGAGGCGGATCTCAAGACTTTGCAGTCAGCCCTTGCGGCAAGCGGCTGTCGAGTCTTCTATCGTGACTTGACCACGCCGGATCTGGATCGCTACCCAATCCGGGTCGCCCGAGTGCTGGTCACACAGCTGCAGCCTATTCACTTCGGACACGGGCTGGAGCGATTGGGTGGCGGACGCCTGTACGAACTTCCCAAGAAGCTGGGCCTGAGAGAGGCCGCTTCATCAGAAGCGACACTGAATCCCTGTCCTCATCCACTAGCTTGATGCCTGTGGGCCGCCAGTCCGGAGGAGAATCCCGCCATGTAAGGTCGGGTCCGGAAGTGGTGAGGCTCGGTTCGCGCGGACCGTTGGAGCAAGAGGCCTTTGGTGGACCTTCGGAGGTTACGGCATGCTTCCCTATGAAGACCCGTATTCGTTGAGCCTGTTTTTCCACTGGAACTCGGAACCCTGGAACAACCTGACAGCCTACAACGATCCTCACGCGCAAATGGAATTCAAGAGCGTGGGCGCGGGAGAGCAAACAATCCCCCTGCCGAAATCGGGGATCTCTCCGCTCCTGGAGTTGGTGAGGCAGCGGAGATCGTGCCGGGAGTTTGCGCCGGAACCGATTGGCTTGAGTGCACTGGCAACAGTGTTGGAAGCAGGTTACGGACTAACCGGACTGAGGAAGTGGCCGAATGGACATCGAACCTTGGGGAGACCTGTCCCTTCGGCCGGCGGGCTCTATCCACTTGAGCTGTATGTCCTCTGCAACCGGGTGGAGGGTGTGGCGCCGGGCATTTACCATTTCAACGCGCTTGAACACGCGCTCGAACCGCTGTCGCAGTCCTGCGGCACTGCGGAAATCCTGCCTGACCTTATGCACCAGGGGTTTCTGCAGCCTGCCTCCGCGTTATGTCTTCTGACGGCGGTGATGCCGCGGACTCTCAGAAAGTACGGCGCTCGTGGGTATCGCTATCTGCTGATTGAGGCAGGGCACGTCGCGCAAAACATGTGTTTACGCGCGACGGAGCTAGACCTTGCCACGCTCTGCGTTGGTGGATTCACCGATCAGAACATCAATCGTCGCCTTTTGCTCGACGGGCGCTCGGAGGTCAGCTTGTACGGACTTGCGCTGGGGCATGCCTCGCCGCCCACAGCATGCGGCGACGGAATGACCAGCGGGCTGCAAACTTCGGTTGGTTAGGTTGTGCTGACCGGCAATCACTTTCATCCCCTGACTTTCTTGACGATTACCGCAGATTGCCATCCAAACGCATCGACGGAAAGAGCTTGAGCTACGAACCTCTCGATCTGCACGTTTGATTTTCACGGACTCCACAACTCGTTACTTCTGCTATAATGCCGCCCCTTGAAGGTTCATTGTTCGCGGGTGCTGGAGCAATTACCCTCGGGGACATCCTTCCGGTGCCGACACCCAAAGTGAGTCGCCTCCATGCTCTTCAAAACGTTGAGTGCCGCGGTGTTTGGAATTGATGCCTATCCGGTGGAAGTCGAAGTTGACATCTCCGCCGGGCTGGCGAATTTCACGACGGTCGGCTTGCCCGATGCTGCGGTGCGCGAGAGCCGCGAGCGCATCAAGGCAGCTATCAAGAACTGCGGCCTGGAGTTTCCCTTTCAAGTCATCACCGTCAATCTGGCTCCCGCGGATGTGAAGAAGGAAGGGTCAGGCTTCGACCTCGCGATTGCGTTGGGCATCCTGGGCAACACGGGCGTGTTGTTGAAGAACGAACTAAAGAATACGCTGTTCCTGGGCGAGCTCTCGCTGGACGGCAGCCTGCGCCCTATCAAGGGTGCGCTTTCCATTGCCACCATGGCCCGGCAAAAGGGACTGCGCAAGATGGTGGTGCCGATTGAAAACGCCAGCGAGGCCGCCGTTGTCCAGGATGTGCAGGTCTTCGGCTTGCGGTCGCTTCCCGAAGTTCTGGACTTGGTCAATGAAACGCGCGAGTTCACGCGGGCGCGAGTCAATACTGCCGAGATGCTTGCGCAGGCGAGCCAGTACACGGTGGACTTCCGCGACGTGAAGGGCCAGATTCACGCGAAGCGGGCGATTGAGGTGGCAACCGCCGGCGGCCACAATATCCTGATGATCGGACCGCCCGGAGCCGGCAAGACGATGCTCGCGAAGCGCATCCCCACCATTCTTCCTCCGCTCAGTTTTGACGAGGCGATTCAGACCACGAAGATTCACAGCGTGGCGGGAGTCCTGGAGTCGGGTGCAGGGTTGGTGGGCACTCGGCCGTTTCGCGCGCCGCATCACACCATTTCCGACGCCGGGCTGATTGGCGGAGGTGTCGTCCCCAGGCCGGGCGAGGTCAGCCTGGCGCACAACGGCGTGCTGTTCCTGGATGAGCTGCCGGAATTCCAGCGCAACGTGTTGGAGGTCATGAGGCAGCCCCTGGAGGACGGTTCGGTCACGATCGCGCGCGCCGCCATGACCCTGACTTTCCCCGCGCGCTTCATGCTGGCAGCGGCTATGAACCCGTGTCCGTGCGGCTTCTTCAATGATCCGTCGCGCGAGTGCACGTGCACGCCGCCGCTGATCCAGCGTTACGTCTCAAAGATTTCGGGGCCGCTGCTTGACCGTATCGACATTCACATTGATATGCCGGCGGTGCGTTTTCAGGAATTGCGCCAGGAAGCCGGTGGAGACACTTCCGAGACCGTTCGCGCGCGTGTCGTCACCGCCCGCCAGCGGCAGCTCGATCGTTTCCAAGGTGAGAAGATCTACTGCAACGCGCAGATGAGCTCGCGGCAGATCCGCAAGTACTGCGATATCTCGCCGGACAGCGAGCGTCTGCTCGAAAACGCCATGACCCGCCTGGGCCTCTCGGCCCGTGCCCACGACCGCATTCTGAAAGTGGCCCGCACCATCGCGGACATGGAAGGGGTGGAAGATATCGCCAGCGACCACGTTTCCGAGGCCATTCAATACCGCTCCCTCGACCGCAGCTATTGGACGTAACTGGGCAGGACTGTTCAAACTGCTGGCGGTGCTGTGGGCATAGCCAACTGTCGTGTTTCGCCGGGCTTTTGATTTCTCCGGTGGCGGCCTGCAAAGGCCGCCACCGGGGCTTTCCGGATTTCAGCTTAACAGACATGCTTCGTCTAGAAATAGAACTTTCCTCCGATCTGCCCGACGCGCGAGGCATTACCAGCTCCAAATATCCCGCCGAAGCTACTGGGGCCGGAGTCGAAGTAACCATTCACCGTACCGGCACCATAGAACTGGGCGTGGTTGAAGGCGTTGAAGTACTCGGCACGGAACTCAAAGTACTTGCTCTCCGTTAGCTTGACATCCTTCAGCAGCGCCAAGTTCCAGTTATTGACTCCTGGTCCGTGGAAGAATCGCTTGTTGGAGGTCCCCTGCCCGGCGAAAGGCTCCGCGCTGAACAGCTTGGGGTTGAAATAGGGGTTGACCAGGACGCCATCGGAACCCAGATACTGCTTCCTCGGGTCCTTATTGATATAAATTGGGCCGCCCCCCAAATAGTTGGGCTCGTCCGTGGAGCCGTACTGCGGGCTGTTGCCCGTGTTGCCCCGTAGCGAATTGTCATCCACCTCAGCCATGGTGACTGGAACGCCCGTAGTGAACTGAGTGATCCCTGACACTTTCCACCCTTTCGTCAGCCGCTTTGGGCCTGTTTGGAAGAGCTTGTCGAACGGGAGCTCGTACGTGTAGCTGGCCGTGAAAAGGTGAGTGACGTCGAATAACGAGAGAGACCTGAATAGGTTCGGGCTCAAGCCCAATATGATTTGGTCCCCGAAGGCAGAAGAATTGTCCAGCGACTTACTGAACGTGTAACTGACGAGGTACGCCGCCCGTCCAGTCGTGCGCCGTAGGGTGAGTTCGAAGGAGTGGTAGGCCGAGTTAGCTGCCATGAGCTGCGCCCCGAGGCCCCCATAATTTTGGCCAAAGGGTTGGCGGACGCTTATTCCGGCTGCCGGTCCATTGGCCGGATAGAAGAGGCCGGTTTCCGAAAAAGGCCCGCAACGATTGGTTCCAGGGACCACGCCTGGGATACCCAACGCTAAGGCTGCCTCACTTCCAGCGTCCTGGCTCAGGCTAAGGCACAGCGCCGGGTTAGACGGATTCTTGTCCTCATTCACAATAAGGTGGTGCCCGAATGTTCCAACGTAGGCCAGACTCAGCAGCGTGCTCGGCGTCATCTGCCTCTGGACGGAGAAGCTTATGTGCTCAGCGTAAGGGCTGGGATCATTGGGGTACGGTTCTCGATCTCCTGAGAACGGTAGGTAATTCGACCAATTGATGTTTGTGTCGCCCGCTTTGTGAAAGGGAACCGGAAAGGGCTGTCCGAAATTCGCGCCCGTTGTCCGATTGATAAACGGAGCGCTGTACAACGGCGGAAACGCGCTGGGGTAGTACAAGCCGTAAGGGGCGGCAGCAAAATTGAAAGTGTTCGCTCCCTCGACGTTCGTGTAAAAGGTCCCAAAGCCCGCCCGAATGCTGCTCTTACCTGTATCGCCGAAGATCTTGTGCAGGAAGCCATTAGTGAAATTCGGCGAGTAGGCTAAGCCGATGCGGGGACCGAAGTTGTCCCAGCGAGGATTGATGAAGTACTGCGGAACGCCGGGGTCGCCGGGGAAACAATATCCCAGGGGAGCCGTGGGGAAGACTTTCGACTGACATCCCAGCAGGACGTCAGGGTTCCTATTCAACCTGTCTGCCCAGAACGGGGTGGTCTCCCAACGGACTCCATAGTTCAAGGTCAGATTGGGTTTGACGCGCCAACTGTCTTCCCCGTACACTCCAACGTAAAAGTTGCGCAGATTCAGCGCGGCGGGAGCGCCCTGGGAGAAATAGTTGGGAGCCCCAATCAGCATGTCCGCGAGGTCGTATCCCGTCGTCTGGCCATTGAAAGAGAAGCCCCCGTTGCCTTCGTTATTGACCTGGGCAACGGGCACGTGATCCCAGTGGTAGTTGGCGCCGAACTTAATGGTGTGAGTCCCCTTGATTCTCGTGAAGTCATCTTGGAGTTGGTAGGTCTCAGCGTCCTGAACGCGCACGACCACAAAGGCTCCCAGCGTGTAGTTGTTGAAACCTATCTTGGGCCAATTCTGATCCGAAGGGCCTTCCAATTGATAAATCCCCCCCTGGTCGGCAGGGGCGAAGCCGATCTGTGCGAGTGTCGGCCCCGGCTTTGGCGATGTCCCCTGGACGTTGTGGTTGCGCATATAGCTGGCGGTGAATTGGTTGACGGACGCGCCGCCGAAGTTCGTGGTTACGGCAAACGTGAACAACTGCGCTTTCCCCAGGGTCACAGAAGGAAAACCAGGCACCGTACTGCCGCCCCAACCTGGGTTATAGGGAGTGGCGTTCGACCACGGGTTGTAATGCCAGTAGCCGGAAATCATGCCAATCCGCGTGTTGGCGTCGATGCGGGCGCCGCTCTTATCATCGTTCAAAGTCTGCGGAAGTGCGGAACTGGAGAAATAGATCCCTTCAGTGTTGGGATCCGGAATGAGCGCCAGTGTGTTCTTGCTAGGGCCGTCCCAACCCGACTGCGGAATTACAAAGCTGGGAAAGACGCACTGCGTGTTATTGACGCAGGGGTTCACGGGAGTTGGGAAGTAGTGCTCACCCACGGTTACCGGATATGCCAGCCTTGAGGAGAGGAGCCCGGCAAAATATGCGCTAGTGACCGTGTTCACGTTAGGGTTGCCGGCATCAAGAGCCTGCTTTTCCGTGTTTGCGATAACCCCTGCTTGGTCCGAAAAATTTCCAGTCTTGTCGGTTGGCGAAGGGACTAGGATGTTTCCGGTGTCCGCCCCCTGGACATTGCGCGTCCCCTGGTAATCGAGGAAGAAAAAGAGCCTGTTCTTTAGGATCGGGCCGCCACCCGTCGCGCCAAACTGGTTCTGATGAAGAACGCCACGATCCGCAGAGTAGAAGTAGCGGGTATCGAAGTCCGAGTTGCGCACAAACTCAAACGCGCTGCCGTGAAACTGATTGGTCCCGGACTTGGTAACCACGTTGACCTGTCCGCCGCTGTAATTGCCGTATTCAGCCCCGGCATTGCTGAGGATGATCTTGAACTCGGCAATTGAGTCGAGGTTGGGGACGATGGTCGTGCCGCCCTCATCTCCCTCCACCGTATTGGCCCCGTTCACCATGAAACCGTTCTGGACGTCCCTCTGCCCGCTCATCACCAGGACGCCATTATTGAGCGAATTCGAGGGTGACAGCGTGCCATACTGAGACACGTTGAAGGGCACAACGCCCGGCTGCAGGGCCAGCAGGTCTGTGTAAGCGCGGCCGTTAAGCGGTAAGTTGGTCATCTCCGTACCGCTGATCACCTCGCCCGTCTGCTGGGTTCGAGTATCCACTAGCGCTGCCGCGGCGGTTACTGACACCTCTTGGACCTCAGCTCCGACCTGCAGGACAGCATCGACTCGTAAAGCTGCGTCCACATCGAGTTTCAAGCCGGCCTCGCGATAGACCTTAAAGCCGCTCTTTTGGAAACTCACGTCGTAATGGCCAACGGGCAGAGCCGGGAAGTTATAGAACCCCACGGCGTCAGTCGGCAGCGTGTTGACTACGCCCGTTTCAGTGTTTCGCGCTGCGACTGTGACGCCGGGCACGACAGCGCCGGAAGCGTCCCGGACGGTCCCGGAGATACTGCCCGTCACCACCGCCTTGAGCGCTACCGGGGTGAGAGTCAAGAGCAGCCCTGCCAGTAACAGGCTACGCGCCGTGCGGGACGCGAACATCTGGAGGTCCGGAGCCGGTCCGGCTACGTCGGCTCGTGAACGGGCGGGGGCCTTGCCGAACTGCCTGGGAGTATTGGCAATTCTCGTGTATAGGTCACGTTTCACGGGAGTGTCCTCCTTTAGGGACGGTCGGATAGATCGGCGCAGCCGCCATATTGCTGCAACCCGCAACGTAGGCAGGTTGGCGGCTAACCCTGACATTGGGAAATGAAGAGTTCAATGCACAATCGATTTCCATAGAGTATTCCAAAAATGGAAATCTCGATTTCCCATCCTGAAACTCGGCACGGCGCACTAGCTGAACAAGTGTGCTGCTGTTCTCTTCCGCATCCGGAATAAGAAGCCAAGAATCAACAGGCTAAAACCCGATGTCTGTTCGGTTTTTGAGAAACTGGTCGCCCTACAACGTCTGCTTTGGGTATTGGACGCCATTGGCGTAGCAAGTGACGTGCCACTTCCCTTTGTTCTTACTCAACGCAAACGGATATGGCACATGGGGATGGTCTGCCCTGCTCGTCAGCCTAGCCCGAAGCCGACCACGCCATCTTCCGTTTTCTGTAGGGTGCAACTCGGTGGCCGGAGAGGGGCGGCAACCCCAGGGGTTGATGTGGCAGCCCGACGGCGCACACTGTAGCGGCGCTCTATGAGCGCCGAAATCGTTGATTCTCAACGACGGCGGTCATAGACCGCCGCCACAATTTGCCGCTACGACGCAGACGCCCAAGGCGTGAGCACGGTTAGACAAGCTCGCCGGAGCGCGAAGGCGCGTTCTATCGGACGCAGCGCGGCCGGACTATTCAAACTGCTGGCGGTACTGTTGGCATAGCGAACTGTTCTGGCTGCAGAGTGTGTGGAACTCACGTGTTGCGCTGGTGCGGTCGCCCAGGTTGAGGTAGGTCAGGGCCAAACTCAGGCGCGCTTCCGCGAAGTCCGGCTTCAGCTTCAGCGCCTTCTGGTAGTGGGTAACGGCGTCTCTGGATCGGCCCACGAACGCCAGTGCCGTTCCACAGTACTGTTCAAGGCGCGGGTCCTCTTGCCCCAGACTTTCGGCGCGGCTCAGGTGTTCCAAAGATTCCTGGTACCGCTTGAGATCAACCAGGGCAATTCCCAATTCTTGTTGGGAAGCCGCGTGCCCGGGGTTCACTTCGACAGCTTTCAGAAAATAGCCGTAGGCTTCCTGATTGTTTCTCTCCCACCGTGCTATCACGCCCAGGTCGTAATAGGCGGTGAGGTTGTGCGGGTTTCGATGGACGGCGAGGTCGAGCCAGGGCTTTGCTTTGGCAGCATTCGTCTCGTCACCGAGGTACAGCGAAACCAAACCCATGATGGCCTGGTCGAAGTTGGGATTGAGTTTCAGGCACTCGACGTAGCTGCGTTCGGCATCATTCCACCGTCGCGCCTGTGCGAAGTTCTCCGCCTGCAGGAATGGGATGAGGTAGAAATGGGGCTCTTGGTTTGCGGTGGCCGCAAGGAGCGCCTCGGCCTCCGCCGTCCGCCCGCTGGAGCTGAGAAGCCGGGCGTGCTGGACTGCCTTGTATACCTTCAACTTGTCTTTAGGGTCAGAGAGCGGCCCGGAGGATGCCGGCTGGACGGGGGCCGAGAACGCCACGTAACCGAGTGAACGCAGCTTCTCCACGCTTTCCGCCGGTAGAGGCGGACCCGCAGTTGCGGCCTGAGCCGAACTGTAACGCCTCTCGATGTCCGTCAGTTGTTCGCGCAGCGCCGCCGCCATAGCGGCATTTTCGCCGTTGAGGTTGCGTGACTCCTCGGGATCTTTGGCGAAGTCGTAAAGCTCGGGGCGAGGGGCCTGAATGTACTTGAAGCGAGGAGTGATGAGGCAACGCAACTCACTCCAGCCGAAGGAGTCGCGCGGGTAGTAAGTCTCGGAGTAGACCGGCCGCACATTTGCCGAGCCGGTTCCGCGAATATCCGATGCCAGGCTGCTCCCCTGGAACTGCCGCGTCAAAGGATCGCGCAGGTGCGAGAGATCGAGGACGGTAGGCGCCACGTCGATAGTCCCGACCAGCCGGTGCACGACGCGCGGCGCCGCCTCTCCGCGAGGAGGCTTAATGATGAGCGGAACGTGCAACGTCGAATTGTAGAGGAAGAAGCTGTGTTCATCTTCCCCGTGCTCACCTAGCGATTCTCCGTGATCGGCAAGCAGCACCACCAGGGTGCGATCGTAGACGCCGCTCTTCTGGAGATAATCAAACAGGCGAGCCAGTTGGCTGTCGGCGTACGCAACTTCGCCATCGTACAGGCGCCCGGCGTACTGGTGGCGAAAGGGCTCGGGCGGATCGTAGGGAGTGTGGGGATCGTAAAGATGTAACCATACAAAAAACGGCCGCGACGCTGCGTTCCGGCGCGCGCGAGCCTGGAACCAGGCCAGCAAACGCCCAACTGTTTCGCCGGCGCGGCGCTCGACCTCCTCGTTGTTGCGGAGCAGATTCTGCTGCGGACCGAAGTGGTCGTCATAAGTTTGGAAGCCGCGATTCAGGCCCCAGCTGGAATCCAGAACGAAGGAACTCACAAAGGCCGCCGTGTCGTAGCCCTGGCGCTGGAAGGCTTCCGGCAGCAGCCCGATGGTGGGCAGGAGATTGGGACTCGTGTAGTGCCTCGTGCCGTTGTACATCGGATAGGTCCCACTCAAGATGACGGTATGGGAAGGGAAGGTGATCGGGACTTGCGCGAAGGCGTTCTCAAAGCGCGAGCCCTGCGCGGCCAGCGCATCCATGGCCGGCGTCCGGACGTTGCGAGCCCCGTAGCAGCTTAGCCGGTCCCAGCGCAGCGTATCGACCGTGATGAGCAGCACCGGCGTGCGATTGGCGGCGCGGGCAGAATCACTCTGTGCGAAGCCTGCGGAGCCGCACAGAAGTCCCAGAAGGAAAACAGCGCTGACCGCCAGACACGTTGAGGCGATTGGCATGGGCGTCAGAAACGGCGAAGCGGGCCGGCGCGGGCGCTCTGATAGACTCCAGTTCGCGCACGCAGTAATAGTTGCCTTATTCGCGATCTCTGATGTAGCCGTTCCCTCACGTAAAACCATACGCCGGTAGCCTCTCATGTTAGCGCCAGATCACCTTGAACAGGATTGAGCGGGCAAGTGCGGTCCAGGGGATTCGTCCCGCAGATTTGCATCCGGACTCTGTAATGTAGCGCAGGTGGTCGCAAGCGTCTTGAGTTTTTTGAGTGTCGAGGGTGCTTCCGCGTGTGTTGTCGATGGCCTCATAGAGGAGATTCGTTTATACTCTCCCCATAAACCTTGTAGCGAGGTTGGGTGAGCTTAATTGTTGCTTCTCCCATACCGCGCTACGTCCCAGAAAATGCTGACTTGGTATCGACAGGCCGTGACCGGTGTCCTGTTGTTCTGCCTCCTGCAGGGCGCCGGAGCGTACCCTCAAGATAAAGGCACCGCCGCCGCGCGCCTGAACTCCGCCGGCCTGGAGCTTATGAGTCAAGGGCGGGTCAAGGAAGCGGTGGAAAGATTCCGCCAAGCGCTTGCCAGCGATCCTGAGAACGTTGAGTGCCTTGCCAACCTCGGTGTCGCATTGCTACGGGAAGACGCTCCTGCCGAAGCCGTCGAGGTGCTGCAGAAGGCAGCGCAGCGGCAGCCCACCGATCCCCGGCTTTTGAGCGACCTGGCAGCGGCCTTGAGTGCTGCCGGTCGCCCTCACGAGGCCGTAGCCCAGATGCGGAAGGCGAGCGCGCTTTCTCCTCAGGACCCCGCTATTCACCGTAACTTGGGCATTATGCTGGCAGACGCGGGAGAGAATGAGACCGCCGAAAAGGAACTTGCAGACGCGGTTAGCCTTAACCCCGCTGACGTCGAAGCCCACCGCGCCCTAGCGCGCGTGCTTATACGCGAGCGGCACGACGAACAAGCCATCGCACAATACCGTGCTGCGTTACGCCATGCGCCGCGTGAACCCAGCCTGCACTTTGAACTCGGGAGACTTTATCAAACCGAGCGCAAGTTCCCGGAAGCGGAGACGGAGTTACGCACGGCCACGAAGCTCCGTGAAGGAGACGCGGGCTACCATGCGGCGCTGGGAAGCCTCGCGCTCCAGACCGGTGAGTTGCACGCAGCGGAAGCGGAACTTCGTCGAGCGGTCGCATTGAGCCCGAACCTGGGTGAGGCACATCGTGACCTGGGCGCCGTCCTGCGCCGGTCCGGGCGTCTCGATGAGGCAATCACCGAACTGCGCCGCGCTGCAGAACTGCTTCCCGACGACCGCGAAACACATTTCATGCTCGCGCAGGCTCTCGAAAAGACAGGGAAGACTGACGAAGCGGCTCAGGAAACACGGGCTTTCCAGCAGGGAAGCCAAAAGTCTGCTGACAAGAAGGTCGGAAATTCCTACGCCGCGGAAGCTGAGAAACTTCTCAAAGCAGGACACACCGACGAGGCAATCGCGAAGTTACAGCAAGCCCTCCAACTTGATCCGGAGAATACGTACGCTTCGTACAATTACGGTCTTGCCTTGCTTTTTCAAAATAAGCCCCACGAAGCGATCCCTCACTTCCAAGTTGCCCTGCGGTCCCGGCCGGACAACCCTGAGATGCTCTATTTCCTGGCGAGGGCGTATCTCGCGGACGACCGCGCAGAAGATGCCGCGGCTGGCTTGCGGAAGTTGATTGCCATGCGCCCCAACGATCCCTACCTGCACAATGGACTCGGCGTCGCGCTCGCCAAGCTCCGCGATTGGTCAAACGCCACCGCGGAATTCAAGGCCGCACAACGTCTGAATCCTGGAAACGCAGTATTTGAAAGCAACCAGAAGTGTATTGAAAACCACCTTCAGAACTGCGCTCTAACGCCGTAGGAACCCCACGAGCAGCATCGGCCCAGGAAGACTTTGTGAACCAGCGGCGCACGGCTGGCATGGGTGTTGACTTGTACCCACTTGATCTTTAATATTCGTAGCCAGGGCAAACCTATTTGTGACAGAAGACTGGGATCAAGGCCGGCCGCGCATTCGTCGTGTGGGCGTGGCGCGGGGCCAGAATCAGTTCGAATCTCTTGTGGCCGACCCAACGAAACGCCGTAGCCATTGTGTGGAATGACAGCGGAGGTCACGCATGAGCCTGCGAATTGCAGTTCTGGGTGGCGGTGTGGGCGGACTGAGTGCCGCTCAGGAACTGGCGGAACGCGGCTTTGAAGTTGAAGTGTACGAGCGCCGGCCTGTCTTTGGTGGTAAGGCCCGCAGCATTCCTGTTCCGGACTCCGCCTCCGCGGGCCGCCAGCCGTTGCCGGGTGAGCACGGCTTCCGCTTCTTCCCGAGCTTCTACAAACATCTTCCCGATACGATGAAGCGCATCCCCGCCGGCGGCAGGTCGGTGTTCGATAATCTCGTTTACGCCACTCGCGTACAGGTTGCGCGAACCGGCACCCCGGCGATCCTCGAACCCAGCCGATTTCCGCAGACCCTCGGCGACTGGGGAATCGTTCTCAAATCGCTCTTCAGCAACCTGGGGATTCCCGACGACGAAGTGCTTTTCTTTGTCGACCGCTTGTTGGTTCTGCTCACCACTTGTCCGGAGCGCCGGCTTGCGGAGTACGAGAACATCGCGTGGTGGGACTTTATCGACGCCAGGAACAAGTCGGTGAGTTACCAGAGGTACCTCGGAGAGGGAACGACCCGCTCTCTCGTCGCTATGAAGGCGGAAATCAGCAGCACGCGAACTGTTGGCTACATTGACCTACAACTGATCCTGGGCCTTTTATGTGACGGCCGCGGATTCGACCGGCTTCTGAATGGCCCCACCAACGAGGCCTGGATCTTTCCGTGGGTGGCCTACCTCGAGGCGTTAGGAGTGAAGCTGCACGGCAACACGATAGTGAGTTCAATTGAACTCGACGGCGCGCGCGTCGAGCGAGTGCTCATTGATCAGGGGGGAGCGCCTTCCGAAGTGCGGGCCGACTACTACGTCTCGGCGCTGCCCATCGAGATCATGACGGGCCTTGTGACTCCCGAGATCAGACATGCCGCTCCCTCGGTTGCAAGTCTCGACAAGCTTCAGACTCGTTGGATGAACGGCATTCAGTTCTATCTGCGAAAGGATGTGCCGCTCGTCCACGGGCACTCGAACTATTTGGATTCCCCCTGGGCGTTGACCTCTATTTCGCAACGACAGTTCTGGCCTGGCGTGGACTTTGCTAACCTGGGGGACGGCGGTGTGGGGGGTATTCTTTCGGTTGTCATCTCAGATTGGGACGCGCCGGGTATCGTCTACGGCAAGCCTGCGAAGAACTGCACGGCTGAGGAGATCAAAAACGAGGCGTGGGCCCAACTCAAGAGTCACCTCAATACGGCGGGCAGCGAGCCCATTCAGGACAGCAACCTCGCTTCCTGGTTTCTCGACCCGGATATTCAATTCCCGAACCCGAGCGCCGCAACCAACGCTGAGCCCCTGCTGATCAATCCTGCCGAGTCACTCCAATATCGGCCCGAGGCTTCGACTGAAATCTCAAACCTCTTTCTTGCCTCGGACTACGTTCGCACCTACACCGATCTCGCCACGATGGAAGGCGCTAACGAGGCTGCGCGCCGCGCCGTGAACGCGATATTGGATGCCTCAGGATCTTCGGCTACGAAAGCACAGTTGTGGCCCTTCGAAGAACCCGAGATTTTCAAACCCATGCAGGACTATGACCTGCTGCGTTTCAAGCTGGGACTTCCTCACAGCACATTGCCTTGACGCTGTGATCCCATAACCATTAACAGGGTTAAACAATATGGCAACTGACGAAGGGCGGCTCCTGCTCTCCATGGTGGTCGGCTTTGGTGGAGGCATCTATACCTTCATCAAGGGATTCCGGCAATTTCGCGAGTACCGCATCGTTGCGGATACGCCCGTAACTCACATCCGCGGCATCCCGATGGGGCTTGTACAGATACGAGGGCAGGCGACGGGCGAGGAGACTCTCACGAGCCCTCTCACACACGCGCCTTGCTACCTGTTCAAAGTGGTCATCGAAAAATGGCATTCGGACGCGCATGGTGGAGGCGAGTGGAAGCATCACGCGACGGATGTTCAGAGCACGAAATTCTACTTGCAGGATGCTACGGGGCGCGTGCTGGTTGATGCCACAAGTGCCGAATTGGATTTGCCAGGCGGGGTGATACGCAAGGTTCGCAGCGGGACGGGCGGCGCTAATCCTGCTCAATCGAAACCTGCCGGAAATGGTGCGCCGGGATCCCCCGCGCCTGCTTCCGATGCGGAGATTCTTCAGTACGTAACGCAGGCTGGCGTGCGCCACGCCGGTCAGATGCTGGGGCAAGGGATCAATCTGGTCAGCCACGGAGGGAGCGCGGCGCGTTCTCCTCAGCGACAGTCCTTATTGAGTTTCCTCTCC
>Ga0335069_10001891_pt1 | contig 32972 bp, 34 predicted proteins | sample Lox_Sample_11_FD_206714 | JGI IMG/M metagenome (GOLD analysis project Ga0335069, IMG submission 206714) | Soil microbial communities from Loxahatchee National Wildlife Refuge, Florida, United States - Lox_Sample_1.1 | ecosystem: Environmental > Terrestrial > Soil > Wetlands | place: USA...
CGCGAAGTTTAGGGAATTGAAGGGTAAGTAATTTCATAATAAAAATGGCCTGCGGGAGATGACGCAGGCCATTTTTTTATTTATAGGCCAAGGAGATTTTCGCGCCTTCCTACGTCAGCTTCGACGTCGTGAATCCTCAACATATACACGATATGCTTCCGGTTCCCTCCGCCGCGCTTCCTCGTTATGCATCGAAACTTTCCTCGGCCTAAGAAGACTGGAACACTTGATAGGCGTCAGATTTATTTCACGGCCACTCGTTCCGCTTGCTCTGACGTACAGAATTATCGATTCTTCGAGTCTCGAACACGGCGAGAGAGGGATCGTCCTTGCTCGTAAGGGAAGAGAGTATTGACCATTTCGCATTCATTTCGTCTTGTGACCTGAATAATTCTCTTGTCTTCCCCTGACGATTGTATAATACTTCCCTTAAACGGATACAAATTGTTGGTAATATGAAAGACAAAGAATTGTCATAGGCGAAATGGAGGAAATATGAACCCCGATATCTATGCGGTAGCCAAGCGATTGCTCCACAGGGAATTTGAATCTCTGAGTCCGGCTGAACAGAATGTGATCCGGCGCTTTGCAGAGCGTCTTCATGTCAGCAGGAATGCCCATGAGGAGCGTCAGGCTCAACTCACATTCGGCCAGCGTCTTGCCGATTCCGTGGCGGCGTTTGGTGGCTCCTGGACGTTCATCGTCTCGTTCGCGATAGTTCTCTGTTTGTGGGTCGCGCTCAATTCCTTTCTTCTCATCAGATGGAAAAGCTCCTTTGATCCATACCCGTACATCCTGTTGAATCTGGTGCTCTCCATGCTTGCAGCTATCCAGGCGCCTGTGATCCTCATGTCACAGAACCGGCAGGCAGCAAACGACAGGGTAGACGCCGAGCATGATTACGAAGTGAATCTCAAGGCTGAACTCGAGATTATGTCTTTGCACGAGAAGATAGATATCCTGCGGGAGAAACAGTGGGCGGACCTGCTCGCCACGCAACAGGAACAGATAGAGATTCTCCATAAGTTGATAGAGTCAACCCGTACCGGTAATCAGGGGTAATCGAACGGGGAGTGTGAGCCTGAACCACCATGTCTGAACGCTTGATCAGCGAACCTATAAGGCCGATCACATCAACCTGCGACACATTACGCATGGCGGCAGGAGAACCCGGCCTGCCCCTTAAGTTCATCTGGCGAGGGGCTACCATCGAGGTAGCTAATGTGTTGCGCATCTGGCATGAGACAGGCAGGTGCCGTCACGGAAGTGAGGAGCTGTACGTACGAAAACACTGGTATGAGGTCGGTATGCCAGGAGCGGGCGTCATGAAAATCTATTTCGAGAGACAACCGCGGCGGGGACGTAAGGGCTCACGATGGTGGCTCTTCAGCATTACCGAACCGGATGAAGTCACGTGTAATCCCAATTTGCAATTATGACGATATTAATATTAGTCTGATTGGCGGGTTCTTAAGTAACCTCAACCTAAGAACAGATTGTTCTAATACCTCTTAGACCGCTTTCTGCGAGATATCTTTCGGGGTTCACGCTCACACACCGTTCAACAATCTTCTTTGGAAATCCAAGCCCCACAAGATATCGGGCTGATTCGGTAACGGGCGTAGAGCCGCCAAGTAACCTTCCCGCTCTATCTGCGACGCCCAGTGTGCAGGCATCTTTCTTTGCTGCCTTCACAGAATCGGACACGATGATGATCCTGTCAGGCTTTTTCGCGCCAAAGATCAATTCAATTGTCTTTGGATGCAGATGAAATGGGTCCGCGATAACCTCTACATAAATATGCGGGTTCGTGAGGCCAAAACCTGCTATCCCGGGCTCGCGATGATGCACAGGCCGCATGGCGTTGAAGATATGTGTTATACCTTTTGCGCCGGCATTGAAGCCCGCTTCAGCCTCGCCGTATGTTGCATCCGAATGACCCATACTCACGATCACGCTGGTATCCGTTATTGTTTTGATAAGCCCTGTGGCGCCTTTAAGCTCGGGCGCGACGGTTATGATCTTCACGATATCGCCGAATCCCTGGATGAGTTCTTTGTAATGAGATATTCTGGCGGGCAGAAAAGAATGTGCGTCGAGAGCCCCCGCACGCACGGGATTGAGAAAGGGCCCCTCAAGATGCACGCCCAGAATCGTAGCGGGTTTCATCTTCTTTGTTTGAGGTTTTGAGGACTTTTTTCTTCCCCATCCCCTGTCCCCGACCCCTGACCCCTGCATTTCCATTGCCTTCTTTACCGCGGCAATGTCAGCCCTCATGCGCTTGATCGAAGATGAATAAATCGTCGGAATTACGGCGTCTATCCCGTAAGAGCCGTGGATTTCGGCAATCCGGATAATATCGTCGGGTCCGGCGCCTTTTGTTTCGTACCCACCGACGCCGTGCGTGTGAACATCAATAACGGGCATGGTCCAACTCTTTTTCTACGGATCTGATTCTGTAATTATACAGTATTTCAATGAAAAGGGGAGATAAAATGGGGTTATGCTCCATGCCAACGAGATGGCTTTCGCAGGCGCAGTCCGAAGAGCCGAAATCCGCCACGGACCAGTCCGCAATCCTTTGGAGATCCCGGGCCAACGCACATTCTATATCGTCCGATGTGCGGATAGCGAGGGCCTTATGGAAAGACGCGCGCGCCCGAAGGTAATCGATGTGCCAGAAAAGTCTCTTGTGAAGGCGCCGGTGGCGTTCAATCCGTTTCGTTAGAGTCCTTCTTGCAGAACCCACGTAGAGGTAATACCCTTTTCTGAATGAGATGCTCCCGAGCGCCCCTATAACGATGTCGGCATCCATTTCAAGGTGAAGCACGACAATATAACACCCACTGTCGCGAACTTTCTCTTCAACGAGCGCCCAGGGTACCGTGAGTTCGGATACACGCGGAACAAGGGAGAGATCTTTCAGCCAGGTGAGCCCTATGGCCTTGAGATAGAGTGCATCACGGCATTTGAGAAAGATCTGGGAGAATTGATAGTCCGTATGGTACTCAGGCATGAAGTAGCGCGCATAGGGCCACTCAACCACGAAAAGCACACCCGCTTTGTGGCCCTTTTTTGTGAGCTCGAGAAGCCCGTTGAGGTGACGGCTCGCGCGCTCGGTTACCGCATCGGGAAACATCGCGAGTTCTCGGCCAAAGAGGGTGCAGTTCTTCACCTCAAGGACAAACTCCCGACCGTCCACCTTTAAGAGAAAATCAAATCTGCTGTGGCCGAAAGAGACTTCCCGTCTGACCATATGGGCACGTTCGAGACCAGGCACGAGATGCTTCTTAAGGAGCATCTCAACGACATCGTTGGTTAGGTGTGTATGAAGCATGATCGGCACACCTCGCTTTTCGACAGCCAGAACGGTATAGGAAATCCTTGCGTGCCCCTGGTTTGGCTTGAGAAGGAGGGTAGCGCCCGGTATGAGAAGCTCCCAGAGCCGGCCAGGATTGGGCAGATACGCCTGTACAACCCTTCCTTTCATTACGCACTCGACCACAAAGGTGTTTGGTCGTGTAATGAATTCTGCCGTTTGAAGCCTTCCATCGGTGAGCCGCACGGAAGAGATTATAGCAAAAATCTTAACTGAGTTTCTTGTTTTATATGGTAAGCTTGAGAAAAAAGCGAACGGACTACCCCGATGGCTAACAAATCAGATATGCGCGACTCACTGGTACTGGGAAAATGGACGGGTCGGGCGATCGACAGGCTCCTCACCCGGGCAACGGAAATGGAGGAGATTGGCGAACGTATCGTTTTTCTCTCTCAGCATTTTCTGGGCGCTCCTTATAAGGAATCGACCCTCATCGGTGACGTATCCACCCAGGAGGCATTGGTCATTAATCTCACGGCTTTTGACTGCTTCACATTCCTCGACTCGGTAGAGGCGATGCGTCTGTCTTCTTCGTTTGCCGAAATGAAGGACAGGTTGCGGGCTCTTCGGTACAAGAAGGGTCTCGTCAATTACCTGACGCGAAATCATTTCTTCACAGACTGGCGGGAGTACAACAGGGACCTCGTGTCGGATGTTACCGTGCGTGTGGGTCATGCCGGGACTCAGCGCGTTACAAAAACATTAAACGTGAAAGATGACGGTTCGCTTTATTTGGCGGGCATCGAACCTTTCGACAGAGAATTAACCTACGTTCCGTCCACGGCCGTGGACGACTCAGTGCTCGTTCGCCTCAAATCCGGCGATTATGTGGGGTTCTTTTCGGCCTCTGCCGGCCTCGATGTCTCCCACGTAGGCATTATTGTCAGAAAAGGTGCTCAGATATTATTGCGCCACGCTTCCTCGGCGCCATCCGCGAGAAAGGTTGTGGATCAGGATTTTTCGGGATACATCTCAGATAAACCGGGTATCATTGTGCTGCGACCGCACTGAACGCAAAACCTACCCGTCCTGCGCTTTAGAGCGTTTCGAGGGGGAATATCTTAATGGAGTAAAGGGAGTCCGGCACGCCGGGCTCCCCGTATCGGCTTACGATTTTACGACGTTTGTCGCCTGCAGTCCCTTGGGACCCTGAACAACGTCAAAATTCACCTGCTGGCCTTCTGAAAGTGATTTGAATCCGCTGTCCTGAATTGCGGAGTAGTGGACGAAGACATCAACGCCATCGTCTTTCGTAATAAAACCAAAACCTTTGGCTTCATTAAACCACTTGACAGTTCCTTTCGCCATAAAATAAAACCTCCTTTAAAAAAATGTTGAAGATTACGGAACTGTGTTATGGTGAGGACAGCCAAAAGTTATGCTTCACAAACAACAGCGATTTCCGAAACTTCATGTTAAGTATTTCACAGATAAACACAAAGGTCAAGATTTTATTAAAAAAATTTATTTTTTCTTTCAAGCCTCGGGCTTTTCGGCTTCCGGAGCCGATTCTGACGCGTCCAAATCGGGGGCCTGCGTGCCTTCGTCCACGGGGCTCTCATCTGCGTTCTCTTTCTTGCCGAAACGCCTGAGCCGTTTCTCCTCCTGCTTCTTTAAGCGCAAGAGTTCCTTCCTTCTTTTGTCGCTCCTAAATGGTTTTGACAAGACCGCCTCCTCACGTTTTCATGGTCAGTACGACTAAAAGAAACCGGCGCGCCGAATTCGCTCTTCTCACGAGGCCAAAATTGTCTTCTGTGCTTGCTTCAAGAGTTCGATGACCGGCTCCACCTTTTCGGGCGGAAGAACAAGGCCGTCTGCCGTAGGCACCAGTTCTCCATCATTAATAATGTTATAGACCCTGAGGTCTATCACTTTAGCCCCTTTTTGTTCTGTAACCGTTACCATAAGCCGTTCTTTGGAATTCTTTATAACCTTTCCTATTAACACAGGTCCTCCTTATAGAATATTCTCTCCTAAACTTCTTCCGAACTGAACTGATACGTCCAAACAAACCCTTCTCCGTCTCCAAGGGTCACCCTTACGAATCCGGCCCTTCCGAGATAAACGAGAAAATCAGTATCATTCACCATTCTGTGAACGAAGGCCTCAGATAGATGAGGGCACTCCATTCTCAGATGGGCTTTCTCCGGGCCCGTAAGAACAATGCGTGCATCCATACCTCTTGAGAGATAGAAAAATTCGAACTCGTCCGTCAGCATCTCGCGTTGTCTTATCATAAGACGCTTAGCCAGAGCCGCGGACACCTTCTCGATTGCCTTTTTCCTGGTGGCTACTACTTTCATAAGGCTTCGAGCTTCCCCATATGCTTTGGACCTCGAATCAATTGCCCTCAAGTGACGTTCAGCCTGAGCCACCCTGCCCCAGGCGGCCTTCATGGGATCCCTGTTCGGTCTGTATCCGTCAGCGAGCGCCTTTTTTGCCTCTTTTAAGTGCTCGCGCGGGCCTCTTCGCAGGAATGGCTCGGCCGCATCCGGCAGAGGCTCTGCTTTCAGAATTTCATGAGACTCCATAGCGCCATCTTCCTGCCTCAAGCGTTCGGACAAGCGCCGCTTGTCCGGCAGTTCATCGTGAATAAAATATGATGTCTCCATTTGTGGCTCCTGATCTTTGCAACCGCAAAAAACCCGTTCAAAACTGTTACGACTGATTCGCCGGCAGGAAGATTATTAGCTATGCAGATTATTATATATCACATTTCTCGTATAAATACCATGGGGTAAGCAATGGAAAAGATAAGCGCCGGAAAGACCCTCTTTTCTATCACCATACCCCTTAAGCGGGGCGGTGACTTCACAAGACTCGCGTAATCATCGCATCTTACATTCCTGGAGACCTTTCGTGTCGCCCGATTTGCCGTGAGAAAGGCTTGACAACACATTTGATTCATTATAGAGTGTCACGGATAGGGGAGATTTAGGAATGAATTACCGACCTTTTCTCAAGAGGTGTATGACACCTGTTACCATTATGGTCGTCCCTCATTCACGCACAAGACCATTCAAGCTCAAAGTATCTTTGATAGGGCTCGCTGTCTGCTGCCTTCTTTCGATAACCGGGGCAATCTACGTTATCTCCGTGGGCTTCAAAATGGTTGATTACTATGTTATGAGGAATAAGCTCTCCTATTTTTCGAGACAGTTCGGCGACTTGAGATCAACCATAGTATCCCTTAAGGAAACAAACACGGAGCTCTCCAAGCTGCTCGCCATGAAATCAAAGAAGGACATAATAAACTCGGCAGACTTGCAGGATACGGGCTCTCTGGATATTGAGGCCTTGAAGAAACAGGTGAACGAGACCATCGAATCCGTGGCTGCAATAAAGGCCTTCATCGCCGAACAGAAAGATGTCTATATGGCAACCCCTTCGGGCTGGCCGGTCCAGGGTGTGATCAGCTCAGGGTTTGGAATGAGGGTGCACCCGATCACGGGCGACGTCATAAAGCACACAGGTGTTGACATCAGGATACCGCCGGGCACGAATGTAAAGGCAACGGCGCCAGGCATCGTAAGTTTTTCAGGCTGGACGAACGGGAGCGGCTATATCGTGGTATTGGAGCACGGACACGGCTTCAGCACCGCCTACGCTCACAATCGAAAGAACTATGTGATCGTGGGGCAGAAGGTGAAAAAAGGTGAGCAGATCGCCATGTCCGGCTCAACAGGGGCTTCCACGGGTCCCCACGTGCACTACGAGGTTTGGAAAGAGGGCAAGCAGGTGAATCCCGCTCCCTACCTGGGGGATACCCTGTGATACTGAAAAAGAAGCAAACTCCTCTCGAGACGCTCATTGGACCAGACTCCACAATCAGGGGCGAATTGACAACCAAAGGGATGTTGCGCGTCGATGGCGTCATCGAGGGAAATGTTGCGGCCGATTCTCTGGTCGTGGGCAAAACGGGCGCGGTCAAAGGAGATATAACGGTACGGGACATAGAGGTGAACGGGAGTATAGAAGGTAATATCAATGCACATGAATTTGTTGAGATCAGACCGGAAGGTGCGGTGGAGGGAGATATTCATACGACAAAACTCACCGTATCGGAGGGCGCCTTTTTTGCCGGTCACTCTTATATGCGAAAACACGATGAAGCCCGTGAAGAAAGCGAGACGGGAGACGAAAAGAAGGTTGAAAGAATCTTTTGAGGGACTTGAACCCAATTGCTCTCTAAATCCCTCATACTATCGGCAAGAACATCGCAAACAGCAGGATATTGTGTGGCACGTATGTTGCAGCTAAAAATACAATGGATATGCGCAAAGCATGATCCAAATAATTAACTACTAAAGGAGAGGAGCTATGGTAGTCGAGAAAAAAACCAATGGATCAGAAATCGATGAAAAAGACATCACGACAGTTGTTGCTGACGACTTGGAGATCAAGGGCACCATCAGGTTCAAGTCATCTGTGATGCTGAAAGGTGTTTTTGACGGTGAGATATTCTCAGAAGGACTCCTGGTTGTGGGACCTACAGCCAAGGTGGCGGCGACAATTACGACAAAGACCCTGATCTCCCATGGCGAGATCACCGGTAATGTGGTCGCCAACGAGCAGGTAACCCTGAAGAGCACATCTCTCCATAACGGTGATATTTCCACGCCCAACATCATTATCGAGAATGGGGCCGTATTCAACGGTTCTTGCGCAATGAGAGCAAAAGACATTACCGTGAAATAGGCGAGGCGAGGTGTGGCTGCAAAATAACCCAAAGGGGGTAAATGCATGGCAACAGAGATTCCTGTTTTAGAGGAAATTAAAGAAGAAAAGATAACCACAGTTGTTGCTGACGATCTAGAGATCAGGGGCGCCATAAAGTTCAAATCCTCTGTCATGCTCAAAGGCATCTTTGAGGGAGAAATCCAATCGGAGGGTCTTCTCGTGGTCGGACCCACCGCTAAAGTGACGGCGACCATTGCCACAAAAACCCTTGTGTCGCATGGAGAAGTTACCGGTAATGTAACCGCTCAGGACCAGGTCATTCTAAAACAAACGTCCACCCATAATGGCGACCTGAAAACTCCCTATCTGACTGTCGAGAATGGGGCCGTATTCAACGGCAAGTCTGTCATGGAAAGGATGCCGACGACTGTGTCGGAGGAAAAACCATTAGAAATCCAGGTGGAGGCGCCCGAGGAAAAGCCGGCGGCCATATTTGACATTCCGCAGGCCGCGCCTGTCGAAGAGAAGCAGCCGCCCTTTGTTATACCCAGACAGGACCAAAGAAAAAAGCCGGCACGAGACAAGATCCCTTTTGAAGAATTGGACAAGAAGGAAGAGAGCACGAGCCCGGCAGAGGGTACGGAATGGCAGGATAATAAGCCCTATTGAACCTTAAGGGTATTGCTTAAGAATCAAGGGTTTCGGGAGAGTGGTCTGTTGTTGATTTTTCATCCGAAACCCTTTATAGTAGTATTTCAGAGTGCGGCCTTATATCACAAAAAACGTCTGTACCGATTGCGGGGAATGTGTGACGATATGCCCTTACGACGTGCTCTCCAACAAGGAGGGTTCCGTGTCGGTCCGTCTGCCGGATGACTGTATCGAATGCGGGGCGTGTATTGATGGCTGTGCACAGAAAGCCATACGTATGGATGACTGATGAGAACAAAGGTTCTTCTTGACCGCAACGCCATAGAACGCACTATCAACAGGATGACCCACGAGATCCTGGAAAAGAACCAGGGCTCTCGGGCGCTCTGTCTTATCGGCATAAGAACGAGAGGCGTCTACCTCGCAAACCGGATCCAGAACAAAATAAAGGGCATTGAAGGGATAAAGCTCCCCGTCGGAGTGCTCGACATCACCATGTACCGTGATGACATATCGACCATGAAATCACCTGAGGTGAGAAAGACGGAGATAGCCTTTGATGTCAATAATATGACTATTATCCTCGTCGATGACGTGATCCACACAGGAAGAACAACACGGGCAGCAATCGACGCCATCATGGACCTCGGCAGACCCAAAAAGATCCAGCTCGCGGTGCTTGTAGACAGGGGCGACAGGGAACTCCCCATGCATCCCGATTACGCAGGTCTCGCCTATGCGGTGAACGCGAGAGAAGAGGTTCATGTACGACTCGGTGAAGTTGACGGCAAGGATGAAGTCGTGGTCGAGAAATCATCATGAAATGGACCAGAAAAGACCTCCTCGGTATTAGGGAACTCTCCAAAGAGGAGATTCTTTTCATCCTCGAAACCGCCGATTCCTTTAAAGAGGTATCTCGAAGGGACATCAAGAAGGTCCCGACGCTCCGCGGAAAAACTGTAATCACCCTATTCTACGAACCTTCGACCAGGACGAGGACGTCCTTTGAGATCGCCGCAAAACGTCTTTCCGCTGACACGATCAATATCTCTTCAAGCACAAGCAGCTCGGTAAAAGGGGAAACGCTTCGGGATACAGCCAGAAACCTCGAGTCCATGCGGCCTGATGCAATTATTATACGCCACAATATGCCGGGTGCGCCTCTCATGCTTGCCAAAATTATGGACTCGTCGGTGATAAACGGGGGTGACGGCGCCCACGAACACCCGACCCAAGCGCTTCTCGATCTCTATACCATACGTGAAAAGAAGGGGCGGATAGATGGGCTCAAAGTAGCCATCGTGGGAGATATTGCCCACAGCAGGGTGGCCAGGTCGAATATCTTCGCACTTTCCCGTTTTGACACCGATGTGGTCTGCTCGGGGCCGCCGACCATGATCCCCCCCGGCATAGAAACACTTAGGGTGCGAAAAGAATACGATATGAATAGGGCGGTAGAGGACGCCGATGTGATTATGATGCTACGGATCCAAAAGGAGCGGGGCGGCGCGTCGGTCATCCCCTCCGTGAAGGAATACTCAACATTATTCGGACTCAAGAAAGAACATATCGAGAGGGCAAAGAAAGATGTGATTATTATGCATCCGGGGCCCATGAACCGGGGAATCGAGATCGCTGATGAAGTGGCGGATGGTCCCTACTCCGTGATCCTCGACCAGGTTGAGAACGGTGTGGCGGTTCGGATGGCTGTGCTCTATCTCCTCACCGGGAGGGAATCATGAAGATTCTTGTGAAGGGGGGGAGGCTCGTCGATCCCGCGAACGACCTGGACGGCAGGTTCGATATTTTGATCGATGGGACTACCGTGGAAAAAATTGACAGACATATCAGTGAGACGAACAAGAGAACGAAGGTCATCGATGCGAGAGGCCACATTGTGGCCCCGGGGCTGATCGACGTCCACGCCCATCTAAGAGAACCGGGATACGAATATAAGGAAACCATCAAAACAGGAACACAGGCGGCGGCCAAGGGCGGTTTTACGACCGTGGTCTCCATGGCAAATACCATGCCCGTGAACGACAACAAAAGCGTTACCGAATTCATTGTTGAGAAAGCGCGGTCCGGAGGGGCTTCCAGGGTTTTACCCTGCGGCTCCATTACCCGGGGCTTAGCTGGTGAGGAGCTTTCCGAGATTGGCGAGATGTATGAGGCTGGCATTGTCGCCCTCTCGGATGACGGAAAATCGGTCAAGAATGCCGGGCTCTTAAGAAGGGCCCTCGAATACGCGAAACTCTTCAATCTTCCGGTCATCTCACACTGTGAGGACGAAACCCTTGCGCGGGGATATGTTCATGAGGGTCTTTTCTCTCTGTTAAGCGGTTTAGAGCCAACCCCCTCTATTGCCGAAGAGATCATCGTGGAAAGAGACATTGCCCTTGCCCGATATGTGGACGCCCCTATGCACCTTACCCATATCTCCACCGCTGGAAGCGTCGAGATCATCGAGAGGGCCAAAAAGAAGTTTGGAAAGATTACTTGCGACACCTGCCCCCATTACTTCACCCTGACCGATGAAGCAACGCTCGGCTATGACACAAACGCCAAGGTCAATCCGCCCCTTCGGTCGAAAAATGATCTTAAGGCCATTCGCGACGGCCTGAGAAGCGGCGTGATCGATATCATCGCCACGGACCACGCGCCTCACGAATCCACTTCAAAGGAGGTAGAATTCGATATCGCGACCTCCGGCATCTCGGGCTTTGAAACCGCGCTGGCCTTATCGCTCGCACTGACCCATGAGGGTCTGCTTCCGTTAAAGGCGCTCATCCGAAAATTGACCGTCAATCCGGCCCGGATGCTTAATCTCCCCTCGGGCGAGCTCACGGTCGGGGGACCGGCTGATCTTATCATCTTCAATACAGACATCAAATGGACCGTGGACAAAAATGAATTCCTCTCCAGGGGAAAGAATACCCCATTTCACGGATGGAAGCTCAGAGGCAAGAACCTTCTCACCATGGTGGGGGGAAAGATTGTCTACCGCGATGCGGGCCTGTTTAAGGCCTGAAGTGATAGATATCGTTTCTCAGAAATTAGGCCTCCCCGTGTAATTTCCTGACCCCACCCCTTATTTTTTCCTGTACTAGTCCGATAAACAATATACGTGCAAGGTGCGTAAGCTGCGGTTGCATCCTGCCTTGTTCAAAAAATAAGCCCTGCCGGTAAGGTGTCTTACCTGCAGGGGACAGGTGGAAGATAATATATGATCGTAATCATCGGCGCCATCGTTGTGCTCGGGTCCGTGATCGGAGGGTTCATCATGGAAGGGGGACCCATGAAGGTCCTCGTGCAACCGGCCGAGCTGATGATCATCGGGGGCGCTGCCCTCGGAGCCCTTGTCATTTCAGCCCCGCAAAAGTTACTTATCAAAATCATCCAGAAGGTCATCGGATCCTTGAAAGGGGGGAGCGTTACAAGGCAGCTCCACATGGATCTCTTAAAGCTCATGTATGAGATCTTTCAAGTGACGCGTAAAGACGGCCTCATCGCCCTGGAATCGCATATCGAGCATCCGGAAAACAGCAAGATCTTTACAAAATACCCCAACATCACTAAAGAGCATCACATCATTTCCTTCATGACCGACACCTTCAGACTGATCGTTCTCGGCGGCATTGCACCGCATGATATCGAAACACTCATGGATCTCGATATCGAGACCCATCACGATGAAGGCATGAAGCCCGGCGCCATTCTTCAGAAGATAGGGGATTCCATGCCGGGTCTCGGCATTGTGGCTGCGGTCCTCGGTATTGTTATTACCATGCAGGCCATCAATGGGCCACCTGAGGAGATCGGTCACAAGGTAGCCGCCGCGCTCGTCGGCACTTTCCTCGGAATCTTTCTGTCTTACGGCTTCATCCAGCCCATGGCCACCCATCTCGACCTGGAGGCCGGAGAGGACTCCAAGGTCTATGAATCGATAAAATCCGGCATCATCTCTCTGGCAAAGGGTTTCAACCCCATCGTGTCCGTGGAATTCGCCCGGCGCTCCATACCGAGCGACTTTAGGCCCACGTTCCAGGAGATGGAGAACTTCGTGAAAGGAATCAAATAATGGCCGAAGACCACCAGACCCCCGTACGGATTATCGTCAAGAAGAAAAAGGGGCATGACGGCCACCACGGCGGGGCATGGAAAGTAGCCTATGCTGATTTCGTCACGGCCATGATGGCCCTTTTTATTGTGCTCTGGATCGTAGGCCAGTCAAACGCCGTAAAACAGGCCATTTCGGCGTATTTTAAGGACCCCGGGGTGTTCGAAAACGGCCAGGGCGGAGGTATTTTGGATGGTTCCTCGGGCACAGCGCCCTCGCCTACTTCCGACGCCGCTATAGAGATGGAGCGATTGAAGGCTGAAGCAAAAAAGCTGGAAGAAGCCATTGCCGCTATCCCCGAATTCGATAAATTCAAGGATAAGATTCAGATTACCGTCACGAAAGAAGGGCTTAGAATAGAGCTTGTGGAGAACTCTACGGGGCTTTTTTTCGACGTGGGAAGCGCACAGGTCAAGCCCGAGACAGTAAAACTCCTGAAACTCGTCGCCCAGGAGGTCGGTCGCCTGAACAACTACATCATGATCGAAGGATTCACCGACGCACGTTCCTACGTGGGAAAAGATTATTCGAACTGGGAATTGAGCTCTGATAGGGCAAATACGGCGCGGAGAATCCTGGAAGCGAACGGCGTGAGGCAAGATCAGGTCCTGCAGGTCCGCGGCTACGCCGACAGAAACCTCAAGCACCCCGACCAACCTCTGGATTCTGCCAACAGGCGGGTAAGCATACTCGTCGCAGCCGCTACGGAACAGGCCGTCCAGGGGATCGCTCCTCAAAAACCCGAAGTAGCGGCTCAAAAGCCACAAGTAGCGCCGGAGATAGGTAAGAAATGACCGAGACAGATCAAACGAGCACACCCCCCATCAAGATTCTTCTCGTTGATGCCGAACCCTCCTACCGGAAGATGCTAAGCGTCTTTTTTTCTAAATATCCCGGGTTTAATACCTTTGAAGCTGAAAACGGCGCGAAGGGCTATCAGATTGCCCTCGAAACCAGGCCCGATCTCATCATAAGCGATTATTATATGCCGGTCATGAACGGTATTGACTTCTGCAAGAAGGTTAAAGGCACCCAGGAACTCTCCTCGGTAATCTTCCTTCTTTTGACCGCGGAAAAAGAGGTCAGCCACCAGACTGAGGCATTCGAGCACGGCGCCGACGACTATATAGTTAAGACCACTACCCCCGTGATCCTGACGAGCAAGATCAGGGCTTTTCTCAGGATTAAACTGCTTCAAAAGGAATTACAGCTTGAGAAGGAAAAACTCGCCGAAGCAAACGCAGTTCTTGAGCGTAATTTCACGGAACTCACGGCGATCCTGCTCAAAACTATCGACTTCAGGCTTCCAGGGGCTTCCGATCGGGCTGAGATAGCAAAACAGATTGCCGAACATATCTGCAAAACCATGAAGCTATCCATCGACGAAAAGCAAAAGATCATATTCGGCGCACAGCTACATGAAATCGGGAAAATCGGGCTGCCCGATAATATTGCAAATAAGCTCCTCGGGACGATAAGCCCTGACGAAAAGACGGTTTTCAATCAATATCCGGCCATCGGGGCATTCATCGTTTCCGCTATCTCCGGGTTCAAGGCCGCGGCCGATTCCATACATTATCAGCTGGAGAACTATGACGGCTCAGGCGTTCCCGACGGGCTTATTGCCAAGGAAATATCGGCCGGCGCTACCATTTTAAGGTCCATCGTACTCCAGGAAGAGCTTACCAAGGCCGGTCATACCAAGGAAGAGATACTCCAGCAAATACGCCAATCGTCGAACAAAATCCTGGACCCTGCCGTGGCTATGTCTCTCGCGGAGTTTATCATTGAGAGCGATAAGGATTTTTCACATAATAAATACAAGATCCATGTAGAAGAACTTCAAGCAGGCATGGTTATCGCCGAAGATGTGTACGCGATCAGCGGGGTAAAATTGATCCCCAAAGGTATCAAGCTACAGGAGCACACATTGAAGATTCTTCTGGAAAGACACGACCGCGATCCGATTATCGGCGGGGTCTATGTTTTTAAGGCCGGTAGCGGGGAGTAGGCTCGTCCTGAGCGGACTCTTTAGTCTCCCGTCTTCACCGACTGAAATCGGCTCCGCGTGACTTCAACATCTTTGGCTATCCTCTCTTTCAGCGCATCCATGCTTTCAAACTTGATTTCGTCCCGTATGCGTTCGTGAAAATGGATCGCCACCTCTCTGCCGTAAAGGTCGCCGGAAAAATCGAGAATGTAGGTTTCCACCAGGAGTTTTGTCCCGTCAAAGGTGGGATTAAATCCGATATTCGTCACGGCAGGCAGCCGTATGTTGTCAACCTCAACTTCCGTCACATATACGCCGTTCTTGGGAACCAGCTCGGAAATGGTTTCGAGATTGATCGTGGGGAATCCCATGTCTCTGCCCCTTTTTTCTCCCTTCACCACGATGCCTTCTATCACGTGGGGCCGCCCAAGACAGATCGCCGCCCGGCCTACCTCGCCGTTCATGATCAATTTTCGGATCATGTTGCTTCCCACTTTTTCACCCTCTATGGTCACCGCGTCGACCACGTCAACGGAAAAACCATTTTCACCCGCCAGTCTCTTGAGCATTGCGATATCTCCGGCCCCGGCCTTTCCGAATCTGAAATCATATCCGATGACCACGGCTTTCACGCCCACCTTGCTCACGAGAACGTCTTTTACGAAGCTCTCAGGGCCTACATTCCTGAAGGTTTCGTCAAAGGAAACGATCACCAAGACCTCAATACCTGATGTCTCTATGAGCTTCTTCTTGAGATGGAGCGGCGTTACAAGACGGGTATACGCCTCGGGATTCAGAACGCTCTGGGGGTGAGGATAGAAAGTCATGAGCATCGGCGTGCCCGATATTTGCCGGGCCTTTTGAACGACCTCCGCGATGATTCTCCGATGGCCTATATGTATGCCGTCATAATTACCGATGGTGACAACCGGATTTGGAAAGCGCTCAAGCGCACCCAGCGATTCGAAAATTTTCATATCCACCTCTTGACTTATCAATCATATCCATATAGTTTAATATAACAACAGATGCCGAAGTGGCGGAATTGGCAGACGCGCTAGATTCAGGGTCTAGTAGGCATTTTGCCTGTGTGGGTTCAAGTCCCGTCTTCGGCATTTACTTTCTCCCGGCTTATCATACCGGGGGCTTTGGTAGCCCTCCTGGCTTCACTCAGAAAGCATTTTCTCTGATACTTCAAATTCCCGCATTTCACGCTCCTCTCTTACGGCCACTCTACTGTCCAAAAATGCCTCGGCACGGTTACCCGCAAACCAATCCGAGGGGCGAAAGGGTCTTCTTTTCGATACTTACGCCACTTTCAAGACCTTGGCGCCCCGAATATGCTTCTGTTTGAGCTCTAAAAGGGCCCGGTTCGCCTGTTTAAGCCCGAACACCTCCACCTCCGGTCTGATGGGAATCTGCGCCGCCAGGGTTAAGAATTCGGCCACGTCCTGGCTTGCCACATTTGCCACGCTCTTGATCTCTTTCTCGAGCCAGAGATGCCTGGCGTAGTCGATGGCAAGAAGCGCTTTTTTGTCCGTCTCTTCCTTTCTGATGGCGTTAATGACAAGCCTGCCTCCCTTCTCAAGATTCTTCAAAGCATGGACAATACTTCCCCACACCGGCGTGGTATCGATGGCGCAATCGAGTCTTTCAGGCGGATCATCAACGGTATCCCCCGTCCAATAAGCTCCAAGTTTCTCTGCGAAGGCCCTCTCTTCAGCGCTACGGGCAAAGACAAGAACCTTAGACGAGGGGAACTTGTACCGTACCATCTGAATAACGAGGTGGGCCGATGCCCCGAATCCGACAAGCCCTATGGTCTTGCCATCGCTCATATCGGCAAGCCGAAGCGATCGGTAGCCGATAGTGCCCGCACAGAGGAGCGGCGCAGCCTGAATGTCATCAAATGAGGCGGGTACGGGGTAGGCAAATCTCTCCGGCACAACGGTAAACTCGGCGTAGCCGCCGTCCGCGTCTCTGCCCGTGGCTTCGAAGCACTCGCAGAGGTTCTCGTTTCCTTCCAGGCAAAACCTGCACTTTCCGCAGCAGGAATGTATCCATGCGATGCCGACCCTGTCGCCTGGCCTGAATTTTGTAACCCCCTTCCCGGTTAAAGAAACGTGGCCGACCACCTGGTGCCCCGGTACCACAGGGAATCTTGGGGGTGGGGTCCTTCCCTCGATCTCATCCAACTCCGTGTGACAGACACCACACGCTGATACCTTTACGAGAACTTCCCCATCATGCGGCACTGGGACCGGCATATCAACAAGTCGCAGAGGTTCAACCTCTTTCTCAAGATTGCAAATCCTGTCTATAACCATTGCCTTCATAGGGGACAGATCCTTCTTAAGGTTTAAGACCGACTGAACGATGTTCACGTCTCGTTCATACTGCCCGTTCGGTACCCTTCCAGGTCCAGGGTAACATAGATAAAACCGTACCGTTTCAACGCATCCACGATAACCTCCCGCTGTTCCAGGAGCGCCGCGAAATCCTGCCCTGTCACTTCGATCCGAGCCGTATGTCCGTGATAGCGCACCCGCACCTGCGGTATGCCCGCATTTTTAATGAACTCCTCGGACGATTCGATTCTTCTTAACAGATCCCTGCTAATGGGGGTTCCGTAAGGGATGCGCGTGGAAAGACAGGCGTAAGAAGGTTTCTTGCGCGTGGGAAGAGAGAATCTTTCGGACAGAACCCGGATGTCGTCTTTGGTCAGCTGAGCCTCAAGAAGCGGCGAGCGAACGCTCATTTCGCGTAACGCCCTGGCTCCCGGTCTGAAGTCACCCACATCATCGAAGTTTGTTCCGTCGAGGACGTATGTCAGATTTCTCTTGACTGCAACGCTCACCGCTCTGGCAAGAAGATTCTTTTTGCAATGATAGCAACGCTCTCTTGTATTCTCAATGAAAGATCGATTCTCTAAAATCGCCGTGTCGAAAAACAGGCAGGCTGCGCCGATCTCGCTCGCGGTACGTTTGGCTTCCTCAATCTCTTTGGCCGGAAATATGGGCGCGGTGCCCATAAGAGCAAGGACGTTCTCGGTTCCCAGCACATCAATGCAGGTCTTTAGAAGCAGCGTGCTGTCCACGCCGCCGGAATAGGCCACGAGCGCGCTCCCCAGTCTTCCAATAACGTCTCTCAGCGCCTCATATTTCGCCTGAACGTCCACCCTCGAACCTTACTTGATCGCGAGAAGCTCGACGTCAAATACGAGAACCGCATTCGGTCCGATGGGGCCGGAACCTCTGTCTCCGTAGGCAAGATTCGAGGGGATAAAGATCTGATACCTGGACCCTACCTTCATCTTCTGGAGAATTTCGGTCCAGCCGGGGATAACGCTATTCACCTTGAATTCCGCGGGCTGGTTGCGTTTGTACGAGCTGTCAAACTCGGTGCCGTCAATGAACGTGCCCTTATAGTGCACAACAACCGTATCGTCGGCTTTGGGCGTTTTTCCGCTGCCCTCTTTATACACCTTGTATTGGAGGCCGCTCGGCAGTTTCACTACCCCGCTCGCCTTCTCGTTCTGGGTGAGGAAAAGCTCTCCATCCTTTTTGTTCTTTTCGGAGATGGCTTTGATCTTGTCTGTCTGCTTGGCTCGTATCTCCTGGTTCACGTCATCCATAGCGGCCTTTATTTCCTCGTCTCTCAGCTTGACCTTTCCGGCAAATGCGTCCTTTATGCCCTGAGCGACCATGTCAGGATCAATTTCTATAGAAAAATTCTTCATGTCCGTACCGATTTGCGCCCCGATGCTGTAACCGAGTTTTTCCTTGGGCTCTTTCGGGATCCTCTCCTCTGCCTCTACATGGCTCGCAAGGATTAAAACGCTGACGGCGGCAATCGCCGTGAGCCCCGTATTTCTCAGAAATCTTGTCATAAAGGACATTGCCTTTTCCTCCCTTTTTTGCCACCATAGTGGCGAAATGAAATGGTGAAAAACCAAAATATGTTATGCCATACCCTGATGATTGTCAAATGGGTCATCCACAACCGGACTGGACATCGTTCGCAAGAAAGTGTACATTACTGAAAACATCATACAATAATCGCAGAGCGTAAAAGGAGAGAAACAAGTAATCATGGATCAACAACCCCAGAAAGAGATCGTGCAGGAAGAATCGTATAATGATGCAAGCGCCGAGCAGGAAGAGAATTTCGCCGCACTTTTCGAAAGATCCTCAAAAACCTCCCAGAGATACGAACCCGGTCAAAAGGTAAAATCCAGAGTAGCGGGCATCTCGGGGGATTTTGTGTATCTCGATCTTGGAGGAAAAAGCGAGGCCGTTGTGGACCTCAAAGAGTTCCTTGATGAGAGTGGACAAAAAAGCATCGAAGAGGGAGATGAGATTGAAGCCTTTTTCGTCTCCTTCGCCAACGGCATGAGAAAGTTTACCACGCTTATCCGCGGTTACTCGACAATAGACCTCGGCGGTATTCGAGACGCCTATGAGGCGGGGTTGCCGGTAAATGGCAGGGTGAGCGCCGAGCTTAAAGGAGGATACGAGGTCATGGCGGGTAAGATCCGTTGCTTCTGTCCTTTTTCGCAGATAGATCTCAGAGGCAGCCGCGAAGCAAATTCGTATATCGGCCAGACTTTTCCCTTCAAGATCATCGAGTACAAGGAAAACGGGCGAAATGTTGTCCTGTCAAGGAGAGTCCTGCTTGAAGAGGAGCAAGAGGTTAAGCGCAAACGTTTTAAAGAGAGCCTGCAGCCGGGCATGGATGTGACCGGGAAAGTGCGGTCCATACAGAACTTCGGAGTCTTCGTGGACCTGGGGGGTGTCGACGGTTTGATACCCTTGAGCGAGATGTCCTGGAGCAGAGGAGAAAAACCATCCGACCTTTTCGCCGTCGGCGACGAGGTGACCGTAAGAATTATCGATATCGACTGGGGACGTGAACGAATAACACTCTCTTTCAAGGCCGTCCTTCCCGATCCCTTCTTGAACAGTCTCACGAAATACCCACCTGATAGTCTCGTACATGGCGCCGTTGTCAGGCTCGAAAGCTTCGGTGCTTTCGTCAACCTCGAACCGGGGATAGACGGTCTCATCCCTGTGTCAAAACTGGGCGCAGGCAGACGCATCAACCACCCGAAAGAGGTGCTCACAGTGGGGCAGCTCGTTGAGGCTCGAGTTCTTGAAGTGAACCCGGAAAAGCGGAGGATCTCGCTCTCCATGGAACAAAAGATAGCCCCCGAAGATATCACGTTTCCCTCTATCGGTGAACTCGTAAACGGGATCGTTGAAAGGGTCATCTCCGCAGGAATCCTGGTGAAAATTAGCGACGGTCTCACCGGGTTCATTCCAAATTCAGAAATGGGAACCTTGAAGGGCACAAACCATAGCCGCATGTTTCCTTCCGGAGCCCCGATGCAGGCCGTTGTCATCGAGATTGACGAGAAACGCGGCCGCGTGGTGTTAAGCAGAAGCAAGGTTGATGAAAAGGTTGAGCGCGACACCTACACGCAGTATAGGGAGAAGACGCATGAAGAAGAGCAATCCTCAAATGGTCTCGGTAGCCTCGGCGAACTTCTCAAGGCAAAGCTGAATCTGTAGGAGAGCTTGAATTGAGCATAGACGGGAGGGGGCCATGAGATGCGGGATGGCGAGAAATCAGGAAGGTGCAATATCAAAGCTTCTTCTTTTTGCCGTGGTCGTGGGCATTCTGTGTTACGGATATTATTACTTTAAAGGCACGCCGCGGTACGCCTTGATCGAGTTCAAAAAAGCCGTGGTTTTCTCGAGCGGTGAGACCGCCGAAAAATTTTTGGATCTGGATAGTGTTGTAAGCTATCTGCCCGATGAGATCACCCGAATGAGCGACAAAGAGGCGCTCAAGAAACGCATTATCCACGAAATCGATTCCCCTGAGGAAAAGGTTCTGTTCAAGCCTGTAACCAAATGGAACGTTTTTACCGTGCCAATCAACATTGAGGGGGAAACCGCCATGGTAGAACAGGAGGATGGAACCACCATCACCCTTCAAAAGACCGACGAGAGGTACTGGGTAATCACATCAATCCGGTTTCAGAAGACATCGCGCTGAAATACCGAAGCCAAGGCGGGGATGTGGCTCAATCATCGCGTGCACACAAGCAAAGCACCACGTATCTCACGGTGATGATACTCGCGGGCATCCTTGTCGGGTCAGCCATAGGCTATGTGCGTATAAAGGAAGCCCCCCGTTACGACCTCTACCAGTTCAAAAGGGCACTCTTAAGACATGACGCCCAGGGCGCTCTCAGATACCTTGACACAGACGCGCTCATCGAGAATGCATTCACGGAGACATTCAACAAGGCGGATCCCACAGAAAAAAATACCGTCGCAAGACGGATAATCACGCAAAACCTTCCGTCCTTAAAAAAGCAGTTGCGGGACCAGATTGTTTCGTACATCTCCTCCCCGGATCACAGTGCTCTCTTCGATAATGTGAGCCAGGTAAGCATCTTTGGCCTGAGCATCACCCAACGGGGCGACAGTGCGGCCGTGAAGGTCCGCGGCAGCGACACGGTGGCTTTCAGAATGGCCAAGTCACCACAGGGGAACTGGAAAGTTATTGCTGTCAACATCGACATGCTTCAAGCTCTGACCGGAATGAACAAATAGACCAAAAAGGGCAGCCTCTCACGCTTCATTTCTCTGTATCAGATTTTGGCGCGATGTCCCGACAGTCAGTCTTGCATAACCTTTTGGTAGGCGAGCGAGCCCGCGACGTGGGTGTCTTCCTTACCCGCATGTACCATGCAGGTTTCAGCGCTCCGACAAACGTTTGAAGGCGTCAAGCTTGTCTCGATCGCCCATCTTCGCCTTGTCCAGACAGGACTTAAGGAATTCTATGGAATGTTCATAGGTCTTTTTATCCACAGGGAAGGGGTGGCCGTCTTTGCCTCCGTGCGCAAAACTGAAACGCGCCGGATCCTCAAAACTCGGCGGAGTCTTGTAGACAAGCTCTGAGACGAGGGCCAACGCTGAGACCGTTCGCGGTCCCACGCCGCGAATCTCAATGAGATCCTTGAAAGTCTCCGGCCCGGATTCATGGATCGTACGAAACATGCTGAAAAGGCGCTTTTCGTTAAAATCTCCCGAGCTAATATAATGCCTTGAGGGCATGGAAAGGGCAATATCCTTCCAGACCTTTACCATGGTGTCGGGGTCTTCTCGCGCAAAATCGACGGCAGACTTGCGTGCTGCCGAGCTTTGGCTCGCCGTATAGTCAAGAACCGGGCCTCGTCCGTCGCAGGTGATACCTGTGTGAGGATCTGAAAGAAGATCGAGGTTGTCTCGTGAGAGCCACTGATAACGACGGGCGTCCTTCTTTTCTGTGTTCATACCTTGCTGGACGATCGCCCACTCGCCGCTTCTGGTAAAGACAAATGTATGGTGATAGAGATTGTAGCCGTCCTGGATCGCCGTATTATCTATCTTGGCGCAGAGGCGACTTAATGACACGAGATGTTCCGTATCCACTGCCCATTTCTCACCATAAAGCATGATGTCCCTCGGCGTCTCAATAGCTCGCTTTGCCTTTCCGCCGCAAATCGCAATGGGCATTTCATCGCCCAGGGTCAGAAGTCCTTCCTTCAATGCACCGCAGAGTGTTGTGGTGACACCGCTTGAATGCCAATCGAACCCGACAACACATCCCATGGCTTGAAACCAGACCGGATCCGCTATACGGCGCAAGAACTCTTCCGGCCCGAATTCGAGGACGATGACTTCTATCAGGGCCGCAGAGAGTCGCTTCATCTTTGCGAAGAGCCATGCCGGGGCTTTGCCGCCATGCAGGGGTAATGACGTAATCTGTCTCTTCATTGTTACGATCCTGTCTCGCTAAGGAAAGTCTTGGCGTAAACGAGCGCTGCATCCCTGTCTACGATTTCTCCCCCGATCTGCCTCTCCCACACCTCATTGAGGCATCTGCCGACCAAAGGGCCCTGAGCAAAACCAAGAGAGATAAGATCATCCCCGGAAATGAGCCTCGGAAGGGGCGCCTTTAAGGATTCATCATAGGCGTGAAGGATCTCCTTTGAGCATCGTCTGACGGCCTCAGTCGAATCGTTATCCGCCCCACCCGAGCTGCCATACATATCGCAGAGCGTATGGACGATGAGTGCCGGGGTCATATCCTTCATTTTATAGATGAGCCGTCTTATGGCCTTTTCCGTGGTCTGGTCGTTGCTGATCAAAAATATGCGCATATGACTTTGAATAAGGGCGAGCACTGCCCTCATCTCGTGTAGACTGAATCTGAGCCTTTCCATAATGCGACCTGCTATCTCCTGAGAAAAACGTTCATGATGGAAAAAATGAACCGCACCCTTATTCTCGTCGTAAGAGAAGGTCTGCGCTTTGCCCAGATCGTGAAAGAGAAAGGCGTAACCCACATTTCGTAGCATAAGGTCGTCAAGACCCACCTCCATATTCAGGTGGTGGAGAAAACGGAAACCATCGAGGGTGTGGCCCAGCGTTTCAAGGAGGAATCCCTTTTCGACGTCGAGCTCTCTCAACGCAAACAATTCAGGCACTATCTCAAAGAGTAGCCCTGTCTCATCAAGCGTTTTTATGCCTTGCGCCACATTCGGGGCCACAATAATCCGGTCCATTTCGTACTTGATCCGCTCTGCTGCCACCCTGAGTATCAGCTGTTTGGACTGAGCAATTGATCGGAGAAGCTCTCCATCCAGGGTAAAATCCTTAAGCGTCGAGAAATGGCGAATGGCCTTGAGCATTCTCAACGGATCGCTGGCTATCGATTCCCTTTGCGGGTAGCGGATGACCCTTTTTTTGATATCCGCAATGCCGCCCACCGCATCAATAACCAGATCATTGCCTATATCATAGGCGATAGCGTTCATGGTAAAATCCCGTCGCCTCAAGTCATCCTCGATGGCGCCTTCGACCACGGTAACATCGAAACATGCGCTGTCAGCCATTATCCTGTAGGTTCTGATCGGCTTTCGACCCAACATGAAACACGGCCTTTTGAACAGAGCTTCGAGCCTGGTCAGGTCTTCTTGACGGGTCAATGCGAGGTCATAGTCTTCGGGCGACCTGTCGAGCAGAATCTCCCGGATTGCCCCACCCACGAGATACACACTGCCTGAAAAGGGGTACGCAGCTATTTGCTTGATTATGGTCTGTTCTTTGAGGGCCCCTCTCAGGGCGTCGCGACGTACTTCCAAAGATGCTAAACCTTTTCCGAAAACTCGCTCAACCCCCGTGCGATCCGTTTGATGGAATCGATGATATCGAGGTAGAGATAGGATGCCGTGGGCATGCACACACCGATAATAAGCCTGTTTTGATGGATCACGGCGTATTCGTCAGTCAACTTGAATATCTTTTCCCAGCTCGCCTTGATGTTTGCCTTGAGCCTCGGATTCCCCGTGATTACGTAATCCCTGGTATCGCGGAACTGCTCCTCCACGATTGAAAAGATTTCTTCGATTTCGGCAAGGGCTTTTTCACTGAAAAGGATGCTGAGCTCTACCTTGGTCTCCATTTTATTCATCAGGTTCTCGATGGCTAAAGCCATTGTCTGAAACATGGGGAGAAGAAGCAAATATTCCTTCTGCGCGGCGCTCTTTTCCTTTTGCTCTATGATGTCCTGCACGTAACCGACCCGTGATTTGAGCAAATCCCTGAATTCCCTCTTGCTCCGCTTAAGCATGTCCAGTTTTAGCGCAAAGAACCCTTTCTTTATGTCTTCGAAAATTGGCACAGTTTTTACGAATACGTCGTTAAACCTTTCCACCAATCGTTTCTCTTCCATTTGTTCCTCCATTTATGGGGCTCGCGTCGCCCCCTCCGCCAGCGGAGCTGTCGGAGCCTCCCCTTCTCGCCCACGTTGTGAGCTAAGAGGCTTCGCCTCACACGTTCGGGGCATACCGGAGACGATGTCAAGGCTTAAAGCCCAACGCCGGCGGACAATGCCTCCTATTTAAGTTTTATAGCACACAAACGGCGATCTGTCAGCTACCAACTGCCGCCCTTCGGTGGCCTCACCTTACCTCACCACATATACGATATCGTGCTCTCTAACCTTCTCCTTTACTTTAATTCCCACATCGGAACCGGCCTCTGCTTTGTCCACATTTTCGTGTTCCGCCTGCATTGATTCCACTTCCTGTTCAAAATCCGTCACATGGCCCTTAATCTTTATTCTATCGCCCACTTTTAGTTCCTTGTCGGTAACCTGAATCGCCGCAACCCCTATTTTTGCAAAATATCCCACCACTTTACCAATCGCTATTTCTTCCATATGGGCCCCTCCTTTTTTGGATTTCAATACATGGTAACATGCGGCCAGGAAAAATTGAACCGGAACGTGTGGAACGCCCTCCATCACCGGTCCTTATGCAGCAACCCTCCACGAAGCTCTTGAAAATACAGCCTATTCTTGTTATAATGTAGCACCGTTTATCCGGTACGACAAGACCATGGAAAACTTCGACGTCATCGTCATTGGAGCAGGTCACGCGGGCTGCGAAGCCGCCCTTGCGGCGTCACGCCTTAAAGCCAAAACGCTTATCTTGACGATCAATCTCGATCATATCGCTTACATGTCCTGTAACCCTGCTGTGGGCGGCCTTGGGAAAGGACACCTTGTGAAGGAGATCGACGCCCTTGGCGGTGAAATGGGGATCAACACGGATGCAACCGGTATCCAATTTCGCGTGCTCAATATGAAGAAGGGGCCGGCTGTCCGGGCTACCCGTATCCAGACCGATAAGGCCCAGTATGCCCTGAAAATGAAGAAACGTCTGGAGAGGCAGGAAAACCTCCTTATCAGACAGGCTGTGGTGGAAAGGCTTGTTGTAAAAAACGACAGGGTGATCGGCGTTGAAACGAGCTGGGGCGAGAAATTTTCCGGAAAAGCGGTCGTCGTCACCACGGGTACATTTCTTAGGGGACTGATTCACGTCGGGCTCGAACAATTTGAAGCGGGAAGAATGGGCGATTTCCCCTCTTTCGGGCTGGCACAGAGCTTGAAAGACCTTGGCCTCGAATTGGGAAGGCTCAAGACCGGTACCTGCCCGAGACTCGACGGCAGGACCATCGATTTTTCAAAGATGGAGGCCCAGCCGAGCGATGATCCACCCTCGCCCTTCTCCTTCCTCACGGACAAGATCACCGGCAGGCTTGTGCCATGCTGGCTCGCCTATACCAACGGAAAAACCCATGAGGTGATTCGCGCAGCTTTTGACAGATCGCCCTTGTATACGGGAAAGATAAAGGGCACGGGTGTGCGGTACTGCCCCTCAATCGAAGACAAGCTCGTCAAGTTCGCCGATAAGGAACGCCATCGCGTCTTCATAGAACCTGAGGGGCTCGATACGGTGGAGTATTATCCAAACGGTCTTTCAACGAGTCTCCCCCTCGATATTCAGATCGCCATGGTGAGAACCGTAGAGGGCCTCGAGCGTGCGGAAATCACACGTCCCGGCTACGCCATCGAGTATGATTTTGTCTTTCCTACACAACTCTACCCAACGCTCGAGACAAAAGGCATCGCGGGTCTGTTCCTTGCCGGCCAGATAAACGGCACCACCGGATATGAAGAAGCAGGCGCCCAGGGCCTTATGGCAGGGGTCAATGCGGCTTTGAGGGTGAGCGGTAGAAAAGATTTCGTCCTCGGCAGGGACGAAGCTTATATCGGCGTCATGATCGATGACCTCGTTACCCGAGGGGTAGACGAGCCTTATAGAATGTTTACGTCCCGCGCTGAGCACAGACTCCTTCTCAGGGAAGATAACGCCGATTTGAGGCTGACCGAAAAAGGATACCGTCTGGGTTTGGTCGACGAGGCGCGCGTAAGAAGGGTTTCGGACAAAAGGTCTAAGATAGAGAGAACACATCAGATGCTGCGTTCCGTACGTTTAAAACCCACGAAAGAAACGAATGAGATGCTCAAGGCTAAAGAGATGCAAGCGATTAAGAACCCCACGACCCTTGAAGAACTCCTGAAAAAACCGGAAGTTACCATTGAAGAGATCAAGCGCATCGAATCAGGGTTCGATGATCTTGAAGAAGATATTGCATATCAGGTCGAGTTGAATGTAAAATACCGTGGCTACACGGACAGACAGATGGACATGGTGCTGAGGACCAAGAAACTCGAAGACAGGAAAATCCCTCCGGACACAGAATACAGGGAAATATCGGGTCTGTCCAGAGAAGTGGTGGAGCGATTCACGAAAATAAGGCCCTTCACGCTTGGCCAGGCTTCCCGCATTCCCGGTGTTACGCCTGCCTCCATCACAGCCTTACTGGTCCATTTTAAGAAGAAGGGAGTGCTGTAGGTACGGCCGCATAGCCGTGCATGTTGAGTCCGGTAGAGTGAAGCCGAAAATACGAAGGATACGACGTCGTTTCCGCCTCGCAGTTTCAAACGCAACGATGCGAATTACAGCTGGTAGCCAGGATTATTGAAAAATATGGAGAACCGCACCAAGGAAATAGCGGCCTGTCTTAAGGAGTACAAGGTAGACGTCTTTGGCTTCGGTGATATGTCCTTTTATGACAAAGAGCTTACGGATCTCGATAACCAGATTAAGGGAATGTTACCCTTCGCCATTTCATTCGGGATCATCCTGTCGAGGGGCGTCATGGACACCCTCACCCATGGGCCGACACAGCTATACCTCCATCATTACCGGCAGCTCAACTACAGGCTCGATATGATAGGGTATCAACTTTCAAGGGAGATCGAAAACAGGGGTTACCGTGCCCTGCCCTTTGCCGCTTCTCAGGTGATCGACTGGCAAAATCAGCGCGGGCATATCTCCCACAAACACATCGGGGTCATCGCCGGCCTGGGCTTTATAGGCCGGAACAACCTGCTCGTTCATCCGGTCTTCGGCGCTTACGTGAGGTACAATACGGTCCTCACCGATATGCCGGTCTTAACGGGGAAACCGACTGAGAAGAACTGCGGAGCGTGCGTTGCCTGTCTCGCCGTTTGTCCCGCATCCGCCATAAAAGAGACGGCAGGCCACTTTGATCACAAAGGATGTTATGAAATGTTGAACCGCTTTAGAAAAGAGAGAAATATAGGTCACCACATATGCGGCATATGCGTGGCGGCATGCAAGGGGGAGAAATGAAAGCGCTCATCGCCCTCGAAGATGGGACGGTATTCGAAGGGAAGGGTTTCGGTATAGAGGGCGAAAAACAAGGAGAGATCGTCTTCAACACGAGCATGACAGGGTATCAGGAGATCATGACTGATCCTTCCTACAAAGGACAGATCGTGACCATGACGTACCCTCTCATCGGGAATTACGGGGTAAACGATGAAGACGTGGAATCGGGGGGACCAAAAGTTGAAGGCTTCGTTGCCCGTGAGTTCAGCAAGGTCACGAGTAATTTCCGGGCGAGCGGCGACCTCAAGAACTACTTTGCCAAACATAACATCATTGCCGTAGAGGAGGTCGACACCAGGGCGCTTACAAAGCATCTCAGGGTGCGCGGCGCCATGAAAGCCATCATATCCACGAAAGACCTGAATCCCGAAAGCCTGATTCGGAAGGCGCGAGACTGGCAGGGCATCATCGGGGTGGACCTTGTCAGAGAGGTCACCTGTTCAAAGGCATATGAATACACGGAAGGAATGGAATCTGGGGTCGGCCATAAGACGCAAGCGAGCAAGACCGCAAATAAAGGACGCAAGGCTAAAAACCTTGAGGCCCGGTTGCCCAACCTCCGTGCCGTGGTCATGGATTTCGGGGTCAAGATGAATATACCGAGGATGTTAAGAAAAGTCGGATGCGCTGTCACAGTCGTGCCCGCTTACGAGAAGGCTGAAACGATTCTCGCCATGAAACCGGACGGCGTACTGCTCAGTAATGGGCCTGGAGACCCGGAAGGCGTGCCGTACGCGATTACAGAAATACGACAACTTTTTGGACGCGTGCCCATCTTCGGTATCTGTCTCGGACAACAGCTTTTGGGTCTAGCCTTTGCGGGAAAAACATATAAACTGAAGTTTGGCCACAGGGGCGCCAACCAGCCCATTCAGGAAGTCTCCACGGGAAAGGTATACATAACATCCGAAAATCACGGTTTCGCCGTGGATGTAGATTCGATCAAGGAACACCCGATTCGGGTGACGCACGTGAACCTCAACGATCGAACCGTAGAAGGGATAGAACACGAGAAGCTCCCCATATTTTCCGTTCAATTCCATCCTGAGGCATCCCCCGGCCCCCACGATTCCTATGGGCTATTTGAAAAATTTAAGAATATGATGCTGACAAACAGAGAGAAGGGATAATGCCGAAAAGAACCGACATCGAGAGCGTAATGCTGATAGGGTCAGGGCCCATCGTCATCGGCCAGGCTTGCGAATTTGATTACTCTGGAAGTCAGGCCTGTAAGGCCATCAGGGAAGAAGGGTACAAAGTCATCCTCGTGAACAGCAACCCTGCGACAATCATGACCGATCCCGATATGGCTGACAGGGTCTACATCGAACCTCTCGTGCCTGAAATCCTTGAAGAGATTATAAAGGCAGAAAGGCCCCACACGCTCCTTCCTACGCTCGGTGGCCAGACAGGGCTCAATCTTGCCACTATTCTCTCGGAACGTGGCGTCCTCGACAAATACAACGTGGAGCTCATCGGCGCCAATTACAAGGCCATAAAGAAGGCCGAAGACCGGGAAGAGTTCAAAGCCGCTATGGAGAAAATCGGTCTCGATATACCGAAAAGCGGGCTTGCATACAATATTGAAGACGCGCGGAAGGTGGCAAAGGAGATCGGTTTCCCCCTTATCATACGACCAAGCTATACCTTAGGCGGCACCGGGGCGTCCCTGGCCTACAATATCGAGGAGTTCGAAATCCTGGCTCAGCGAGGACTTGAGAGCAGTCTCATCAGCGAAATCCTCATCGAAGAATCGGTCATCGGATGGAAGGAATATGAGCTGGAAGTAATGAGAGACAGGAAAGACAACGTGGTCATCATCTGCTCCATCGAAAACTTCGATCCTATGGGTGTGCACACAGGGGACTCCATTACCGTGGCCCCGGCCCAGACTTTGACCGATAAAGAGTACCAGGCCATGAGGGATGCATCCATTCGCATCATCAGAGAGATTGGCGTTGAGACGGGCGGCTCCAACATCCAGTTTGGCGTCAACCAGTATACCGGCAGAATGGTCGTCATAGAGATGAACCCCCGTGTCTCCCGTAGCTCCGCGCTCGCGTCAAAGGCGACGGGCTTTCCCATCGCCAAGATAGCGGCAAAACTCGCCATAGGCTACACGCTCGACGAGATACCCAATGACATTACAAAAATGACACCCGCCTCATTCGAGCCCACGATCGATTATTGTGTGGTCAAGATCCCACGGTTCACTTTCGAAAAATTCAAAGGAGCTGATGAAACCCTCACCGTTTCTATGAAATCAGTGGGCGAGGCCATGTCGATCGGCAGGACATTCAAAGAATCTCTCCAGAAAGGCTTAAGATCGCTTGAGATCGGCCGATTCGGCATCACCAACGACAGGTTGCCCTCGAAGAGCGATCCCGAATATGTGAAACAAAAACTCGCCATCCCCAACAGCGATCGCATATTTTATATCCGCCACGCTCTGCGGCTTGGCATGAGCACCGACGAGATTTACGACCTCTCCCGCATTGACCCCTGGTTTTTGAAAAACATCGAAGAGATTGTCTCTTTTGAAAAGGAGTTGGAAGCTCACAAGAGGGAGCTGCCCATCCTCAACAACGAGCCGGACGGTTTACCGCAGGAGATGCTGGTACGGGCCAAACGATACGGTTTCTCAGACAGACAGATGGCCGATATCATCGGCGTAAGTGAAGATGAGATACGGGCCGACCGGCTGAAGAAAGGGATCAAGAGTGTTTTCAAGCTTGTCGATACCTGCGCCGCCGAATTCGAGGCATATACGCCCTACTATTATTCGACCTATGAATCCGAAGACGAATCGCGCAGATCCGACAAGAAGAAGATCATGATCTTAGGCGGCGGACCGAACAGGATAGGACAGGGTATCGAATTTGATTATTGTTGCGTGCACGCCGCCTTCGCGCTCAAGGAACTGGGGTATGAGACAATCATGGTGAACAGTAACCCCGAAACGGTGAGCACCGATTACGATACATCCGACAAGCTCTACTTCGAGCCTCTCACCCTGGAGAATGTGCTCGACATAGCCGAGAGCGAAAAACCCGACGGCGTCATCGTCCAGTTCGGCGGCCAGACTCCCCTCAATCTCGCCGTGCCGCTCAAGCGGGCCGGCGTCACGATTATCGGCACCACGCCGGAGAGTATCGACGTGGCCGAAGACAGGGACAAGTTCAAATCGCTTCTAAAAAAACTGCACCTCACACAACCGGAGAACGGTATCGCCGAGTCATTTCCTGAAGCCAAGAACATTGCGGCCACTATAGGCTATCCGGTGGTCGTGAGGCCATCTTATGTGCTTGGCGGCAGGGCCATGGAGATCGTCTACAACGAGACCGACCTTGAATCGTTCATGGAGAAAGCGGCTGAGGCATCCCCGGAGAGGCCCATCCTCATCGATAAATTTCTCGAAGATGCCATTGAGATCGATGTGGACGCCGTGGCGGACGGCGACAGGTGCGTTGTCGCGGGCATCATGGAACACATCGAAGAGGCGGGGATTCACTCGGGCGACAGCGCCTGCGCCCTCCCACCCTATTCTCTTGATGACGATGTGATCGAGCGCATCAAGGCCGACACATATAAGCTTGCACAGGGACTCAACGTCATCGGTCTCATGAACATCCAGTATGCAGTGAAAGACGATGTAATCTACGTTCTCGAGGTGAACCCCAGGGCGAGCCGGACCGTGCCTTTTGTGAGCAAGGCCACGGGTATCCAGTGGGCAAAGGTTGCCGCCAAACTCATGACGGGTTTGAAGCTCTCCGAGCTCGGCATTACAAAGGAGTTCGAGATCGATCATGTTGCGGTCAAGGAATCAGTCTTCCCCTTCAATCGTTTTGGGGCGATCGATACGATCCTCGGCCCGGAAATGAAGTCTACAGGCGAAGTCATGGGTATTGACGGCAATTTCGGCGCGGCCTTCTGGAAATCTCAGCTTAGCGCAGGTCAAAACCTCCCTTCCAAGGGAAACGTTCTTCTCAGCGTAAAGAACAGGGATAAACGAAATGTGGTTTTTATCGCCAAGAAACTCTCCGATCTCGGCTTTAAGATTTGCGCCACGAAAGGGACTGCAAAGGTCCTCGCCAACAACGGCATTGAAGTCCAGCCTGTTAACAAGGTTTCGGAAGGGCGGCCTCACATCGTGGACATGATCAAAAACGGGGAGATCCACTTTATCATCAACACACCGAGCGGAAGAAACCCCAAGGCCGATGAGGTCCTCATCAGATCAGGGGCAGTGCAGTACAAAATACCCTACACCACTACTCTGTCCGGCGCTCAGGCCGTGGTCAATGCCATTGAGATTATGAGGAAGGGATCGATTAAAGTCAAAGCCCTCCAGGACTACTATGGCTCACGCTAATCCGCGCTGTTTTCTCCCCGCCATGATCGCTCACTAATGTCAGTGCAGGAAGAAGCAGGCGAGGAAACGGAAATGTGTTGGGATCCCGTAATCCCCGCCCTCTCTTCGTGAAGCCGTCCAGTCACAACGAATGCGGCCCGTCTACCGGGTGATCTTCTTGCAAACCACCCTCACAGGTGTCACAGGGGGTATTCCATCGATGGATGGCCGAGCAGGTCGCCAAGAAACGCTCTTCCATTCGTAAAATAGAAAACCTCAAAGTCCGGATTATCAGCGGACCTGTAAATCGACCTGACAAGCTGGTTCGACTCAATCACCTTGTTCTTCGTCTCTGCGTCCGTCACGAACTTTACGCTTCCCCATATCCTGGCGTACTGCGTTTGAGGACCGGAACAACTGAAGCAGGCATTGGGGTTGGCTTTGAGCTCCGCGAACACATTCTTTTTGTTCGAGGTGCAAAAACAAAGTTTCCCGCCATCCTCCAGCATAAATTGAAATGGTCGAGCGTTGGGTTTGTCCCCCTTAGTTGTCGCCAGGCAACCAAGCGGATTCGCTTTGAGAAAATCGACAAGTTCTTTCATGACTACCTCCTTTTTTGTATATTGTTCTATATAGAAC
>Ga0335069_10001892_pt1 | contig 32969 bp, 23 predicted proteins | sample Lox_Sample_11_FD_206714 | JGI IMG/M metagenome (GOLD analysis project Ga0335069, IMG submission 206714) | Soil microbial communities from Loxahatchee National Wildlife Refuge, Florida, United States - Lox_Sample_1.1 | ecosystem: Environmental > Terrestrial > Soil > Wetlands | place: USA...
GAAAAGTCGCCGTTCTTTTCCGCATCCGTCGGCAAGGTCTCTTCTTTGCTCGAGGGCTGCGTTACCCGCCATTGCTCATAGGCGAAGAAGTTGAATAGTTTGTTCTTGATGATGGGGTTGCCGCCGCTGGCGCCCCAAATGTTGTTCCGGACGATGCCGGGGTCCCGGGTGATGCGGTTCGCCAGAGAGTCCAGTGCCGGGTTCCGGCCAAAATAGTAAGCCGTGCCATGAATCTCGTTCGTCCCCGATTTCTGCGAGAGGTTCAGCGTGCCGCCGGCCGAGAAGCCCATTTCCGAGTCCATTGCGTTCTGCTGCACCGCCACTTCCGAGACTGCGTCCATCGGCAGGTTGTAAGAACCGCGCGCGGAAATGTTCAGCGGCGTGCCGTCCAGCAATTGCTCGTTCTTTCCTCCGGTTGGGCCGCCAATGTCCATCCCTCCGTTCGACCACATGTAGAAAGGATTGCGGTGCGCGATGTCCCAGTACTGATTGACCACTGCTGGATTCAGCATCGCCAGCGTGAAAGGATTTCGCGCCAGCACCGGCAGGTTCTCCAGCATGGCCCCTTGCACCGTGGTCGTCATGGTCGACGTGTTGAACTGCACCTGCACCACTTCTTCTGTCACATTCACGGTTTGGTTCACAGCCCCGACCACCAGAATCGCGTTCACTGTCACATCGCCGCCCGTCAGGACTGTCACATTTTCCTGCACGAACTTCTGGAATCCGGACGTCTCAATCGTGACGCTATACGTCCCCGGATTCACAAAGTCGAACAAGTAGTGTCCTGCCGAATCGGACTCCCGGGCTACTTCCACTCCCGTGTTCACGTTTTTCAGCACCAAATGTGCATTCGCAACGGCTGCATGGCTCGGATCTGTCACAATTCCTTGCACCCGGCCTCGATATTCCTGTGCTGTGACAATTCCCGCCGTTAAGGCCACTAAAGCAAAACCGCATGCTGCCGCCACACCCCGCGAGAGAACTTTTGCCCTCATAGTCCCTCCCTTTTTCAATATTTAGCCTCTGAATACCCCAAACCGTAGCTTGCGACAGCCTCACCCAAACAGGCCCGTCGCGATGTGTTTGGCGGAATTATGTTTCAGCCCGGGGAGCTAGTCAATAGCATCTTCAGACTAGCCCGGTTGGCATTCCGGAGTTTCGAATTTCGAACGCTGTCACACTGGATGGCGATGTGTCGGCCGGTGCGGTCGTGTCTGCAGTCGCTAACCTTCCACCCGCACTCGCTGGATCCCAAACCCGATCAGCCGCGGAGGCACGGCCCTCAGAACGGGAATCCGCACCAGCCAGCGGACAAAGGCAGGCACTTCAAGATTGGTTTGTGTCGAGGCTAGCGCCGGCGCCAGGATGCGTTTCTGCATCATCGCCTGGAATCCCTGAATAAACTTGGTCGGAAATTCGCGCCGCCTCTGCACCTCGGCCAGATGCTTTTCTTCCAGGCGCCCTGCGAGCAGCGGCTTGGACAGAATGTTCGCCGCCACGACGGCGTCCTGCACCGCGTAGTTGATGCCCACGCCGCCCACCGGCGACATCACGTGCGCCGCGTCACCGATCAGCAGCAGGCCCGGCTGGTGCCACCGCTGGCAGCGGCTCGATTCCACGGAGAGCAGCGTAAACTGCTGCCAATCCCGCAGGGTCTCCGCGTGCTCGGCGAACCGCGGTTCCAACTCCACGATGGCCCGGCGCATCGCGTCCACACCGGTCGCCTTTACCTGCTGGTACTGACCCTTGGGAAACACAAAACCCGCTTGCCAGTGATCGAAGCGATCGAGCACCACCAGGATGCGACCCGCCCGTATGCTACCCAGCAGACCGCTCCCCGTGTCCATATCCGCGCCGATCTTGGGCAGCTTGAACCACAGCACGTCCATCGGCGGCGAGGTCTTCACCGGCTCGAATCCAGCCAGGTGCCGCACGCGCGAGTGTCTTCCGTCGGCGCCCACTGTGAGTAGCGCCCGCGCCTCCGCCTGCGTCTCGCTCGTCTGATACCGCACGCCGCGAACGGCGCCATTCTCGCGGATGAGGTCATAGACGTTGGCCCCCATCTTCAACTCAAACGCCGGGTATCGGGCCGCCTCCGCTGTGAGTAGCTCCAGCAGCTTCGATTGCGGAATCATTAATATGTAAGGGAACTTTGTTTTGAGCCGCCGCAGGTCGAAAGGCTGAAAGAGCCCTTTGGTGGTGACGAAGCTGGGTCCGTAGATCTTGGCATGCGGGATCTGGTGCACCTTCTCGGCCAGCCCGAGTTGATCCAGGATCTCGAGAGTAGAAGGATGAACTGTGTCGCCGCGAAACTCGCGGTCAAAATCCTTGTGCATCTCGAGCAACGTCACCGGCACGCTCTGCCGCGCAAGCAGCAGAGCCAGCATGGCGCCGCCGGGTCCTGCTCCCGCAATCACGCAGCGCGTCTCGTCGCCCATTTTCCGGTCTCAGATTCAGGTTAATCGATATTCCAAGACGATCGAAGAGGACTAGATGTCCGCTCCGAAAGCCAGCAGACGGCCATCGCAATCCTTCACCACGAACTCGCGCGAGTTCCATGGCATGTTGGCAAGCCCCCGAACGAATTCCACGCCGCGGGCCGCATACTCGGCATGGAGTGCGTCGGCGTCTTCGACGAACAGGTAGGCGTCCAGCAGTTCTTCCTGGTATTTGTCCGGGTTGGCTGTGGGCGACGCAGCGCAGCGGAAGTGAATCGCGTGCTGGTCGCGCGCCACAATGGCATACACCGGGGGATCCTGCCACGTCCCCAGACATTCGAAACCAAGCTTGCCTTTGTAGTAAGCAACCGTCGCGGGAATGTCTACAGTGAAGAACACAGGCGCAATCTGACAGACCATCTGCCAAGTCTACTGCACACACCCGCCAGAGCCGCGCGCTTTCGGCAAATCACATGGTGAGGACGGCGCGGAACCGGGCCTTGCCCTCCGCAACGCGCTCGTAGGCCTTCGCCGCCTCGGCCAATGGGTAGGTCTCGACGATCGTTTTCACTTTGCCTTGCGCTACGAAATCGAGCGCTTCGTAAAGAAATTCGGGGCCGTTCTGTTGACTTCCAATCACCCGAATGCGCTTCATAATGAGGTCCATCAGCGAAATCGCAAGCGGCTCCACATCCGCGCCCATCGCGACGAGCCGTCCATCCGGCCGCAGCCCCTGAATGCTATCCACCATGGACTTGGTCGAATTGGAAGTGCTGAGGATCACATCGGCGCCTCCCGCCGCGGCAAGGCTCTTTCCATCGCGAACAATCTCATCCGAGCCAAGGTCGCGGATCAACTTGTCTTTATCCGGAGAGTGCGAAACGGCAATCGTATCGAAGCCCGCAGCCTTCGCATATTGCACTGCCAGGTGACCAAGGCCGCCGATTCCAAGGACAGCTACGCGCTCATGCGGTTTGGGGTCAGCCCAGCGAAGTCCGCTGTAGACGGTGTAACCCGCGCAGAAGATCGGCGCTGCTTGTTCGTAGGAAACCTTATCGGGAATCAGATAGGTGGCGTCCGCATTCATCAGCATGTACTCCGCATGACCGCCCTGTACATCGACGCCAGTGCCCTTCATATATGGACAGAACATTCTGCGGCCGCGCAAGCACCACTCGCAACGTCCACACGTGGACTGGATCCACGCCGTACCAACCCTATCGCCCACCCTCCGCGTGGTGACGTCGGAAGCCACCGCAACGATCTCACCCACTGGTTCATGACCTAAGATCCGCGGAAATGCACCGGGAAAGTGTCCGAGCGTCAGATGCACATCGGTGTAGCAGATGCCGCTGGCGTGCATTTTCACAAGTACTTGATTGGGCCCGGGCTGAGGTTGCGGAACTTCCTGCACCTGCCACGCACTACTCACAGCGGGAACGACGGCAGCTTTCATACCGGTTTTTGATGCGACTAGCTTCACCACCGGTACATGATTTTGGATGCGACCATCACGCCGGATTCCTCTCGCGACAAAGCAACCGAACACAAACACCGGCATCCAACGACTCAAGAGGGCGGAGTGAGCATGATTCGTTTTTCATTGTGCAGTTTCGCACTACTGACAGCGGCTGCTCTGAAAATCGCCGCGCAAGAAAACACCCCACCGGAAACCGAGGACAAGCGCATTCTTTGGATCTTTACAAATCACAGGAAAACCGATGACTCAGCGGAGTTATCGACACTGACTCCTGGCGGCAAGCTTGCTATCGCCTGGGGAGATGCGACAGACCGCGCGATCTTCTTCCAGACTGCTGTTCTTGCGGGGATCGGATAAGCAACCAATGGAAATCCTTCCTTCGGGCAAGGGGTCGAAGGGTACGCAAAGCGATATCTCATAACCTACGCTGATTTCGCCATTGAGAACACGATGACTGAGGGTATTTTCCCGACGCTACTGCACCAGGACCCGCGCTATTTTCGCCGTCACGAGGGCACCCGATGGTCGAGACTAGGTTACGCGGCCGCCGGCTCTTCATCGCCCGCGGCGATTCAGCGAGAAGTCAATTCAACTATTCCGAGGTGGTTGGGGCGACAGCTCCTTGGCTATCTCGAACGCATACTACCCGGATGGCCGCACCGCCGGACATAATGTGAGTCGATACGTATTGCAATTGGGCTTTGATGCAGCTTCTAATGTGCTGAAGGAATTTTGGCCGGATTTGAAGCGTAAGCTGCCGCACCAGCTCGGGCAGTCACAACAGTCGGTTCGTGTTCCTCGTCCCGTTTCACTCGAGCGCATGATTCAGCACCACTGCCAGCCTGTATCCCGCTTTCGCCAGTTGCCACCGGACTGCGTCCAGCGTCGCAGAGTTATACAGAACCGTCAGATCGACCGGCGGATTCATATTGTAAAAATCCGGCGCCTCGCTCGCGCAGCGGCTGACCTCCACGTTGAGATAGCCTCGCGGCTCCACGCCCGGCAAGATGCCGCGCGCCAGCATCGGGCCGTAGGCCGCCTGGAAGGCAATGTCATGCGATTCCACCGCCATTTGCCCGAAATCCGTGATATTCGTCGAGCCGGCGAATTGCGACGCGAACTCGCTGTCGATCGAAGCGGCGAAGCCCGCCTCGTCGATCGCATGGCCCTTGGAATCCTTCATCGTCTGGTTGATCAGGCCCGTATCCCATGTCGCATGCAGCTCGTGTTCGCCGAAGCCGCGCGTCGCCAGGCAGTTGCCGCCGGCATCGGCATTGGTCGCGCAGTGCAGCGGCTGATGCAGGTCGCCCATGAAATGAATGATGAACTTGAGCTCGTCGGCCGGCGAATACGTGTTCGGCCCGTTCGGCAAACTGCTGCCGGCCTTGAGATTCGCAGTCATAATACTCAACTGCGCGGTGACGCAATCGCTATTCGCGCAGTGCTGGCCGATCTGCGCCGCGCCGTCCGCTGAAGCCAGGTCCAGAAAGTGCCAGTTGTCGGTACCGGCGCCTAGCTTTGTGCCCTTAATCGTATCGGCCCACGGCGCCACCGCGGCCATGGCCGAGGCCAGCGCGTCGCCGCCGGAACCCGCATTCAGGAACGGTCCCGCCTGGGGATCTGCCGCCAGCAGAGCCGCCACCCGGGCTTTCGCCCGCGGCGACAAATGTTGGGCTGCGATCCGCGCGATCACGCGATGCCCCTCCGCTCCCCAGGGAAGACCCGCCCGCACCGACAACGCGAGAACCAACCCGATTTTCCGCACTTTTCTCATAAAGGACCTCGCCGTCGGCTCCGAAGCCGCGTTAATAAGGTGGCCCGTGGGCAGGCCGGACTCTCTGTAAATATGTTTGCGAAAGATACTGCCTTCTCGCGGCACTTTTCAGATAGACTGGTAAATAGAAGGTGGAGTTCTAGAACCTGCCGTGAAGCTCCTTCCGATCGAGCCGGAAACTCAGCATCAGGCGCCGTCCAAACCAGTACTGCGGGATGACCCGAAGTTCGCCGCTGTGCGAATTGCGGTCTTCCAGTACTCAACCGTCGCCATCTTTTTATTTCTGATCTCTGGTTTCTGGGATCTCCAGGTGCGAAATCCCGAGATTTATAATGAGCTCGCCGAACGCAACCGCATCAAGTCGCTGCCCATCATCGCGCCGCGCGGCAAAATCCTCGACCGCGACGGCCGCGTCATCGTGGACAACCACATGTCCTGGAGCGTCATTCTCTCGCGCGAGAGCATGAAGACCGAGCACCTGCGGCCCATCGCCGACGGCTTGCGGCTTGATTATGACGATTTGATACTACAGCTCAAACGCTACCGTTCGCGCCCCAAGTACGAGCCCATCATCATTAAGCAGGAACTCACGCCGGCCGATATTGCCTTCGTCGAATCCCATAAAGATGCCGACTTTTTCCCGGAACTCGAGTTAATTCACGCGCAACGGCGCATGTACCCGCAAAATGGGTTCGCGGCGCATGTTATGGGCTACACCGGTGAGATCAGCGAATCGGAACTCGATCAGCCGGAGTTTGCCAAGTACGAAACCGGAGCGGTAATCGGCAAGTTCGGTCTGGAGAAGCAGTATAACGATAGCCTCATGGGCGTGGACGGCCAGCGCGAAGTCGTGGTCGATAACCGCGGCCGTGAGCGGCAGGTGCTGGGCATTAAGGAGGCGATCCCTGGCAAAAACCTGCAAACCACTATCGATCTGGACGTCCAGGCCGTCGCCGAACTGGTGCTCGAAGGACGTAAGGGCGCGATCGTCGCGCTCGATCCGCGGAACGGCGAGGTGCTGGCCATGGCTAACCGCCCCACCTTCGATCCGAACAAGTTTTCCGTGCGCATCAAGACTTCCGACTGGAAGCAGTTGCTGGACAATCCCGATCACCCGCTGCTAAATCGCGCCATTCAAGCCCAGTTCGCGCCGGGCTCGACATTCAAGCCACTCATCGCCATCGCGGGCCTCGAAACCGGAACCATCGACGATCAGTACACCATCACGTGTCCCGGGGGAGCGACCTTCTACGGGCATTTTTACAAATGCCATCAACGGGATGGCGTCGTTTCTCTCCATAAGGGCATCGTCCAATCCTGCGACGTTTATTTCTACAACGTCGGCAATAAACTCGGCATCGATCAGATCGCCAAGTTCGCCCATGAGGCCGGCTACGGAGAGCCGACCGGTATCGACTTGCCCAACGAAGCGTCCGGCGTGGTTCCGTCCTCAGAGTGGAAAATCCGCAATTTCCGCCAGAAATGGTACGCGGGGGAAACCATCTCGGTAGCCATCGGGCAGGGCGCTACCACCGTGACTCCGCTACAGTTAGCGCGTGCCATCGGCGGAATCGCCATGGGCGGCATCTGGTACAAACCGCACTTGGTCAAAACCGCTAAACCCGACCCGCCGCACACTTATCCCCTGAATCCTGAGAACGTTGCCAAGGTCGTCTCCGGCATGTGCGGTGTGGTCAACGAGGCGGGCGGAACCGGCGGCCGTGCGCGTCTTCCCGGTATTACCGTGTGCGGCAAAACGGGCACTGCGCAGCTTGCTTCGAACGAGTTTCTCCGCAAAGGCGGCCACGCGCCCAAAGACAATGCATGGTTTGTTGGTTTTACGCCGCCGGAACATCCCGAAATTGTGGTTGCCGGTCTATACGAAGGCGGCGAAAAGAGTTACTACACCGCAGCCCTGGTGCGCGACGTGATCAAAGCCTTCGTGGATAAGAAAGCGCGGCTGGGCCAGAGCCTAGCGCCGGCGCCCAAGCCAGCTGAAGCCGCTCCGGCAGAAGAAGCTCCAGCGGCTTCCCAGGAGCGCGAATGAGCGGCTATCTCAACCTGCGTGACATCGACTGGGGCATGTTGATTATCGTCCTTGTAATCTGTGCTTTAGGTGTGGTCCAGATCTTTAGCGCGGCGCTCGGCACACAGTGGCAGGACGCCTGGTGGAAACAGATCATTTGGACAGCAGTCGGGTTACTTCTGATGTGGATCGCCACGGCGATCGACTATCACGCTCTCATGACTCGCGTGTGGGCGCTATATTTCCTTTCCGTGGTGTTGCTGCTTGCGGTACTTCTGGTCGGCAAACAGGCGTGGGGCGCGACCCGGTGGATTCCGCTCGGGCCTGGCGTCCGTCTTCAGGTGTCCGAATTCGTCAAGCTGGTGATAATATTGTTGGTAGCGCGGTTTATGACGGAGCTGCGCGGCGACAACCTGGAGCTTCGCGACCTGTTGAAAATAATGGCGCTAATTGTTGTGCCGATGCTCCTGGTCATCAAGGAACCGGACCTGGGAACCGCCCTGACGTACCTCCCGATTCTGGGGGTGGGCGCGCTCCTGGCGGGTTTGAACTGGCGGTATGTGGTGGCTACCGCAGTGATCGTCGTGCTGGTGGTTCCGATTGGGATTCATTTTCTGCAGCCGTATCAGAAGGCCCGTCTGGTGAGTTTTCTCAATCCGGAAGGCGACCCCAGGGGGACCGGGTATCAGGTGATTGAATCGAAAATCGCGGTTGGCGCGGGAGGAATGTGGGGGAAAGGTGTTGCGCACGGAACGCAGACGCAATTGCGGTTCCTTCCCGTACCCCATACTGATTTCATCTTCGCCGCATTCGCCGAGGAGCACGGATTTGTTGGGGTTGTGGTAGTGCTGGCCTTGTACTTCATGCTGCTTATGCAGATTGTGAAGAACGCGCAAACCGCGCCGGACAGGGCTGGAATGTATATCTGCATGGGCGTGGCAGCCCTGGTGCTGTTTCATGTCCTGGTCAATGTAGGCATGGTGGTGGGCCGTATGCCCGTCACCGGAATCCCGCTGCCGTTGATGAGCGCGGGGGGCTCCAGCATGCTGTCCATCTTTCTCATGCTGGGGCTGGTGAACAACGTTCGAGTACGCCGTTTTGTGAATTGAAGTTTTTTTAGTGGAGTATATCGGGCGGCAGGGCTGCCCTAAAGAATTTTAGTTGGGGACCTAACCAGGACTCTCGGACCTTGTGGCGCTCCATTCGGGGGCGCGGTTTTCCGAACGAGGAGCGGGGTTTCCCAGCCGGCGGCGGGTGTAGAGATCAGTTTCTCCACCGGCCCGGCAAGCGTGAGCTTCTTGTAAGTCGTTAGCGTTGGCGCGGCAACCGGCCGGCGGCGCGAGCATCGCGAAACCCACGCGGGGTATCCACGTTCCCTCCTGGTTCCGGCGAGTTGATCGGGACCCAACGGAGGAATGTAATGTCAAAAGAGTTGGTAGTATCTTCGACACGCCACGAAACACGCGTGGCTTTGCTCGAAGACGATCAGGTTGTCGAGCTGTATTATCAGCGGGAGAAAGAATACTCGCTGGCCGGCAGCATTCACAAAGGGCGCGTCACCCGCGTTCTGCCAGGAATGCAATCGGCGTTTGTAGACATTGGTCTCGAACGCGACGCCTTCCTGTACGTCTCCGATTTCTTCGAAGACAACGACGAGTACGACAAAGTCGTATCCAGCGTCGAGGACAAAGTTCTAAAACTGGACAAGGGCAATGGTGCGGCACCGGTCGCGGTGCCACCGGCTGAGACCGCCGCTTTAGAACCCGTGGTAGCAGCCGAAGGTGCGCCGCCAGCGGAGGCGCCGCCGGCTGTAGCTGCTCCCGAACCGCGAACGGAGTTTCGTGGCCCGCAAGGAGACAATCGCGGCGATCGGCGCGGGCACCGCTCGCGACGGCGGCGTCCACGTGGCGGGCGCGGCGGCATTCCCGAATCCAAGTACTTCTCGCCACGAGTGCAGCCGGAGCCCCCGCCTGCCGAGGTTGCCGAGGCCGGAGAAAGCGAAGAGGAGTTTCCTGTTTTGCCTGGCGAGTCTCTCGCCAAGTACGGCAGCTCAGAAGATGTACCGGCTCCTGCCGGTGAGGATGAAACGGAAACGTCGGTCGATGAGCAGCCGGAAGTCGCAACGGCGACAGAACCGATTGCGATCGTACCCCCACCGCTTCCCGAACCGGTCGCTGCCACCGAACCGGAGCCGCTGCAAGCCGAACCGGAAGCAGAGAGCGCTCCGATAGAACCACCGGCCCTGATGCTGGTTGTCGAAGAGGTGGAAGAGCCGGCCGAACCCGAGGCGGTTGCGGCGGATGAGGTGGAAGACAGCGCCGCCGGCGAAGCCGCTGAGATGGAGGCTGCCGCCGAGGCCGAAGGCGCGCCGGAGCAGGCGCCACCGGAGGAAGGCGTGGAGCCAGCGCGCATTCCCACCAGCTTGACGGCAACGCTGCGGGAGCAGGGTCCGCGCTTTTTACACCGTATGTCGCGACGCATGCGCCGAAAGATGCGCGCCGGTGGTGCCCCGGGCGAGGGGCCGCGTCCCGCCGATGCTCCTCGCGAAATTCGGGCTCCCGAAGCACGGGCCGAATCGAGGCCCGAGCCCACGCGGATGCCGGCGAGAACCGACAAGTCCGGGCCGCCTTCCATCACCGATCTGTTGCGGGAAGGCCAGGAGATCCTGGTACAGATTGCCAAAGAGCCACTCGGACAAAAAGGCGCGCGCATCACTTCGCATATCGCGCTGCCGGGGCGGTTTCTGGTTTATATGCCGACGGTGGATCACGTGGGCATCTCGCGCAAAATTCCGAGTGAAGAAGAACGCACCCGCTTGAAGCGCGTCATCCAGGCGAATCGCACCGGGATGTCGGGCGGATTCATCGTGCGCACAGCGGGCGACGGCCGCACGGAAGAGGAACTGCGCGCCGACATGATGTTCCTCTACAACATGTGGCTGGATATGCGGCAAAAGGCGGAAAAGAAAGCCGCTCCCGCACTGATCCATCACGATCTCGATGTGGTGGAGCGCATCCTGCGCGACCAGCTCACCTCCGCGTTCAAATCGGTTTGGGTAGACAACGAAGAGGTTTACGAGAACGTACTGAGCTTCGTGCAGCGGTTTCAGCCGGCGATGGTAAGCCGCATCAAGCTTTACACGCGCTCGACGCCCATCTTCGACGAATTCAATATCACGTCGGAGTTGGAGAAGGCGCTCCGGCCGAAGGTGTGGCTGAAATCGGGCGGGCACATCGTCATCAACCAGACCGAGGCGTTAGTCGCGATTGACATCAATACCGGCAAGTATGTCGGCAAGTCCAATCGACTGGAGGACACGATCGTTAAGACCAACACCGATGCCGTGAAGGAGATTGTGCGGCAAATCCGCTTGCGGGATTTGGGCGGAATCATCGTCGTCGACTTCATCGACATGGACGAGCGCAAGAATCGCCAGAAGGTCATGCAGGCGCTCGAAGATGCCATGCGCGCCGACCGCGCCCCGTACAAGATTCTCCAGTTCAACGATTTCGGCTTAGTTGCGATCACACGCAAGCGCGTCAAGCAGAGCCTGGAACGTACACTTTGCGCGCCGTGCCCATACTGCGAGGGTGCCGGTTACGTGAAAAGCGTCTCGACCATGGTGGGCGAGATCCTGCAAGAAGCCCACAAAGTAGCGGGCGTGCTGGAAGGCGGCGGGGTAACGCTGCGCGTGAATCCGGAGGTCGCGAAGATTCTGAAATCGAACAAGAACGATTACCTGCAAGAGATCGAGCAGGTCCTCGGCCGCACCGTGCTCGTAAAGAGCGATCCGCTCATGCACCAGGAAAAGTTCGATCTGGCGTAGCGCGCGTTTATTTTAATTCTCAACGCACGGATGCCGAGCGCATTCAACGCTTTCGGCGTGTTTCGTTGTTTTTCATTATTGACAGTTGTTTCCGCTTTCTGATATATCTGCCCCCATAACATTCAGGGAAGAGATGGTTAGCTTCTGGCTTTAATTGCATAGCTACCTCCATCCTCCGGGAGGCACTTGTATGCTCGCGTTCAAACAACTCAACTGCGTACTGGCACGTGTGCCGGTATTGCTAAACTCAATTCCAATCAAAACGGCTGTGTGGCTGTTGCTGGCGATTGTTCTTTTGCGGCCGCTGCCGATGCATGCGCAGGCGACCGGCACGATCGTGGGCACGGTAACCGATCCCTCGGGAGCCATCATACCCGGCGCAAGGGTGACCGCGACGAACGTGGCCACGGCGGTTTCGCAATCCACCGTGACTACGGGCGCCGGAACGTACACGATTCCCAACCTGGTGGTGGGCACGTACAATATCAGTGCAGAAGGCCAGGGATTCAAGAGCGGCAGCGCCACCGGGGTCACGTTGGACGTCAGCCAAACGCGCCAGGTGGATTTCAAGCTGACCCTTGTCGGCGTGGAGTCGACAGTCGAGGTGAATACCGCTCCACCGCTGATCAACACAACCGACTCAACGGTTGGGGGATTGGTATCGGAAGAGCAGGTGCAGACACTGCCGCTGAACGGGAGAAACATCACGGGGCTCGTGCTGATGCAGCCGGGCGTGGTGACAAACACCGGCAGCATGGGCTGGATGGCGCCGCAAGGGCAGTGGATTGCCAACGGCAATCGCGGCGAGACCGCGGTGGGAACGCTGGATAACGCGGATATCAGCGACGCCGAGATGGGTACGTTGCAATTCACGAATTTCAACCTGGATGCCATCGCCGAATTCAAGATCCTGCAGAACAACTACTCGGCGGAATATGGACAGGGCGGGGGCACGATCACCCAGATGGTGAGCAAAACCGGCACCAACGGCTTTCACGGCAGCGCGTTTGAGTTCATCCGCAATAACGACCTGGACGCACGGAATTTCTTTGCCACATCGGTTCCGCCGTTCAAGCGCAATGAATTCGGTGGCACCATCGGCGGCCCGATCAAGAAAGACAAAACGTTCTTCTTCTTCGAATACGCGGGGCTGCGGCAGCGGCTGGGCGAACCGGACATCGTTTCCGTTCCGACGGCAGCTGAGCAGCAGGGAATCGTGAACATCAATGGCTTCAACTACCAGGTACCTTTGAATTCCGTGGCGCAGCAGATCCTCAGCAAATACCCATCGCCCAATCAGCCGGGCGGGATCTACGGAGCGAATACCTACAACTTCATGTTCTCGCAGCCGACCAATGACAACCAATGGTCAGGGCGCGTGGACCACCACTTCGACAAGGACACGTTGTTCTTCCGCGCCTCATACTCCAATCACTCGGCTTCGGAGACCGATCCGTGGGCGGCGGTACTGGGCGGCTCGAATTTTTCCACGAGCAACGTTGGCAACTCGCGCAACTACGTGGTCAGCGACACACATCTGTTCGCGCCAACTCTGATCAACGTCTTCACGTTTACTCTGAACCGTGGAATCGAGGGCGTGCCGGAAGCTCCGGCAGAGGTCAATACCACCGCCACCAATTTCCAGGATGGAAGCCTGCAGGGCTGGGGGCCAGACACATTCGAAACACAATACAACGTCACCTTGTTCAACCCGAAGGATAGTGTGAGCTGGACCTTCGGCAAACACTCATTCAACATCGGCGGTGAGTTCCGCCGCGAACGGGACAACGGAACGGGCGTAACCTCAATCGGGCCGAGCGGCGTGTATAACTTCAACGCCAACACTGCGCTTCCCGAGGCTTTGACTCCGTTGAACGGCGGGCCGGGGATACCGGCGGGAACGCCGAGCCCCAGCGGGCTCGTCAGCATGATGGAAGGCGCGGATGTGAACTTCGGCCGTGCGACGACAGTGCCGGGCTATGGGCCCGCGGGCGGCGGCGAAGTGTGGTGGGGACTGCGGCGGTGGACGCTCGCCGGGTACGTGCAGGACGACTACAAGGTCAGCAAGAAACTGACGTTGAATCTGGGCGTGCGCTATGAATATGCCTCAGTACCTTCGGAAGTCGGGAATCGCTTTGCGGGTCCCGCCGATTACGGAAGCTTGTATGGGCACTTCGTGGTGAATCCGCAGCCGCTGTGGAAGCCGGATTATTTTGCCGGCAACCTGGTGCCGCGCGTCGGGATGGCTTACAACCTGGGCGAGGGCACGGTGCTGCGCGGCGGTTTCGCCATGTTCACGAACATGATCCCCACGGTGTATCCGGATCAGGCGCTGGTGAACTTTCCGATAGCCTCTCTGAACTACCTGGCGAATGCGCCCTATTCTTTGACGCCGCAACCGGTTTCGTTGCCGGTGTTGACCAGCACGACCGGAGCGTCGATCGCCGCCAACGGAAATTCAAAATCAGTTGCCCCCAATACGCCGATCAACATTGCGCCTTACGCGAAGATTCTGGGTGTGCTGGGTGGAGATTATCCGTCAGACGGTTTGCGGAACGGCTACACAATCAGCGGCAACGTAACACTGGAACATGAGTTCAAGGGCGGGATTGCCGGGCAGGCTTCGTATATCGCCAACAATGGCGTCGCGCTCTACAACCAAACCTATCCCAACGCTTTCAACGGTGCCGAGTCACAGTACACGCCGTACAGCAACATTACTCCCGGATTGGGTGAGTTGCAGGTGTTCTACAACGGCGCCCATTCGACTTACAACGCTTTGCAACTCCAGGCGCGCAAGATTTCGCCCTCGCATGGGCTGCAGTTCCAGGCGAATTACACGTTCGCGAAAGACATGACGGATGCCGACGCGGTATGGAGCTCCGGCGGGCAGAGCGGCGCCATCAGCCAGAACAATCCGCAATGCGTGCGCTGCGAGCGGGCGCCGGCCAGCTACAGCATCGCGCAGCGCTTCGTGGCCAACTTCGAGTACGATATCCCGCTGGCCTCGGCGCTGACAAATATGCCGAAGAAGATGACACAGGGATGGATGATACTCGGGATTTACACGGCGCAAACGGGCTTTCCGTTTACCGTGGTGAGCCAGTACGGCAGCTTGCAGTACGGCTATGACAGCTTCGATGGTTTCGGGGCGCGGCCGAATCTTTTGCAGAAGGCGACGACCGTCTCGAATGTCGGTAGCGGACCCCAGTTCTTTTCGAATTCTGTCATCAACGGCTCGAACTACGGACTCAATGACGGGTACTTCGGCACTCCCACCGTCATCAGCCCGGTGACCAACGCGGCTGTTCTGCCGGAACCCGGAAACCTGGGGCGCAACACATTCACGGGCCCGAACTGGTGGAACCTGGATTTCTCGCTGGTAAAGGACACGAGGTTCACGGAAAGGATGCAACTCCAGTTCCGCGCGGAGTTCTTCAACGTCATGAACCATGCGACCTTCGCCACACCGGGCGCATCGCTGGGGAATCCGAGCTTCGGGATTTCTACGGGTACGGCGACGACCGAGCGGCAGATTCAGTTCGGTCTGCGCTTCATGTTCTAACGCGTGCCAAGCCGCTAGTCCGTTCCAGCCCGCGGGGGGCTTCCCGAACTCGCGGGCTTCTGATATGATCCGCTCGGGGGTTTAGATGATCCTCGAGCGCGTTTCTTCTGTACTACTAACCGACATGGAACCGGCGTTGCGGCGAGCCGCGCGCCGGCGCAGGGCCAGCATCTCCGCCGTGGAATCGCTGGGCCCTGCTACCGTGTACAGTCTTTCACTTCCAGAGTCCTATTCGGAGCTTTTGGCGGCGGATGTGCGATTTGCGGCACTTCTACCGCTTCGTATTGCCGCTTATGAGCAAGAACATGCCGTGATGTTGTTGACGGCGTCGCCGGTTGCCTTCGCCAAGGCGCTCGGCCGGCCGGAGGCAGAGCCGCTGGCCGCCTCCCTCGAGGGTCTTCTCATCGCCCTGCTGGACGAGGTCAAGCGTCCAATGGTGTTTACGGCCAGGACGGGCGGACATGCGGAGTCGGCCTTGGGGGCAACCGAAGACCAGATGAATATGCGTGGGACAGTGCCCCAGCGCATTGACCGCCGCGGTTCGAAGGTTGAGGAAATGGCCGGAACCGGCGAGCAGGATTCGCCCGGCGGCTAGCCTTCCGCGGATTGCACGCGGGTGCGCGCCAGCAACTGCTCCGCGCGCTCCAGCACCTTTTTCTCGGCCTCTTCGCGGGTGGCGCCCGTGGTTCGCGCGAGCGCCGCTCCGGGGGAGACGTTATCCGCCTTGGCGTGGTACACGTCGCCCAGCCGGTAGGAACTTATGTTGACCGGCCAGCCGGCAACTTGTGTTTTGCGTTCCTGATAGTCTTGGACTTTCATTGTTGTCACGCCTGCGCGGACGTCGCGGCCTTGCCCCGCTCGACCGGCGCGCCTACCAGATTACCCCACTCAGTCCACGAGCCGTCGTAGTTGAGGACCTTGTTGAATCCGAGCAGATACTTCAGCACAAACCAGGTGTGGCTGGATCGCTCGCCGATGCGGCAATAGGCGATCACGGGCTTCGAGCCATCCACGCCCTCGCCGGCGTAAACAGCCTTTAAGTCGTCGGCCGATTTGAAGGTGCCGTCGTCGTTGCAAGCCTTGCCCCATGGAATGCTGCGGGCTGTAGGAATGTGACCGCCGCGCTGGCAGGTTTCCGGCAATCCCGGAGGCGCGAGGATCTCGCCCGTGAACTCCTGCGGACTGCGCACATCCACCATGTTGTAGTTCCCGGCCTCGAGCGCCGCCTGCACCTGCGGCAGAAATGCGCGAAGCGAGTTGTCAGGGCCAGATGCGCGATATGTGGCCGAAGCCGTTTTCGGGACGTCGGTCGTGAGCTCGCGGCCTTCCGCCAACCATTTCTTGCGGCCGCCATTCATGAGCCGGACATCGTTGTGCCCGTAAATCTTGAGCTGCCAGAACGCCCACGCGGCGAACCAATTGTTGTTATCGCCATAAATGACAATGGTCGTATCGTTGGAGATACCCGACGAGGCCAGCAGTTCTTCCAGCTTGTCCTTGGGCAGAATGTCGCGGCGCAAGGTGTCGCATAGCTGAGAATTCCACGCCCAACCGATTGCGCCCGGTACGTGGCCTTCTTCGTAGGCCTTGGTATCTACATCAACTTCCACGACCCGGACATTCGGGTCGGACGCATGCTGCGCCACCCAATCCGTGGAGACCAAAGTCTCTGGGTGAGCATAATTCGACATTTCCATTTCTCCTGTTGGTGGAATCTACCTTAACTATATCGGTAAACGGACCATTGTCAAGGAGAGCTATTCGTGCCGCAGGGCGATCATCGGATCAACGGTCGTTGCGCGGCGTGCAGGAATATAGCAGGCGAGCAGGGAAATGGCTCCGAGGAGCGTGGTTACCAGCGCGAGTGTCGCGGGATCGGCAGGACGAACACCGTAGAGTAATCCGGCCAGGAATCGAGTGAGCACCAGACTGGCGACCACGCCCGCAGCGAGGCCGATCGCGGCGAGTCGCATGCCTTGACCGATGACGAGGGCGATGATTTCGCGACGCGATGCTCCGAGCGAGGTGCGGATTCCGAGTTCGTGCGTTCGCCGCGTGACCGCATACGACATGACGCCGTAGATGCCGATCGCGGCCAACAGCAAGGCGGTGGCGGCGAAGATGATGAGCAGAAGCATGGTGAAACGGCGCTCACCGAGCGACGTGGAGACGATCTGTTCCACGGTGCGTACGATGTACATGGGCTGATCACGAGCCGGTCCGGCGACCTGAGCGCGCACCGCAGACAACAGGCTCGTGGGCTCCGGTTCGGTTCGCACCGCGAGAACGAATCCCGAGACTATTTCGGACATGAATTTATCGGGAATTTGCAGGAACGGGAAGTAAAACTGGCTGCGAACGTTGGAGGTGTCGTCGGAATCGAGTCCCCACTGCTTCACGTGCCCGACCACGCCGACGATCTCGGCAGGACCCAGAGCGGTGAGGCTAATCTTGCGGCCAATAGGATCTTGACCGGGGAAGACGCTGGTTGCGAACACGTCGTCAATCACGACCACCAGGGGCGAGCTTGTTGTGTCGCTTTCTGTAAAGAACCGGCCGCGATGCAGCGGGATCTGCATCACGTTCAGGTAATCGGGAGTGGCGACATAGAACATCGAAGTGATCATTTGCTCCGGCGGGGGTTGAGGCCCGGCCCCCGGCCAGATGGCATTCTCGTTGTCGCGCTCGCTGAGAGGAAGCCCGTTTGTAATGGCAGCGGAACGGACCCCGGGGACCGCCGCTATCCGTTCGAGCATTTGCCGGAACGCAAGACGCTTGGCTGAAGGACTGGCCATCATGGTCGGCGACAGCGCCGTTTGCGCCGTTAAGACATTGTGCGTATTGAAGCCGGGATCGATTCTCCACAGTCGCCAGATGCTCTGGATCATCAGGCCTGCGCCCATCACCAGGACCAACGCCAGCGCGACTTCAACGGCGACGAAGATGCCCTCTGCGCGATGACGTCCGCCGCCTGAGGCGCGGGTGCCTTCCTTGAGGAACTCCTGCGGGTTGGTCTGCGCGCCGCGAAGGGCCGGGGCGAGGCCGAACACCACGCCTGTGACGATGGAAATCGCCAACGTGAACAGCAGGACGTACGGGTCAATGCGGATTTCGGCGGAACGCGGCAGAATGGCGGGCGCAGCGGCGAGGACCAGGCGGGTGCCCCATCGCGCCAGCAGCAGTCCGCCGATCGCTCCACCGAGGGATAACACTACGCTTTCGGTAAGCAACTGGCGCACCACTCGCGCACGGCCGGCACCGAGCGCCGCACGAATCGCCAACTCGCGTTTTCGGGCGGTTGCGCGTGCCAGCAACAAATTCGCGACATTGGCGCAGGCGATCAGGAGCACCAGTCCGACGGCGCCCGCGAGCAGGAGCAACGTGGGGCGAATATCGCTTACGAGATCGTCTTTCATTGAGACCAGCTTCACCCCCGCGCCGGCGTTGGTTTTCGGATATTGGAGGGCAAGCGCGGCTGCTAGAGACGCCATTTCCGACTGAGCGGCGGCGATAGTCATACCCGGCTTGAGGCGGCCGACTACTCGCAAACCCGGATGCGACTCCCGCATGCCCAGCTCCACGGAGTTCCATTGCTCGATGGGAACAAAAACCCTGGCGTCTTCCTGGAACCTGAAGTCGACCGGCAAGACACCGATCACCGTGCAACTCGCGCCGTTTAGGGTGAGGGTTTTACCGAGGATATTGGGGTCGGCTGCAAACCGCTGGTTCCAGAATGCGTGGGTGAGCATGACGGCGCAGGCCGCGCCATGACGATCTTCCTCTGGCAGGAAATTGCGGCCCAGCAGCGGATTCACGGCGAGCACCGGGAACAGGTTCGCGGAAACGTAAGCACCTGCGAGCTGTTCGGGCGCACCGCCCCCGGTGAAGTTGAAGTCATCACTGCGGTAAGCGGCCATGCCGGTGAAGGAACGGCTGGCGCGACGCCAGTCGAGAAAATTCGGGTAAGCCGCCGAGGTTTGACCGAATGCCGTAGTGGTTTCGAAAATCCGCAGCAGCCGATCTGGCTCGGGAAACGACAGCGGACGCAGAAGGACTCCGTTTACGACGCTGAAAATCGCGGTGTTGGCGCCGATCCCCAGGGTGAGCGCCAAAATTGCAACCGCGGTAAATGCTGAGTTCTTTCGCAGGATGCGAGCGGCGTAGCGAATGTCCTGTCCGAGTGTTTCGATCCAGCCGAGGGTATCCATGTCGCGCGTGCGTTCCTTCAGAAGAAGTTGATTGCCGAATTGCTGGCGGGCCCGGGAACTAGCCGCGTCCGCGGACATGCCGGCATCCATGAACTCGCGGGTCCGCATCTCGACGTGGAACTGGAGTTCGTCGCTGAGCTGGTCATCCAACTGTTGCTTGCGAAACGAGGCGACGAGACGATGCATCCACGCCATGGCGTCCGATTCCTAGATGTCTATGGAAGTATGCGCCGGACGCGGAACGATGTCAAGCCGGGGAAAGCATGAAGGGCAGAGCCAGTGTACGCTAGAGAAATGGCAGGCTCCCTCCACCCCGGCTCCCACCACGCGCCGCGTGATTACGCGAAAACGCCGCTGAATATTTATTGGGAGACCACGCAGGCTTGTGCGCTGGCGTGCCGTCACTGCCGCGCCGAGGCCGTTCCGACGCCGCATCCCATGGAATTGACCTTCGAGGAGGGCGTGGGGTTTCTGCGTCAGATTCCGGAATTCGGCAATCCGCTGCCGCAACTGATCCTCACAGGCGGCGATCCGCTGGCGCGGCCGGATCTATACGAACTGATTGACGAAGCACGCAAGCTGGGAATCGGAATCTCGATCACTCCGGCGGCCTCTTCGGCATTCACGCGCGACGTGCTGGTGCGGCTCAAAGAGCATGGCGTGGAAGGACTGGGGCTCAGCCTGGATGGCTCGACCGCCGAGCGCCACGATTCGATCCGCGGCGTGCCGGGCACCTTCGACCGGACAGTGAACGCGATGCGATGGGCGCAGGAGCTCGAGATGCCGCTACAGGTGAATACGCTGGTGGCGGCGGAAACGGCCGACGATGCGCCCGCGATCTACGAGCTGCTGAAACCCTTGGGAGTGGCGCGCTGGAGCCTGTTCTTTCTGATTTCGGTGGGCCGCGGAAAAGTATTGCAACCGCTCACACCCGAGCAGGGCGAAAAGCTGATGGGTTGGATTTTCGAAACATCGCGCGCGTCGTCATTCACCGTGGCCACCACCGAAGCGCCTTCCTATCGTCGTGTGGCCATCGAGCGGATGCGCGAGGAAGGGCTTGGCGGCGACCAGATCAAGCGCAGCCCCGCGTTTCGCAGCTTCGGCATTCGCGACGGCCACGGCATCATGTTCGTGTCGAATACGGGCGATATTTGTCCGGCCGGTTTCCTGCCTTTGAGCGTGGGTAACGTGCGCAAGGATCATGTTGCCGACATCTATCGCAATGCGCCGCTGTTCCAGTCGCTGCACGATCCTACGCAATTCGAAGGACGCTGCGGGGTTTGCGAGTATCGCGCGCTTTGCGGCGGGTCGCGCGCGCGTGCGTACGGAGCAACGGGCAATCCATTGGCGGAGGATCCGTTCTGTCTGTACGAACCGGAATAGAGTGAACCGGGCGCCGCCTATCTCCCACAACTGTACTTGCGATTCACTCCCCCGCGGCCGGCAATCAGGCCAGCGCTTTTCCGTACAGCACGAGCAGCCGGCTCCATGCCTTCTCGGCTTGCGGTTCATTATAGACGCGCGAATCCGGAGGGCACCAGCCATGCGCGGCGCCCGCATACACTTCGATTTCCGCCGGCAGATTTGCCTTGGTGAACGTCTCCTTGAGAACGTTCTTGTCGTTTGGAGAGCGCGCATCGTCGTTTTCCGCGATGCAAATCAGGAACTGCGCCTTGGATTTCGCCGCTTGAAGATGCGGGCTGTTCGGCGCGTCGGTTACGAGCCCGCCGCCATGAAATGAGCCCACTGCTCCCACGCGTTCGGGCACGGCAGCGGCTGTCCGGAACGCGATCGGCCCACCCATGCAATACCCCTGCGTCCCCATCTTCCGATCTTTCGCCACCGATGCCTGCCCGTCCAGCCAGCCAATGAACGCCTTGGCGTCGGTCATTTGCGTCGTTTCGTTTAGAGCGCGCGCCAGCGGCATCATTTCCTGGATGGGAGTTCCTGTGCCGGCCTCCGCGGTCGGAGCTTTCTTGACGCGGTAGAAAGGATTCACCACCAGCACCGAGTACCCCGATTCCGCGAGCCGTTTACCCATGTTCCGAAACGCCGGGCGCAGCCCGAAGATGTCCGGCCACATCAAAACTCCCGGGGCCGTGCCGCTCGCCGGATGCACGAAGTAGCAGTCGGCCACGCCATCCGGCGTCGTCACGTTCACGTCTGTTCCGGTCACAGTGACCGCATTAGCCACGCTCGGCAGCATCATCGCCACCCCTGCTCCCAGCATGGCACCGAACTGTTTTCGCGTCACCAGACCGCGCGCCTCATACTTCTGCCGGTCGTCTTCAAAATGATCTTGATCGCACATGCTCGCACTCCTCGTCGCCGAATTGCGCGGCAGAACCGCGCTCGTATCGCGCCATTATACCTGTCAGCTCCTGCCGCAGGACCCCCGCAGCGTGTCGTGAGGAGCGCCCGTTCCGGCGAAGTTGTGGCCCCCGGCCTTCGCAGCAAGGAAGGCCGGGAAGTCTTCAAGCCGCGACCGTGGCAGCGGCTTTGAAAAACGCCAGCAGTTCGGCGTTAATCGTGTCCGCCTCCGTGGTCGGCATACCGTGGGGGAAGTTCTTGTAGCTGATGAAGGTTCCGTGCTTCAGCAACTTCGCGGACCGCGGACCCGCAGCGGCGTAAGGCACGATCTGATCGTCCTCGCTATGCATGACCAAGACCGGCACGTTGATCTTCTTCAGATCTTCCGTGAAATCCGTTTGGGAAAAGGCCACGATGCCGTCGTAATGCGCTTTCGCTCCGCCCATCATTCCCTGGCGCCACCAGTTTTGAATGACAGCTTCTGATGCCTTCGCGCCCGGCCGGTTGTAGCCATAGAACGGTCCCGACGCGATTTCGCGATAGAATGCTGAACGATTCGCGGCGAGTTGCGCCTGGAGATCATCGAACACTCCCTTGGGAAGGCCGAGCGGATTGGCAGCCGTCTTTAGCATGAGCGGCGGTACCGCACTGATCAGCGCTGCCTTGCTCACACGGCTGTCCCCATACCGAGCCAAATAGTGCGTCACCTCTCCGCCACCAGTGGAATGGCCAATGTGGATGGCGTTTTTCAGATCGAGATGCGCGGTTAGAGCCGCCAAGTCGTCGGCATAATGATCCATGTCGTGGCCGTCGGCGGTTTGAGTCGAGCGGCCGTGCCCACGGCGATCATGTGCGATCACCCGATAGCCATGGTTCATGAAGAACAACATCTGGTTATCCCAGTCATCCGCGCTAAGCGGCCATCCATGGCTGAAAACTATAGGCTGTCCCTTACCCCAATCCTTGTAATAAATCTCAATACCGTCTTTAGTCGTGATGGTGGGCATGAAAGTCTTCTCCTAATAACGCGTGTTCGAACAATAGCGTCGCGTCGAACATCCTCGCTGTGTGATTGACCGGACCTAGCCGGTCTCTGCCTAACAGTTTGTGGCATCACCGAACGGGATACGTCACGAGATGGAGTGTTCCTTTACTACCACAAAGGGTTAACCAAGAAATACCCCATCTTGGGTACCAAAGCTGTGCGATGAGGGAACTTCCAAGCAGGAGCGTCTGTCTATAGGTGTGGGGGATGTCGATCATGCGAATCGCTGCATTGGCCGCGACCGGATTGCTGATACCGTGTGCGTCCGCGCAATCAGTAGGTCCCAGGTTAGCTGGAGTTATCCCACCTGACACATCAGTTATCTATAGCGTTAATCTCGAACGATACGCCGACTCAGACTTCCAGTCGTTTTATCCGATGGCGGGCATAAGTGCGGGACATTGCCCGGGTCCATTGCGTCAAATCATTATCGTGGAGCGTCCACGAACTGCCGGCGGCGGGCTGATGATTCTGCGTGGAGCGAACATTGCCCCGGGATGCGTGAGCGTGGGCGAGATAACCGACGGGGCGCCAATCCCGGCGGCAAAATTGACCGTGCTCGAAACGGGCACTGCCATTACGGGCGATCCAGATGCGGTTCGGTCCGCCTGGGAGCGATGGCAGCAGCAGACAGACCGGGTGAGTAGCAAGCTGGCGGACGACGTCAGACACATGAGTGAAGCCTACGACAACTGGTTGATTGCGATCCGGCCTTTGCACGCTGCTGCCGAAGGTCCACAAGGCGGACCAATTCGGAGTTACCGCTCGCAGTTCACTGAGATGGTTGAGGAGTTCCGGGCGGGAATTCGGCTTGGAAAGATTAATGAGGTGGAAGCAGAGGTGGACATGAAAACGGCGGAAGACGCGACCGCTGCGGCCGGCTTGGGCCGCTGGCTGCGTGGTCTGGTCCAAACACGTTGGGGTCCTGAGGCAGCTTTGGCGGAGTTGGCCGAGGACTGGAATGTTGCGGCTGCCGGAAACGTTGTTTCGGTTTCGTTCACACTCGATTCCGCCAAGGTGCGGGAGATTGCCGAACAGCAGCATGCGACGGAGCAAGCGCTCACTCAAGACGGCGGCGACGAAGCACCCGATGAGGACGCCGCTACGAGTCACTGACCTGATCTGAAATTGAATTGCCTGCGGCAAAACGAGACGGCTAAGGTCTGGTTCATCCGACCCTCAACGCCTCTACAGGGTTGATGGACGCTGCGCGCCTGGCTGGAATGATTCCGGCAATGGCGGCCGATACCGCGAGCGTCGCTGCGGCTGCGGCCATTAAGGTGAAATCTACGCTGCTAATCTCATAGAGCTGTGATTTCACATAACGCACGCAAAACATAGCGAGCGGCGCGCCGATCAGCAGGCCAAGCAGGGCTTGCAGCATGGCGCCGCGCATCACCATGGCGATCACGCGGCTGCGCTCGGCGCCCAGTGCCATGCGAATCCCGATCTCAGGCGTGCGGCGAACCACGGTGTACGCGGTCACGCCGTACAAGCCAAGAGCGGCAAGCAGCAGCGCCAGCGCACCGAATAGCGAGGTGAGGCGCGCAATCAACCGTTCCTCCGTGAAGCGGGCGTCGATCTGCTGCTGAAAGGTCTGGAACTTGACGATCGTGAGGTTGGGATTAATGCTGGCCAGGGTGCCGCGCGCCAGCTTCTCCATATTATTTTCCGGCCGGCTGGTCTCGACGACGATTGCCCCCGCATACATGGAAAGATCTTTTTCAACCGGCTCGTCGGAGTTCATTGGCCGCTGCGTCAGCGGCACGAAGAACATGGCATGGTTCTTCCAATAGACACTCGAGTAGGTGGTGTCCTCGACTACTCCGACGATCTCGTAGGCGCCATCTTTGCCGGGCTCGGGAAAGCCGAATCGGTGACCGATGGGGTTGCGCGTGCCGAAGAACTGCTTGACGAACTCCTGATTTACCACCGCGACGGGAGGCGCCTTCAGCGTATCCTTCGTGCTGAATGCCCGGCCGTTCACGACGCGCGTTCCCACTGAATCGAAATACTCCGCCGTACCCTTGACCCATGAGGCGCCTTTTTCGGGATCCGGCTCACCCTGAACCTTGATGCCGGTCCCCCAGTTGTTTTCTTCCATCGGGGTGTAGGTGGAGAGCGCCACCTTCACGACACCGGGCAGCGCGTGGAAGCGGTCTTCGATCGTCTGATAAAGCGCCTCCACCTGAGTTGTTGGGTAACCCGCGGCCTGCGGGTTGATGTGAATGATATAGCGGTTGGTGGCATCGAGCTTCATGTTGATGCCTTGCGTCTTGTTCAGACTCTCGGTGAAAAGTCCTGCGGCTACCAGCAGAACCAACGAAAGTGCCGCCTGCAAGACCACGAGCCCGCGTTGCAGCCAGGAAGCGCCTTGCGCCGTGGTGCGCGGAGTCGAGCGCAGCGCTTCCGCGGCTTCAGTGCGCGCGGCAATCCATGCCGGGGCAACGCCGAAAAGAATGCCTGTAACGACGGACAGCCCGAAGGCAAAGGCGATCACGACGGGAGACGGTGAGGCGTCGATAGGAATGCCACGCTCGCCGGGAAACGCGAGCGTCAGCAACATCCGCGCACCCAGGAACGATACGCCGAGTCCCAGCAATCCGCCGAGGCCCGCCAGAATCACACTTTCCGTAAGCACCTGGCGGATGATGCGGCTGCGCTGCGCACCGAGCGCCGTGCGGATGGAAATCTCGGCGCGGCGGCTCATGCCGCGGACCAGCAGCAGATTGGCAATGTTGGCGCAAGCCACCAGAAGAACCAGAGCGGCAATCCATGTGAGCAGGTGAAGATGCTCCTTATACTCGTCCTGCATATTCTGGATGCCGCCGCCACCCGGCGTAAGCACGACGTGCGCGCGCGCCAGTAACTTCTTGTTGCGTTCTGTCTGAAACATCTTAAGCGTCGCAAACTGCTGCCGGAGCAGGGTGCTGGCTTTCGCCTGTAACGTGGGCAACGATACACCCGGTTTGATGCGGCCGAGAATGTAGGCCCACTCGACTTCGGGATCGTGCAAATAGGGCGCGCCGATGATCGTGTCCATCGATTCCAGCGGCAGGTAGTATTTGGGCGGCTGGCTGGAAAGGCGGTCGCCGTAAAAGCCCTTGGGCGCCACACCGATCATGGTGACTGCCTTGGTGTTGATCCAAAACGTGCCGCCAATTACCGAGGGGTCGCCCGAGAAATCCTGCTGCCAGGTCTCGTAGCTCATCACGGCCGTGATGGGCGCGCCCTTCTTGTCGTCCGCATCCACGAAGAAGCGGCCCCCGGCGGGCGTTAGACCGAACACACGAAAGTAATTGCCGGAGACGAAGGTTCCCATAACGGATTGGGCGATCGTCTGCGGCCCTTCGCGGCGCACCGTGATCGGACGCCATGCGTAGCCCGACTCCATGGCGGCCAATTCCTCGAATTCCGGGAGGTTCTTTTTGAAGAAATAATAGGTCTCGGTGGCAAAGAGCGGATAATCGCCGCTGTCGTTCGTGCCCGAGTTAACGCAACAGTCGTCGCGATCGCCGATCCGGATGAGAGTTTTCGGGTCAGCCACGGGAAGAGTTCGCAGAAGAACAGAATGCACCAGCGTGAAGATGGCGGAGTTGGCTCCGATGCCCAGCGCCAGCGTTAGAACAGCCACGATAGTGAAACCCGGGCTGTTGCGGATCACTCGAAGCGCGTAGCGGACATCGTTCATCAACGAGTTCACGGAAATCTCCTACAGGCTTATACCGCGCAACCGGTCATTGGTTACTCAGGTTGGATAGTTTTTAAGCCAGTAGCCGGAAGCGGCTTTCCCGGAGCCTATTGATCAGCACCGATACGTTAGCCTTGGTCCGGTATCGGGGGTTTTCCTCACTCCGCTGCCGTCTACATATCAGGGCCCGGATCGCTACGCAGGATTGCCGTCGCATCGCGGATGCTACTCTTGGCTTATGGCGACCACGCAAACCTGGGACCCGGCGTCCTACGCAAAGAATGCGCGATTTGTATCGGACCTCGGGTCGCCTGTCGTGGAACTTCTGGCGCCAAAACCCGGCGAACGCATCCTTGACCTCGGTTGTGGCGACGGTGTTCTCACAAAGAAAATTGCGGATCTTGGCTGTGATGTGGTTGCCGTCGATTCGAGTTCCGCGTTCGTCGAATCGGCACGGAAACTCGGCCTGGCTGCCTATGTGGTCGATGCCGTGGCACTACCCTATCACGAGGAATTCGACGCTGTCTTCAGCAATGCCGTGCTGCACTGGATCAAGCAGGCCGACGAGATGATGGCGGGCGTCTATCGAGCGCTGCGGCGGGGCGGACGCTTTGTTGCGGAGTGCGGTGGATTCGGTTGCGTCGACAAAATCCGGTGCGCCTTGGTCCAGGCGCTCGATAAGCGCGGCATTGATGGAGAATCGCGCCTGCCCTGGTACTTTCCGACGCCGGGCGACTACGCCACCCGCCTCGAACGTGCCGGCTTTCGCGTCGATAGCATTGCGTTGATTCCGCGCCCGACTCCCTTGCCGGGCGACATGCGCGGTTTCATCGAAACTTTCGGGCTCAGTTTTGTCGAAGGTTTGTCAGCCCGCGATCGGGAAGAATACCTTGAGGAAGTGCGGGCTGTCCTTGAACCCCAACTCGTGAACGAGTCCGGCGTCTGGATTGCCGATTACGTCCGGCTTCGATTTGCAGCAACGAAGATCGCCGGAAGATAGAGCGCGCCAGTAAGCTCCGCGCGGCCACCGGGACTTTGCCGCAACCCGCCACTCAACCGTGCGGAACGCTTACCATGGGGGGAGGACACTTTGGACGTCTTCGCTCACGCTCTATGGTCCACGGCGGGTGGAATCGCGGCCCGGCGCAAGTGGCATTGGCGGATTCACCTGGGCTGGCTCGCGGCTTGGTCTGTCTTTCCTGATCTCGTGGTTTTCGGTATTCCCGCCGCGGTCAGAATCGGGCGCTTTCTGAGCGGGACTTCCAAGACGCTGCTGCCCGACGGCAGTGGGCCGCGCTTCGATTGGGCGTTCGGGATCTACAACGTCACGCACAGCGCTGTGGTCTGGGCGGTTTGTTTTGGGGCCGTCTGGCTTGCGGCTCGACGACCGGTCGTGGAAATGCTCGGCTGGGCGCTCCACATCGCCATCGATATATTCACTCACACCGGGATCTTCGCCATTCAATTCCTGTGGCCGCTTTCCTCGGTTCATTTCGAAGGTATCCGGTGGGAGACGCCGTGGTTCCTGGCGTTGACTTATGCAGCGCTAGCTGCGGTTTTCCTAGTGTTATGGGTCGGGGCCAGGAAGGCTGCGCCTGCATCGCGCTGCGCAGAAAACTGGATTAAGACTTACCGGTGAGCGCATCCCGGCCAACAACACGGCCGGCGTTTTCCATCCCGCAAGCTGGAACAACCCCACTCAATCCGATGGCTTCTCGTTTCCGCTTTCTTCACTGACTCGATCCAACAGATCCACTCGTTGCGTGCGAGTGGCGTAATGTCCTCCCATGCGGTCAATACCATAGGGTCGGACACTAGCGCTCTTTTCAGATCCGCAGGCAGTTCGTGAACCACCCCACCCGAAATCTGCTTGCGAGACATGAGTCGCGGGCACCGCCGAAAGAGCTCGCCTCTTACTGTCCCGCTTTCAAAAGCAGAACGGACAACGCAGTTTCAGCCTGCGTGGCGGTCACGTTGCAATGGCCGTAAGCAACCGCCGGGATTTCCACCAGCTCCGGTAGACTCCCCTCGGACAGTACCTTCAGACCGTACAGCGGGTCCTGCCAGTAGGGCACGATGGGGTCAGCTAACGTGTGCAACGTCACTAAAGGATCATGCAGCAGGCCGGTGGTTTCGTAAAGCGTAGATATGTTGCCGAGGGCTGTGCCCGTCGCCGCATACCGTTCCACCAGCCGGTTCAGCTTCGCATCATCGAACGAGCCCCTGTAGACCGTTTTCGTATTGTCATACGGGTTGCCGCCCAAGACGGCCTGTGCATTATCGGTCGCGAAAACGTTGTACCAAAGCACGTCGGCGATGGCGCTCGCGGCATTGGATGGATTCAGCCCGATCTCAATCTGCGCGGTGCTCACCAGTTGCAGTGTAGCCAGCGGATTGGAATTGACAGCCGCAATAACCGCCGGCTCATACTGAGTGAACCAGTTTTCGATCAACGTGGGTGGAATATCGATCGCTGTTCCTCCCGCGGAAGTCAAAACCCCGGGGAAGAAATAATCGAACAGAACCCGGACATCCCCGAAATAGTTGAGCTGCTTTTGAAAGCTGCCGATGGGTCCGCATACAGCCAGTCCGCCGGCGTAGCTGGCCGAGTCCTCTTCAATCGATTTCGCCGCCACCAGCCCGCCTTCCGATGCTCCCGTCACGAAATACTTGTTAACAGGAATTTCCAGGCCATTGATGACATTGATCAGCGCCTTCGTGTCCTGGATCCCCGGGAGAATCGCCAGTCCGTCCGTCGAAAAACTGGATGCAGCGAAGCCGAAGCCCTTTCCGTTGAGCAGGGCCGGTAGCGCCGTACCGTCCGGCAGCGCCAACTGGCTCAGCCAGGTCGCCGGTTCCGGCGAGCCCTGCGCAATATAGCCATGAGCGAACAGAATCATGTCGCCGTTATAGCTGCTGGCAGGCGGCATGCAGACCACATACTGTGCCGGACCGCTGGCTCCCTGTGCCGTTCCATATGTCCCGCAAGTGCAGGAGCTGGGACACTGTTGGGCCATCAGAATTGCCGAGAGCGGAAATAGAAGCGCGATCGCTGGTAGGGTACGCATGAGGGAAACTATAACCCGGCCCTCGTGCTGAAGCAATAGTTACGATGCCAGCCCCTCAGCCCTGGTTGCTGTAACGTTCCGATAATCACGAACACCGCGAGGAAGTCCCCGAACACGCCTTTTGCGCTGCCGTTCTCGGAGCCGCCGGCCCATACGGATGCGACGCCCCGGTTAGGACCCGCATGCTAGTGTTGTGGATTGTCCGTATCAAAATGCAGGAAGGAGACAAGACGTGTGCTTTTCAGCCGCAGTGAACTTTGTCGGTAGTGGAGTTCTGGGCTCAATCGGCGTGGTCACGTTAACGAAGGTCAAACACAAGAGGGAATTACTGTTCGCCTCGCTGCCTGTGCTTTTCGCTGTTCATCAATTCATCGAGGGGTTCGTGTGGCTCGGCTTAAACGGCACGCTCTCGCCTGCGGTGGCACACGACATGGGCGCGGCCTTCATGCTGTACGCACAAGGACTACTTCCGTTTCTGCTGCCGCTGAGTGTCTTGCTGTTCGAGCCCAGCGTCAAGAGCCGCAGGCGTATGCTGCCGTTCCTTGCAATCGGTGGCGCAACGTCGCTCTATATATTGTGGGCACTGACGGCCTATTCGTCGCAGGTGTTCATCAGGGGTCACAGCATTGTGTATATCAATCCGGCCACGAATAATGCGGCGGTTGCCGTCGTGTACGTCGTTGCAACATGCGGGTCGCTTTTCTTCTCCAAAATCACCGACATGATCATCTTCGGTGCGGCGAATCTCGTGATTCTGCTTGTCGTCATGGCCGTCAAGGAGTACGCCTTCACCTCACTCTGGTGCGCCTACGCGGCCGTTGCCAGCGTGATCATCCTGGCGTACTTTTGGAAAAGCAGCAAATACAGACCCTTCCAGTACCTGGAAACGATGTGAAGGTTAAGCGAAGGGTAACTCCTCGGGAAAACCAATTAACCCCCTCATTCCACCGCCGCTTCCCCAACCTGCATCACCACTGACCGCGGCGGGTCGCCTGAGGCGTCATCCACCTGCACCAGCATGATGCAAACCACGGCTGCATGCCACGGAAATACCAAAACCCTTTTAAGGGTCGAGGCTAGAGGCTAACTAAGCACAGGATTTGCGATATTATTGCTTATCCCGGTCATAAATGTGGCTACTGCCTTAACGCAGTTCCAGATCGAGGGGCTCCACGGTCGCAAGCGGACGATTGACATTCCAGTCCGCGACAACCGACTGGTACTCGTCGGAGAAAATGGAACCGGCAAAAGTACCGTTGCCAACCTGCTCTACTACGTGCTCACGCAGCAGTGGCGCAGGATCATGGACTATAGATTCGCCGCAATTCAGGTTGGTAGCGCTGACGCTCAAGTTCGGTTTACGCACGATGACGTTGAAGCTCTCACGGCTTCCAAAAGCGGCCCATTAAGCGCAGATCTTCGCCATCGGTATCCATCGTATCTCCTGCGGCAGATATCTCACTTAGTAGCAAATGAAAGTCTCTTTGACGACATGTCAGCCGATTTCATCATAGACCAAATCGCCGACATGACGCGAAGCAGCCGCGCGCGTGCGAAGCAAATTGTCATGGAAATTAGTAGTTCTCAGGGAGCAAAGCTAAAGAAGCCCCTTGCGGAAGAGCTTAAGCGATTGGAATCGTGGAGTTTTGGCCAGTTTCTTTATTTGCCCACGTACCGGAGAATTGAACAAGACCTGAAATCGATCTTCCGGGGGATCGAGATCGAGGAGAAAGTTCGGGAGTTTCGAGACAGATTTCGGAAGCGCGACACGTCTAGTTACATCGAGCTGATCGAGTTCGGGATGGAGGACGTGGAAAGAACAATCCAAGCTCGCATGTCCCAGATTAAGGAGCGCGTCCGAACCGGGCTCAGCACGTTGACCGGAACATACCTCAGCGAAGTGATTCGCGGCCTACAAGCGAATCCAGACCTCACAGTGCTCCGCTCAATTGACCCGACCGCCTTTCAATCACTTTTTGCTCGCATCGACGAAGCCACGCTTCCCTCGAAGGACAAACTTCTTCTTCAAGAAAAGATCGCGGAAATCGTCAATGCACCCCAATACACGATTAAGTCGGAAGATCGCGTTATCGCTCACTTCCTATCGAAGTTGGTTGCTCTTTACATTGACCAACAGGAACACGAGAGCGACGTGCGAGATTTCGTTGGAATCTGCAACGCGTACCTGACCGGCAAGGAATTCGTCTATGACGATATTGAATATTCCATCTACATTCAGGGCACAGACCTCGGGGATGGCGGCGAGGAGAAGTCCAACCGATTAGAGCTGAAAGTGCTGTCGTCCGGCGAGAAACAAATCGTCTCCCTGTTCTCGCATATGTACCTGTCAGGACAGGACAAATTCTTTGTCGTCATTGACGAGCCGGAGCTATCACTCTCCGTCCCGTGGCAACAGCGCTTCCTTCCCGACATCATCAAGACAGAACGCTGCACGGGACTGGTTGCCGTTACCCACTCCCCATTCATCTGGGAAAATGAGTTCGAGGCTTATGTGGGTGCCCTAGCCGAATTTATGAAGTCTACTGAATAGAAAAGATGTCCTTTACCGACCTGCTTCGCAAAGCGAGATCTAGTCGCGTTGCGATGTTTCATAAATTCTTAACCAACTACGACCCGAACAGCGAGCGCGTCTATGCGTTCGTGGAGGGCGATGCAGATGAGGCGTTTTATCGGGCGCAAATCCAAAAATACGTGCCGGACCAACGCCTCATCTATACCTACAACTGCGAGGGAAAGGCAGGTGTCGCCGAGGCTTATGCGGATATCGTCAAGAAGCACCCAAACTGTGAGCGCGTCCTCTTTTTTTTGGACAAAGACGTAGACGACATCGTGGGCATTCAATGGCCAAGCGATCCGCGCATCTTCGTGACGGACGTGTATTCCATCGAAAATTACGTTGTCAACAAGCAGGCGCTTAGTCGGTATTTCAAAGACTACGTGAAAGTCCGCAAGGTTGACCTGGACATCGATGGCGTGTTGGAAGAGTTCGAGGTCGACCTCGCCGACTTCCACAGATTGATGCTACCCGTGATGGCGTGGATCGTGATCATGCGGCGCAGCCGGTGCAGGGTTAATCTTCAGGACGTTGATCCAGCCGAGTTAGTTCGCGTGACGGACGACGGAAATACCCGCAAGCCCAAGCGCTGCTCGATCGCATATCTACTAAGGGTCACTCAGGTGCCATCGCCATCACCGCCCTGGCAGCGTCTCAGGGTGACGTGCAACGAATTGAAACAGCTTCCCGCCAAGTCTTACGTTCGCGGCAAGTTTGAAGCGTGGTGGTTCGTGGAGTTTGGCAAGCGGATTCTTGAGGGCGTGCAGAAGGTGGCGAAGGAAGGGGGAGGGTCGATTAAGACTACCATACAGCTCCACCCAAACAACTTCATACAGCTTCTCGCTGCAGGAATCACTACGCCAACCAGCCTCGAAGCATTCCTATCGTTTCACACGAAGCGCGGCCCGGCGCAGAGCACGGCCGAGCTAAGCAATCAAAAAGCCGGAATGATTCAGAAGA
>Ga0335069_10001893_pt1 | contig 32968 bp, 19 predicted proteins | sample Lox_Sample_11_FD_206714 | JGI IMG/M metagenome (GOLD analysis project Ga0335069, IMG submission 206714) | Soil microbial communities from Loxahatchee National Wildlife Refuge, Florida, United States - Lox_Sample_1.1 | ecosystem: Environmental > Terrestrial > Soil > Wetlands | place: USA...
TGCGCCCGATCGAACCTACGTAGGCCACGGACAAGACGGTATTGCCGCCCAATTCCCTTTCTACTGTCAGGTTGTAATTCATGACATAGGGAACGGTGAACTTCGGATCGGTGGTCAACAAGTAATAATAACCGAGCTGGCCGAAGTCAAAATTCGCACCCGGAGCAGGGTTCGAATAGGGAAATGGGTTGGCGGTCGACCCTCCGCCGGCGATATCCGCCCATGGGTCGGCGAAGGAGGGAACAAAGCTAGGATTGCTGGAAGTAACGCCTTGGCTGTTGAGCCCCCAAGGTGGAGCGTTCAGGTTTTGGAGCGTTAGCTCTTCTTCCGTGCGGTTGAAGTAAATGCCGTAACCGCCGCGGATGCTTGTCTTGCCTGACGCCCCCGGACTCCAGGCGAAACCAATCTTCGGGCCGAAATGGGCCGGATGATTCGAGTAACCGGACCTCGTACAACCCGCGTCGCCTGGCCAGTTCAGGCCTGCCGGGGCCGTCGGGAACACTGTCGACTGCTGGCCGGGAATCCAGCAGTTGATTGCCTTGCCTTGGTGGTAAATATCAACACTCGGCGTATCATCCTGCCAGTTTGCACCGTAAGTCAGAGTCAGGTCTTTGCGCAGCTTGAACTGATCCTGAAAGTAAGCGGAGTATTCCTGCGCCCGGACATCCATGACGTCGCCAGTGTTCTGTGCATAGGAATCAGGAATGCCCAGCAGGAAGTCGGCGCCCGGGTCACCCGTCGAATAAGCTCCGGCACCGCCGAACGTGTAATCGCCGTCGAGAGAGGAGAGGAAAGGATTGTAGACCTGCATGCGCCGCATCTCAAACCCGACCTTGAAAGTGTGCTTCCCCACTAGTTTGGAGAAGTTGTCGGTAAACTGGTAGGTTGGAGTGATGCGGGGCTGGGGCCCGTTATTGCTGAAGCCCAGATCGAAGTACCCGGTCAAACTCATAACAGGCAACCCGGCGTACTGCGGCCACTGGGGAGTGATGTTGAACCCCGCCGAGGAAGGATCGACGACCTTCTGCGGATAGTTCGACACGTAGTTAAAACGGCTGTAGCCGAGCCGTGCCTCGTTCAAAGCCGTCCCGCCAAAGGTGTGATTCCAGGCCAGCGTACCGCTAAAGAGATGGCGCTTGTCGGTGCTTCCGAAGCCGGGCAGGGTGGCGCCGGAAAAGGGCAGGAAGTCCGTCGTCGGGTGGCGCTGCATGAAGGTGTAGCCCCAGATCGCGTCCTTGGGGCTGAACGTGTGATCGATGCGGATGATTTCCTGGTCGGACACGCCCGTCGTCGTGGGGTTGAAATCATATTCCGTACCGTTGTTGGGAAGCGGCACGTAGGTCTTCATCAGATTCACGGCGATAGAATTCAGGTCCTGGCTGGGAATATGTCCGGTCGGGAAGATCGTCGAGTAAGCAGTGCCCGCAGGATAGGTCGTTCCGTCTTCGCCAAGCAGGGGGAACGGAGACGAGCAAGAAAGGCCAGCCGCAGCGCAATTGGCAGCACCCTCGTCCCCACCGATATTCGGGAAGATGCCGTCTCTCTGGTCCGCCGTAAAGACGGTCGTCTGGCCGCCGGATTGCGGCGACACATTGCGGTTGCCCTGATAGGAGAAAAAGAAGAACGTGTGGTTCTTCCAGATCGGGCCACCGATCGTACCCCCAAACAGGTTCTGATGGAAGATAGTCGAAGTCGGTTGAAAGAAGTTACGAGTATTCAGGCTGGTGTCCCGGTAGAACTCAAAGCCATCGCCGTGAAACGAATTCGTGCCTGACTTGGTGACAGCATTGAGAATGGCCCCGGAGTTGCGTCCGTATTCAGGGTTCATGGTGTTCGTGATGATATGAACCTCGCCGATCGCATCGGGGCTGGGGATGAAAAGCGAGAGGTTCAAAGTGAAGTCGTTGGCATCGGTTCCGTTCACCATGTAACTGTTGAACTGTGCGCGCGAACCGTTGGCTGCGTAGTCACCGCCAAAGCGGTCGGAGTTACTGACGGTGCCTGGCAGTGTTTGCTGGAGTTGTGTCCAGTCGCGGCCAATCAGGGGCAATTCCGTTACATCGCGAGAAGTCAGGCTTGCGCCCCGCTCCATGCTCGTCTGCTCCACCTGTGTTGCCGCCGCCTCAACTACGACCTGCTGAGTCACCGCGCCCACTTCCATTTGAACGCTGAGCACATAGATCTGATTGAGTGCCAGATGAATCCCCGTGGCCTCATAGTTCTTAAAACCACCGGCCTTAACGGCAACTCTGTAGTCGCCGGGAGCACTCAGTTGCAGAAACTCAAATGAGCCGTCGCTGGCTGATGACACTTCCCTGGTGATGCCGGTGCCAATGTTCGTGACTGTAACCTTGGCGTTGGGAATCACAGCACCAGAGGGGTCCGAGATCGTTCCGCGGATCCGGCCGTAGACTTCATCGGCTTGGGCCGAGGGAATTATCATCAAGCTCAAAATGAATCCCACAAGTAACGCTCTCAACAGAGAGGGGATATGCATACTACCTCCTAGCCTAATAAGTAGCTAAAATTACGGGCCCAGGATAAGAAAACGCCGGGTGGTCATTGTGACCATCGCGGACATTCTTTCCTTGGGTTAGCACAGCGACAAATAGTCGTGTACTGGGGGCATTCACAATTTTATCCGCAAAATCGTAGCCAAAAATGAAGAGATTTTAACTCATTGAAAGCACTAAGAGGATTGCGTCCATGTCACTGCAATCTCTCACAGAATATGAAATATCATAGATAGGTTCGTACTTTGGAATCAGCAGAAGAGGACTAACCCGCACTGCAAGTATTAGACTTTATAGGTGTGCTGTGAGCGAAATGGTGTTGGCCGGGCCTCTCGATTAGGAACCCTCGACTTCATGAATTGTGCGCATGGGTTATGGGCTGCAATAGGACGCATCCAAATCAGGGAAGCACACGCATGGCTCGCCAAACTGCGCTTTCGAATCACAGGCCTTGGCCCACGGGCCGGGCAAAGCAGCACACATCCACAGCCGTTCTTCTGCCGCACTGCCCGGCCCCGGGGCCGACGATCCCAACTTGGGATACCTGCAACCGCGGTCCCAAAGGACACTCTCAATCCGGCAGAGACTTCTTCAGCGCTTCCAGTTCCGGCTCGCCGGGGCCGAGCGGCAGCTTGACCTTGCCACGCTGCACGACGGAGCGGCAGAGGGCCATCATGATTTCCAGGTCCTTGTAAGCGCTCTCGCCGTTGCAGGGATGGACCTTCTTTTCATCATCGAGCCAATCGGCCATCTCCTGGACGTAAGGTCCCATGTCGTGCTCGTAGGCCATGCAGCCTGGGCCCGACATGACGCCGTTGCGCGTGACAGCGCGCCAGCCTCCGCCGGTCAGTACTTCGGCAAACCCCTCAGTGCCCTGCGCGCCCATGCGGCACTTGCGCCACCAGTAATCGACTTCGGGCACATCAGGAGCGCCGTCGCCGGCCTCAACCACGCCACGCACGCCGTTGGCAAACTGGATGAGCCCGCCGATATAGTCAGGCGAGGGATGATTGTCGGCGAACTTCTCCTTCCCATGAGCCTGGCCCACCACCCACTCCGCCTCGGCGTAGTCGTTGTACCAGCGCATGTAGTCGATGAGGTGGGTCATCATGTGCATCATCCAGCCGGTAGCGTGCCCGTAGACGGTATGGACGCGCCCGATGGCGCCGCTGGCGATGATCTCTTTCACCTTCTGGTAGTGCTCGCCATAACGGTGCTGGTGGCTGACCACAGTCTTGACTCCGCCCGCGCGCACCAGCTTCATCATTTCAAGAGCTTCATTGGTTGAAAGTGCGGTGGGCTTCTCGAAGGCGATCAATTTCACTCCCGCGTCTACACCTGCACGAATCATCGGCAGCCGCAGGTTGGGTAACGTGCAAAAGCAGAAGATATCAGGCCGCAGCTTCTTGACGAGCGCGGCCGCGTCGGCGCTGATTTCACTGACACCGAACTTCTTCGCCGCGGCTTCGAGGCGCGCAGCATCAATGTCACATAGACCGACCAGTTTGAAGCGGCCGTTCTTCTGGAAAGCGTCGGCATGATGCCCGCCGCGTTTGCCCATCCCGGCAACCACAACGGTGTACTGGCGATTGGAAGTCATAAGGGATCACTCCTGAGGATAAACTTTGGAATGCACGAAGCACTACTCGGAAACGATCCTACGGCAGTCGCCCTGCGCAGCCCAAGGCAGGGAGCCCCCGCAGCGGACTCCGCTGCGGGGGGCTTCCCTGTACTCAGATTCGCGGCATCTTCCTGCCGGTTTCGCCGGGGCGGCCGGCCTCAGAATGCCTACTTGCTCTTATCCCATGCCACAATGTTGTCAATGGCGGCTTGGACTTCTTCCTTCGTCAACTCAGGGAACATGGGCAGAGAGAGCACCCGCGCTGCCGAGGCTTCGGCGTGTTTCAGCGAGCCCGCGATGCGCGCGCCATGGCCCCACGGGAACCCTTCCTGCTGATGGATGGCAATGGGGTAATGGGTGAGTGCGGTAATGTCGCGCTGCTTCAGGTATTCCTGCAGGCTATCGCGCTTATCGGTCTCGACGACGTAGAGGTGATAGATGTGCCGGTAACCGGGCAGTGCGTAAGGAAGACGCAGCGAGGTGCCCTTCAACCCTTCGTCATACTGCTTGGCGAAGGCGCAGCGCTGATCGTTCCACTTGTCGAGGTGCCGCAGCTTCACGCTGAGCACCGCGGCGTGCAGGTCGTCCAACCGGCTGTTGTAGCCCATGCTGTGGACGGAACGCTTCGGCGAGCCGTGGTTACGCAGCTTGCGGACCGCCGCGGCGACATCGGCACGGTTCGTGACCACTGCGCCACCGTCCCCGAAGCAACCCAGATTCTTCTGAATGATGAAGCTGGAGCACATGGCGTCGGAAAGCTCGCCCAGCTCAAAGTCGGGACCCTTCGCACCCATTCCCTGTGCGTTGTCTTCGATGACCAGCAGCTTGTGCTTCTTGGCGATTTCCGCGATGGCGCGCATTTCCGCGGGCTGACCATAAAGGTGCACGGGCACGATCGCCTTGGTCTTGGGTGTGATGGCCGCTTCGATCAGGTTGACGTCGATATTGCAGGTCTTCGGCTCGCAATCAACGAACACTGCCGTGGCCCCTGCAATCCAAATCGCTTCGGCTGTGGCGAAGAAGGTGTTGGCGGTGGTGATGACTTCATCCCCGGGCCCGATGCCTAGCGCCATGAAGACAAGCCAGAGTGCATCCGTGCCGGAATTCACTCCTGCGGCTTCCTTGGTGTGGCAATAGGCGGCCAAGTCCTGCTCAAACTGCTTGAGCTTGGGACCCATTACGTAGCTGCCGCTTTCGAGCACTTCGTGGATGGCGGCATCGATCTCGTTTTTCACATTGTGATATTGTCGGACGTGACCATAAAACCCAACCTTCACAGATGCCATGAACGGTACCCTCCCTCGGTGTTCAACTTGTTTCAGCCGCCCCAGACTAAACGTAAAGGGCTGTTCCCGCAAGTGATTTTCTCCCGGACACCCCTACGCCTGTCTTGCGAGACCGCAAACTCCTACTGCGCTGACACGCTCTGGCAACCACACTTTATATGGAAAACACACAAATCTCAGCCATTGGCGCGCTCCACCTATCGCTGGTCGGCGCGCTTGTAGACCACTCCCTCCTTCATAACGAAGTTCACAGTTTCGACCGCGCTCACGTCGCTCAGGGGATTGCCACGGACCGCCACAAGATCCGCAAACTTCCCAACCTCCACGGAGCCAATTTCGCTTTCAAGCCCCATCAGTGTTGCTCCAGCTAGGGTAACTGAACGCAAGGCTTGCGCGGGCGTCATGCCGTACTTCACCATCAGCGAGAGTTCTTTGGCCGGGTTGATGGTCCATTCAAACCCGCCGGCGTCCGTGCCAAAAGCGATCTTCACTCCGGCCTGAAGGGCACGCCGGAAGGTCTCCGCGTGAATCTCAATGCCGCCTTTCCATCCTGGGAAGCCTTCGGCCTGGTGAAGTTCCTCGGCGTAGACAAAGATATAGAGTGTGGGCACGTACCAGACGCCGCGGGCGACCATCGTCTTCAGGTCTTCATCCGAGATATAAGCCCCGTGCTCGATCGAATCCACGCCCGCCTCCAGGGCGTTGTGCACACCTTCGAGCCCCATGGCGTGCGCGGCCACCTTGTGGTGTTCTCGATGCGTTTCATCGACGATCGCCGCAAACTCCTCGCGTGTGAACGTGGGAACACTGTGCACCACGTTCCCCTCGGTTGAGACCCGCTGGTCGGAGTAGACCTTGATCCAGTCCGCGCCGTTCGAAATCTGCTCGCGCACGGCCTTGCGGCACTCGTCGGGGCCGTCCACGACTTGCACCCCATGCGGCAGCTTCAACGCCGGGTCGTAGCCGAGCAAGGGATAGGCGCCGGTCACGTCCAGCGCCCGGGTCACCACCTGCATGCGGGGGCCGGGAATAATGCCCTGATTGATCGCGTCGCGGATCGAGACGTCGGCATACCACGCACCTTCAGTTTCAAGGTCCCGGAGGCTTGTGAAGCCGTACTCCAGCGCCCGGCGCGCCGCCTGCGTTCCCAGAATCGTGCGATAGGGCAGCGACCACTTCAGGATCTGTTCCTCGTATTGCCCGCGCCGCTGATCGCCTTGGAGGAGAATGTGCGTGTGCGATTCCACGAGGCCTGGCAGGCAGGTTTCCCCGCTGAGATCAATGAACGTGGCCCCTGCGGGCTTCGCAAAGCCCGGCGTGAAACTCGCGATCGATTCGAATTTGCCCCCGGCAATTTTGATGAGCATGTTCTGCCGCGGAGTGTCGGATTTCTCGTCGATCAGCGTTCCACAGTGGACGAAGGTGACCAGACTACTCTTCGCAGCGTCCGCCGGCGCCAGTGCCCCAATACTCGCCATTGGTCGGACTGCCCCGACCGACAGGGAAAATGCGATAAGCATAGCCGCTTTCATGCCCAGCCTGGAATTCATCGGACCCTCCGCGGTTATGGATTCGGTGTGTGGAGAGCGGGAGTATATCAAAGGCGCCCTGCGGCGTCGTAGGGGCAACCCTTGGGTTGCCCCAGGGCGGCCACCGGGGCCGCCCTCGGGAGAGATTCTTTACGGCGTCCAGCGCAGGATTGCGCCTTCGTAGGGTTTCAGACTGATTTCCCAACCCTGACCTTCTCGGCGCAAGGTTTCGGTGCCGACAGCAGTGACCCTGCTCACCGTCGTGACCGGGCGAGTTGTTGTGACCACTAGATTCTGTGGCTTGCTGCTGTGGTTGGCGAGCACGAAGTATCCACCTTGGGACGCGTTCAGGGCTGAGGCTTCCACGGAGGGCTGATCGGTCGCGACTTCCGGTTTCACGCCCGCCCACTCCCGCAAGGCCTGATAGATGCGGTGGGTGGATTCATTCTTTTCGAAGGCCGCAGGGACCGCCGCGATGTAACTCTCCAGCGGGTAAGCGCACAGCAGGGTCTTCCCCGCCCCATAGGAGTGTGCAACCAGGGCCGGGCGGCCCTCCTGATCGACCGCAACCACGGTGCCGCCGCGCACCTCCAGCGTCGCTGCCCAGTGTTTGAACGCTCCCGAAGGAGCGGTGTAGTGAAAGCTCTCGCCGGGCTTCAGATTTCCAAACGGCGCCACGACTTTCAGCGTTACTTCGGTCGCCGCAGCGTGATCGGAGAGGCGTGCGCCGAACAGCGATTCCATTTCCGGGATAGCGGCATCGGCGCTAAGCGAGGCATAGAGGATTCCACCCTTTTGAACGTAAGCCCGCGCCTTTTCCCAGAAGTCGGTATGCACGTGGACGAGGCCGACTTCTGTCCCCGTCAATGGCGACGGCAGGAAAACCATGGGGTGGGTTTCCCAGTTCGAATATTCGCGGGGGAAGTCCGCCTTGAGGCCGGCACGGTGCGCCAGGATGAATGAGGAGAGCCACGCACCTGTCAGCCAGAGATTGGCATCGCCCGCCTCGTGCGGTTTCTCGCCCGCAACCGCGTCGCCATCCTGTGTCGAGACGTACGGGATGCTCGCCGGGCCTTTCAGCCCGAAGCGCGAAAAGTCGCCGTGGGGCTTCGCCCATTCATCGGGGACGATGATGGCCGCCTGCGCCGGGGCAGGTTCAACGGAGGCGAGATCAATCTGACTCACGGTTTTCGCAAACGTGCGGAACTGCGCGCCGCGCGGCCGATCCTGCCGGTCCCAGGTGGTGAGGCCGAACTGCGTCTCGTGCGGGGAGCGCAGGTAGGGAACCTGCCGGAACTGTTCCGGCGCAGCGTCGGTGAAGCACCAGAGCAAGAAGCCGTTCGCGCCTGCGGCGAGGCCCGAGTACATGCTGACTCCATCAAACGCCGCGATGCGCTCGGGAGCATATTGCGCCGACGAGGCCCCCATCTCTTGAATCATCACCGGATGCCCCGCGCCGCCGGAAAGCGCCGTCTGGAACGCCGCGCAATAGGTGCCGCGCTCGGAGAGCATCGGGTCAGGGAAGAGCTCCTGCGCGTAGATAGAATAAGGATGCACGCTGAAGAAATCGACGTCCGCGCGAATCGTGTCCGGGCGGAAGGGGCCGTGGCCCACATCTTCCATGCTGGTTCCCACCACCAGGGGGCGCCCGGGATCAAGCAGGTGGAAAGCGCCGGCGATCAGGTGTGTCCAGTTGATCGCCATAGCGTCGGTCGTCGCGCCCTCGACGATCCAATAAGGAGGCTCATCGGTCAAATCCCACGCCAGGATGGCGGTTTCGTCTCGGTAGCGGCGCGCGAACTCGGCAGCATGGTTCGTTTGCAAGCGCAGCATCTCGGGGTCGGCCTGCGGATGACGCCCGTAGCGCCAATAGACGTCCCAATAGGCTTCGCCCACTTCTCCGCCGATGAAGAGCGAAGGGTGGAGATAGATGTGATAGCGATGCGCAAGCGAAATGAAATAGTCGAACTGCTTGAAAGCCTCCGGATTGTAGTCGCCCGGGCGGGGCTCAAACCATGCCCAGAAAAGATCGAAGCGGACGGTGTTGAAGCCGAGGTCGCGCATCTTGGCGAAATCGGCCTCGATGTCCTGCGGGTTCCATTCGAGCGGCCACTGCAACGCGGCCTTGGCCGGAACCCAGTGCGCGCCCACCGGAATGAAGCGGCGACCTCCCGCCGAGAAGTAGTTACCCTCAAGACGCACTCTCGGTAATGGAGTGGATTCGCTGGGGCTCGCGCCTTCGCGAGCCCAAAGCCCCGGCGCTGCGGGCGCCATCAGCAACCATATCATCAGCAGCCAAGAAACCTTACGTGACATGTGTCCCCTCCTGTCTCTGGCAGGCAACTCGTTATTGGTATGTCGCGAATGCTGTAAGAGGCCCAAAGTCGCCCGCTGAGTAGAAGAACGAGCCTGCTGAACGCGGCAAGGGCGCACGCCGCGCGCCCCGATAAATCACTCTCCGGGCAGGCAGAGTGTACACCTCATTGATGGACTTGGGAAATGCGGGTTAATTGAGGAAGTAGTTCTGGTAGAGCGTATCCCGTTTGACGGGGCGGAAGCCGGCGTCACGGATCATGGCGCGAAGCTGTTCTTCCGAGGAGGTGCGAGTGACGCCCGCGGCGCGCACCACATTCTCTTCGATCAGGATCGAGCCCACGTCGTTGCCGCCGAAGCGCAGAGCGATCTGGCAGATCTTGTGGCCGGGCGTAAGCCAGGAGGCTTGCACGTTTTCGATGTTATCCAGGTAAATGCGGGCGACGGCGAGCGTCTTGAGATAATCGACCGCCGTCACTTCTTCCTTGATGAAGTTGCCGAGCGAGGTGTTGGCGCGCTGGAAGAACCAGGGGATGAAGGCCGTGAAGCCGCCCGTCTCCTCCTGCAAGCGGCGCACGCGCTCAAAGTGATTGACGCGGTGTTCCAGCTTCTCACCGCAGCCGAACATCATGGTGGCGGTCGTGCGCATGCCAAGCTCGTGGGCGACGCGGTGCATGGTCAACCATTCGTCAGTCGTGCACTTCAGGCGCGCGATGCGCTGGCGAACTTCATCGTCGAGAATCTCGGCCCCGCCGCCGGGAATGGAGTCGAGCCCCGCATCCATCAGCCGCCGGATGGTGTCGCGCAGCGTGAGCCCTGAGACTTCCGCGATGTTCAAGACCTCCGGCGCGGAAAAGCAGTGCAGGTGAATCTGAGGGAAGCGCTGCTTGATGTTCCGCATCAGGTTTTCGTAGTAATCGATCTTGAGGTCCGGGTGCAGCCCGCCCTGCATCAGCACGCCCGTGCCGCCGAGCGCGATAGTCTCTTCGACTTTCTGAAAGATGGATTCAAGCGGCTGAATGTAACCTTCCGGCGAGCCTACGGGACGATAGAAGGCGCAAAAGGAGCAGTACTCCGTGCAGATGTTCGTGTAATTGATGTTGCGGTCCACCTGGTAGGTGACGACGTTGCCGGGATGGAAGTGCTTGCGGACGGCATCCGCCTCCATGCCGAGGCCCAGAAGGTCATCGGAGCGCAACATGTCGAGCGCCTGTTGATTCGTTAATGGCATACTCGTGCCGTTGTCGGCCCGCGAAGGAAGTAGAATCGACACCGTAGGGGCGCACGGCCGTGCGCCCTACATCGCCATTCCCACGAAGCGACGTTGAAGAGTTCGCCACGGCTGGCGCTTATGCAAAGTACAGGGGTCTTTCCACTGGGATGATTCCCGATTCGTGCGCCAATTTGTAAAACAGCCGCAAGCCCTGACGATTCTCCTCATCCAGAGAATAATGGATATTCTCGGTCAAGTAAATCTTCACGGCATCGGGTGTGATGCCCAATTTGGGGGCATACTCGGCGGCGATGTCATCCACGTGCGCGAGCCCGAACTCGAGCGAAGCCGCGAAATCCGCGTGGTACTTGCTGAGGTTGCGATCTTCGTGCCCGCCCCACACGGCGAAGACGAAAGGCAGGCCCGTGAAACGGCGCCACTCCGCGGCAAGATCGTAGACCTCGGCAACTTGTCCTGAGAAAGTGAGTGCGGCATCGCCGATCACCAGGGCGGCGTCGGCCCGCTTCAGCATAATTTCCGGGCGCGGGGCGAGCGGCGTGACCGTGATCCAGCGGGAATAGAACTTGCGCATCAGAATGCGCAGCAGCGCCGCCGAGGTGCGCGAAGAGTTATCGGTGGCAACGCTTTGCACCTTCGAAATGGGAACGTTGCTGAACAGCATCACGCTTTTCACTTGCTGCTTCGCGGCGATGCACATGCCGCTCAGAATCTGGGCGTGGTCGAGGCGCTGATATTCAATGGAGGGAATGATTCCGATGTCGGCGCGCCGCTGGTGAACCGCATCGGCGCAATTGGCCGGCGTTGTGAACTGAAGAGCAAACTTCCCCTGCTGCTCACCGTGCAGCATGCCCCAAATCAACGGCACGGAATTGAGATATTGAACAACCGAAAGTCGAAGTTGATCCATGGCGGTAGACGAAGTGAGTAAGTCATCTTAGCACACTTACTTGGGTGCGGCTTGCTGGATGGCCGCGATGAGTTCGTCATCGCTGCCCGCGGCGCGCAGGTCGGCGAGGTCATCCGCACTGGGCGTGAATTTGATGCCGCGTTCTTTGATCAGGTTAGCGATGCGCGGGCAGAGAACCCCGCCTTGCAGCAACGCGATAATCTGGGGCTTGCTCAGCGCTCTGGGGTCAGGCGGCGGTTTGGGAGTGTAGCGGACGATAAAAACCAACTGCGTCTCCACGTGGGCCGAATTCGAGGCGGTGATCTGAATGCGATTGTCACCCGGCTGGAGGGGCAGCGGTTCCGCCCAGAATTCCGCCGCCTGCGCATTCTGCGGGCGCATGTTCGCCGGCGCCCCGTTGATGTTGACGGCCGGGATGCCGGTGCTATCCATGGCCACGCCGCGGATCGTCAGGGGAGATTCCTTGAGTTCAAGAACCTGATTGGCAGTGACGCCCGTGGGCATGGAAAGTGCAATCGTGGGCGCCGCGGGCGGCGGCGCCGGCTTGGGCTCCGCAGGCGGTTTGGCGGCGGGCTGAGCGGCAACCGCCCCAGGCGGTTCCACCAGCGCCAAGGCGGTGTCAAAGTGCCGCATCGCTTCAAAAATTGAGGTCGTGCCGTCCTCACCGCGTTCGGCTGCCCGGACGACGCCAGGACCGCCGTGAACAGTTCCCCATTGGCTTTGGGGAACATACCAGATCATCTGCTTGTTCTTCACCACCGCGCCGCCGTCGAAGCTGCAGCCGGGCTGGTTATGGCAATCGTTGCCTTGCAAGCTTTCGAACTCCAGGAAAAGGCCCTGAAAATCGAGTCCCTCGATTTCTTTCCGGGAAACCCGAAAGGAGTCCCCCGCGCGCGCCGCCGGGACAACCACTTCGTAGTGAACGGAATTGCGGGTGACGTCGAACCACCCAAAGGAGAGGCTGAAAACCCCGTGCCCCATCCTTCCCACCGGGAAGCGAAGAGTCGGGTCCTTGTCCACGTTGAGAAGCTGCGGTTTCGGGAAGGCTTCGCTGCTAACTTGGTCGGGGGCATCGGAGCGTTTCTTGGCTTTTTCGGACGAGGCAAACGAGGAACAAACGAGAACGCCCACCGCGAGCGCAAGAGACATAATCGTGCGCCCCCTTCGCCGCCCTTCCGGATTCGCGCTCATCCGCTCCCCGCCTTCGCAGGCGCCGCTCAGTGGTCTGGCCCCGCCGCCCGCCGAACTGCCTGAATCAGCTCATCATCACCGCCGGCAGCGCGAATGTCGTTCAAGTCATCCGCGGTGGCCGGAAACTTAACGCCGCGCTCCTTGATGATCTCCACGATCCGGGCGTGGGGCACCGCGCCCTGGAGTAACGCGATAATGTCATCTTTTGCCAGTGCCCGCGGATTCGGCGCCTTGGGCGTGTAATGCACAAGAAAAACCAGCTTGGCCTCCGCGTGAGCCGAATTCGTCGCCACCACCTCGAAGCGATTACTCCCTGGTTGGAGCGGAACGGGGTCCGTCCAGAACTCCGCTGCTTGCGCGCTTTGCGGACGCATGTTCGCCGCCGTGCCGTTAATGGACACCACCGGCATGCCGCTGTTGTCCATCGCCACGCCGCGAATGACCAACGGCGATTCCTGCGTCTCGGCCACCTGATTCGCTCTGGCGCCGGTCGGTGCTGTCACCACAACCGCCGGGGGGGCCGGCGGCTCAGCCGGCTTGGGCTCGGGCGGAGGTGGCGCCACCGGTTGGGCAACGGCCGCTGGCGGGGCCGGCTTCGCCAGAGCCAGCGCTCGATTGAAGTCCGTCAGCGCCAGTGCGATGGCTTCCGTGCCCGGCGCGTTCGCGACCGCGGCCGACATGAAGCCGGAGGCGCTCCGGACGCTGCCCCAACTCTCCTGCGGCATGTAGAAGAGATTGTGTTTTTTCCCCCCGCTGTGGAAGGTCACAGTGCCGCGCGCCGTGTTGAGATCGCTGAGCTCTTTGCACGGCGCCACGAATCCGTCCTTCGCCTTGTTGGGAGGAGAAACCACATTGTAACGAACCGTTTCCCGCGACACATCGAGCCAACCGTAGGAGACGCTGTAGACGGAAATGCCGCCGAAGTTCACGATGGGGTAGCGGAGCGCAGGGTCCGAATCCGCGTTGAGAATCAGCGGCTTGACGGAGCTTGCAAATTCCGTGGGGTCGCGCCGTTCGCTGCTCAGGCGGCCGCCCATCTTTCCGAACTGCCCCCCTGCCACCGCTCCGGTCGCAGCGAAAAGGACCAGAGTGAGTGCCAAGCCCCAACCGCGCCTATACCACTTCTTCCCCTTCGCGATCATCGGGTGCCAACCTCCGGGTTTCTTCAGCTCATGCGCCCGCATCTTCGCGATCCTCCAGATCAATTGTCGGCAGACGCAGGAACTGACCTGAATTCGTTGCGTACTAACGAATTCGCGGCTGCTTCCGATTCCGCGCGGCGTATTATTCCACTCAAGATTGCGAGATTCAATGACCATACGGTACCAACGGCAAAAACGTCCCAATCCGCTGGCACCCGCACTCGCCCGGGGATGCTGGCTGCACGCCAGCCAACCGGTCAATGGACGTCGCGAAGTGGCCGAGAGCGGAGTCTGGCCTGAGCGAGCAGGTCGAGAGACTCCTTGCGGGTGCGCGTGTCGATTGCTTCCGCAACCAACTCGCCCTCGCGATCGTGGACAAAACTTCTAGAGATTCCACAGATTTGGAAGAGCTCATTCACCTCGCGGCCCGGATCGAGCAGAACCGGAGGGGTGACGTGGCGGTCAGCGGCAAACGTGCGAACTTTGACGCTGGCTTCATCAGGTGTGTTGGAATGCTTGCTGGCCTATTTGGCCGAGGTGAGGTGGGCAGACATCATGCTACGCAACAGGAGCGAGAAAGACTAAACCGTGCGGACCCATCGCCAACTTTTAGGACTCCCGCTCATCCGACATCCGCCTCCGGACTTTTCGCGGGGGCCGCGCTCGGCTCAGTGGCCCCGGCCCGCCGCCTGCTGGATAGCTTTAATCAGCTCATCGTCTCCGCCGGCGGCACGAATCTCGGCTATATCCTCCGCCGACGGCGCGAACTTGATTCCACGGTCTTGGATGATTTCAGCAATACGCCCGCTCGGAACAGAGCCCTGCAATAAAGAGAGGACGTCCTGTTTACCCAGCGCCCGCGGATTCGGCGGCGCCGCCTTGGGCGTGTAGTGCACTAGGAAGCTGAGCTTGGCCTCCACGTGGGCCGTGTTCGAGGCAACGATCTCCAAGCGATTGTCGCCCGGCTGAAGCGTCACCGGGTCCGACCAGAATTCCGCCGCCTGAGCGCTTTGTGGTCGCATGCTGACAGGGGAACCGTTGATGGAAACTACCGGGATACCGGTGTTGTCCATGGCCACGCCACGAACGACCAGAGGCGATTCCTGCACTTCCACCACCTTATTCGCGCCAGCGCCCGCGGGAGACGCCAGCATGATCGCCGGCGGCGAGGGTGGCGCGGAGGGCTTGGGTTCTGGTGGCGGAGGCGTGACCGGCTTTGGAGTCACGGGTGCAGCAGGCGCAGGAGGCTTCACCATCGCCAACATGTCATCAAAGTTCTGTAGGGCATGGTATATCGATCCTGTCCCCAAAGCGTCCCGGACGGCAGCCGTAGCGACTCCTGGCGCGGTGTGAGTTGATCCCCACCGATCCTGCGGAAGGTAGAAAACCATCTGCTTTTTCTTGGGGCTCCGAAACCAGATAACGCTCCCGTTGAGGTGGAGGTCATTGATCGCCGCCCGCTGGACTTCAAAGGCGTGGTCAGCTTTCCTCGGTGGCTCCACCACCTGGTAGCGAACAGAGTTGCGACTAATATCCAGCCAGCCATAAGTGATGGTGAAGACCGAGCCGGGCATGCTCAGGATGGGGAAACGCAGAGTGGGGTCCGTGTCCGCGTTCAGAAGCGTCGGCCGGATAATCCCCACGACGTCAGAATCATCCCTCGATTTTGCCCGCTTGCTTGCCTTCCCAGCGTCCTGTGCCAACATCAGTGGGGCCAAGCTAAGGGTTAGCAAGAAGGCGAGAAACCAAGGCCACAGATATCCTCTTTCGCGGCTCGAATTCATCTAAAGTCGTTCTCCTCGGATACGCATTGTAAGGGCGGCGTCAGTGGGCGGACGCCGCCTGCTGAACCGCCTGGATCAGTTCGTCGTCCGCGCCGGCAGTGCGGAGGTCATTGAGATCTTCCGCGGTGGGCGTGAACTTGATGCCCCGGTCTTTAACGATCTCCGCCACCCGCGCACTGGGAACGGAACCTTGCAGCAGCGAAATGATGTCCGGCTTACCGAGCGCGCGCGGATTCTGCGGTGCGGCCTTGGGCGTATAGTTCACGATGAACCGGAGCTTGGCATCCACGTGGGCCGTGTTCGCGGCAACGATCTCGACGTGGTTTTCCCCGGGCTTGAGCGTTACAGGGTCTGACCAGAATTCGGCTGCTTGCGCGCTCTGCGGCCGCATGCTGGCAGGCGAGCCATTGATGGAAACAACCGGTATGCCCGTGTTGTCCATCGCCACGCCGCGAACCACCAAAGGCGATTCTTGCACTTCCACCACCCTATCCGCGCTGGCCCCGGATGGCGTTGCCAGCATAATCACCGGTGGAGCAGGCGGAGCGGCCGGCTTGGGTTCAGCGGGTGGCGCCACCGGCTGTGCGACGACAACCGGCGCAGGAGGGGGCTTCACCGTGGCCACGACCTGGTCAAAGTCGCTCAACGCCAGCCGGATGGATGACGTTCCAACGGCCCCCTCAACTGAAGCCGACATCGCACCGGGGCCGCTGTGAATACTCCCCCAGCTTGCCTGCGCCATATAAAAGACATCGTATTTCTTGTTCAGGCCGCGGAACGTCAAGTGGCTCTGCGCCAGTTTGACCTCACGAAGCTCTTTGAACGGCAGAAGGAACCCCTCACTCGCCTTCTTGGGCGGTGTGACCACCGTGTACCTGACCGTTTCGCGTGACACATCGAGCCACCCGTAGGAGGCACTGAGAACCGACCAACCTGAGAAACTCACCACAGGGTAACGCAAGGTGGGATTGGTGTCCGCATTGAGCAACTGAGGCTTGGTGATACCTGTCAGGCTGGGATCCTGGTCACTGACACCTCTCTTCCGGGATCCCCCAGCCGCTATCGCGGTCGCACCCACCACCAAGAGCAGGATGCCCAAAGCCCAGAAGCTCCTGTACGAGCCGTCACTCTTCGGATTCATCGTGGGTCAACCTCCAGCATTTCCGTCGCGAATAGGCGCCCTGACAGTCATCTTTTTAGTTCATCGGCTCTCGGTGGGAAAAATCTTAGTTTCCTGTGCAGAAACGACACGAGGCCGCCAACGGGCCGGTATTATTCCACTTGCGGCTAGGGAGATTCAACGCACTTACAAGACTAGCGGTGAAAATGTCCATTTTATTTCTCGATCTCGGCCCGGGCGAACCCCCTCTTCCACAACACGGTCTGCGAGTGACGCCTTGGACGCCGCGCCCGATCCGCAGGGCACAATGGGTTCGCCACCCTGGCCAACGTGCGAGTTGATAAGAGGATTGCGTCAAACCCGTGCGACCGGGCGGCATAGGCAAACCTCTACTACAACCCGGCGGGCCAGAGCCGCTACAACCGAGATCAGGGCTATTGCGGGCTGGATTCTCGAGTTTCTACCAAGTGACCCCGCCGGATGGAGGCGGCCATTTACCCAGCATCTGCCTCAGTGCAACTACCTGCCCGGCGTGGTAGCTGTTGTGCGACGCGATGGCCTGAAGCATCCCCAGCCGGGTGTGTTTCCCACGCCGCGTGAGAAGATCAGCCTCACGTGATTGGCGCGCTAGCCGCGCAAGCCCGCTGCGGAAGGTGCGAACGGCGGACTTCCATTCCTTGGAGCTTGTGGCGCTCGTGCTGGCGGGCCAGCCGCCCGAGGCGTGCTTGGGAATGCTCGGGTTCCCACCATCAAGCCACTTGATGACCCAGTCCTGCCAGTAGCTCAGATGGTTCAGAAGCTGATAAACCGAGTGCGGGGCGCCTTCCGGCCGTGTGCCCGCCGTTTTCCAGTCCAACCCCTCAAAGAGATTCTTGGTCGCTACATGGGCGCCCTTTCCCGACAGGGCGTTGTCCAACATCTCGTGGAGCAGTTCGCGATCTTCGCTCATAAGGTCCCCCGTTTTGACTGGCTGGTTCAAGCCAAGCCTCCCAGGCTAATCTGCCTACCTGTTAGACTCAGCGATTGCTGATCCGGCACCGGTTATCCTGAAGCCTTCGCGTCGCTTGGCTCAGAAGGACCGGTCAAGAGTTGCACCCAATTAGCACGAATGTGCGTAGCATACACCCACCAGCGCCTGCCGGGAGGGTTTCGCCGGCCACCGTCCACAAACGGTCTTTGGTGCTCCTTCGGAATTTTTCGTCTTGCTTTCGCGGGCATGGTTCTGCGACTGTAGGGGGCCGCTGGCACGGTCGAGCGTGACGCAAGATCTGCTTGGGCAGCGTGAATGGCGCTGTTCGGTTTGAACCGTTGTCGGCCTGAGTTGAATCAGAACCCTATGAGCGAGGACGTAATTTTCTGGGTCGGATTGACGCGCATTGAAGGGCTGGGAGTCCGCAGTGCGCACAAGCTGATTGAGCACTTCGGATCCGCCCAGGCGGCTTACGAGGCATCCCTGACGGAACTGGAGGGCTGCGGAGTTCCAGCGCGGGTAGCTCAGGCAATTTTCGCTCAAGCAGGGCTCAAAGACGCCGAAAGGGAGGTGCAGGAAGCCGTCAAGGGCTCCTATCAGATAGTGGCCCTGGGTAGCGACGAATATCCGCTGCGGCTGCGGCAGATTCCAGACGCACCCCTGCTGCTCTACGTGCGTGGAGACGCGAACGTCCTCTCGCAACTCGGAGTGAGCGTGGTCGGGACGCGGCGGCCCAGCGCCTACGGCAGTTCCGTCGCGCACCGCCTGGCGCACGATTTGGCAGCGCGGCAATTGGTGATTGTAAGCGGCCTCGCACGGGGCGTCGATTCCGCCGCGCATCGGGGAGCCTTGGAGGCAAAGGGTAAGACCGTTGCGGTGCTGGGCTCGGGATTGAACGTAATCTACCCGCGCGAAAACCGCAGCCTGGCAGATCAGATTGCCGAGTCGGGCGCGGTGATTTCGGAGTTTCCGCTCGGCACCGGGCCAACTCCCGAGAACTTTCCCATCCGCAACCGGATTATCAGCGGACTCTCGCTGGGTGTGGTCGTGGTGGAAGCGGCGGAGTACAGCGGATCACTGATCACGGCGCGGTTGGCGCTGGAACAGAATCGCGAGGTCTTCGCCGTGCCGGGGAACATCACCTCCGCGCAGAGCTTCGGCCCTAACCATCTGATCAAGCAAGGGGCTAAGCTGGTAGACCAGTGGATGGATGTGATCGAGGAGTTTCCGTCGGACGTGCGGATGCAACTCCTGCCGCCCGCGGAAGCATCGGACGGAGAACCGAAGGCCGCTGAGACCGACTCACTCTTTGCAGCCTCGTTGAAGCCGCAACTGAAAACGGTATTCGAAGTCCTGCGCGCCGACCAGGCGCTATTTGTGGATGAAATCGTGGGCACCGCCAAGCTGGCGCAGCCCAAAGTGCTGGCCGCGTTGTTGGAGTTGGAAATGAACGGGCTAGTCCGGCAGTTGCCGGGAAAGAACTTTATTCGTAAACTGTGAGAAGGGCAGCACTCAGTTATCAGTTCTCAGTCCTCAGTTCCTAATACAAGGATCGACGGTGAAGGAACGCCCTTGAAACTGATAGCTGACGACTGACAACTGATAACTTTATGGCCAAATCGCTTGTGATCGTGGAATCGCCGGCCAAGGCGAAAACCATCAATAAATACCTCGGGTCGGACTACCTCGTGAAGGCTTCCATGGGACACATCATGGACCTTCCCAAGAAGGACCTGGGCGTAGACGTCGAGCACGGCTTCAAGCCGACCTATATCTCCATCCCTGCGAAGAAGGGCATCATCGCGGAGCTGAAATCCGCAGCGGCCAAGGCGCCTGCCATCTATCTGGCGGCTGACCCTGACCGTGAGGGCGAAGCCATTTGCCAGCACTTGCGTGAGCTGCTCGACTCGCGTGGCAGGAAGTACTACCGCGTGCTCTTCAACGAGATCACGCGCGACGCGGTGAGGGAAGCGTTCGAACGCCCCGGCGAGATCAATGCCAGCCTCGTGGACGCCCAGCAGGCGCGCCGTATCCTTGACCGGCTGGTCGGCTACCAGGTCAGCCCGCTGCTCTGGGAAAAGGTGAAGCGCGGGATTTCCGCCGGACGCGTGCAGACCGTCGCGTTGCGGCTGATCGTCGAGCGTGAACGGGAAATCCAGACCTTCCAGACACAGGAATACTGGACCATCACTGCTCACGTCGAGGGCAGCAAGCCCCCGGCTTTCGACGCCCGCTTGGCGAAGTTCCAGGGCAAAGACCTGGCGATCCCCGATCAAGCCACAGCCGACCGGATCACGGCGGAAATCCAGGCCGCGAATCTGATCGTGCAATCGGTCGCGACCAAGGAGAAACGCAAGTACCCGGTGCCGCCCTTCATCACCAGCAAGCTGCAACAGGAAGGCGTGCGCAAGCTGCACTTCTACGCGAAGAAGACCATGATGGTGGCCCAGCATCTCTATGAGGGCATCGAGTTGGGCGAGGAAGGCGCCGTCGGACTCATCACCTACATGCGAACGGATTCGACGCGCGTTGCCGAAGGGGCGCTCGCGGCCGCACGCGGCTACATCCAGAAGGCGTACGGGAACGAATACCTGCCTGCCGAGGCCATCCACTATAAGAGCAAGAAGGGCGCGCAAGACGCCCACGAGGCCATCCGCCCCACCGACGTTACCCGCACGCCGGATTCTTTGCGCAAGTTCCTCAGCCCCGACGAGTACAAGCTCTATAAGCTGATCTGGCAGCGCTTCGTCGCTTCGCAGATGAACCCCGCGATCTTCGATCAGACCACGGTGGACATCGCGGCCGGCGATTACTTGTTGCGCGCCACCGGGTCGGTCGAGAAGTTCAAGGGCTTCCGCGCCGTCTACGAAGAGGGCAAAGACGAAAAGGCGGAGATGGAAGAGGACGAGGAACTGAAGCACCGTCTGCCGCCCCTGGCCGAGGGTGAAAAGCTGAAACTGCACAAGCTGCTGCCCGAACAGCATTTCACCGAGCCGCCCCCGCGCTTCAACGAAGCCACGCTCGTGAAGGCGCTGGAAGAAAAAGGCATCGGCCGGCCTTCGACCTACGCCACCATCCTCTCGGTCATCCAGAACCGCGAATATGTGGAGAAGCATCAGGGCCGGTTCTTCCCTACCGAACTCGGCATGCTGGTCAGCGACATGCTGGTCAAGAATTTCACCGACATCTTCGACGTCGCCTACACCGCGAATATGGAAGAGCAGTTGGACGACGTGGAAGAAGGAAAGCTCTCCTGGACTGACGCCCTGGGCGATTTCTACAAAAAGTTCAAGAAGGACTTGCGTCTTGCCGAACGCCAGATGGCGGACATCAAGGGCGAAGGCATTCCGACCGACGTGAAGTGCGAGAAGTGCGGCAAGCCCATGGTGATCCGTCTGGGACGCAATGGCCAGTTCCTCGCCTGCACCGGCTACCCGGATTGCGACGGAACCAGCGACCTGCCGCCGGAGCTGGCCGCCAAGTATGCTCCCGCCACGCCGCCGGCGCCGGAAGTCCCCGAGCAGACGTGCGAGAAGTGCGGCAAGCCCATGGCCGTCAAGCGCGGCCGCTTTGGCTACTTCCTGGCTTGCACCGGCTATCCCGAGTGCCGTAACACGAAGAAGATTGTCATGAAGGAAGGCAACGCGACGGCCGTGGGCGATACGCCGCTCGAAGAGAAGTGCCCCGAGTGCGGCAATAACCTCGTCATCAAGCAGGGCCGTTTCGGGCAGTTCACAGCTTGCAGCAACTACCCCACCTGCAAATACGTCAAACGCGAGACGCTGGGAATTCACTGCCCCGAGAAAGGCTGCACGGGCGAGATTGTGGTGCGCCGCACGCGCCGCGGCAAGACGTTCTACGGTTGCACCCGCTATCCTGACTGCAAGTTCACCGCCTGGGACAAGCCCGTCGCGGAACCCTGTCCCAACTGCGGCTGGCCCATCCTCGTCGAAAAGGTCGACCGCAAGACCGGCGAGACCGTCCGCCACTGCCCCAACGAAGAGTGCAAGTACCAGCGCGCCGTCACTTAGACGCGCCCCACACGGCCGCTGCACAGAGAGCGCCGGCAAGCCCGCGTTGATTCTAAAAGACATTCCGGCTTTGATCGTCGATTTTTTGCACGCACCTCCTGAAACAGACCTGCACAGGAGTTCTCAAACTACTAAGTGATGGTTTTTCAACGACTTGATTCTTACGGCGGGCTGAGACAAGAACGCTGTCGAAATCGCTAACTATCTTTCTTTTCATAAACATTTACGGATGCCTGAGCTTCATGGCGGCCGGTAACAAAGACGTCCTCAGCCCGTCGCCCAGTGCGAGAGCAGACTTGCCTGTTACTCATATCATATATTGCACAATAGGTCAATAGGGACGGCGACCTGCGTGGTGCCGTCCTTCGGGATCGCACCGTTGTTTCTGTTCCCTATTCCCTGTCACCTGCTCCCTGTCATCTGTTCCCTGTCATCTGTTCCCTGTTCCCTAACCCGCCCCTCCGACTTTCTGTCTCTTGCAATGTTAATTAGCAAGGAGTATAGAGGCTGGCAGCTAACGCCCTGGTAAAAGTCATGTGCCAACTCTTTGTTTGGCGCTCATCACACGTGATACACGACGGCGCGTACGCGCCACCCGCGTTCGATAAGAGGTTCTTGCTTTAAATGGTCGTAGGTCTTGGCATATCGAAGGGAGGTGTACAATGCCAAAATACACGCGCAATACAGGCAAACCGTGGACGCCAGCCGAGGTAAAGGAACTGAGGCAACTTGCAAAGGGTGATACGCCAACAAGAGTAATTGGTCTTAAGCTGGGTCGGACTGAGGCTGCTATTTATGGCAAGGCTTCGGAAGAGGGGATTAGTCTCAAGCCGACTAATCAGTCCCCCTATGGCTGGTCAAAGAGAGACCGTTGAGGGCTGGCAGTCCAGAGCAGGAATTCTGCGTTGCACGCCACTGCGGGTGGCGCATACGTCCTGACCGCTCTTTGTCAGGATGTGTGCGACCTGTTCGCGTTACCATGCGCGGGGGTCGAACTAAAGAGCGAACCACCGGCTTTGTGGTCCGGTCTCTTCTCTTGCTCTTGACCATAGGTGAAAGCGTGTGAGGGCATCCCCGGGTGGCGCCGACATCAAAGACAATGTCGGCGCCACCCGTGATGTTGGGTTGACCGTAGCGCAGGGCCCGCGGTCCGGCCCTGCGGTTTTTCCAGCGGCGCAGGGTTTTGCTGCGCCGCACACAAGATAATCCGGATTTTCGTGGTTCGGGCAGGAAACTAGATAATCGATTTCCCTTGTCCGCGCCGTCACATGCACGGCGTGGTGGAAGAACCGCAGGGCTGGAGAGCGAGCCCTGCGCTACGGTGCCTACGGCCGGATCGCATACCTCCCGACAAAACCCGTCGGGAGGTATGCGCCACCCACGGTTCCTGTGGCACGGTCTTGCGGCGCCAGCCAGGGTGTGGCGTTACGGGTCTGACGATGTCTCGCTTGCGCAGGTTGCTGATCTCGGGAAAGGTCTTCTTTCTAACCTGCAATCTCCTGCGAACCCGATCGTCCTTTGTTGACGCCGACCTTGCCTGCTTGGCCGAGGCAATCAAGGGCGTACATGCGCGTCGAGGGTTCCTGTTCACCGGGTACGTTTTCATGCCGGACCACTGGCACGCGTTAATCATCCCGGCCGAGGATGACACTGTTCCCCGGCTGATGGATGCCGTGAAGGTGGCTTCGGTGCGGCGCGTCAACGCACGGCGTGGGACACGCGGTGCCCTTTGGCAACCCCGCTATTTCGACGCGATTGTGCGGACCGCCAAGCAATATCGCGCCGCCTTGCAGTATATGCACTTCAACCCAGTGGAAAGAGGATTGGTAGCGAAGCCAGAAGACTGGCGGTGGTCAAGCTTCCGGTGCTTCGGTGGCAGCGGAGAAATTGCGCTGGAAGTTGATCGTTTGGAACTGCCCTTTGACGACAACGCCCGCCTGTAGCGCAGGGTCCGTGGTCCGCGGGGTGGCGCATACGTCCTGACCGCTCCTCGTCAGGATGTGTGCGACCTGTTAGCGTTACCACGCGCGCGTGTCGAACTACAGCGCGAACCACCGGCTCTGTGGTCCGGTCTCTTGCTCTTGGCCAGGGACGGAAGCGTGTGAGGGTATCCCTGGGGTGGCATACCTCCCGACACAACCCGCCGGGACGTAAGCGCCACCCGCATTCTGGAAGTGCCGGAGGATGTTCGCGGAAACTCCGTTGGAAAGGCCGACTTCCGAGATCGACGCTGGTCCCTGCCATTGGTATGATTCGAAGGGGCAGGGCGGGGTAATGGCCAAGTTTGGAGCGTCGGCTGCCGCAGGTCGGCAGATGGACTGGTGGATCTCTGTTACGGACCGCTGCGGAGACCGTGGCGTTCACCCTGCCCGGGCACAAGGAGCACACAAATATGAAGCCAAAAAACACGATCTGCCTCTGGTTCGACAAGGACGCACAGGAGGCGGCGCGCTTTTACGCCGCCACCTTTCCGGCTAGCGAAGTAACCGCTGTTCACCAGGCTCCCGGTGACTATCCGGGCGGCAAGAAGGGTGATGTGCTGACGGTGGAGTTCACCGTCTTGGGCGTTCCCTGTCTCGGCCTCAACGGCGGCCCGGCGTTCAAGCACAGTGAGGCGTTTTCCTTCCAGATCGCAACGGAGAACCAGGAAGAGACGGACCGTTACTGGAACGCGATCGTCGGCAATGGCGGCACGGAAAGCCAATGCGGTTGGTGCAAGGACCGCTGGGGTCTCTCATGGCAGATCACCCCGCGTGCGTTAACCGAGGCGCTTGCGGCTGGTGGCGGTGAAGCGAAGCGTGTCTTCGAGGCAATGATGCCGATGAAGAAGATCGACGTCGCCGCCATCGAGGCAGCGCGGCAAGGCTGACGCGGACACGTCGAGATGTCCTTATTAGTCCCGGATCGCAGGTGGCGGTGTCGTCAAGGGTAAACTGGCCTTCGGCCCACCGAATGTAGCGCAGGGCCTGCGGTTCGGCCCTGCGGTTTTGCCAGCGGCGCACGGTCGTGGTGCGCCGCACACAAGGTAATCCGAATTTCCGTGGGCCGGGCGAAAAACGGAACGATTTGATTTCCCTTGGTCGCACCGTCAAAGGCACGGCGCGGTGGAAAAGCCGCAACGCTGGAGAGCGAGCGTCGCGCTACGGTGCCGGGGATGGGTGTGCATTCGTCGTAGGGGCCGGGCTTGCCCTGCCCGCGCCGTCATACAACGCCACGTTCCATGTATAGTCGGCCTCGCCGCGAAATGGGAAAGGGGACGGCAAGCCGTCCCCCTACAGGACCGGCCGATGGGCAAGCGCCGCTTGCCCCCGCCTTCCACGCAGCGCCCTGTCCGTTATCGACGGATCAGGGGCGATACTCACTTCGCGCCGGTGCAGTTGTATACTTCGACAGTCGACATTTGACGATTTTCACATCGTGAAGTCAGAGGAAAGAGGCGCTATGCGCGAAAGGCCAGCAGGTGTAACACGTAAGGGTTCGAAAACGTCTAAAACTAAGGTAGCGAGGTCACGCCGCGTGAAATTTCGAGCCACGTCGTTTATTTATGCAGGGATAGGAATGATTCTGGCCGCCTGTTTTGTGGCCGCCCAGACTCCGAATGCTGCGCCCCCAAACCGGGTGGTCGGCGTCGTCACTGAGATTCAGGCCAACAATTTAACTCTCCGCACTGACGCGGGGGCTGAAGTGCGGGTGCAATTGCCGGAAGACGTTTCGGTGCTTCGCGTTCCCCCGGGTGCAAAGGACCTGAAGTCGGCCAGCAAGATCAGCGCGAGCGAGATCACGCCCAGCGACCGGATACTGGTGCGCGGCCGCTTCTCCGACGACCAGAAGTCTTTCCAGGCGGCCACGGTCTTCCTGATGACGCGGTCGGATCTTGCCGCTGCCCACGCGGCTGAAGCCGAAGCCTGGCAGCGCCGTGGAGTGAGCGGCGTCGTCAAGGCCGTGGACTTGGAGAAGAAAACGATCGCGCTGGCAGTTCTGAACACGCCGCCGACCCCTGAGAACCCAACGCACTTTGTCACGCTGGTGCTCTCTCCCAACTCTGCGGTTCTTCGCTATGCGCCGGACTCGGTGAAGTTCAGCGAAGCCAAACCCAGTTCGATCGAGGCCATCAAGGTGGGCGATCAGGCTCGAGCGCTCGGCAACAAGAGTGACGACGGCAGCACTTTTACCGTAGAGAAAATGGTAGCGGGGACGTTCCGGAACGTCGGGTCAACCGTCATCTCCGTGAATGCGGCGGAGAACGCAGTCACGGTGAAGGACCTGGCTTCCGGACAACCGTTGCTGGTGCACGTTACTGCGGATTCCAAGCTGCGCCAACTGCCGCCCTTCGCGGCGCAGATGATCGCCCGGTTCAATTCCAAGGGGCAGAACGGCTCGGGCGCGGACGAAGGCGGCGCGCCGCCCGCAGGATCGGACCGGCCTTCAGGCGTAGGCGGCCCTGGTGCGCCGGGCGGTCCTGGGGGGCCAGGCAACGGATCGCACAATGGCCGGGGTGATTTGCAGCAGATGTTCGACCGCATGCCAACCTTTGCACTGAGTGATTTGAAGCCCGGCGAACCCCTGATTGTCGTGAGCACGCAAGGAGAAAAACCGTCGGAAGTGACGGCAATAACCCTCCTCACTGGTGTGGAGCCGATTCTGGCCGCCCGCCCCAAAGGCAGCAACGACATGAACCTCGGGCCTTGGAACATGAGTATGGGGGGCGGTGGCGAAAACGGGCAGTAGCCGATTCGGACGCCACTTTCCTTGGCAGTTCTGCTAGAAGAGGGGATGGCCCCTAAGCCTCTCGTGCAACGAGAAAGCCAGCTCACATCCGATCAAAAGTCCCGGAGGATTAGTAGGGTGAATGACGCATTGAGGTACTTCCTGCGAGGTCTTCTCGCGATCTGGCTCGGGATCTGGCTTGTTCCAACTTGTCTGTGGGCGCAGGCGAATGCACCGCTCCTGAGCGGCCATGTCCTTGACCCCTCGGGGGCGGCAGTCCCCGCCCTTTCGGTCACGTTGACTGGACCGGGCGGGGCGAGCCTTGTGGCCCAAACCGACGACCAGGGCCGATTCAGTTTTCGCAACCTGCCGGCGGGCACTTACCGGCTGGAAGTCAAGCTGAAGGGCTTTTCGGATTTCGTGCAACAGGGCATTGCGATCGCCCCGGGCCATCCGCAAGTGGTGGATGTTCACCTCCAGGTAGCGCTGGAGAAGCAGGAGGTCACCGTAACCGATGAGACCACGAAGGTCAGCGTCGCCCCTTCCGAGAACGCCAGCTCCCTAGTGATCAAGGGTAAGGATATCGAATCTCTCTCCGACGACCCCGACGAGTTGGAGTCGGAGCTGACGGCTTTGGCAGGGCCTTCCGCAGGCCCCAATGGCGGCCAGATTTATATTGACGGGTTCACCGGCGGGCAACTGCCCCCCAAGTCCTCCATCCGCGAAATTCGCGTCAATCAGAATCCTTTTTCGGCCCAGTACGACACGCTGGGTTACGGACGAATCGAAGTCCTCACCAAGCCGGGAACTGACAAGCTCCACGGCCAGTTCTTCGTCAGTGGAAACGACTCCGCCTTCAACACGCGGAATCCATTCGCCACCGATGTTCCGGGATATCACACACTGCTTTTCGACGGCAATCTGGGAGGTGCGCTGGGCAAGAAAGCATCCTTCTTCCTCGATGGGCAGCGCCGGAACATCCAGGATGACGCGGTCGTGACCGCCACGCTCCTCAGCACCGATCTGGCGAGCCAGCAGCCCTATAGCCAGCTTGTATCGACTCCGGAGACGCGGACCAACTTCAGCCCCCGGTTCGACACGCAGTTTGGCAAGAACAACACCTTGTCAATCCGCTACCAAATCTGGAAAGACGATGAGGATGGCCAGGGCGTAGGAGCGTTCAGCCTTCCTTCCTCCGCGTTCACCAGCCGGGAAACAGACCAGAGCATCCAGCTTAGCGATTCCCAAGTGCTCAGCGAGAAAGCCGTAACGGAAATTCGATTCCGCTACCGCCGCAGCAGCAGCCGTGACTTGCCGCAGAGTATCGAGACGCCCTCTTTGGGAGCCTTCACACCCAGCACTTGTGTCCAGGAAAGGACGGTCTGCGTTGCCCCGACGCTGGCCGTGCAAGGAGCCTTCACAGGCGGGGGCAACAGCTCCGGGACCTCCATCGACACCCAGGATTACTATGAGGCCCAGAACTACACCTCCGTGGCCCTCAGCAAGCACTTCCTCAAATTCGGCGCCCGGCTGCGGGATGAGATCGACAGTTCCTCAGTGATGTCGAATTTCAACGGCACCTTTACGTTCCCGACGCTCGCGGCTTACCAGATCACGCAGCAAGGCTTGGCGGCAGGACTGACCGCCGCAGAGATCCGTGCGGCGGGAGGCGGCGCGAGCCAATTCAAGGTTGTCGATGGGATATCGTCCCTGCACGTTGCCTATCTGGATTTTGAACCTTATGTGGAAGATGACTGGAAAGTGCTTCCCAACCTGAATGTAAGCTTCGGCCTGCGCTTCGAGACGCAAAATCATATTCACGACAAAGCAGACTTTGCCCCGCGCCTTGGCCTGGCCTGGGGGTTGGGACGAGGCAAATCGTCCAAGACGGTCCTGCGGGCAGGCGGTGGTATCTTCTATGACCGCTTTCAGGAGAGCAATATCCTTAACGCCGTAGCGTTGAATGGCGTCAATCAGTTGCAGTACATTGTCGATTCGCCGGACTTCTACCCGAACATTCCCGCTATCGGCACGATCAGCCAACTGGCGGTGGCTCCTACGATCTATCAGATTGCCGCCAATCTGCGGACGCCGTATACGTCACAAGCGGGGGTCGGTCTCGAGCACCAGATCGCCAAGAACGCAACCGTCTCGGTGACCTATCTCAACACGCACGGCGTTCACGCGTATTTGTCGCGAAATATCAACGCCCCGCTTTCCTGCCCGGCGGATGATGCGTCCTGCACGCCGGCCACTGCTCCGCGTCCTCTGGGCGGCGCCACCGATCTCTATCAATACGAGTCCGCGGGCCTATACAATCAGAACCAGGTCATCACAAACTTCAATATCCGCGGGTCCAAGGTGTCGATGTTCGGCTTCTACACGCTGAACTATGCCCGCAGCAACGCCAACGGTGCGGGCAGCTTTCCCATGAATCAATATGAACTGGCCGAAGACTATGGGCGCGCACCCTGGGACGTGCGCCACCGCGTCTTCCTGGGCGGAAGCTGGAACCTGCCGAGGGGCTTCCAGTTATTCCCGTTTATGATGGCGAACTCTTCGCGTCCTTTTAACATCACAGTGGGTGATGACCTGAATGGCGACGGTATCTATAATGACCGGCCGGCCTTCGCCACGGATCTTTCGAGGTCGAGCGTTATTGTGACTCGCTGGGGCGCCTTCGATACCGATCCCATTGCGGGGCAGAAGATCATCCCACACTATTACGGGGATGGTTTCGGGCAGGTCACGGTGAACCTGCGTTTGAGCAAGACGTTCGGGTTCGGCAAAGAAGTGGGCCGAGCTGGCGGGTTCGGTGGTGGGGGCGGGGGCCGAGGTTACGGGCGCGGTCTGGGCGGCCAGGGACTCAGCAGCGGTGGAGGGGGCGGGATGTTTAACGCCGGCAATACCACCAACCGGCGCTATAACCTCACGTTCAGCATTTCGGCGCGCAATCTGTTCAACAACGTTAATTTGGCCACGCCCGTTGGCGACCTCAATTCCAGCTACTTTGGCCAAGCAACCAACATTACGGGCTTCTTCGGCGGCGGCTCCGGCGGGGCTGCCAACCGGCGCATCGATTTGCAGGTGCGCTTCGCGTTCTAGTGTAGTGCGTCATAGAAACGTTTACATTGGAGCGGGGGGCCGTTGTGATGGAGCGCCGGACTTTAGAGGCAGCGGAGAAAGTCTGCAACGGGCTGACGTAGCGCCGGCTTCCAGCCGGCAACTCCTTTCGCTTCCATGGGAGCCGGCAAGATGGCGGCGCTACAGGGGTCGCCGGGGCGACTTTTTCCGCAGCCTCTTTAGCGCGGGATGCCACCCCAAAGGGCGGCGCTACACTAGCGACGTAGCGGCGCACGGCGTCCGTTGCTATGCAGTCCCGGCAAAGACCGCGCCGTTCGCACCCGCCGCGCACCCTAAGCGCAGAGGTTGGTATTGCGACCGCGCCCGCATTTTGGCCTTCGTGTTACTCGTGCTGGGTCTCGCCGCTCTCGCACCGTTCCAGACGCTGGCGGCAGAGGGAGACGGGGCTCCGGTCATCCTCATCTCCATCGACACTCTCCGCGCCGACCACCTGAGTGTTTACGGCTACAAGCGGCTGCGCACGCCGCACCTTGACGCCTTTGTGAAGGGCGGCACGCTGTTCCGCCGGGCGGAGGCGCAGATTCCCCTGACGCTCCCGTCGCACACCTCGTTCTTCACTTCCACGTATCCTTTTGAGAATCATGTGGAAGAGAACGGCCAGCGCGTGCCCGCCGGCGTCGTCACGCTGGCTAGCGTCCTACGCGCCCACGGTTATGCGACCGCGGCATTCATCGGCAGTGATTTTCTGGACAGCCGCTTCGGGCTCGATGCCGGGTTTGATGTCTACGACAGCCCTTTTGAGATTGAGGCCGGAAGGTCGCAAAGCCCTGCCCCGGCGGCGTTGCGGCGCGACGGCTCCCTGGTGGTGCGCGCCGCCAGGGAGTATCTCGACGCCCACCGTGGCCAGCGCGTCTTCGTGTTCGTTCATCTCTATGACTTGCACACCCCCTATAGCTCCTGGACGCAAGCAGCGCGCGCGGCTGGTGTTTCACCTTACGATGGCGCTCTCGCGTATGTGGACAAAGTAATTGGCGGCCTCCAGCAAGCGCTCACTAGCGGGGGCTGGTGGGACAAATCACTGGTTGTGCTTCTCTCGGATCACGGTGAGGGATTAGGAGAGCATCGCGAGAAGGACCACGGGTACTTCATCTACGAGAGCACCCTGTGGGTGCCACTGATCGTGCATTGGCCGGTGGGAACTCCAAGCTATCCTGCGGCCGCGCGCGGGCCCGTAGGCTTGATCGACGTTGCGCCCACACTTCTAAGTTTTCTGCACCTGCCCGTCCCGCCGGAGTTTCACGGCCAAAGTCTGCTCGGCGCACTGAAACAGGAGCGAGCAAACGCCTCGGGTGAACAACGCTCGCGGCCTGTCTTCAGCGAAAGTGTTTACGCACGCGACGCCTTCGGCTGGGCACCACTCCGTGCGTTGCATGCAGGCAGATACAAGTTCATTCTGGCGCCGCGGGAGGAGTTGTTTGACCTCGAAGCCGACCCGCACGAACTCTCGAACCTTCTGCCCGGCAAGTCGGCGCTCGCGAATGAGCTTAAGAACCAACTCGGCATCCTGATGGCGCGCGACAACCACGCGGCGCCGGGTGCGGCGGTAGGACCTTCTCCTGAGACACGCGCACGCCTCGAATCTCTGGGATACCTCGCGGCCCAGCCGCGCGGCGGAGGCTTCAGTTCCGGACCTGATCCCAAAGACCGGCTGGCTGAGTACGAGCTCTATCAGAAAGCGCTCGGAGCCTTCGAAGAAGGCTGCGTCTCTACCGCTCTGCCGCTGTTCCGCAAAATCCTGGCGGCGGATTCCAAGAACACCCTGGCCCGGTTCCATTTAGGTGAGTGCTACCTCAAGACCCGGAAGGGAGAGCTGGCCCTGCGTGAATGGGCCACGACGCTCCAGATCGATCCCACCTACGCTCCTGCCGCCGAGGCCATCGGGCAATACAACTTGGATCATGGAGACTATGCGGAGGCACGGCGCCGCTTCCAGCAGGCGTTGACGCTTACGCCCGACGGCTTCACGGCTCGGTTCGGGCTGGGGCTCGCTGAAGAACGCGCGGGCCATCTGGATGTAGCCCGCCAACACCTACAAGCTGCTTGCCGTCTCGCCCCCCATTCCCAAGCCTGCGCGCGCGAACTCGAATCCCTCGACCTGAAACTGAAATAGAGATACAGCGCGGACCGTCTCGGTGTACTATGGCGGCATCTTTTGCTGTCATCATGGCTTGGCCGGGCAGCGTGGACGTCTCGCGGGTCCGGTCCGGCAAGGTTTAGTTTATGGCTGGCGAGTCGACTCCCTGGGTCTTACTCTTCGCGGAGCAGGCCGTGCTATGGCCGAGCTGGCCACGTGTCAAATCCACATCCATTTCATTCCTCGGAGGCAATCATGCGTAACCCCACAAGTTTCGATGACAACCACAACCGGCCGGAGGCGGATGGCATCAATCGCCGGGCATTCCTGGCGGCGACCACGGGATTGGCAGCAACTTCCCTACTGGCAAGCGGCCGGGCAGACGCCGCGGCGCCTGCGGCAGTACCACGCCCCGCCGCTGCCGACACCGCCCCGCTGGCTATCAACGGAGGCACGCCGGTCCGCGCGACGATGCTCCACGCCAAGAACCCCGGCCCCCAGTATTACGACGAAGAAGAGCGGCAGGAACTTCTGGACGTCCTCGAAAGCCGCAGCCCCTTCCGCTGGGACCGCTTCGATGGAAAAGGCCTGCCGCCCAAGGCCATCAATTTTGAAAAAGAGTTCGCTGCGCATCAGGGGGCCAAGTACTGCATCGGCGTGACCTCCGGGACCACGGCACTGGTTACGGCGCTGGCCGGACTGGGCGTCGGACCAGGTGATGAGGTGATCCTCCCCGCCTGGACGTGGTACGCCTGCTACGACGCCATCCTCTTCCACGGCGCGCTGCCGGTCTTTGCCGAAATCGACCGTTCCATGGACATCGACCCGAGCGATATCGAACGGCGCATCACCCCGAACACCAAGGTCATCATGGCCGTGAACATCCAGGGCGAGCCCGCCGATCTCGACGCTATCCTCGCCATCGCGCGCAAGCACAATTTGAAGATTCTGGAGGATTGCGCCCAGTGCGTGGGCGGAGTTTACAAAGGCCGGCGCGTGGGTTCGATTGGCGATGTCGGCATTTACAGCTTCCAGGTCAGCAAGACCATCACGGCCGGTGAGGGCGGAGCCGTAGTGACGAGCGATCCTATGATTTTTGAACGCGCCGTGCGCTTCCACGATGTCGGCGTAATGCGAAATCCGGGGCACGCGCAACTGCTCGATCATCCGCCTCGCATGCAGCAAATCGTGGGCGGAAATTTCCGGATGAACGAGTTCACCGCCGGCGTCATGCGAGCCCAGGTGCGCAAGCTTGACCGCATCCTCGACGACCAACGCGATAAGCAACGACGGGTTCTGGCGGGAATCTCCGATCTGCCGGGAATCGAACTGCGCAAGAAGAACGTCCCCGAAGGGGGGACCGGCTCCCGCATCCTGATCTGGACCAAGAGCCTGGAGCAGC